>Ga0247610_10007686_pt1 | contig 11022 bp, 13 predicted proteins | sample 174DNAGHGhighgp2_FD_193483 | JGI IMG/M metagenome (GOLD analysis project Ga0247610, IMG submission 193483) | Sheep rumen microbial communities from Palmerston North, Manawatu-Wanganui, New Zealand - 1742 DNA GHGhigh gp2 | ecosystem: Host-associated > Mammals > Digestive system > Stomach > Rumen...
AAGTCCTCGACAACAAATCCTAAGTTGGTGATAATTTCAAGGTTTTCTTTAATTGATATATATTCGCTTGGAGATAATTCAATAGATATTGGAAAAAGCATTGCCATAGTGGAAATCTTACTTTCTTCTAGAGCCTTTTTGACTAATTCATAATTTACACGTTCATGAGCTGCGTGTTGATCAATTAAATACATTCCTTCATCATTCTGCGCAACGATAAAGGTACCATGAATCGATCCTATTGGTTCGAGATATAGTTTTTTAAGTTTATCGTTTTTATTTTCTTCTAAATCTGGCTCATCTGCAGTTAAATCCAGTGATATTTGTTCATGATCATCAGTTACATCACTATTATTTTCGACTAATTCAAATGAATTTCTTGTATTTATGAAATCACTATTAACGACTATTTCATCATTTTCTTCCCTTGTATCAAGATTAATAACAGGAACTAAAAGTGACTTTTCTAAAAACACCTTGATGTTAGTTGATAATAATTCACAAAGCTCATTTATTTTACTAATTTTAATATCTTGTTTAGTGGGATGAATATTTACATCCACTAAAGTTGGATCAGTATATATATTTAAAAATACTACTGGAAATTTATTATCTGGTTTATGAAGAAAATATCCATCATTGATGGCCCTATTTATGTCAATATTTCTCACAACACGATTATTTACAAAAGTAATCATATGAGACTTCGAAGATTTAAGAATATCAGGTTTACAAATAAACCCAGTGATATCAAAATCATCTGATGATACATCAAATTTTATTAACCTACTTGAAATTGTAGATCCATAAAGTTCATGAATAACTTTCGCTAAATTACCGCTACCACTAGTTCTAATGATATTTTTACCATTGTTATAAAGCTCAAATGCAATTTTAGGCATTGATAAAGCAAGACGCTCAATATAATTTGTACAGTTTTGAAGTTCCGTGCTCTCACTTTTTAGATATTTTAATCTGGCTGGAGTATTATAAAAAATGCTATCAACGTTTATTTGAGTACCAGGTGTAGCATCTGCATTTTTTTCTTCAAGAATAGAACCGCCTTTAATATGAATCATATACCCTTCATTATTAAATGTAGTTCTCAAGGTTACATCGGATACACTAGCTATTGATGGAAGAGCTTCACCACGAAATCCTAATGTATTAATAAAGAACAAATCATCATCACGATACAATTTACTAGTTGCATGCCTTTGGAAAGCAAGTTTTGCATCGCTTTTATCCATTCCCTTTCCATTGTCGGAAATATTAATTCCATTTAATCCACCATTTGTAAGGTTAACAATTATTTTTGTAGCTTCAGCATCAATGGAGTTTTCAACAAGTTCTTTAACAATTGATGCACATTTTTCAATTACTTCTCCAGCTGCTATTTTATTTGCTAGAGTTTCACTCATAACTTTAATTTTACCCATTGTTACCTCCTACTCAAACATTGAATTTCTTACCTCATTTATATTTATGTTAGTCTTTATAACACAAGCATTTTTTATATTAATAAATCCATACCCATCGACAATAACATCACTATTTTCGTTTAGATTCACAACGTTATCTAGATTATTTTGACAATCATATACCTTTTCTACTTGAATTTCAGGACTCATATAAAATGTAAAACTATTGTTTTTATTGCAGTATATATATTTGTCATCACCAAATTTTATAACATCATTTTCTTTAACTTGGATTGTTATAGGTTTAATATATTTCTTAGGAAAAGAATTAATATTAAAATCGTAATTCGTGATAAATCCTGGTGTGTCAAAAATATAATTTTCGTCATTTAATTTAATTTTGATAACATCCAGTGTTGTATTGGGCATTAAGCTTTCAAGTATATTACTTTCTTTGTTATTAATTTTACAAATAGCATTAATGATTGTACTTTTACCGGAATTAGTAAATCCACAAATATAATTGTTTTTATGTTCTAATAATCTATTATTTAGTTCATTTAGGTTATATTTTTTTAAGGCACTTAAACATATAATTTTCTCATCAACTAAGTATTCATTTTTTAAATAATCTTTATACTTTTCAAGTTTAATACTATATGGAATATAATCTATTTTGTTAATTACTAAATATTTATCTTTATTTATTTGATTAAATAAATCAATTACATTTTTATTTATACTTAAAAAATCGGTTATGAAAAAAACAACTTCTGCGTTTTCATTTAAAATATTAATAATGTCATTATTATCATATTTTAAATCAATAATTTCTTTTTGATTATAATTCTTAAGTTTAAAACATCTTTCACATAATTTAGCATTTTCTTTTGGTGTATAACCTATCATACTTTTGTCATTATTTTGAAGTCTTGCACCACAACCTACACAGGTTTTAATCATAGTATTCACCTTTTATTAAAACGCCTTTTTTATTAAACTTTTTAAGTAGCTTTCTTTCCCATATGCGGTTAAATCTTGTGGTAATTGGCTCAATTGGACCAATACGATTTACAAGTATGGTTGTAATTCCAATACGATTTCCACCAAAAACATCTGTCATAAGTTGATCACCAATTGCTGCAACTTCTTCTGGCTTATAATTATAAATATCTAATATTTTTAGATATTTCTTTTTTAAAGGTTTATGAGATTTGCATGCTACATCAACATTAAGTTTTTCTTTGAAAGGTCTTAACCTGTTTTTCCCACTATTTGACATGATAATAACCTTAAAATCATTACTTAAATCAGCAAAAAGATCCTTGATTTGCTTGTTAGGTTCTTTAGTTGTATAAGGAACAAGCGTATTATCTAAATCGAATAAAAGGCATTTTATACCGGCCTTTTTTAACTTTTTATAATTAATTTCATATATGCTTTTTTGATACATATCAGGAATAAATTTATCCATTACTACCACCTTCATAATTATATCATATTTAATATGCATTAAAAATATAATTTATCAGGTGATCATGATGTTTTTTTCATTATTAAATATCATTAAAAACTTGTTTTTCATAACAGGTAGTTACTCAAATAATGTCTTTCCTAGTCCATTAAGTGAAGATGAAGAAACTAAATATATAAAACTTATGCTAGATGGTAACAAAGAAGCCAGAAATGAACTCATTGAACATAACTTAAGGTTAGTTGCCCATATAGCAAAAAAATATGAGTGTAAAAATGAAGATAGTGATGATTTAATATCAATTGGTACAATTGGACTTATTAAAGGAATTGATAGTTATAGTCTCGATAAACAAACAAAGATTACAACATATGCAGCAAAATGTATTGAAAATGAAATACTTATGTATTTTAGGTCCAATAAAAAAAATAATAACATAATAAGTTTAAATGATTCTGTAGGCTTTGATAAAGATGGTAACGAAATAAATTTAATAGATATCTTGCAAGATAACTCCCCAGATATTGGTGATATTCTTCATCAAAAAAATAATATAGAAGATCTGCAAAAATATTTAAAACTCTTAAACTCACGAGAAAAAGAAATTATCATTAAAAGATATGGTTTATTAAATCAAAAAGAACAAACGCAAAAAATGATAGCTAAAGAAATGGGCATATCTCGTAGTTATGTTTCTCGCATAGAAAAAAGAGCGCTTACCAAAATCCTACGCTCTTTCATTAACAATAATTCAACATATTAAGATAAGAAATTTTCATCGATACTATCAATAGCATCAAGTTCATTTTCAACAGCCTGACGAAATTTACGTTTAAAGTTAGCAACTCGTCTTTTCAATATTTCAGCATCATTTTGTGCTCTTTCAGCTTTTAATAAAGCATCATTTAGTATTCTAGATGCATTTCTTCTTGCTTCATCAAGAATACTTTTGGATTCATTTTTAGCTACATTTCTCATATTATTAGTAACTTCTTCAGCAGCTAGAATTGTACGATTTAATGTTGCTTCCAAATTCTGATACTTTACAAGTTGGGCTTTTAAAACTTCAATATCTTGGTCTTTCTTCTTTAATCTTTCAAGAATATCTTCAAACTTTTTTGTAACATCATTTACAAAATTATTAACTTCAGTTTTATCATAGCCCATAAGCGAATTTTTGAATTTATCCACGCTTAACACCGGCCTTCTTATCTTATTTTAAATTAAATGATTAATCTTCTTCCCATTCAAAATCATCATCTTTTGATTTTGATTTTTCTGCGTCATCAGAAATTTTTCCTAAAACATTTACATTTTTAGGTGCACATAAGTATATACCAACACCAATTTTTTGCATTGATCCACCAATTGCATAAATACATCCACTAAGAAAATCAATTATTCTTTTTGCTTGATCAGATGTAACTCTTTTTAAATTTACAACTACGCTATTTCGATTCTTTAGATGATCAGCAATTTGTTGACTTTCTGAATATGCACGTGGTTCTAAAAGAATCATTTTATTTCCAGTTTTATCAGCATCTTTTATTGCATCATCACCAGATACAGTATAAAATTCATCTTCGCCACCATCTACAGTATTTTCACTTTTATCTACAAACATCTCTGATATTTTCTTTTTTAATCCCATTGTGTATTCCTCCAATATTATTCTAAAATAATTTTATCAAAGAAATTGTTTATTTTCAATAAAATTAACTTAAAAAAGCAAACGAATGTCTAGTCCGTTTGCTTTAAAATTATGTAATTTTTAAAAAATTATTTTTGAAGAGATATAATCAACCAACTCATCAACTTTAACAACATCTTGTTCCATTGAATCACGATGTCTTACAGTAACAGTATTATTATTTAAAGTTTCATCATCAACAGTGATACAAAAAGGTGTTCCAATTGCATCTTGACGACGATATCTCTTACCAATGTTAGCTGTTTCATCATAGCTAGTCATAAAGTGATTAGATAATAATTTAAATAATTCCATGGCTTTTTCACTATGATTTTTCTTAATTAATGGTAGAACTGAAACTTTGTATGGTGCAAGTGCTGGATTAACTTTTAATACTTCACGTGTATCACCATTTGGTAATTGTTCAACATTATATGCCTCACATAATACAGCAAGTGTTAAACGATCAGCTCCAATACTGTATTCAATTACAGTTGGTATAATTTTTTCATTAGTTTCAGGATCTAAATATTCAAGTTTCTTACCTGAAAATTCAGCATGTCTTGATAAATCCCATGTTCCACGATGGTGAATACCATTTAACTCTTCCCAACCAATTGGAAATTTATACTGAATGTCACAAGCACATTTTGCATAATGTGCTAATTTATCATGGTCATGAAATCTTAATTTTAAAGGATCTAATCCAATGTCTTTAACAAATTGTAAAGCTTGTTGTTTATAATCATCATAAATAGCTAGAGAATCGCTATCTTTGCAAAATTTTTGTAGTTCCATTTGTTCAAATTCAATAGTTCTAAATAAGAAGTTACCAGGGGTAATTTCATTTCTAAAACTCTTACCAATTTGAGCAATTGCAAAAGGTAATTTAGCTCTAGTGGTTCTTAATACGTTTGCAAAATTGACATATTCTCCTTGGCATGTTTCAGGTCTTAAGTAAACAGTATCTTTAGCACCTTCAACTGTTCCACGACTTGTTTCAAACATTAACTTAAATTCTTTAATTTCAGACCAATCAAAACCTTTACAATTAGGACAAACGATATGATTATCTTGGATATATTTTTGCATTTCTTCATGAGTCATAGCCTCAGCAGAAACACTGCCATTTGAATATTCTTCAATTAAATTATCAGCTCTAAATCTTTGTTTACATTTCTTACAATCCATTTTTGGATCACTAAATGATCCTACGTGACCTGATGCTTCCCAAGTCTTTGGGTTCATTAGAATTGCTGCATCAACTCCAAAAGTATTAGGATCTTGTTGAACAAATCTTTTCCACCAAGCTTTTTTGATGTTATTCTTTAATTCAACACCTACTGGACCAAAATCCCAAGTATTAGCAAAACCATCATAAATTTCACTACCCGGAAATACAAATCCATATTGTTTGCAATAACTAACAATGTCTTCCATTTTAATATCTTTATTCATTTTTATTCTTCCTTTCTTGTATAAATAAAAAAACTTCCAACAATCTGTAGGGACGAAAATATATTCCGCGGTTCCACCCTACTTATTCTTGGAAGAATCTCTCTTTATTACATAGCTCGAAGGTTGCCAGCCTCGTCATCACTTACCTAAACAAATATTAACATATAATTAAATTCAAATCAAGTTTCTAAATAATTATATTCTTTCTCTTTGAGTTTTATCAATATCAGTAATTTTAAAATTTGGAATTTTCCCAGTTAGGGCATACAGTGAATCCATGAAGACCTCAGTTTTTATTAATCCTCTATCACTTTTTGGTAACAAATACCATTTATCAAAATCGTACTTGCCATCATTAACACCAGCTGAAAATACATTTTCAGGTTTTAATAGACTTGAAGTATTAATTTTACCCTTTTCAGCAAGTTTAATTCGATTGCAAATAAGTTGAATTAGTAACCCATAAGCTCTTTTTTGATGAAAATCAGAAGTTATTACAATAACTTTTCCATTATTACCGCATTCTCTTTCAACAAATTCGATTGAATTCTTCATATTCTGAGCAGTATCACTTGACTTACTTTCACTTACGATATATTTTTCATCAACACCATGTTCCAACATAAATCGTTTCATATAACTAGCTTCAGATTCTTCTCTTTCCTTGCTTATATAACCAATACCGCCAGATAAAACTAATTGTTTAATAATACCTTGTTCATAAAGCTTTAGTGCGTCCTCACATCTTCTATGCATTATTTCATAAATACTACATCCTAGAACCATACCTACATCGTAGTTTTCACTAGGATCAAAATTTAGTCTTTTTGTCATAAATATATACTTTGTTATTTCTTCATCATTTAAAAATAATGATCTAACAGGATTAACGTCTTTTAAGTGATCCATCTTTTTCATATAATACCCTCTTAAAGTTGATGGATATTATATAAAAAAACCTTATAAATGTCAAATTTGACTAATTTATAAGGTTTAAAAATTTCTGACTATTTATGTACAAAGCTGAGAAGGTTTCGTAATACTCTTTTAGAAATTCACTTATGACTTTCTGCTCTTCATCCTTTATTTTTATATTTTTAATCTCCTTAATATCAACATCTTGATATCTTTTAAAAATTTTTACAAAGTTAGAATCAACTTTTCTTTCATCTTTATAACAATTAGAACATACGAATCCACCAATTTTACCATCAACAGCAACAAGATTATCTGTTGATAAACATTTCTGACACATATCAAATACAGGTTTAATTCCAAGATACTCTAGATATTTAAATTCAACAATGTTTTTTATAACCTCAAAATTAAAACCATCATCAATCTTATCTAATGCATCATGTAATATATTAAAAATGTTCTTGTTATTGTTTTCTTTTAAGGTTAAGTATGATAGTTCACATAAATAGTTCAAATATGCATAAAGTTTTAAATCAGACTTGTTTGATCCATATAACTTTATACATGTTCCACCAGTTAAAGTTGAGAGTGTGTTTTTTTTATAATTTATATTGAATTTCCCATATAAAAAAGGAAGAGATATACTTCTTAGTTGACTCTTTATATTAAAAGCTCCCTTAGCGATAACACCTATAAGTCCAAACTCTTTCGTAAGAACTTGTAAAATTTTTGATGATTCGCTATATTTCGTTTCTTTTAATATAATTCCTTCAACTTCAGTATGCATCTTACTTCCTTCTTTGTATTTCTTTATAGTATAAGTAATCTTCTATTTTTCCACTATATTTAAATTTTTCCCATGCTACTTTACTCTTTTTTTTCATATTTCTTATCACCTAATATTATTATGGTGGTAAAAGAAAATTTTTATTCAAAATCATTGAAACCTAAATCGCTTAAATACTTTTCTTTATCATTCCAGTTTTTAATTGTTTTAACAAATAAATTAAGATATACTTGCTTTCCAACCAAAACTTCTATTTCACGACGAGATTTAATTCCAACATCTTTAAGTCTCTCGCCTTTTTTTCCAATAATGATTTTTTTAATTGCATCACGATCAACAATAATATCAACATTTATGTTTACAATTGAACCTTCATCATCATAATTTACACAATAACATGTTATGCTATGAGGTACTTCTTCAAAAGTGCAATTAAGTAACTTTTCGCGAACTATTTCTCCGATCATAAACTTAACTGAACTGCTTGTATAAACATCGTCTTCAAAATATTTAACATTATCAGTTAAATACTCCTTTACTACGCTTATAAGACGATTGATGTTATCCTTTTTTAGTGCAGATACGGGAACAATATCGGAAAATTCGTATAAATCTTTATATTCATTAATTCTATTTAATAATTCATTATTTGTCATTCTATCAATCTTATTAAGAACTAAAATAACAGGAGTTTTACCTTTCTCCAAAGAATTAATAATATACTTATCGCCTTTACCTAAACCATCTTTAGCATCCACAACAAGTAATATGGCATCAACATCTTTAGTTAAAGAATATGACTGCTTATTTAAAACTCTTCCAAGTTTATTTACAGGTTTATGAATACCAGGAGTATCAACAAAAACTATTTGCGTATCAGGTTCATTATAAATTCCTTGAATAATATTTCTTGTTGTTTGAGCCTTGTCAGATGTAATAGCGACTTTAGCATTAATGATTGAATTTAATAATGTTGATTTACCAACATTAGGTCTACCGATAATACTTATAAACCCACTACGCATTACTACCACTCCCTGCTAGCCAACAAAATAAGGCACAAACACAAATAAACAAACAACAACTGCACATATTGTTAAAACAAATGTAGCAGCTGAGGCACAATCCTTCGCAATTTTTGCAAGTGGATGTATCTCTAAAGTACATAAATCAACAGCAGCTTCAATAGCTGTATTAATTAATTCACTCGCCAAAATAACACCAAGAGCAATTAATACTATTGCCCATTCAGTTAATGTTAAACCAAGTATAAATCCGATTGTAATCGTAATTATAGATGCGCCCGCATGTATCCACATACTTTGCTCATTTTTATATGCGTACGCAAGTCCTTGAAAAGAATACTTAAATGTTCTAAGTGTTCTTTTTATTCCTTTTTTCTTAATTTCATCTCTTGATATTTTGCTCATTTAAAATCAACTCCTGTAAAGCAAACATTATTTTTTCATCTTTTTCGTTCATATGATCATAACCAAGTAAGTGAAGCAATCCATGAACCGCTAAAAAAGATAATTCACGTTTTTCACTATGACCATACTCAAGTGCTTGTTCTTTCATTCTTGGAATACATATATATATTTCTCCAAGTAATCGTCTATCATTATACACCAATTTTCCATTATCTTCAAATGCAAAAGATATAACATCAGTTACACGGTCAATACCTCGATAATCACGATTTATATCTTGAATCGTTTTCTCATCAACAAAGATAATTGAAAATATCGCATTATTAATTTTTTCATGTTTTAACGCGGCTTTCAAAACCCTTTTTAGATATTTATAATTTTTATAACCATATTCATTATCAATTGTAAATTTATTCATATTAAATGATTCCTATTCTACTAGCAAGCCAGTATACTAATACAGCAAATACTATTATGCTAAATACATTATAAAAAGCATCGCTTTTTAAAAATCCTGGCATTTTTGATTTAAGTTTTTTTAAGCAAACATAAATTAAATAACCAATTAAAGCACCACACACATTTAATAAGATATCATCAATATCAAATGATCTACCAATCTTAAGTTGAACTAATTCAACGGTAATACTCGTAAATAATGATACTAAGAAAACTTGAATTCCCTTTTTTGTTTTAAGATATGAAGATATGAATAATCCAAATGGGACAAATATAAAAATATTTCCAAAAACATTTATGTTAAATTGTCTGGATAAGAATTGATATCTTGATATTTCTGCAAAGGGGGTTAAGTTCATGCCATGATATGAATTAACCTCAGTAGCAGTTAAAAGTTCGAACAATAACAGCATATAAATAATAAAAATTAAGGAGCAAACTTCTTTATATATAACTATTTTGTGATGTCCAGAAAGAAGATACGCAACTCTTGTAGAAATAACTACACATAAAAATATCGCTATCATTGGCCAAACGCTATTTAATGTTTTAAGGAAAATATCCAATACCATATCATCACCCTTTACAAATAATTTTCGACAACCCCTAATTCTTCCTCTGTAGTAACAAGTACCTCTATATTTATTTTATCATTATTTGTCTCTTTCTTCAAAATATTTTCACTTATAATTCTACTGTTATTGTGATTTTTTTTAAGTATTTTTTCTCTTGCAAATCTAATAGCCTTATTCTCAGCTTTCTTATTAGATATTTTTTGATATTCTGTATTTATATCAATGTTTTTTATTATTGATATTTTTAAATCATTATTTCCAACCGATGTGATTGATTTTCTGTTATTATATTTGCTTTTAAATATTAAATATTCATTATTAAATAAATTAATAGCAACATTATATTTTGATTTTTTAATTTTCTTTTTTCTCTCATATAATGGTACTGAAACATTTACTTTATACCATACTTCTCCAGTTATTGTCCCACGTGCACATACTTCATTTTTCAATTCTTCATTATAAATGACACTACCAGTTATTAATATATCACCCTTATTAACATAATTATTTTCTTGAACTAATAAAACGCCTTTCGTAACTTTTATTTTCTTAATAGTACCAGACTTATTAGCTACGTAATTGCACTTAGCATTGTCATTTTTTAAAGAGTCTTTTTTTCTTGGAATTATATAAACATTATATATATTACCATCCGTTTTTATTTCGAGCCATTCAATATCATCTTTATGTTTGCTTTTAACTTTTGTTTTGATTTTTCTTAGTTCGGTGAATCTTTTCTTCAAAGCATATGGTTTAACTTTATAATCTTCCAGTTCATACCTTAAAATCTTTTCTAAATTATTATCA
>Ga0247610_10007687_pt1 | contig 11021 bp, 9 predicted proteins | sample 174DNAGHGhighgp2_FD_193483 | JGI IMG/M metagenome (GOLD analysis project Ga0247610, IMG submission 193483) | Sheep rumen microbial communities from Palmerston North, Manawatu-Wanganui, New Zealand - 1742 DNA GHGhigh gp2 | ecosystem: Host-associated > Mammals > Digestive system > Stomach > Rumen ...
GTGGAATACGAGTCGCCCAAGACCGACACTTTCTTTGTCTGCGCCGATGCCACCACTGTGGTAGCCATCATCAGCATGAGGATTAACAATTTCTTCATAAATAATAATTAGTTGATAAATAAATAATGTGTCATTGTGGTCTGCAAAGGTAAACAAATTCTCTGAGACAGCAAAGAAAAAAGCAAAAAACATATCCAGAAAAATGTCCTGCTCCATATTGGCTATGAAACAGGACAAGATAATTATGCTTTTAAATGTCAAACGGATAATGTTTGTTAATATGTTCTATTTTTCTTCTCTTTTATTTGGAGATTAAGACAGAATCTGTCCCCATGACTACATTTTTTCCTTGACATAATAAGCCCTGACCATGCTCTCCGTTATCAGCACACTCTCCTGATTGAAGAAAGCGCAGAGGTCTTTTGCAATGGCTTCGACCACATTCTTCTCGCCATCAATCAGCGTCAGGACGAGGGTATGCTCCTCCGAGTAGTCACCATTCTCGTGGAAATAGCCACCTTCTAAAATGGCAAACGAGAATGGGACATGATAACTCCGACAAACGTACTTCATAACTTTGATATACTTCTCGGTGTTATATTTCTGCAGCTTTGTTGTGGCATCGTTCAGCCCTACATATATTTTTGCCTCAGTCATACTTTTATTTATTCCGCTTCTATATAACCAACCTCTGCAAGGTGTTATAAAACGCCTCTGCTTTCGGTCAGTCGAAAACTTTGCTGCAAAGTTAAACAAATTATCTGAGACAGCAAAGAAATAAAGCTAAAACATGTCACGACGGGGTCAGGACAATCTGTGACAGTCACAGATTCCTGACCCGCGACATTTTTCTTCGAAAAAACTCTCAAAAAGTTTGTTTATTAAGAAAATATTCGTATCTTTGTGGCGTCGTAAGACATTATGTTAAACTTAAAAATTTCAGATTATGGGAAACTCAAAACAGCAAAAAGCTGAAAATCGTGTTAAATTTCCAAGATTGCTTGGTAGTGTCGAACTTTTTATCTACTTTTGCCAATGAGTACGAGACGTGAGCGGGCGAAAGCCCATAGTGCTCAGCAGAGCAAGCAAATGGCAGTAGCGATTGCGAAACCCGTGAATGAACATCCGGTAGCCAAGAAAATGGGTGAATTCTTCATAGATGTAGCAAAACTTGTTATTGGAGGCGTCTTTCTTCTCGTGGCGTTTGGTATGTATTTAATAAACTATGCAAATAAAAAATAAAGGGTGATTATGGATCTAATAGGAGCTATAGCAACAATGGGCATTATCGTAGTGGTTCTGTGGATTGGAACTGCTATTTATCTTAGGATTAAAGAGGGGTATTAGACACAGTTACCTTTGTGTTGGATATTAACAAATTGTGGATAACTCGCAAGTTATCCACAATTTCGTTTTTTTAAGATTTGAAATGTTGCTGCATATAGAGAAATTTTGTATATTTGCACCGCCCAAGTGAGGGGGTAGAAAAACCACAGGAGGATCGACCCTTAAACCAAACGAAGACGAGCCTTTATGTGAAAAATAACAATCTGGAAATTAAAGACTTATGGAAGTAAACAATATATTAACCCGGCTCTTCGCAAGACTGGCCGGTTACAGGGAGGAACGGCCTTCGGCGGGGACAAAGTACCGGCTGATGGGGTTGGCGGCTGACATTATCGAAGTGACCGAAACGCTGCAGCGTGAGGTGCTCGATTTGGTCAGCCATGAGGCCGTATTGGATGCTGATGCGGACACTGACTTTGCGGCCCTTTCGGTCCAGGTGCTGACGATGGAACTGGAGGACAAAGCGGATGCCGACGATGACATTCGTAAGCAGACGCAGATAGCCAATGAGGCGCTGGGAGAGTTGAGCAATGTATTAAGCCAGATCGACGTCCAGCTGAATCGCCATCATAAGGACGAGGAGTACGTGCGGCTGTATGAGAGTGAAAGACGACGCTATATGAATTCCGGCTCGTCGGGTAGAGCGCGTCAGAAGTTTGAGGAATGGAGAGACATCGAGGACGGCCATCCGCAGCAGGAACAGATTGCTGACTTCATTGTCGAGAAGTTGCTTCACATGTTCGAGAGAAATGCTTTGGCGGCCGGTGTGGATCACATCCTGCGTGCCAAGCGCTTTCCGGGCGAGGTGGATTTCGAACAGGTGACAATCAGCCAGAAGATCACCAAGACGGTGTATCACCATTATGCAGCGCTGCGCAAGATCGTCGATTACGAGGATGGCTATCTGGTGATTGACCCTGTGCGAGTGGGCAAATATTTCTATCTGAATCGTCATGAGGAGAATGCCAAGACCCATCGTTCGGCTTTTCTGAACTATATGCACAAGATTGAGTTGGTCCAAGACGAGATGCGTCGGTTGCAGGAAGAGCTGCGTCGCCTTGAAGAGGAGGCCGCCAGAAGACAGGCCGAAGCAGCCCTGCGACAGAAGAAGGGCGGCAGGCGACTGGCTCAGAATGCAGAGCCGCTGAATTACTTCGCACCTACGAAGAATCTTCAGGAGTTGCTCCGTCAACCGTGGTTCAAGGCCCTGCGTTCCGACGCACGCTATAACCAGCAGTGGACCGACGATTTCGTCAGCGCCCTGATGGCTTCGGAATTTAAGGATGGTATTGCGCAGGACTGGGCTATACAGGGCAAGCGCCGTAAGGTGACTCAGATTAAGGGTTACATCGTGGGGCTTCTCTCAGATGCTGGTGTGCTCAAAGGCAGCTACGACAGCATCGCCGCCAAGATTGGTATCACCGGCGACCCTCGCAGCTTCTCCCGCTACATGAGCCAGGGCAAGAAACAGCCCTTCGCCGATTGGGTTTCAGACTATGTTTCAGGGCCGATAAAAGAGTAGTTCTACCGGTTTTTGCGATTGAGTGATGCGATTGAATGCTGCGGTGTTCAATCGCATATTTTTTTTGAGTTTTTTTTCGCCCGACGGTAAAGGGCATCCGCAAGGTTTTCTTTGCGATTGAAATCGGATGGGATACCAGAAAGTTTCAATCGCATAATCGCATCGTACTTTTGCAACCGAAATCAAATTTCATTAGTATTCATCAGTTTAAAAAATTAAAGATTATGAGAATTTCGTATTTAGCATTAGAAGCGATTAAGAATTTTGAGGGTTTGCGTTTAGAGGCGTATATGGACCCCGCGGGTGTACTCACTATCGGCTACGGCCACACAGGCAGCGACGTGTTCGAAGGTGACAGAATCTCTAAGTACTGGGCCGAGCAGACCCTGAAGAAAGATGTGATGGAGGTGGAGCGTCAGATTGACGAACTGGGTCTGGACCTGACACAAGGCCAGCTCGACGCCCTCGTATCGTTCACCTTTAATCTGGGTATCGACCGGCTGAAAAGCTCGACCCTGCTGAAAGTGATCAGGGAAGGGGGCACGATGCGACAGATCAAGCGTGAGTTCAAACGCTGGGTGCATGCCGGTGGTCAGACGCTGCGGGGCTTAGAGAAGCGCAGGGCATGGGAGGCCGACCGGTTCTTCGCAAAGGATGAGTTTTAGGTTTTCAATTATAGTATTATTTAATTTTGGTTTTATGTATGATTCATGAGTAAAACAATTAGAATGAACACAAAGAGAATGGTAACGTTGGACGGTATGATGACGTTCGGCAAGTTGGGTAACGGACTGACGGTCGCAGACTTCAAGAACTACGACCCGGAGGTTGAGGTGGAGCCGGTGGCCGGAAGATTCAAAGGCAGGCTGATGCACGACGGCAACCTCTATCTGGAACAACTGCCCCGACGCATACGCAACAGACCGAAGTACCGGCAGGATCACAGCAGTGTGAGCATCGGACGCAATGGCAAGGGCTACTTCGTAATGGTGGTGGATGAGGCCGAACTGGATGCATTCCCTCAGATCCTTGTGCGTGAGGCCAACGAGGCGGCTGCTAAGATGTATGGCATGAGGAAACAGGCATGAGGAGACCGAGTTATTTCTACTCAGTGAAGGACCGCAGGGCGAAGACGCTCAGCCCTGCGGCTCTCGCCGCCCTCCAGACATCGGAGCAGACCAAGGCGGGAATGGCCGAGATTGCCCGACTGCAAAAAGCGGGTGAGGACATCCGCCCAGGCAAGGAGATGCTGAGTGTGGTGACGTGGGGTGCCCGCTATGAAGAGGGTAGTCCGAGAGGCAATGAGCATGCGCTGGAAACAGGGCTGTTCTTCGTGGACTGTGACCACTTGGAGGAGAACCCGACCGAGGTGTACTACCGCCTGCTGAACGGCCGCAGCATCACCGATGAAACCCGACGCCAACAGGTAGAGGCTGTGATGCGATCGCATGTAAAAGGTGCCCATGTGACACCCAGCGGCGAGGGCCTGCGCATCATCCTGACCAAGCTGTTGCCCGACAAGGACAACGAGGCCAACATCGAGGCTTTCATCCAGCTGCTGGCTGCTGACCCTGCCATCAAGACCGTCGACAAGAAGGTCAAGGACATCGGACATTCGAGCTATGTGCCCTCACTGGATTATTGGATTTATTTCGACAACGCGATTTTGAATGAAGAGAATGATGAGACTGTTAGTGATTGTAGTGCTTTACTTCCGGAAACGAAAGCAGCAGAAACCCCAGGAGGAGCCGTTCAGACTGAGGACGAGCTACGGGGAGATTATCGACTTCGACTGACCTTTGACGCCGAGGGCTGTCCTGTGGGCACTGACGGCAAGCGGTTGCAGACAATGTATAGAGGTCATGCGCTGACGGAGATCCGCGATAATGTGATCACCCTGGCTGGTGGCAAGCCTTCTGTCGGCGACCGCAACATGCGGACCTATAAGGTGCTGTCGGCCCTTGCACCCATCGTCGACTATAAGGAGGAAGTGTTGAAGACGCTCATTCCCTATTGGGGCCTGACATGGGATGAGGTAGAGCCTATCGCCAAGAGTGCCGCCAAGCGCCGGCCGTCGGAGAAACTGCCTTATCTGCTCTGGAAGGTGCTGCATGAGATGGGTATCGACGACGCCTCGATGCAGGTGGATGAAGACGATGAGGATGGGCTTGAGGATGACGAGATTGCTCACTCAGAAGCGTCGCCGGCAAGTACTGGAGAAATGCCGCCGCTGGCACCTGTGTTCAAGCAGTGGGTAGGCAATGCGCCGCAGGACTATGTAGAGATGATCTACTTCACGGTGCTTTTCTGTCTGGCCTGCCTGGCCTCGAAACTCAGGGCCCGCTATCTCGACGGCCGTATCCACTCGCCCTCGTTCTTCGTCACCGTTGAGGCTGAATCGGGTTGGGGTAAGTCGTGGGTGACTGATGTGAGCGACATGTTGCTCGAACCGATGTTGGAGGACGACATGAAGGCTTTGGAGAAGGAGATGGAATATCAGCGTGAGTTGAAGAAATCTCGCAACAAGGCCAAGCAGCCCGACGATCCGCAGATTATCCAACGTATTCTTGACCCGACGATTTCGGTGACGGCCCTGCTGAAACAGAACTACCAGAACAAAGGTCTGCACGCGCTGACTATCTGCACCGAGGTCGACACAATGGTAAAGCAGCACTCTCGCGGTGCCTGGGGCCAGCTGACCGATATCTACCGCTTGGCTTATGAGAATGCCATCGCCGGTCAGAAATTCCTCTCAGAGAATTCGTTCTCAGGTCGCGCCAAGATGTATTATAACCTGTTGGTAGCAGGCACGCCACTCGCCATGAAGCGATTCTTCCGCAATGTGGAGGACGGTCTGGTGACGCGTATCATCCCTGTGGTGATCCGGGACCAGTTTGGCGCCAAGACTCCGAAGTGGAAGAAGTGGACAGCCTTACAGCATAAGGTGGTGGGTGATGCCGTCAAGCGCCTCTATCATAACCTCTCGATGGATGAGGACGGTCAGGTGGCCGATGAGCACGAGATGAAGCTCGGCTGGCTGAACGACGCCCTTGAAGAATGGTTGGAGACGCAGCGCCTGAAGGCCATCAAGGAGATGTCGCGATCGCGGGACCAGTATCGCCGACGTGCCGCCAACGACGGTTTCCGGGCTGGTATGGTAATCTTCTATCTCTTAGGTGAGAAAGCGACTGCCGAGGTGAGGAAAAAGGTGATCGCCAATGCCCTCTACGTCTGTAACTACGCCCTTGAATCGCTGATTGCCAAGTATGGTGAGGAGACGGAGGAAGTGCTGCAAGGCAAGACCAAGCGGATGACCAAGACGGGTATTCTGTTTGACGCCCTGCCCGATCAGTTCTCACGTGACATGCTCAAGACGCGACTGACAGAGCAGAAAATCAAATCCCAGTACCGTGATGTGCTGTGGCGATGGAAGACTGCCGGACTGGTGGAAATGCTGCCCGACGGACGGTACAAGAAGAAAGCGTCTGAAGTGTCTGAAATGTCTTAACGTCTTTTTGTCTTTTACAAAAAAAGCCGCTCACTGCGAAAGTGGGCGGCCTTTGTATATTCTGTTAATCAGATTACTTCACACCGAGGATCTGCTTGGCTACTTCGTTGTTGGGATCGAGTGCGATGAGCTTGTTGGCAAACTCCTTAGCCTGAGCCTTGTCATCCTTTACGATGAAGAAGTAAGCGATGTTGTAGCGATAAGCCTCAATCAGACGAGCCTTGTCGGAATTATCCTTCTCAGCCTTAGGGGCGATGAGCTCGATGAGCTTGTCGTAGTAAGGCTTGGCGAGACCCTGCTTGGAGTCGGGGTCCATCTGGGCGTTCACACGGGCACGCATGAAGTTGGCATATTCAATAGCGTTCTCATATTTCTCGGCCAGTCCTGCATAGACACCGTCGGCCTGTGTGAAGGCTTCTTTCTTGGCAGCAGGATCGGTCAGCTTGCTGGCGTGCTGGGTGTAGAGGCTTCCGAGGGCGGCCAGATCAGTAGCTGAGGCCTTCTCGATGCCCTCCAGATACTCCTTGTAGCGCTCGATGGCATTGATATAGTCTTCCTTCTCAGCATAGGCGTCGGAGAGCTGCTTGATGACACCGGCGCGCTTAGCCTTGTTGTCGAACTCTGACTGCAGAGCGAGGTTGTACTGCTCGATGGCCTTGTCGGCCTGCTTCAGACCGTTGAAGGCGTTGCCCAGATAGGCGTAGTCCAGATAAGAGAACTTGGCACTGTCGGACTGGTTGAAGAGGGCGTCGCCGTACTTCACTGCTTCGTCGAAGTTGCCCAGCTCTGTGTTGAAGAACATAGCCAGACGGTTCATGGCGGCATTGCGTGGCTCCTTGCTCAGACCGGCCTTCACTCTCTCAAGACCTTCAGCGTGCTTGCCGAGGAAGTAAGAGGCCATAGCATACTCCACGATGTCGTTCTTCTCCATCTTACCTACGGGCACCTTGCCGTAAGCCTCACGGGCCTTCTCAAACTCGTTGGAGAGGTAGTAGATGTGTCCGGAGAGGGCGTCGACCTCGATGTCGGGGCGCTGGGCCTTCAGGTCGGCGAGCTTCTGAACGGCTCCCTTCGGAGAAATCTTACGATAGACGAGGGCATACTTGTAGTAGCCGGTGGGATCCTTAGGATCGCAGTAGGTAGCCTGGTTGTAGTAACTGGCAGCCTTACCTCCTTCATTGGCGAATGCCTCGATGTCACCCAGAAGAATGAAGGCGGGCGCATACTTGTGCTTCGAAGCCTCGTCGGCGAGGTTGGCGAAGTTACGGGCTTGAGCCGTATCCTGAACCTCGTAGAAGGCACGACCGATGGCTACGAGGCCCTCGGGGTTCTTCTTGTTCTTCTTCTGAGCGGTTTTCACTACGTCAGCCTTGTCGGCTGCATTGTTCTTGATGGCCTGCAGGGCTGCGTTGAGCTCTGTCTCCTGTGCCATAGCGGTGGTGCTGAAACCTGCCAACAACACACCCATTACTAAATATTTGATCGTTTTCATAATTCTCTCGTTTTTTACGTTATACATCTTGTTAATTATCTCTCGCTTTTATGACGTTCGAAAACTGAAATGGTTTAATGAGTTTCTTAAAATCACTATTCACTATTCACTATTCTCTATTCACTATCACTTCTCTGACATTCATGTTGGCCGTTCTCGGCAGCAGTCCGTAGCGCAGGATGATCTTCTGTCCCTTGGGCAGCTGGCAGAAGTGGGCAAAGCCGGAGGGCACGCCGTTTCTGGGTTCATTCAAGAGGGCATAGATGGTACGGATAAGTGGATAGTTACCATTGTATAGGTAGAACTGATAGGGCTTCCAGCTGTTGGCCTTGGTGGCGGAGTCGAGCTTCGAGACGCCCATCACGGTTATATTCTTCTTGAAGGTGACATTGGTGGTGTCACGTTTGTCGTTGAGCCAGTTGGAACCGATGATGCCGAGGGCATTTTTGTGGTTCTCAACATAGTCGATGACGGCAGCGCTGGTCTTCACAGCGCCGATGTTGGGGTTTTTGAATTCCTGACCGCCGAGGATGGAGTCCACACACCAGCGGACGGTGCTGGACAGGGGATTGTCGAAAACAACGTCGATGTCGCCTAACCCTGTTTTCGTATTGTTGAGCTCGTCCCATGTGGTGAGCTCGCCCAAGAGGATGCGCCTGAAGTCCTTGACGGTGATGCAGGTATCCGGATTGGTATTGTTGACGATGATAGCAAGGCCGTCGTAGGCGATGGGGATAGCCCTGGGCAGATACTTACGGTCTTGCAGACTTTTTCTTTCGTTGGCAGTAAAATCACGTGTGGTGAAGGCCAACCAGGTTTCCAGTTTCATCAGCTTCTGTACAGCCTCCTGCTCGTTGATGTATTCGGGCGTGATGCTGTCGAGTGTCTGGTTCTGGAAATAGTACAGTGCTTCGTCGATGATGGGGTAGAAACTCTCGTCGGCAGCCAGACAACTGGCGGCTTTCTGATAGGCCTCCTCCATTTCAGGATTAGGCTTGCTCCCACATGCGTGGAGCAAGCCTAACATTAGTGTGAATCCAACTAATAAAACTATTTTGTTGAATGCGTTCATTTCAAATCATTACTGAAGCTTGAAGGTCACAGGTACGGTGTACTTCACACGTACGGCAGAACCATTCTGCTTACCAGGAATCCAGTGCGGCATGGCCTTTACCACGCGCTGGGCCTCCTTATCGAGTGACGGGTCAACTGACTTGACAACCTTCACATCGGTAATAGAACCGTCGCGCTCGACGACGAAGGTCACGATGACACGACCCTGCACGCCGTTTTCCTCTGCCACAACGGGATACTTGATGTTCTTCGAAAGATACTCGAACAGAGCCTGGGGACCACCGGGGAACTGAGGCATTTCCTCAACCACGTCGAAGACCTTTGTCTCTTCCTCCTTCGGGGGTTCGGGCTGTGCGATTACTTCCTTAGCCTTGAGCACTTCACCTTCAGCCTCGTCATTACCCTTCACATCGAAAGCACCGATGGCGGTGTTCGTCTGTGCGAGTTCGTCCTGAGACTTGATTTCGTCCTCTGGGGCTACATCTTCATCCTTCTTGATTTCAGGGGTTGTAAATGCTACAGAGCTCTTTACCTTCTCAACCTCGATCTTCTCAACCTGAGGCTCTTCCTTACGTTCTACCTTGGCTTCCTTCTTCTCGGCCAGGCTCGTCAGCTCCACATCGGTCTCGATGGCTGCATTGCGTGATGCCATGTAGTTATCGAATGATACCTTTGCGATGACGATAGCCGCGATGATAGCAAACATGGCGAACATCGTGAGCAGCGACTTCAGGTTGCGTTTACCAGTATCCTTGCGTAATTGATAAGCTCCGTAGGCCTGGTTCTTACCATCAAATACGAGGTCGACCCAGCCATTATCTATAAGATCTATTTTTCCCATAGTTCTTCTTCGTTTTTAGGGGTTACTTGACGCCTGCCTTCTCGATGAGTGCCTTATCCTCTTCACTCATCTTGTCGATGTCGTCAATCACATACTTATCAATATTGCTAATCAGCATCTCGTCAAGAGCGGCAACCATGTTGGCATAGGTAGCTGTCGGAAGCGGACGGATGATACAGGTCAGGGTAGGTACCTTCTCACCAGTGGGAAGCTCACCCTTCTTCAGTTTCTTCAACTGCTCCTGATACTGCTCGTCGGTCATCTTCGAGTTGTACTCGTTCTTCTTTGCGTCGAGCTCCTTCTTTGCCAGCTTGATCTTGGCTACAGGGTTGATACCCTCCTCAGTGGTATGCTCATTGAGCACCTTCTCGATACCATCCTTACCATAGGTGGTCTCCTTTACGCACGATGCGGGATCGTCGTAGTTGGGCAGACCTGCCACATAGTAGATCTTGTCGTTGGCACCCAGATAGAAGGTAATGGTATGAGAGGCTTTCGTTACCTGCTTATCTTCCTTCTGCAAGTTCTCGTCGTTACTTGGCATGGTGAGCTGCATGGCCTGCGGCTTTGCCAAGGTAGTACACAGCATGAAGAAGGTGATCAACAGCATCATCATGTCTACCATCGGCGTGAAGTTCACGCGGGTATCCATCTTTTTCTGCTTGGATAGATTTTTCTTTGCCATAATACTACTCAGCGTTTAAACGTTTAACATCGAGATTGGTGATGAGCTGGAAACGGTTCTCGCTCATGTCCTGAAGTTCTGACATCATCTTCTTCACTACGGCGTAGGAAGTGTTGGCATCGCACTTGATGGCGAGCTTCATGTCAGGGTTAGCACTGCGGGCCGCAGAGACCCACTCCTGGAATTCGCTCTTTCCACCGTTGATACTGTCGAGCGGCAGACCGAGCTTCTGGATTGCCTCTGTCATCTTCTCCGTAGAGAGGTTCAGATAGTCAGCAAGCTTGCCCATGGGAGCACCCACCATAGCATCCTCGAGGAAGTGCTTTTCCTGGGTGGCGTTGAGCTGGATACCGAACTTGTCGGTCATAGTCTCCAGCATCTCCTTCATGTGGTTCTTGTTTTCGGTACCCACGTAGATGTGACCATCTGGGTTCACCAGGATGGTCAGCAGATCCTGCTCGGGTATCTTGACTTCCGACACAGAGTTAGGCGCATTGACTTGTACTGGTTCTGGTGTCAGGAATGTTGAGGTCAACATGAAGAAACACAGAA
>Ga0247610_10007688_pt1 | contig 11021 bp, 7 predicted proteins | sample 174DNAGHGhighgp2_FD_193483 | JGI IMG/M metagenome (GOLD analysis project Ga0247610, IMG submission 193483) | Sheep rumen microbial communities from Palmerston North, Manawatu-Wanganui, New Zealand - 1742 DNA GHGhigh gp2 | ecosystem: Host-associated > Mammals > Digestive system > Stomach > Rumen ...
TGCAACGCCATCCTCCACCCCGTTCGCGATTCCGTCAACGAGTATGTACAGGCGGGCAAGTTGATTTATAAACTCTACATGATCTTCTTCGGCTCTAAAGCTTAAAGCCTATGTTTAGCAAATTATACGGCGTCATACTGCCGTTCTTTGTTAGTTTGCTTCTGGCGTACATCCTGGATCCGCTGGTGAGTTTTGTGCAAACCCGATGCCGGGTTCGCAATCGTGTTTTGGCGGTCGCGGTCACGCTTTTAGTGGTAGTAGGAGTAGTGGTCGGAGCCGTAGCTACGCTGCGCAAACCTGTCACCGAACAGGTGAACGCCGCGTGGGTCGGATTTCAGAACTACATTGCCGCCTTTGATATAGACGATTATTTATCAGAGGAAAGCCAAGAAAAGCTGCTGAGTTGGAAAGCCGAATGGGATTGGGAAAGCATTATCTCCAATCCGGAAGTAACCTCTTCCATCAAAGAGTTGTTGCCGAAAGTGAGCCATTGGATCACCGGCGGATTGAGTTGGCTGAGCGAACTGTTAGTGCTGTTCATCGGATTCATGTACCTCATCTTCCTGCTGATCGATTTTCCGAACTTACGCAAACGCATTCCTACATATATTCCGCATCATTACCGTCCGCAGATCATGACCCTGCTCCACGATATTGACAGGAATATGAATGCGTATTTCCGCGGACAAGCGATCGTTGCATCGTGCGTGGGCGTGCTCTTTGCTATCGGATTCACGCTGACGGGCATGCCGATGGGAATAGCTATGGGATTGATCATCGGATTACTCAATATGGTCCCATACATGCAAGCTCTGGGCATACCGCCTTGTATCATTCTTTGCCTCATTCAGTCCGCACAAACGGGTCAACCCGTATGGCTGACGCTACTGCTGATGGCAATCGTGTTCATCGTCGTACAAACGATACAAGATATGTACCTCACGCCTAAGATCATGGGCGATGTGACAGGTATGAGTCCCGCGATGATCTTACTCAGTCTCAGTATCTGGGGAGCATTATTCGGCGTGATCGGAATGATCATCGCATTGCCGCTCACCACCCTCATCATCAGTTACTATCAGCATTACGTGGCGAACCGGGGGGTCAGTTCACGCAAATATCAAGCAAACTACAGAGGTCGGATACGAAAAATGGAGTAAACACTACTCCATTTTTCTTTGTCTGACCGCTTCGTAGATAAATACCCCCGCCGCCACGCTCACATTCAGACTCTCAATCACTCCGGTCATCGGTAGCCTTACCTGATCCGTACAAAGCTTGAGATTCTCCTCATAGATGCCTTTCTCCTCACTTCCCATGACGATGCAGGTCGGAACTGTCATATCGACTTCGGTATAATTGCGCTCCGTATGTTCGGTGGCGGCCACGATGCGAAGACCGCTCTCACGCAGATAAGTGAGCGCGTTCTGAAGGTTCTCCACCTTGCAAATCGGCAAACTATGCAGTGCCCCGGCTGACGCTTTGACGGCATCGCCGTTAATAGCCGCACTGCCTCGTGTACCTATAATCAACGCATGTACGCCCGCACATACGCAAGTACGCGCGATCGCTCCGAAATTGCGCACATCGGTCACGCCATCCAGCATCATCAGCAGCGGTGTCTTGCCTTCGTCATAGAGGCTCTGTACCAAACTGTCCAGCGGCGTGAACTCAATCGGGCTCAGGAATGCGATGACGCCTTGGTGGTTCTTGTCGGTAAACTGGTTCAGTTTCTCCAAGGGTACACGTTGGATCTGCGTACCGGTTCCTTCTAATTTAATGAGCAACTCGCGACCGATAGCCGAACTCATATCGCGGCGTACCAGCACTTTATCGAGCACCTTACCTGCGTCGATGGCTTCCATCACCGCACGCACACCGAAGATCATCTCTTTCTCCGGCGGACGCTTGGTGTCATACGTACGTTTCGTGTGTTCGCGTTTGATCTCCTCGCGATACTCGTGATTGAAATTGGGGTTGTAACTTTTCTTTATCATAATATGTATGTTTTAATTATTCGTTAATAAAAATTAAGGCAATTACATGCTTTTGCATTTTTCTTCAAAGGATTATACGGAGCAATCCGGTATGATAGTTTGAGTCCCACATCAAAGAGGTTTCGCGATGATACCAAACGTTCTTCCTGTCTAAGCGCTGTCACCACGGATGTCAGTTCACGGTGTAAAGGAAAACCATCCCGTGTGTCAGAAAGCATCATCAACGAGGAACGGTCGGCAACCGGGTCAGTCTCTCGTGACAGAGAGAAATCCGCATAGATTCCCACAGATAGATACGATTTGGAATGCTGAGCGGTATAAACAGGAATGTCATAACACAACTCCGCAGCCAACCACCATTGTATCTTCTGTACGTTATGGGTTCCGTTCTGTACCTCCTTAAAAGAACGGGATGCGGCTAATGGGAAAGACTCATACACTCGGTTGTCCTGTTTCGGGAAATAGACCGATAAAGTTGCCTTATCTGCGTTCTCCGTCCAAGTACATTGGAGCGGGAATACCACTTTCGGACCCAAATAAGCATTCAACCCGTTCCATGAAAGTGCCAATTGAAGCGGGATGCCCACAGACCAGATAGTATATAATTCTTTCAGGTTTCCAATGGCATAATCTACTTGTATGGTTTCGTCATCCACATCAATCGTTGTATAGGTATCCGTATAATCGATTTTTCCAAATCCCGCCTGGTGTCTGTCCAAAGTGGCTCCGACCCGAAGCCCGACAATCTGCGAGGAATGGTAACTATAACTGAAGAATAATCCTGCATGCACATGAGGAAGCGGAGCGACATACGTGCATTGCGCCCGATAGTCTGCCATTCCTGCTCGTAATCCCGCTTCAAACAAATGCTCCGCATGAGCCATAAGCGGCATCCACAATAAAAGAAATACTAATTGAGCTTTCCTCATGGTATCCATTTCTTTTCTATCCATACTTCATCTCCCCTCTCGTATCGGTATAGATACACCCCTTGAGAGAGTTGCTCTTCGCTCACAGGCATACCTTGGCTGTTATATATCTGCACGCGGATTGGAATTTCATCTTTGGCTTTTATCTCGATGATATTCGACCATATACTGCGTCCGTCATCCAACTTGACATTCAGTTGGAACACGCCGCATAGTTCGTTTTGCTCGGCATAGTCATCTTCCGTTGCGCCGGAGATTGGCTGTTCATTCTTATACCACTGGAACGCCGTTGCCGTCCGTTCGGGGAAAAAGTTCCGCAAAGCCACATTGTCGCAGAGTAGTTGCCAGTTGTATTTGTTGACTATGATCGGCCATAGTTTCTCACAAGTGTAGGTACTCAGGGCATAAATGTACTCGATACTGTCACATTCCCTCGAGTTTTTCTCAATAATACGTTTTTCGCCGGTTTCAGCAAACTCCATTCCCCGCCATGTAAAAGGTAATAAGGTATCGCAGACGGTCGTGTCAGATACAATAGTGATAAGATCCCGACAGCATTTTTCTGTTTGAAGGTTGAGAGTGCGGCTGATACTATCCGTTCCGCAGACAGATTGCAAGGTGTCTATAATAACGCCCGAAGCCTCCCATTTATGCCCACGCCAAGTAATGGGCAACAATGTGTCGCAGACGATAGTGTCCAGCTGTTGATCGGGAAGATAGTCCTTAGGAATATTCCATACAGGACGAACAGGATTCCCAAAATATAAATGAGAGCCTCCTATATCTGTATTATATATAGAGAAAAACAAACAGCTGGCTCCTCCATTTGCTTGAAATTCCTGCGTGGCACTCCAATAAAAACATAATTCTTCATATTTATATTCTGTTCCCAATCTTCTACCGGAACATGGTAAGAATATGGCTCCTTCATTTTCCAATAACAGCCATTGTTCTACCGTATATACATTTTTCCCATTATTCAAGTCTTTTTCTGGTATAAACTCAGGAAGAAAAGCAGAGGACGTATAATCATCAGGAAGCAGTACCAATCCAAGCGTGCCGCCAATCGATGCTATTCCATATAATTGTTTTGCATTCGGGCGACTATATAACAAATAAATCCACTCTTTTTTTGTCAGCGTTCGCCATGTTTGAGGTGCATCATTACCGATAGCGTTAAATACCGCCCAATCTTTATAGCGATAATCATCGGTCATATCATGAGGGGGAGTCTCTATATAAACACCATGCTTATTAGAACTATCCCATGGTTGATAAAAGACAGCGCCACTATTCCAACCACTGGTTCCCCACCCGAACAAATCAATCCACCCATTATATGAAGCAGCTATATTTTCGTTATTTTTTCCGATATAATCCCACTGATGTTCCGCGAAACGCCATGTACCGGGTTGCATCGTTCCATCAGCACAAAGGTGTTGCCCCATAGCCGCATTATACTGCATATTCCCAGGCGCAAAAACCACTTTCATATCGGCACTAACGCTAAATCCATGCAATTCTTGCGCAGGATCATAGCAATCGGTCTTTGTATCCGGCTTTTCGCAAAGCGCTCTCTCTACATGCAACTCATAGTAGATGCTGTCAAACCCGCAGGAACTGAATACCGTATCACGCAGGGTGTCCGCGAGGGCAAACCCTTTGCCGTGCCATGTGATCCGGCTAATGGTGTCACAGACGGTCGTGTCCGTCCGAATGGTGTCCGGTGTCATGCAAAGACGGATCTCGATGTCGTCCAGCGCAAAATCATTGCCGTTACCATTGGTCACATTGTTGTAAATAGTAAGCCGGATAGCGGGTATACCGGTCGGCACAATGAAATTCATACCCACCAGATACCATGGTGATGAATACTGCCAATCGGTCTTAACGGCTAAGTCCTCCGCAAACGGAATCTGCTGCGTGTTCTTTTCCACCAAGGTCTCACCTGTCTGTGGATTCGTCAGCACGAACTTCAGACAAGGAGCAATAACCGGCCCCCTGTTTCGGGTGTACCAATCGTATTGAAACCATGTGAACACATTTGCCACATAGGCGCTGAAAGTCAATTCGATACCTTCGCAAAGACCGCTTATCTCCGTTTGGTAGAACTGCTGATTACCTCCACTACCGTCTATCTCCATAAAATACCCACGAGAGTAATCGTTCGGATAGGTATGGTCATCCTGAATGTACCATTGGGAGCGATAGGTGGATTGGTCCGCACCGGGCAAAGACCATCCGGTGGTATCGCCGTTACAGTAACCGGATTTGGTGACAATATATTTGCCGGAACCCATACTACGGAAAACGTCATTGGTTACCTGCGTATAACTCATGCCCGGCACGGGGTTGGTACCTACCCTCGGATCGGACGGATCATTACCGCCGAAATCCTCGCGGAAGAGCAAGATGCCGTCCATGCAGAGCTCTTCCTCGCAAGGCGCAGTGGTTACGTGTAACTCATAATATATACTATCAAACCCACAGGAACTAAGGAGCGTGTCGCGCAAGGTGTCGGTGATGGCAAACTCCTTGCCGTGCCATGTGATCCGGCTATGGGTGTCACAGACGGTCGTGTCCGTCCGAATGGTGTCCGGTGTCATGCACAGGCGAATCTCGATATCGTCCAACGCGAAGTCGTTACCTGCACCGTTATTCATTACGTCGTTATAGATCGTCAGTCGTATCGAATCCACCGCCTCCGGCATGGTGAACGTCATTCCGTGCAAGTACCATTTGGACGAGTACCAGAAGTCGGTATTGACCGTCAGATCCGGATCGTAAGGAATATCGCCCGTACTATGACTGCCCAAGACCGTGTGCGTCTTGGCATCTTCTATCTCGAATTTCAGTTTGGGATAAACCCGTGCATGGATGCCGTCGATATAATTGGAAGCCTTGTTCACATTTGCCACGTACGCGCTGAAAGTCAGTCTCGTTCCCGGGCAAACACCATGTACGACGGTCGAGTAGAACGGCGCCGTTCCACCCATTCCATCGATCTCCAAGAGGTAACCTCTCGTCTTGTCATTCGGATAGGTATGATCATCCTGCAGGTACCAATTGCTATGATTGCGCATCGGATCCCGCCCTCCTGTCGTATCCGCGTGGTAATAACCGGATTTGATCAACCAGAATAGTCCCGGCTGACCAGTCACGTGGTCGGCGTTCAGCCTTTGGGTGTATCGCGAATAATCCATGCCCGGTACATGTTGTGTGCCAACTATCGGATCATTGGGATCATTGCCGCCGAAATCCTCGCGGAAGAGCAAGATGCCGTCCATGCAGAGCTCTTCAGCACATTCGTTCACTCTCAGTCGGAAGGGTTCACTCATCGCACGGCAGTTGACGCTCTCGATATTTCCATCGCCTGAGACGGCAACTTTATACCATCCAGAATCGGCTTTCTGGGTGGTTGTAAAAGCGAGGGTATTCGTCATCCCCGCCATTTCTGACCATGTGACGCTATCCGTCGAGTGCCACCATTTATACTCCAACGGTTCCGCCATCGTGCCGTCGTTCGTGATTGCTGCACTCAAATTGCTTGCATAGTTCTCGCATACCTCCGGCTCTCCGATGATCTCCGGTTTGGGCAGGCAAAGGTGAATCTCGATGTCGTCCAACGCAAAGTCATTACCGCTGCCGTTACGCTCTACGTCATTGTAGATAAACATCTGGATGGACTCCACCCCCTCAGGGACGGTGAAGTTCATACCCATCAACTGCCATTCGGCAGAAAGGACATTGTCCCGCGCGTATTTCCATGTCTCCGGCGTGCCATACCGCCAATCGGGTTGGATGTCACCCGTGGATTTCTCCGCTAAGACGGAACCGGTAGTCGGGTCTTTGAGCACGAATTTCAAGCGCGGATAGACGTAACCGCCGCCGAAATAATCCAACTGCCCTGCATAATGCACATTGACCACATACGCGCTGAAAGTCAGTTTGCTTCCTGCGCAAAGACCATCTATGGTCTTACTATAGAACGGCTCTGCGCCTCCTATCCCGTCCACCTCCAAAAGGTAACCTCGGGTCTTATCGTTGGGGTACGTATGATCATCCTGCCGATGCCATTGGATGCCGTTCGACCAACCTTCCTTGCGCACCGTATAATGGCCGCTGCCCAGACTGTTTCCGGAGTTGTAATACTGCGAACTCATGCCCGGTACGTTCTGCGAACTCACCGCCGGATCGGATGGGTCATTGCCGCCGAAATCCTCGCGGAAGAGGAGAGTGCCGTCGATGCAGAGCTCTTCTTGCGCCACTAACGGCAGCGCAAGAAACAGCCATACTATGTAGAATAATCTTCTCACTAATATTTTAACCAATTAATAAACTCCATCGGGTCGGTGGTGAACGCTATCGGTTCGGCTATCTGATTGCCCCATTCATTCAGTTGCACAAAGAACGGCTGCGCATTCGAACCGAATTGCTCACGCTGTATGGCGGAGTTGCGATCCCCTATTCCATCGCGTTTGTCATCGACGAACAATTCGATGAAGACATAGTTCTGCAAACGCACTTTGACGGAATCGTCATCCAAGACATAAGCCTCCATCTTCCTGCAGTTGACACATCCATAGCCTGTAAAATCAATAATAACCGGTTTGCCAGTCTGACGTGCATAAGCCATTCCTTCTTCGTAATCGTTAAAGACGACGCGCCCCTCTATTTCCATAGGCGGTGCAAAAGCGCTGATGGCTTTTACCGGCGCGCCCCAGAGACCCGGAACCAAGTAACCCGCAAAAGCCAAAGACGGAATGATCACCAACGCGCGAATGATCTTACGCGTGGTGGACACGTTCCGTATATTCCATAAGAGATAGACTCCTATGCCGAGGAAGCATGCAATCCAGATAGCGATAAACAGCCAACGAGGCAAAATGCCCCACCCGTACGCCATATCTGCCACGCTCAGGAATTTCAGCGAAAGCGCCAACTCCAGGAACGCCAAAACGACCTTAAAGCTCGTCATCCAGTCGCCTGACTTAGGAGCCTGTTTGAGCCACTGAGGGAACATAGCAAACAGCGAGAAAGGCAGAGCGAGGGCAATCGCAAAGCCCAACATACCTATCGCCGGAGCCAACAAAGACTTACCTGCCGCCTCTACCAACAGCGTGCCGATAATAGGTCCCGTACAGGAAAATGATACTATCACTAACGTAAACGCCATCAGCAGAATACTCAGGAAACCACCAGTACTCCGTGCTTTGCTGTCTAACGCCGTGGACCACGAATCAGGGAGTGTAATTTCAAATAGACCGAAGAATGAGAGTGCGAAGATCACCAAAATCAAGAAGAAGATAATATTCACAACCGCGTTCGTGCTCAAATCATTCAGAGCCGATGCCCCAAAGAGGATGGTTACCAGCAATCCTAATCCCACATACAGGATGATGATACTGAGTCCATAGAGAACCGCGTCTTTCAGTCCGCCGCCTTTCTTGAGGAAGAAACTCACCGTCATCGGAATAATCGGCCACACGCAAGGCGTGAAGATCGCCAACAATCCTCCTAATAATCCCAACAGGAAGATAAGCCATAATGAGCGTTCGGTGTCCGAACTCAATGATGACGCTTCGCTTAATGGTGACGCGCTTTCAGCGCTTAATGATGAATATTCCCACACTTCCGGCGCAGTACACATCTTGTCGTCGCAAGCATTGAAGCGAATCGGTGAAAGGTCCGTTTTGGCAATTGTCACGACAAAAGAGTCGGTAAACTCCTCGTCGAACTCTCGTTCTCCAAAATCGATGATGGTCATGTGCCATCCTTCTTCGATGGTTGCCTTCAGCTGCACGCTGTCACCCATTTCCTCGCCCGTCCATTTAACAGGTTGTACCATCTGCGCAGCCACACATAAAGGCAAGCACACAAATAAGATAAATAATATTCTTTTCATTTGCTGATTTGTTTTGAGAGTTGCGCTATTACAAAACCACGGAGGGTAAAATAGTATTTTTCCGAGGGTTTATAATTGGCTTTGTATTCGTCGTAACGCTGCTGCCAAGCGGCACGTTTTTCGGGGTCTGTGAGTTCGAGTTTTGCCTGCTTGGACAGTTGGGCGAAAGAGGTGTTTAACTCACGCTGATGAGGCGTGAGAGACTTGGGATCCCGATGTTTCGGGTAATGAGAAATGACCGTTTTGCCGTAACGATGCGTAATATACACATCGCTTTCACCATAGATTTTTCCGGACATTTTGTCAATTGCGATATTGAGTTCCGCTTGTGCCATTTTCGTTTTAAAATTTGAGTTGATTATTATACTTACCTTGTATTGACCCTATAGGTCGATGCCGTGTCGTTGCCGTGTCGTTGCCGAGTGAAGACCTTAAATGGGGGTATTTACTTTAATGGTTTTATCTATTTTGAATTGTCTGTTTTATGATTGCGGTTTTGCAAGCTATTCACTATATTTACCCACTTCGCTTTCATAGACCACTTATTATGTATTATCCCGTTTTATCTTGAATAACCATCGATACGGAATATCTTGCTATAAATAAGTCGTTCCTCACCACCATTGGTAGGTCGAAACCACAATTCAGTACGCGCAGCATAGTAATCCTCCCAAGATCCTTCATCTATAATAATAGCCTCACTCATATTCTCTGACCAAGAACTATTTTCTTTCATTTGATAGATGATAGCTGTATCAGAAGGGAGAATATGAATGCTAGACCTATTTTTTACAATCCTCTCCGACAAAGGGAGATTAGTTGTTGCTTCATACATTTTCAAATAAATATCTCCTTCTTCGTCCATCGGAGGTAAATATACCATATAGCGATAAACTCCTTGTCCTCCTGCGAGTAGGAACTTACGTTCAGTTATTACACTATCCCATTCTTGCCGAGTGCGGTAGCGAGAATACCACCCTTCTGCAACATTAGTTTCTTCGTATTCCATTCCTTCCGGAATAGGATGACGCTTTCCAAAATTATCAAATGTACCTTCTCCCATGCCAGCAAACAAAGATACAATAAATGTATATATTATCAACAACACCCCTATCCCCACGATTCTTCCGGCATTGCGATATTGTTTCTTTATAATGGTAACAATAAGGGTTGCAATAATCAGAAATGCAAAAATGAATGATGCGCCAAGCACTATGCTCGTTAGAATGACATCAATATTATGTTCCCAAATTCTAAAGAATGCTACGGGAATAAGCATTGCCATGGACACTCCGTAAGCGACAACCCAATAAGGGAACAAGTGTATAAATTTATTCCCTTCGGAATTTGCTTTTATTTGAATACTCCAAACTCCGGCTCCAATGAGAATAAGAATAAGAATGCTAATAAATCCTAACATATTTCTATTTTATTTTACGATAAATATCAAACTATCGGGTGTCGTTTTTATATACCCTTTAGTTCTTTTGGTTAATCAAATTCACTACCACTTTGACCATGGTGTCTTTTTCTTCTGTGCGGCTCTCGGCAATCATAAGGGTTAGTGCGACAAGGGTATTGTCCGCCAGACGCTTGGTGCCATCTTCGCGGTAGAGAATGCCGTTGTTGTTTAAGAACCAAAGGAACAAAGTTGCTGCAATGCGTTTGTTGCCGTCAGAGAATGAATGGTTCTTTGTCACTAAATACAACAACATCGCTGCTTTCTCCTCCACACTCGGATAGAGGTCCTTGCCTCCAAAGGTCTGATAAATCTGACCTATACTGCTTTTGAACGAATCGTCTTTTTCGTTTCCGAACAACGTACTACCGCCGAATTTCTCACGCAGCGCACTAATCGTCTGCATAGCATTCTCGTATGTCGCATGGAATCGTTCTTCGGGTGTCGTCTCGTTGACGGTCAGACGCTCGTAATCATAGTTATCAAGCGTGTCCAATGCGTACGTGTAATCCAAGACGACATCAAAAATAGCTTGCGTCTCATCCTCGCTCTCTACTGCCTTGCTTTGTACCGTTCGTCCTACAATCTGAACCAACTGCCGCAAATCCGACAACTGCTCACGACGAATCTTTTCGTTGATGGCATAGCCTTTGACGAGGTAGTCTTTGAGAATTCTGTTTGCCCATTGACGGAATTGTACACCGCGTTGAGACTTGACACGATAACCAACG
>Ga0247610_10007689_pt1 | contig 11021 bp, 1 predicted proteins | sample 174DNAGHGhighgp2_FD_193483 | JGI IMG/M metagenome (GOLD analysis project Ga0247610, IMG submission 193483) | Sheep rumen microbial communities from Palmerston North, Manawatu-Wanganui, New Zealand - 1742 DNA GHGhigh gp2 | ecosystem: Host-associated > Mammals > Digestive system > Stomach > Rumen ...
ATATCCTGGAACTAACAGGAAGGTGAAGAAAGGAGATGTTTTAAGCCAAGCTGAAGCAGACAGATATCTGGATGTAGCTATTCAAGAGAGGGCTGATAATCTGGCTAAGAAAGTTCCTAACTGGAATAAGCTGACATCTAACCAGCAGGATGCCCTTATAGATTTGGCATTCAATGCAGGTGATAATGCAAGGCATTTCAGGAAAGGTTCTAAGCTGATGACAGCATTGGCTAATGAGGATTGGGATGCAGCATCTGAGCAGCTTGCTACCACTTCAAGGAATCCTAACTTTAAGAGAGGAATGCAGAACAGGAGTAACAGAAGAAGGAATATGTTTGTAAACGGAGACTATAGTATAAAGGCATTTGGTGGAGAGCTTGGTACTAATGGTACTGACTTCACTAATGGTCTTCTGCAGGTGAATGCAGGAAACACACATGAGAGGAATCCATTTGGTGGTGTACCTCTTGGAGTTGACTCACAAGGAGTTCCCAACCTTGTAGAGGAAGGGGAGACTGTATTTAATGACTATGTATTCTCAAAGAGACTCAAGGTACCTAACTTCATGCTGAAGGACTTAGGTCTTGGTGGAGCCATGCAGAAGGGTAAAAGGCATAGGATGAGTTTTGCTGATGTGAGTAAGAAGCTTGCAGAGGAAAGTGAGATGAGACCTAATGACCCCATTAGTATGAATGGCTTGAATGCATCACTCTCAAAGCTGATGGAGATTCAGGAAGCTGAGAGAATGAAGCAGCAGGCTAAGATGCAGAATGAAGAAATGGAGATGATGCCTGAAATGGGATTGATGGCTGCTTGTGGTGGTAAACTGAATAGGTATGACTATGGTGGTGCTTTAAACTGGCTAAGACAAAACCATCCAGAGCTGGAACATAAAGAGCAGCTTGCCAAATATCTTTCAAAGCTTGTAGATTCTGACAGACAAAGATATTATGGCAGGTCTGATACTTCTATGTTTGGAAATAATGACAGCAGCAGAGGTGTAGAACCAAGATATGACTGGGCTTGGAGAGCTTTAAGTCCTGTTGGAAACATTAATACACAGGCTCATATTAGAAAGTGGATGGACTTGGGGGCTACTAAGGATGAAGCCTTCAATGCTGTATTTCCTAAAAAAGAGGACAGAGACAGACTTTGGGTTAGGAATATGTATGATAGTATGGGAGACAGCAGAACCCAACCAAGAACAAGTGCTACCTCTAATTCTACAACTTGGGGAACCTCTGCTGCAGGATTACATACAAGAACAATTGGTGGAAAAACTCAGTATAGAGGAGCCGATGGAAAGTACTATAATTCTGAACAACAAGCCCTGAAGACAAGAAACACTCAAGCACCAAAAGCCAAATCTGCAACACCAGCTGCAAATAATCAAGCTTCAAGAGCACAAGCAGCTCCTACATCTTCTTCTACTCCCTCTAAAGCTGCCTCAAATACAGGCTCCACAAGAAGTGCAGCTAGGAGAAATGCTGCTCCTGCAACTAATAGGGCTGCTCAGAATACTACACAAGGTAGAAATAGGGGAGATATTGTAAATTATAAGTATGACTGGTATAGAAATGGAGATGATGGTACAGGAACTCACTGGGGATTCACTCCAGATGAGAATGGAATCATTGATACTACTACAGGTTATACTGATGATTACAGGAATCTGGTAAGTACATTGACTGCTGATGATATTAGAAAGTGGGCAGCAGAACATCCTAATGACCCAAGTCTTCAGTCTTTCATAGCTAATAATGGTGCTGATGCTCTTACTAATCTGACAGATGACCAATGGAGAAGAGGTGCTACAGATGGAAGATATGGATTCATGCATCATGTAGCAGCACAAATTGGAGCAGATAACTTAGATTTGCCAATAGAAGAAAATGGAGCAAGACCTTTAGCTGAAGTAGGGTATGGACTTACTGAAGATGAATTGAATGCTCCTGGAAGAAGAATTGATACACAGAATGGAGCTTGGACAGGCTCTGGTAATCCTGTAGCAGATGCTGCAAATGCAGCTGCAGGACAGAGAACTGATGTACAAGGACCTCCAACATACAAGACTTGGATGAGATATGCTCCAGCAGTGGGTGCAGGACTATTTGCCCTGACAGATGCTCTTGGTATTACCAATAAGCCTGACTACACTTATGCTGATAAACTTGAAGCTGCATCTAACAGAGCTGGCTATGCTCCAAATATCCAGGCTCCTTATATTGGGGACTACATGAGGTACACTCCATTTGACAGGCTCTTCTATTCTAACCAATTACAAGCTAATGCAAGGGCTACTGACAGGGCTCTGATGAATAACTCTGGAGCTAACAGGGGTACTGCATCAGCTAATCTTCTTGCCAATGCATATAATACCAATAACAATCTTGGTAATCTTTACAGGCAGGGAGATGAATATAACAGAGCTCAATATGAGAGAACTAAGGAGTTCAATAGGAGAACCAATATGTTTAATGCTCAAATGGGTCTTGAAGCTGATATGGCTAATGCAAGATATAGGCAGCAGGCTTCTCAGATGGGACTATCAGGATTGGCTCAGGCAGCTAATATGAGAGAGAACATTGATGCAAGGACAGGTGCTACAAGGAGTGCTAACCTGAGTAACTTGTTTACTTCACTTGGCAACATAGGCAGAGAGAACATGGCATTCAACATGATTAACTCTACCAATGCTGCAAGAAATGGCTACTGGATAGACAACAAGGGTGTTGTACACTATGTGGGAAGAGGAGATGGATTAGTTTAATATAGGAGGAAGAGATATGCCAAATTATAGTTTAGTAGTAAATAGTCAGTTTAATCCATTCACTTATCAGGAATTACTTGCTCCTGTACAGGCAATGAGTAATTACCATGAGAAGCTGATGGATGAATATGATAAACTGAGTTCTCAGGCTGATGTACTAGAAGCTATGGGAGCCAATGACAGAGACAAGGGAACATATAGCAGGTATAAAGCTTATAGTGACAGCCTAAGAAAGGAGAGAGATAATCTCTTTGCTAATGGTCTTACTTTTGAGAGCAGGCAGAGATTGTCTGACTTAAGAAGGTTGTACAACACAGAGATTGTTCCTATACAGAATGCCTGGCAGAAGAGAGAACAAGAAGCACAGATGCAGATGAAGGCTCAGATGGATGCTGCTGCAAGAGGTGTTAATCTGTACTTCTCAAGAGATGCTGCCAATACTTCTCTGCAAGACTATATTGATAATCCAAACCAGACATTCCAGATACTCAATGGCCAGCAGCTTACAACTGAAGCAGCCAATGTATTTAAGGCTCTTGGTAATCAGGTACAGAGTGATGGCAAGGGTAATTACTTCCTACAAGGAAAGAAACTCAGTCCAATTGAATATAGTATCATTACTAAGAAAGGGCTGGATTGGAATAAGTATCAAGACTTTGCCAATAATCCAGATGCTCCTGAGTTCTCTAATCTTAGAGGCGTTCTTAATAATATCCTTGAAGCTCATGGAGCTGGTAACTTTAGTCCAGATGTTCAGAGAAGGGCTTTGCAACATGCTATTGTTGGAGCTTCTGCTGGTGTTGGTACTACAGATGTACAATTACATACTGACCCATATCAGAAGATGGTTATTGAAGACCAGATGGCTAGGAGAAGAGCAGCAGAAGAGGCTGTATTAAAAGCACAGTTAGCTGCTCAGGCTGCTGCTTCTCAGGCTGGGGCTGCTGGTGGAGCAGAGAGTCCTTTCAGTATATCTGAATATCAGCTGCCTCTGCATGGTACTGACTACAGCAATGCTGGAGAAAATGAAGGTGCTATGAGGACTCTTGGATATGTGAAGAATAAGAATGGAGTACTGATGGGTACTGGCAAAGTAGGAGTAACTTATGAGGATGGTACAGGCAGACATGTGAAGGATGTATCTATCTTTGGAAAGAATGGAAAGATTCTTAATAGGAGAGACTTTGTAGCTCAGGCAGGTAATTCCAAGGAAGCAAGGACAGCTCTCAATAAATACTTTGACAGAATGGTTGATGCTGGAAAGACCTTGGGTATCTATGGTAAGATGTATACAAGGAAAGAGCTGACTGACCATTATAATAAGTTGGCAGAAGGAATGAATGCTCAGGGAGTTAATGTGTATGGTCTTAACTACGAGAACAGTGCCTGGAATACTACTTCAAGAGAATATCCTGTCAGGGAAATCAAGGGATACAAAAATGGCAAGCCGGTATTTGAGACAAAGAGTATAAAGCTCAATGACCTTCTCAATAAGAAAGATTCAAATAAGAACAATCTGAATATCTCTGCCTTCTGGAGTAATGCTCCAGGACATCAGGGAATTATCTTGAATACTACTGAGGATGGCAAGGAAAAGAGGTATTTCATTAATGCAAGTAATATGGCTGAGAACAATGTTATAGCAGCTATGGATTTATTCAAAAAGGCAGAAGCTGCTAAAGCTGCAGGAGACTTACCTACTGCCAGCCTTAGAATTCAAGATGCTTTAGGTAGACTACATACAGGTTTAACAACAAACTATAAGCCTAATGACCAAGCACCAGTGAGACAGCCTTCATTGAAACAACAAGGATTAATAGGAGGAGAATAATATGCCAGCAGATATTACAAAATACGGAGTATCAGGACTTAAGGGACTGAAGGGTGTTAATACTAATGTTAGTCCTGAATACCAGGAAGCATTACAAAGTCGTAATAGAACTCTTAGAGGAGGCAATGGTCCTACCTTGAGAGATACCTTCTCTACATTCAGCTATGGGGAAGGCTCTCCAATGAATAACTGGGGTACTAGTGGGTATGATGATGAAATCATGAATACTCCACTTACCACAGAGCAGATACAGGATACTAGGTATGAGAACCAACCTTGGTATGATACATTGGCAAATGGTGTTGGCAAGATGCTGGGTACAGCAGCCACCACCTTTGCTTCTTCATTGTTTGGTCTTCCCTATGGATTAATCAGAACAGGCATTGCTGCAGCTCAGGGAGAAGAAAATCCTTGGTCAAATCTTTGGGATAACGAGATTACTCAAGGACTCTCAGAGGTAGAAGACTGGATGGAGAAGAACATGACTAACTATAAGAGCACTGAACAGCAGAATGCTCCTTGGTATAGTCTAGCTAACCTGGGTTCCATGAACTTCTGGGCAGACGATGTCATTAAGAATGCTGGATTTACTCTTGGTGCTGCTGCCTCTATGGCTGTAGGTTCTGGTGCTCTTGGACTATTATCTAAGTCTATGGGCATGGTAAACAAGGCAAGCACTGGTACTAAGGTAGCCAATGGTTTCCTCTCTGCCTTATTCTCAGCTACTGGTGAAGGCATGATTGAAGCCAAGCATGGTGTAGATGAAAGAAACAAGCTTGAGACTCAGAGACTGAATGATGCCCTGGCTCCAGAAAGACAAGCTTTGCAGATAGAGTTAAATGAGATTGAGCAGGACTATGCTCTTACTGGAGACTATGAAGCCTATAAGAGAAGGCTGAATGACTATACAATAAAGAAGGACTACTTTGACCAGAAGGAAGCTGCTGGTATGGAGGAGATAGAGAGGACTGGTAAGGACATGGGTAACAAGATACTCATGGGTAATCAGGCTCTCTTGACTGCTGGTAACTTGATTCAGTTTGGCAAATTGATGAACAAGAGCTTCAATAATGCAAGACATGCAGCAGAGACAGCTTCTAAGTCAGCCAAGCCAAGTATGTGGAGAGATGGATTCACAGCCACAAGGAATAGTGCCGATGACATTACCAGAGGCTACGGCATGAGTAGCAAGAATCTTGGAAGACTCAGAGCAGGTACTAAGGGATTGCTTACTGAAGGTTCTGAGGAAATGAATCAGCAATGGATTCAGTCGGGTGCTGGAGCTGCCTATAATGAAGTAGATGTGAATGACTACTGGAAGGCAAAACTTGACCCAGAAGCCTATAGAGACACCACAGAAGGTCTCTACACTCTTGGAAGTGCATTGTCTCAGGGATTCAATGAGAGCTGGGGAGACGTAAACCAATGGGAGCAGTTTGTGATTGGTGGTCTTACAGGTATGGCAGGTTCTTATTCTCCGACTAAACTCTTTAATCAGGATAAGACTAAATCAAGATGGGACCCCAGAAGATATGGAAGCTGGGAAGGTGGAGCCTATAATGAGATTAGGGACTTTAATGAGCAATATGACCAGTATGCTGAGAATATCAATGACCTAAATAAGATTCTTGACCAAGAAAACTTTGGTGCAAGGGTACAGAATCTTATTGCCCACAGTTTCCTTGAAAGAAGAAAAGAGCAAGCTGCTTTAGAGAATGACATGAAGACATGGAAGGATGAAGATGACAAGCAGACTGTACATGATATTCAGGCATTCTATAGGGCTGGCAAGATTGATGACCTGAGAGCTCTCTATGATGAGATGAGTCAGAATATGAGTGATGCTGATGTAGAGAGCATTGTAAAGAGGACTACTAAAGTAACTACAGCTGAAGAGGATAGGAATAACTATTATGCTGCTCTGGATGAAGAAATTGAGAAGAAGCAGCAGAATGTGAATGATTTGTATAACCAGCTTGAAAGTGTACAAGCTGACTATGGGTCTGGCAATATTGCAGAAGACGAGGCACAGTCTAAAACAAGAGATTTGACGAGTAGAATCAGTAATGCTGAAGCAGAAATAGGAAGACTTACTGAGGAGAGAAAGAAAAAAGATACATCTGAAGGCTACAATGGCTCTGTTAAGTATGAAGGCCCTTATGTAGACATTAATGGAAATCAAATAAAGAGTAATGATGAGATTAGGGAAGAGATTAAAGGAAATACTGGAAAGTTACAAAGAAGGCTGGAACAATATCTTGAAGGAATTCAAGAAGTAAATGACAGGACTAATGGACAGCTTTCAAAAGACCAGGAAGACAACCTAGCATATTTGCATTTCCTCTCTAGGCGTAAAGGAGAAAGATTCAATGATATTATGAAGGATGTCAGAAAGCAGCTTCCAAGCACATTCCTTATAAAGACAAATCAAACTCCTGAGCAACTTACACAGCAGTATGCTAGTTCTGACTTAGCTTTCAGTAAAAATGAAAATACTCCAGAAGGATATATAGAAGTGAACACTTCTATGATGAATGACAATAATTTTGGAGCTTTCTTTGCTGATACTGTGCTTTGGGGAGATAATATACATCCCGCATATACCAAAGAAGACCTTCTTGAAGAACTTGAAGCTAGGGAGGAGGATAAAAAGTATGGTAAGGAGGAACAGGAAAAGAGAAGAGAAGAAAGGGCTAAGAAGCAAAATGAAAAGGCAGAGAAGCTGAATAGGGATGCTAAGACAGCAAGAGATGAACAGCAGAAGAAGAATCTCGATTTGATAAAGAAAGCCATTATTGACAATGCCTTATATAAAGAAGGAAAGACTCTTGTTCAGGCTTTGAAAGAAGATAAGTTTGGAAAACTTTTGGATGCTATTGACCAAGCTCTGACTCTTAGGAATGAAGAAGCCGAATATGAAAATACTCTTGATGAGTATATGAGGAATCCTCAGAAGGTAGATCAAGATAAAAAGAAGGCAGAGAAGACAAATACGGAAAAAGCCAAGAAAGAAGCTGAAAACAAAGCTACAACTGCAGACATGATGGACATGGATGATGATGATTTAGCAGCAGCTGTACTTGGCGGAAGGAAAGGCAAAAACAAAAATGGCAAGAAAGCCCAAAAGGCAATGGGTTTAAAGAACAGTAGGAGCAAAGCAGAGAAGAGTTTGGATGAAGCTGTTGCATCTGGCAAGATTACCAGAGAAGCTGCAGATGATGCATTAAAGCTGTTGGATAACCAAATAGGTAAAATGCTTCAAGAGGATGATGAAGCGGAATTTGGCAATCTGAAGGATGTAGCATCCAAGGTGTTTGATACCAGTACAGAAGCTATGGATGATGCAGAGGCTCTCTGGGATGATGAATTAAGAGATGCTATTAATAATGGTGCTGTAGAATGGGAAGAAGTTGAAGATGATTTTCAGGCAAGACTTGATAGTGCCAAGGATGCCGTCAGGCTTATTTCAGACCCTGTAGAGAAAGAACTTGAAGAATATGACCAGTCTATTGATATGGGCAAGCAATTCAAGGACTTAGAAACAGAAGAGCAGAAAGGCACTAAAGAACTTGATGAGAAAATCAGCCAGGCTGCAGATGAAAGTAAGGCTGCAGAGAACCCTGATTCTACCAGTAATAGAAATGGAAGTGAAAAGAGTGATGCTTTAAAAGCCGTAAAACCCAGAAGGGCAGCAAAGACTAAAACTTCTAATAAGAAAAAAGCACAGCCAGAACCAGAAGAGCTGGAAGAACCCGAAGTGAAACTTAATACTGCTGGAGATGATGCAGCATTAGAAGAAGATAAAGCTGGTGGTGAGAAAGGAAACACTGGTACTCAGGGTAATAAAGTCTGGGGATTATGGCATACAGGTGTAAGTGAAATTTCTCAATATGGAAATGAACCTTGGACTGCAGATCCTTCAGACCCCAATGCAGAGCTACAGCAAAAGAGATATGATGCCATCAGAAAGAAGCTAATGGATGGAGCTTACACAGCAAGAAAGCTTGGAAAAGTGACTCCTGGCATGAAAATTGGCTTTAAAATATTCCAAGATGTAAATGATGAAGCTGGTGATTTTGTTGTATTTATCACAGACGAAAAAGGTAATATCATTGGTGACCTTCCTTCTGAAGATGCCAGGTTCAACAGGGAAAGGTTCCCCATATCAATGGATGACTTATATAAGGCTCTGCATGAAGAATGGGATGATACTACAGATGAAGAGAAAAAGGCTGGTATGCAGTCTCAATACACTACAGTAGTAGATGAAGTACTTGTAGGCAAGGTAAGGTATCAGGAAGATAGGCAGACAGTAGAGCAGCTTACATCAGGCAGTGATACAAAAGTCAAGCCATTATTTGCCATTAAAAGACCTGTAGACAAGAAAACTGGTAAAGATACTTCAAGTGGTACTGTAGAACTTAGGATGGATACTGGTACTGATAATCAGGGAAGACCTCTAGTGTCTGGAGTACACATGCCTCTAACTGGTAAAGCAGGACAACCTTATGTGCTAATTCAGACTCCTGGAGTATATACTGATAGCCCTATTAAGTATCTGGCAGTACCTATAAAGACTATGACAGTTGGAGAGGCTAATGCAAACAATACTATTTATAGCAAGGTTCTGAAAACCATCTTAGATAATATTAAGCAAGGAAGAATCTCTGATTTTGATGCTCGTCGTATATTAGAAGCTCTGCTGTCAGTGCATAGTGTACACGTTAATCTTGATGAAGGTAGTAATACCAAGAAAGAACTAGGCATCAGGATAAGAAGCTTTAACAGGGAAAGCGGTATTACCAAGGGTGTTCCATATACTATCTATGAAGGTAAGAGAGAAGACATGGATGTCAATGCCATTATGGAAGCCTTGGCTAATGTGCAGATTAATATTAGCAGCCAACTGATTAATGGCAAAGGTAAAGAGGGTATTGCCAAATATCTTACTCTTAATGGAGAACCTGTTAACTATAATGATATGTTGGCAGAAGTTGCTCATACAAATGCTGCAGAGCCCCAAGCTGTAAACGACTGGTTTACCATTAAGCCACTCCAACAAAAAGGAGGTGATTTGCAGATGGTGGAGAATAGTGTGAAGATGGAATCATGGGCAGATGTAGAAGTAGATGACCCAGATGTAACTTCTTCTACTGGAGAAACATGGACTGTAAAAATATCAGAAGGCTATACTGTCTATGATGCAGAAGGCAGGCAGATTACTACAAAGACTCATGGTAAAAATAAAGCTCAAGAAGCTGCTATTCTTGCTGCTGAAAAATTTGGTGAAGTGAATTCTAAGCCAAGCAATAGACCTTATGCAGTTCTTATTAATGGTAAATCCTACATCTTCAATCCTGTAAACCGTACCTTTAAAACCTATGCTCAGGCAGAGAAAGACCCAAAGTATGTATATGAGAAGGTAAAGGATGGTAAGAAGCTTACAGAGCAAGAGAAGTATACCATTATGAAAGATGCTCTGGAAAGGCAAATGCTAGAACTTGATGAGCTTTGGGAAGAAAGGAGAAGGCAGCAAGAAGCTGCAGAACAGCAAGCAGCATCAGAACAAGAAGGAGAGGAAAAGAATGATGGAAAAAGAAAAGAAGACAAAGTAGACCATACAGAAGAAGTAAGAGCTGCTATTGCTAAGATGGAAGAAGAAAGCAAGCATTACAAGCTTGTGAAATGGGATGATAAGCAGAAGAAATATGTAGAAGACAGAGAAGGTAATTACTATAGAGATGACAGGGATGGCAGTATTCATGCGAGAGTAAGCAATGTAAATGATGCCGATATTGAAGTTATAGCAGCCAATAAGGAAGCGAAATTTGGTATTGTAAATCCTCAGCTAAAGAAGGCTTCTACAGGAGCTGGTAATGTGGTAGACAGGTTTGTCAGGGAATTCTTCAGGAATGGAGATTTATTTGAAGGACTTGACTTAAATACCACAGAGGGTAGTAATACAGCTATAGAGAGGATGAAAGATATAGCTGGTGATTCAAGCTTCCAGAATATCAGTACTGATGATATGCTTAGATTAGGATTAGCATTGCATGAATTTAAGCAATCTCTTGGAGCAGACTGGAAAATCAACTCTAGTGGTATTGTGGCAAGTGGTATAGTCAGTTTTGACGGTAATACTATGGTTAAGGTAGCTGGAACTATTGATCTGCTTATCTATAATGAGAAAGAAGGCAAGTATGGTATTATAGACATGAAGACACATCTTGCACCTTTATTCAGAAAGGATGGTGAACTAAAGACTGATGCAAAGACTCTTGCAAAACTTGCGCACTGGAGAGCTCAGCAGACTCTGTATAAACAATTCTTGGAAACGAAATACAAAGAAGATGGAGTCAAGAGTGTTGGTCTGAGAATCATGCCTTTTAAAGTAGATTACAGCACCAAGTTTGCTGAGAC
>Ga0247610_10007690_pt1 | contig 11021 bp, 16 predicted proteins | sample 174DNAGHGhighgp2_FD_193483 | JGI IMG/M metagenome (GOLD analysis project Ga0247610, IMG submission 193483) | Sheep rumen microbial communities from Palmerston North, Manawatu-Wanganui, New Zealand - 1742 DNA GHGhigh gp2 | ecosystem: Host-associated > Mammals > Digestive system > Stomach > Rumen...
ATGCTCTAGAAAGATCTTCGCTTTCGCTTATATTATTATTACGTACTAGGAGAAGAATATCATCTGTAATAGTTTTTAATGAGATCTTCGCCATTATTTCTATGTTATTTCTATAACTTTTACACTATCTGTTTGTATAAGATCGTTTGTATTTTCGATTTTATACTCATATGTAGTTACTTTCTTAAAGTCAAAAGTAAATAAGCGCTTTAAGAAACTCTTTTTGTTCTTATAGTGCCTATCTGCGTATATGTAAAAGTATTGTTTGTTATGTATATCTAACCCTATTGTAACACTGTCTTTAGATAAACAGTATGAAACAGAAGTTAAATCATTAAATCTTATAGTATCTTTATATATACTATCTTTTCTCTCTTTACTCTAAATAACGTTCATGGACTAGCTCTAAGTTGCAGCTGTACGCAATTGTTTTGGCTTTATTTTTAATTTAGCTCTAACGCTATCTATATCATGCAAGAGTTTATCGTTATAAGTTTGTAGTTCATCTACAGTAAGCCTTAAAACATTATTAGCCTACTAGGACCCCTATAAGGAGCCCTAATAGGCCTCAATGTTATTCTAAGCCCTTTCTAGGCTTTCTGACAGCGTTTTATTCTGTTTGTGAAGAATTATACCCCACGCAAGCAAAACACCAACAGCGAGGCCTAAAATGGCCTTTATGAGCTTATTTCGATTGACTACTAACCATGTTAGTGTCGTTCCTATCATACAATGCTTTTTCTAATCTATTATATCTGGCATTTATCGCATTCATTGTTTCGCGATATTTGCCATTCCAATACATAGTTACTCCAAAAATACCAGCAGCATATACTAATACTTGAGCAACATAACCTAACACTCCGTTGGTGAGATCGCCAGCATCGAAATACTATATGAAAGCTAAAGCTACGCCGCTAGCGAGCGCGGCTACAGCAGTAGCGTACTGGGTGATGTCTTTCCACTTTTCCATAATCAATCTCCTTCGTACCAACCAGTAATACTATCTAGGTTTACTTGTATTGTAGAATCGTCAGTTCTGTTTAAATTTATAACGTCTCCATTATCATTAGAAACCCATCCTTGTCTTACATATATATCTTCAACATCAGGAATATATGTTTGACCTTCTGGAAGTTTGTCTAACAGTGTAGAAGTGTCTATATATATATCGCTATCAATACCCTCAGAAGACGTCTTAACGAGCTCAAATACGTTAGGAACGTCTACTGTTATAGTTCTGAGGTTCTGACTATTATATCCAGGAGCATATACCTTTGCTACAATTATAAGTGAATATACACCAGTATGAAGCTGATGTTCAGCTGGAAACATTACCTCTACAATATTCTACTTATCTGTTGCAGCTGCATTGGCTATATATTCTACATCATTCCTCTTAGGAAGTGGTCTGTAGATATCATTCCAATCAGGTGTTACGCCAAATCCGTGATAAGAAGCAAACATGTGTCTTTGTGGAAATGCTCTCCAAGTCTGATAACCGCTATTGTGAATATTATAAGGAGAAGAACAGAAAGCTCTCATATAAGGTTCTCTAGGGAATCTTGATACAAATTTTGTCTTGTTCTTAATATCGTCCATAATTTTCTTTTTTAGCGTTTCGTTTACAAGGATTGCTTTTACACTTCTGATACAAACTGAATTAGTTCCGGCTTTAGCATCAAAAGTTTCTCCATCCTGTTCACTAGGATAAACTTCATACCAGTTTACAAAGGCGTTGTTGTCACGGTTCTCAAACCCAGCATCGTCTGGATTATAAACCATGCGCTCTGAAACTTTATTACCACTAACATACTAACGAAGTTCTACAGCAAGTCTTATGTCGTTTCCTATTCTAATTTTCTACATAATGCTGTTGTAATAAAAAAGCTAGAAGCAGGGCAGTGCCCTACCCCTAGCTTATATCGTTAGTTTATTAAGGATTTGTTGCGTTAGCTACCTGTGGGTTAGGCAGAACGTTTTCATCTTGCTGTACGCCAGATACAAACGCATCAAGAACAGCCTTGATTGCAGAAGTATCGTGACAGTAGATCTCAAGGTTCTGCTTTGTCTTACGCTGAATATCATCAGCAGCGCGATACATGTTTTCGAACTCGAGCGTGATTGCATCGTAATCAGCACCAAGCTGAGTCTCCATGTCAGGCTTAATGATTGGCCAAGTACCTTCACCACGATTCAGAATACCCTGATAACCCATAGCCCAAGCTTCACGATCGCGTACAAGCTTAGCTTCTGCAGGATATTGCTGACCAGGAGTTTTAGTAATAGTTACTCCTGTTGGGAAGTGCTTGTTTGTAGACTCCCAACCATCAGCAGCAGGATCTGTATAGTAGATGTTGGCGTTGAAGCGAACCTTGTTTGCCCAGCTCAGTGAATCTACTGAATCATCGTCATCGTAAGGAAGAGCAACGAGAGTAAGAACACCAGCATTGGCAGATGCCTGTACACGAGCACGCTTCCACTCCTTGTTGATCATGTTGGCAATGTTATCTGCAATAGAGTTCTTTGTATCATTCTCTGCAGTAACATATTCGTAACTCTCAGTCCACTTACGATAGCGGTGAGGCATATCCTTAAACGTAAGTCTAACGATAATGCGCTTGCCACCCTCAGCAAACAAATTCAGCTGGTTTGCATCGAGGCTAGAGAAGTCAATTGCGATAGTATCTTCCTTAGTCTTGTTTGTCCAATCAGAAGCTGTCAGAATAGAATAGCTCTTGATGTCAGCAGCCTTAATTTCATTAGACCACTTAATAACTGGACGATATTCAGTAGTACCGTTTGGAAGAACGATTCTGTTGTTCTTCTTAGTAACAATACCAACCTTGATCGTCTGTGCGTTACCTGCATTAGCTGCAGTTACGTCCAGAGAATCTGCGTTAGCGTCACAGTTTACGATTACGAATTTGCCTACATGAGTTGAAGGCGTAGCCATGGCACCAGTGTTAGTGGTAGCCTGAGCATAAGTTGCAATTGCACTCGCATTCAGATTGCTAACGAGCACAGTATTTACATAATTTACCATATTATTAATTTAATTTTTTTCTACTCCCCCTATATTCTTAATACTGGACCTAACCAGCTGGGGTTTCCACGTTAAAAATTATTCTTGAGTCAGAACTTCATTTGTAATAGTTTTGTAGCGAGGATCTGATTGATTCTCTATATACATCTACGCAGCTATTTTAATTATTTCTAACCAAGTATTATCTTCGAAATCCTCATAATTCTTATCAGGATTTTCGCTTGTTATTTCTTCTGGGACTTTTAAATATCCCAGCGTATATCTATTAATTTTATACTTCTTGTCTGTAAGAAGTTTAAAACCTTCTTTTGTTCTAACACGCAACGGTCTAGCTCTATGATAACGATAATGAAAATCAGTAAGAGAGTTGTTTACACGATACATAAAACTATCTGCAGTACATTCAAATACACAAGTATCCATTATATGAGCATCTTCCATGTCTGATATAATCACGTCTTCGTTTAGTACGTACATCATATCTGCAGGATATAGATATTCATAAGAATTATATGACGGATGTTCGTCGGTAAAGAATATACTATCTATAGTCTGTTCGCGTAACAAATTTATTAAATCTCTAGTACGTTTCTCATTCTATTCATAAGATGTTCTCTTAGGAGCATTTCCGTTAAACCTGTCTTTTACAAACTTTACTACGGCTTGATTAATCCAATATAGAGAGTCATCTGTGACAGGTTTATTTAAAGCATCGTCAATTTTAGCTATTTCTAATTCAAACGACGCTATTAAATCTATTCCTCTCATAATTAATCTTCGTCTTTATCGGTTTTATTCTATCTTGCTTGTTGTTTAGCAGCTTCATCCTGTCTACGTTTATTTGCTTCAGCACCTGCAGCATATTGTACATACAAGTCTACTGCTCCGGTTACGATATCGTCGAACGCATCCATTGGAAGTTCGCATGGTGTACTAGTCATTAAATCAAAATGTGCAGGTTGTGCATAATATAGAACACGGATGCCTGTTATTGTAGTATATCTATCATATATTACAGTAATAGTTGGCTTACTATTACTGTGCTAATTAAGTACTACTGCAGGATATCTAAGTATTCTTAAACTATCGTGCGGGGTTTCTATTAGTTTCCACACATCATTTTGAGATACTAATTGATTTGGAAGAACTTTAATATTTTGCTCTGCCGAATGATTACCTCTATAGCTAAATGTAGAAGTTACGTTTGAAACACTTCTAATGTACATATAAAACTCTACAGGCAATTCAAATGTATGAGATCTTGCTGTATCTATAATTACATTATTCGGGTCTTGAATTGTATTTGTAGATTCATCGCCTTCTACTTCTAAATTTACAGATTTAAGTAAACTTTGAAGTACACTTTCTATATGAGCAGATAATTTAGAACCTTCTGGTATATTATCTAAATTTCTATAAATATCGTGTATATATTTATCCTAATATTGATTCAAAAAAGAATAAATGGTTTCGGTATCTAATTTATTCAAGAATTCTCGTTCTGGTATCATGGTTTGAATTCGTCTTTCAAACTCAATACCTAATTGTCTTGTTTCTTCTAGTGTCATGCTTCAAGTCCTCTTACGTTAAGTTTAGAATTAAGTCTTTGTGATTCTACATTTTCAAGGGCGAATATTACAGCTAGACTTATAAGTTCTTCTGCTACAGTATCATTACATTCAAATTCAAATAATTTTTGAATATTATAATTTTCTCTAGTATCGCAATTGAAATACGAAATGTCGTATTGATTATTAATAGAATCTAAATCTTTTGCAAACAGGTTTGGTTTTTTTATATACGTTACTTCTAAATCTTCGTCTAACTCCGGGGTTTTAAAAGAATCGTATACAGTATATATCTTGTTGTCTTCTATATAACACACAGGTGTTTTGATCCACGGTATATTAGAAGAAGAAGCTATAAACCTTTCTGCCATATCGTGTGACACAAGTTTTACAGGAATGGAACGATATCTTATATTATCATAACCTTTGGCTTTTGTTTCATTATTTTCAGTATAAGAATTGTCCCATACAAGACGACCGTTTAAAAAATATAAGAACCCATCAGGAACATCTGATTCTAAAATATTAGTGTTGGTTATTTTTACAACTTCTTTAGAGTCTCTATATATCAATGGTTGCAAATCTGAAATTGACTTTGTATCGCCTTCTAAAGATATTCTACGTATATTATTACCAGTAACCTTTTGAGCTATTAGTGTATTATAAGCTTTATCTAGAACCGTAGCAACTTCGTATTCTGTTAACGATGGATATGACGAAGTAACATTTGCCTTGTCATATTCTATCATGAATTTAGTATATATGTCTTTATGCGTCATATCTCATTTGATCGTTAGATCACTTATTTTCTGTTTCGTTAATAATTGCAAGCTTAAGGTCTTGGTTCTTCTTATTGTCTAGATAAGCAATTGCCTCGTCTAATGATGTAGCAAGAAGGTCTGTTCCGTAAAAATAGTTTGTCTTATCCTTACGAATAACACCCTTAGAAATAGCCTGTTCCAACAGATATTCTGTTTCCTTGGACTTATTATTAACCCACTTATCAAAGAACTTCTTAGGTTGCTTATCTACAAGTCCGAACAATGTAGACTCTACGAGTTCATTAGACATACGATCTGAAGACATACCAAACAAGCGTAAGCACTGACGCATCTGATCGAGTGACAGTTTATCAAACTCTTTAATAGCATCTCTACGCAGCTTGTTCTGTTTGTTCTGTTCTACAGCCTCTGCTTCACGATTAATCAATAGATAATCCTTACCCGCATCAAGTTTATCAAGAGATGTAGCAACACGTTTGTGGCCACTAAGGAACTTAATAATCATAGCCTGGCGTGGAATTGAATCGTCGAGTATCAATGTTCTAGTACCAATCTTTACGCAGAAAGTCTGCCAGAAATCTGAAGTCTTAGCTAAATGACCTTCTTCGTAACCTAAAGCTTTTTCAAAATATTTCTCATCTTCTGGGGTGAGACCCGTATATATCGACCCAGAACGTGTATAATAAGGTGCAATATAATCAAAGCAGTTCTTATACTTAATTAAACCGATCCAGGGATTCTTCTTTTTAATTTTTAATTCAACTACCATAATTTACATTAGAGTTGTTTAAATCGATCTGTATGGGGGCCGAAGCCCCCAAGAGATCTGATATATTGTTTATTATCAAATACCGTTGTTCTGAATTTCGGTATCCTCAGCGTCACAGTACAGAATACCACAAGACAGTGGGTTACGAACCATGATACCAACCTCACCAAGGAAGTGAACCTGGTAACCATCACGGCTGTTAGAACGCAGAGTGTTAATGCTGTTAGCATAACCATTAGGTGCTACAGAACCGCCAGTGTACCACTGAACGAATTCACGACCCTTACGACAAACCTTAACAATGTTAGACTGTCCGTCGAAGTTGCTAATATTTACGAACAAGAATGTGTAAGACATCAATGGCTTACCAGTCAGAGGATGCAACTGACGGAACAGTTCCATGTTATCAAACATAGGACAACGCTTCAAAGAAAGCTCAATACCGTTAGTCATCTTATAGGTTGTGAACTGACCACCAAGAGTCAGGTTCTGACCTGAACCAGTTACGAAAATATTGTCAACGAGGTTAAAGCTAGCAACTTTCTCCTTCAGGATACGGTCGAACTCACGAATACCCATCTCACCGGTCAGAGCAACGAACTTACGCTCGTTAGTACCGAGGATGTTGTAGCATAGATCGAACAGATAATCCTCAAACAATTCAGCTGTCAACTTGGTGTAGTAGCGAACGTTAGCTGGAGAAATCTGCTCAAACAGACCAGACATGGTGGGAACAGGACGACCATTGGTACCCTTGTTGATATAAGTACCATCGCTCAGACGGTTGCTCTTAGAGAACAACAGAGCTGTTTCCTCTCTCTTCTTCCACTCACGCAGAGCCTTCCAGTACTGATAATCAGACCAGAGATAAGAGCTCTTACCAGTCTCGGGATCTTTCAGTGCGATAGCCAATACAGTGCTGTAAGCATCACCGGTGATGTCATAAGACAGACGCAGGTTCTGCAGATGGTTACGCATCTTGAATGGGGTCTGATAGTTGATGATATCAGCCTCATCACTGTACTCCTCGTAAGCAGAGCCGATACGGCTTACCTGACGACCAGGCATCAGGAACTCACCAGGAATATAAGCAGCCTGTGAACCATCGATTACATAGCACTCGTATACCCAAGCGCTACCATCCTGGTAAGGAAGACCAGTTGTACGAACCTGGAACTTGTAGTCATCAAAAGACAGTACAGCACCAGGACCGAACCAGCGCTCTTCAAGAGCGAGGTAAATAGGAGTATTGTTCAAACCAGGAGTCTCGGTCATATAGTTAGAATAGGTAATTTCCTTACCATTCCACTTAGCCCAACGAATGTTAACAGCATGATCAGAATCAACCTGAACAGCCCACTCGAACTCGCGGTTTTCGATAATCATTGTTTTACCCAGACCACCGGTCAGCAAATCGATAGTAGTTGAAATACCATCATCCTTAGTACCGAATACCAGTGAAAGCAGACCAGATACCTCGTGAGGCTTGGTCAGCAAAGCGTTAGAAATCATGTTCTCATCTACCAGGTCGCTGAAACGACGTCCACGATACAGCTGGAGATTATTAAGTAAAGTATTATTCATATATGTTTAAATTCTTTATTCTTTATCAGAACATACCTGCAACTAGGTCTGTTACTGACTTTTGTTTATCATCGGCATTATATGAGCTATGATTCTTAGCTGTATGCCGCAATAGTTTCCTAAGTTTTTCAGTAGCGGACGACTCACCATCTCTCTTGGCAGTTGAAATTAGACTGTCAGCTTTCATGGTAAAGTATGCAGACTCAATAAGGTTCTTTGATAGATTCTTATTAAAGTCTTTCTGATACTGAGAAACACCATTCTAATCTACTTTGAAAATATAATCAAACAAGGCTTTACGATCCTCTTTTGGAACGTTAATACCTCTGATGTTTGTCAGTTCATTAATTCCTTTACTAACACTGTCAAAGAATGCTCTAGACTCTTGTTCTCGTTGTTTAGCAAGTTCTTCTTGCTGTCTAGTAGCTTCTTCAACTTCCTTCTATCTAATATCCTTCAATCTGTCAAGTGCATCCTCCGCTTCATCATAAAGTACGTCGCTATCTTCATACCTAGATATTTTCTTATTAATTTGTTCGTCGGTATAACCGCTATACTTCATGAATTCGCGTACTACTGCTTTTTGATTATTCTCGTCTTCGAGATCGATGTTATCGATAGTCAAAGCTTCTTGCTGCTTAGCGTAAAAGTCTTCAAACTTGCCACCCTGTTTTACGTACTCGTCGAGCGCCTGTATACGCTCGTCTGCGTACTCAGGAACAGAGTTTTCTTTTACTACATTAGCAAAGTAATCAGCCAAAGCCTCTGTATTTAGAGGTCTATCTTTTTCATCAATCTCATCCATATTCCAACCAAGCTTATCACCGATCGCATCGAAGAGCAAACCTACTTGCTGTGCTTCAATCAGATCTGCTTCTGTAGGATCCTGGTTATTATCTACAGGTTCCTCTACAGTGGGTTCAGCTGGTTGTTCTGGATTATTAACTTGCGCAGGATCTGGCTCTGGTGTAGTGTCAGTATGCGCACTTGGATCGTCAGTCGGATCCGCTTTATCGCCGTCCTCAGGATCTTTCACTGGCGGCTCTGGATTATTTTTATCTTCTTCGAATGGGTCAGTATAAGTATTCAACTCATCAATATTTGTTACACCTTCACCTTCTTCAGGATTAGAGTAACCAATATTTCCAAGAAGATTCTCGAACTCACTCGGAATAGTATTCTTCTTTTTTGCCATATTGCAATATAGGTTTATAAATTAAATTTATAATTTTATTTTATTCAGACTTCATTGTCTGTATATTTGTGAACGCGAATATGATAACACTTATCTATTAGTGTACATAATTCTTGTGGAGTGACTTGTAGTGTTTCCCAATACCCGATGGAATCAAAACAACTTATACATCCCCACTCCTGTGGAGCGTGTTCAATCTCTATTGTTATTTTCATGATTTATTTGTTTCGCAGTTCATTCTGCGTGTTTGTTATAGCTACCGTACTCTACTCCTCCAAACCCAAGCGGATAGATAATCGTTGCCAACGAATTATCAGTTCCTGCTTGTACATATTCTGTATTTTTACCACCAGCATATTTAGGAAGATTAAATTTGGATTCATTTAGAAGAGGATTTAACCTATTGAATCTACCAGTTGCTTTTTTAATATTACGTTCTTTTAACCACTTCTAAACTTCTGGAGACTACATTACTTCTGCGCCACGCTTATCTACAAGTTGTTGATAATTTTTTTGACCTGGATTATATCTATCAGGATGATCCTTATAGAAAAGTAAACCTTTCTTTAAAGTAGAAGGTAAGCTGTTTACATTTTCTTTTCTAGCAAATGCATCTGACAGATGACGTTCGCCATTATAATAGTTTATAAGTGACTACTGATCCCAATAAAAAGTTTTTGCATCATCCGGAACTAAATGCTGTCCATATTGATCGTTACCTCTAATACCGCGCTTCCACAATTCATGTTCGAGATCTTCTCTGTGTTTAGCAGATAATAGAGTTCTCATGCTTCTATCGTCAGTAGGATTACCTAATGTTGACTCTTTTGTCGCAAGTCCAATTGCAGTTTGTATAGGAAGTCCTATTTCTTCTGCAGTGTTTGCTAAAGAGTCTAACATATTTGTAGAGATTCTAGCGCCAGTAGCAAGTCCGGCATTTGTAAGTTTTATTGACTTTTCAGGAATGTATGGAATTTTATAGTTGAATGTATCCCATTGCAAATCTTTGCCATCCTAGTATTTAGGCAAACCATTTTCATAAGGTTTTTCTCCATTCTTCCACTAAGTGAATCTTTGTCTAAATTTTGTAGGATCTTTCATGGCTCTTGTGTTTTATATACAGGTTTACCTTCATCATCATAACGTTGTGTAAACTATGATAATGCTACCAATCCAGTAGAGAATCCTATAGCATACGGGATAAGGGATGTCCACCATTCAGGTAGAACAACTCCCATATTCATACACTCTGCATTGATTGCTATAGCTGCTGCACTTAATGCTCCAGCTACATATTGTACTTTACGAAAAACTCTAGGAGTTTCTGCTTTACATCTATTGATTGCTTGTTTAATCCAATTACCTTTTCCCATAGTTATAAGGATCTATTCTATTACCAATTATATTAGCTACGATGTTAGTCATCATATCATTAGCTTCATCGTGCTATACAAAGCGAAGTATAGCTCTTAGAAGCTCATTGTTCTATCTAGTAAGCTCTAAGAGCTCTTGTTCTTCACTTCTTGTCATAATTACTTTTCTCCGGATACTTTATTACGAATAGCTGCACGAGCTTTAACTCTTTCGCGTTCAAGAGCAGCATCATCCTTCTGCTTCTGAAGCTCAGTTTCATGCTTCATCTTTTCTCTTTCGAGTTCAATCTTCTTATCTTCGATATCTTTCTTATACTTAATCTCACGATCTTTGACATACTCTCCAGAGCGAATCTTCTGTTGCTCCATAGCTACCTTATACATCTCCTCAGGATCGGGTATACCGTTATTGTTGATATCCTTCTCTTCAGTACCACGATAAGTAGAGATCTCAGCTACAGCTATCTTAGTTTGGTTATCAGCATCAATCTTGTAACGTTCAAGATCCATCTTAGCTTCCTCAAGCATAAGCTCTTGCTCACGCTGTTCGTTCTGCATCTGTTGAAGCTGAATAGCTTGCTGCTGCTCCGCTTCTTGAGCTTGTTGTTGAAGTTGCTCTTGACGCTCTTGCATCTCCTGAAGTTTCTGCTTAATGATATTAAAGTTGTCGTTTGTAAGGATCTCTGCTGCTTCTAACAAGCTTG
>Ga0247610_10007691_pt1 | contig 11021 bp, 11 predicted proteins | sample 174DNAGHGhighgp2_FD_193483 | JGI IMG/M metagenome (GOLD analysis project Ga0247610, IMG submission 193483) | Sheep rumen microbial communities from Palmerston North, Manawatu-Wanganui, New Zealand - 1742 DNA GHGhigh gp2 | ecosystem: Host-associated > Mammals > Digestive system > Stomach > Rumen...
AAAATCAATTGCCAATTGAAAACAGCCCAATCTTCGTTTTTAGATTAGAAATCTAAGTTTTTTAACGAATATTGGGCTTTTTTCTTGCATATCTCATTTCTTTTTTGTAACTTTGCGCGCTGAATTGTTGTGTGTGCGAGTATATGCGTGCATACAAGAAGTGAAAGATGGAATATAGTGTCTTGCATAGTAGTGTGATTGCGATATTGTCGGCTGTGATAACAGGTGGCTTTGTATTAGTGTTTGTAGAAATCGGTAATCGCAAGAATAGAGAGATTGATAGATATCGACAGGTAATGGAGCCGTTTATGCTTAAATTATCTGCTTATTGTCGATACATGAGTTGGTGTGTGTCGCATATCCATTATCCCTCAAAAAAAGAATTTACAGAACACGAACAAAAGTTCTACGAGCGAACACATCAATTATCCGCGATGGGAGGAAGGCTGATTGTTGCAGGAGGTAATTACCAATACGATGATTTCTCCGCGACAGATCTTCATAAATTATGCGAGCAGATAAATGATGTCTGGTATCAATATGACAATATGAGTACCAAGCGATTATCATGGGATCATTTAGTGCCGAATCAAGATTATATAAACAAAGAGATAGCTGTGATAAATCCCCAATGGCTTTCGTTAGAAGATGGGATAGGGAAAGTAGTTAAGGTATCTGGGGATTTCTATGCTGATATATATCGTTCGATAGAAGAAGAGACATTCCGACATGAATTGATACGAAAAATCTACCGGTGGCATTCTGTTTTTGTTCTAAGTGCATTGTTTCTAGTATTAGTAAGTTTATGTTTAATGTTATGCTTACCGATATCAGCAATCATTTTGCGGATTATTACAATCATGGTAGTAGGATTGTTTGGCTTGAGCCTATTTGCTATCTTCGTAGATGAAAAGCGTCAATTAGCAATAGCAGTGAAAGTAAGACAATTATTGCATGATAAAAGACAATTTAATATGAACGGAATTATGAAAAAATGGTCAGAGCCGGTAGGACTGATAATTTTGCTTGGGTCTTTCATTTGGCAAATGTTTTCAGTATACCAGACACAATCTATTTATAATGATAAGATGTACAAGATGGAAACGTCAATGTATTATTTATTACAAAGTGATTGTGATCAAGCACTCCGAGATACTACACGCTATAATGGAGAGACAGTAATATGGGTAGGGTACAATGAGGAACATGACTTTATGGAGTCTTATTTCGAAGATAGAGGACGGATAAGTACGTGGCAGGATCGAGCGAGTTGTACATGGTGGACGCAATGCATTTTTTATATCATTGGATCTATACTCGTGGTGTATAGTAAGGTGATGAATTATAAAGAATAGTTTTTGTGTTGCTATATTGCTGATACACAATAATGCGAAAAAAAATGAGGATGTAATACAAGTATGTATCATGTATCAATAAAGCCACTGACAAGGTGGCAAAGGTTTAAAAAGTTCGCGGTGTCATATACAGGAATAATGACATGGATTAGTGCAGTAGCACTGGTTTGGGCCTTTTTGTACAAATACTTGTTTGTAAACATTCCAGCAAGGTGGGAATGTATGCCGGTACTCGGAGAGATATTCTTTGCAGTAGTGTTATCTGTCGTAGCATCCACAATAGTGTTGATTGTCACAATATACATTCCAGAGAGACAAAAACAGCGTAAAGCAGATACGATAGTAATGCCATGGTTGAAGCAGTATGTTTTGTTAGGAGAAACGATTTTAAAGGATATTGCGGGAAGAAGCGATGTAACACATGAAGAATTCAAGGAGAAATGTACATATGATTTCAAGTCTCCCATCTACAGTTTACTATTGGATGAACCGTATAAGAGGCACCCGAATTGGTTTAGTTATTTTGAGTCCATTTTTGCGGAGCAGGAGATATGTTATAGTCGCTTAAACCCATACATGAATATGCTTCCGCTAGAGGTAATCGAAGATATAGAATTATTATTGATGCCGGATGAATTACGAAATGCAATATCTACTTATAGAAATATGTATGATATTGAAGGTATTGGTGAGAACTTTAAAAAACTCACTAATCTTGAACGTATAATTTGGAGAGATGCAGTAATTATGAAGGGATTAGCAGATAAATATCAAAAATTAGCGTAAGAATTATAATGGATCAAAGACAAAACATATATAACAACCAGCAGATGCCGCCGCATCCCTCAATGCAGATGATGCCGCAAGGGCCTATGCCTGTGCGGCGGAGAGTGATGAATAGGGCAAGCAAGATGCCCGATGCATTTCCGAAATGGCTATCGCAATACTCGGTTGTGGTATATATACTGGCATTGACTGTAGTATCGATGATGTACTCAGGATACACATTGCCTTGGTACTATATGTTGTCCGGTGTGGTGGCTATTATTGTCTTCTTTTTGTTCGGAAGCAGTCTATCAGAGCGGATGACACCGTTGAAAATACGCAAAGAAAAAGTGTTTGAACAGCGTGTGTTTTGGATTGCATTTATTCTGCGTGCTGCATGGATGTTCCTGATTTACTTAATCTTCATGCAAAACTACGGAGATGCATTCGGATTTGAAAATGCAGATGCCCGTTATTATCATGATTTAGGGGAGTTTGTGTCCGGTATGATAGCGGACGGTAACTTTCATTTTTACGATGAGATATCCCATTGGTCCGGTAGTGATGATTTGGCCGATATGGGATATGGAATCTATGTAGGTCTCATATACCGATTAACAGGAAATAGTATTATCGTTGTTCGATTATTAAAGTGCATATGGTCAGCGTTGACTATGGTTTTAGTATATCGTTTGTCAAAGCGCAATTTTGATCCATCTACTGCACGTGTTGTGGCGTTGTTTTGTACACTATGGCCTAACTTCTGGTACTATTGTGGAGCTCACTTGAAGGAAACTGAAATGGTCTTTTTGTCTGTGTTATTTGTTGAGCAAGCGGATCAGATGCTACGATCTCGACAGTTCACAGCATGGAAGGTGATACCCGTCTTGTTAATAGCAGCTGCACTATTCACATTTCGAACACCATTGGGATTGGTGGCACTATTGGCGTTGATATTCTCTATCGTGATGAGTTCGAGTCGGGTTGTAAGTTGGGGGAAACGCATTATAATAGGAGGACTCGCCATCGCTCTTATCGGTGTTACAGTCGGGAATAGATTGCAAGAAAAGGCAAATACCTTAGTTTCGAATGTTCAATCAGGACAGCAAGAATCAAGCAATAAATGGCGTTCCGAAATGAAAAATGGAAATTCTTTTGCCAAGTATGCGGGAACTGCAGTCTTTGCTCCTATGATTTTCACGATGCCTTTCCCGACAATGGTGCGACCTTTTGATGGACAAGATGTGCAACAATTGCTGAATGGAGGTAACTTTGTGAAAAATTTAATATCGTTTTTTACAATATTGGCAATGTTTACACTTCTTCTAACTGGGAAATGGCGTGACCATTTGTTACCATTGTCATTCCTACTGGGATATTTGGTTGTGCTAGCAATGAGTACATTTGCCCAAGCAGAGCGATTTCACCAGCCGGCTATGCCGTTTGAATTTATGTTTGCGGCGTATGGGTTGAGTATAGCGGTGACGAAGCCGAAGTATAAGCGGTGGTTTACGTATTGGTGCGTACTGATGTTTGTGGCATGTATCGCGTGGAACTGGTTTAAACTCGCAGGGCGCGGTTTAGTATAAGTAAGTGCTGCACATATTTATGATTTATGAATTAAGATTTATGATTTGCAGATATGAGAAAGTTTTGGTTAATAGTTTATTATGGATTGGCAGTAAGATTGCCAAAGTCGAATATACCAGTGCTAGGTAAATTCGGAGGATGGTTGCGGTATAAATGTGCGAAGCATTTGTTTGCCGAATGCAAGGGGTATGTGAACATTGAACAAGGAGCATACATCGGAAATGGAAAAAGTTTTCACGCGTTAGGTGATGTTGGTATAGGTAAAGATTTTGTATGTCATAATCGTATAGTCACAATTCACAAAGGATTGATGATGGGTGAGGAGGTTTTGTTTCAAGGAGGTGGACATAGTTATACTAATCCGAATGTCCCTATAGGTTCTGAAAAAAGTTTACCAGCTACGCCGTTGGAGATAGGAGAAGATGTGTGGATTGGCGCACGTGCGATAATATTGCCCGGGTGCGCTCGTATAGGCGCACATAGTATCATCGGTGCCGGAGCTGTTGTTACCCATGATGTGCCGGAGTATGCGATTGTAGGTGGGAATCCAGCGCGAATTATTCGAATGAGGAAATAATCCGTGCATTTAGGATTTGTGATTTTTGATATTTGATTTGAAATTTATGATTTGAGATGAAAGTATTATTTGTAGCAGCAGGGAAGAAGAGTGGCTTTGCACCGTTCATAAATGAACAAGAATATGCGTTGGTACAGGCGGGACAGAAAGTTATTGAATATGCGCACGGGGCACACGGAATAATACGGTACATGCGTGAGGTTCCGAGATTGCGGGATGTGATACGACATGAGAAGCCAGATGTTGTGCATGCACATTTTGGGCTGACCGGACTGATGGCAGGATTAGCTGCTGTGGGTATCGGGGTGCCGGTGGTGGTGACATACCACGGTTGCGATATCAACGATGCAAAGTTGCGTCCATTTTCGCTGATAGCGATGCGATTGGCGGCATGGAATATATTTGTGAGCAAACGGCAGAAGATCAATGCGTACGGTTCAGAGAGCAATGCAGCGAAGGCGAAGAAAGGATGCGTGTTGCCGTGCGGAATCAATACGCAGTTGTTTGATGAGAAGTATGTGGATGATGCGTGGTTTGATGCGAAGTTCGGTGCGGGAGATAAGGTGTTGTTTGCCGGTGGGTTTTGTATTGATGTTAAAAATCCTGCGCTTGCATTTGCATGTATGGAGGAATTAGAAAAAAATGGAGTTAATGATGTGCAATTGCTTGAACTGCGAGGCTATACCAGAGAGCAAGTTGTAACACTGATGCATCGGTGCAAGGCGCTATTACTGACTTCGATACGTGAAGGAAGTCCGCAGGTTGTAAAAGAAGCGATGGCTTGCAACTGTCCTATAGTATCCACCAATGTGGGAGATGTTGAGGAACGACTGGAAGGTTTGGGTGGTTGCTTTGTGGTTGGAGAAAAGCGTAAAGAGAATGGGGAATGGAGCCATGAGAGCAGAGAGCAAGTTATACAGCAATTGTCGGAGGCATTAAAGAAAGCAATTGCGTTTGGAAGAACGAAAGGAAGAGAACGGTTGCTTGCAGATGGATTGGATAATGCACAGATTGCAGAGCGTTTAATCAAAATTTATGAACAAGTAAAGAAATAATCGTACCCCCTTGTGGGTTAAGTATTAATCGTACCCCTTTGGGGTTAAGAAATAAAAATATTATGTGCGGGATAGTAGGTATTATCAACTTCGGTAACAAAGAAGTAAAGAAACAGGACATCACGAAGATGATGCAAGTGATAAAGCATCGTGGACCGGATGATGAGGGAGTGTATGTAGATGGCGGCATTGGTTTGGGACATGTGCGGCTGAGCATACTGGATCTGACGGAGGCAGGACATCAGCCGATGACGGATGCGACGGGACGGTACACGATAATCCAGAACGGAGAGTCGTATAACTACATAGAGCTTCGGGAAGAGTTGAAGGCGTTGGGGTATAGTTTCAAGACTGAGACAGACACCGAGGTGGTGCTGAACGGATACATCGAATGGGGTGAGGCTGTGCTGGATCGGTTGAACGGCATGTTCGCGATGGCGATATACGATAAGGAGAAGCGGACGGTGTTCCTGGCACGGGATAGGTTCGGCGTGAAGCCGTTCTATTACTTTGTGAATAAGGAGCGGATTGTGTTTGCATCGGAGATATCAGCGTTGCTTTCAGTATTACCCGACAAACCGAAAGCCAACGAAGATGCCATCTTTGACTATTTGGTCTTTAATCGCACCGACCAAACGGAGATGACATTCTTCGATGGTATCTATAAACTGCAACATGGTTGTAGTATGTTGCTGGATCTCAAGAAGTCATATGCTAAAGAGACGCTGCCTATCCACAAATGGTACGATCTGTCCGAACATGTTCGGAAGGTAAAGAATGAGAGAGTTAGAGAGTTAGAGAATGAGAGATTGGCCAAGGAGCGGTACATGGAGTTGCTGAAGAAGGCGATAGAGATGCGGTTGAGGAGTGATGTGCCATGGGGTGTGTGCTTGAGCGGTGGATTGGATTCGTCGGCGATAACAGCTACCATCATCAAAGAACTCAAGAAAGAGGATGTGCATTCGTTCTCGGCTGTGTATCAGAAAGGTTGTTGGGCAGATGAGTCGCCGTTTATAGATGAGTTCAAAGGCATCGTGCCGAACATGCATTATGTATATCCTACTGCTGATAGTTTGTTGGCCCATATATATGATTATGTCCGTATCCAAGGAGAACCAACGCCAACAGCGTCTCCATTTATACTATATTGTTTGATAACAGAAGCATCAAAGTATGTGAAGGTAATTCTCGACGGACAGGGTTCAGATGAGGCTTTGGCTGGGTATGAGTACATCCCGGGTTTGTATTACAAGACGCTGTTCACGCACCTGAAGTGGGGACGGTTGGCGAAAGAGATTGTGCAGTATGCGCAGTTGCATAAGTCATGGAGGCATGTGAAGTACATGGCGTTCTTCATGTTGCCAAGCCGAGTACGTACAAAAGTACGCATAGCACAACGAGGATATCTCAATCCGGAGTTCGTGGCGAAACATAGAGATAGCGTGATAGCCGACAAATTCTATGGTTCGAACACGATGACGGAGATGCTGGTGAAGCATTTTGAGTATAAACTCGAGCACCTGACTAAGTGGGGAGACAGAGACACGATGGCGTTTGGTGTAGAGGGACGTAGTCCGTTCCTGGATAAGGATCTGGTGGAATACAGTATTGCGTTGAAGGATGAGTTGAAGATCAAAGGTGGTTATACCAAGTTTATCTTGCGTGAGGTGATGAAAGGTATCATGCCGGAGAAAGTGCGATTGCGTGTCGATAAGAAAGGATTTAATTCACCTCAAAATGAATGGTTTTGTACTGAGAAATTTCAAAAGCTAGTAATGGATATTTTGCAGTCTGATTCGTTCGCTAAACGTGGGTTCTTTGTGCCAGAGGAAGCAATGTGTCTGTATAAAAAACATTTAGCCGGAGAAATTAATATTGCAAAGGATATTTGGAAATGGGTGGTACTCGAGATGTGGTATAGAGAGTATATTGATTAAAAGTGAAGATTATGGCTAATATAAAATCTAAAATTAAAAAGAGTAAATTCGCATTATCTTTGTATGGCATATATGTGAAATTACGTTCGAAAGCGCGATTCCTGTACTTGAAGTGGTTTACTAAGAAACTGACAGAGGATGATCTGATTAAGCAGTTCTCTGCTATCGGGTTGAACCCTGGAGATGTGATTGTGGTAAACTCATCCATGACAAAGATAGGACTATTGGAGAATGGTCCGGCAACGGTGGTAAATGCGCTCAAACGATATATCGGCCATGAGGGACTAATCGTGATGCCGACTTATCCGCATCGCGGTATGCATCAGTACTTGGAGAATTGCAAGTTGTTTGATGTCAATGAAACACCTTCTCAGAATGGTGCCATCTCCGAGTATTTCCGTAAGAGCGAAGGTACTTATCGTAGTGCGCATCCTACACACTCGGTGGCTGCATGGGGTAAAGATGCGGAGAAAATAGTGGCAGGTCATGAGAACTGCAAGACTCCGTATGCTAAAGGCTCGCCGTATGACAAACTGATTCAGATGGGGGCGAAGAACTTTCTAATCGGAGTGAACTTTGATCACATGATATTGCTTCGTTCGTTTGACGACTTGGGTGAGAACAATAAAATCAATACTTATATCCCGAATAAGATTTATCATGTGCCGGTAAAATTGGCGTCTGGAGATATAGTGACTGTGGATACGCCTTGCCATGATCCGGAGTTCTTTAGCAAGGAACGGTGGAATATGCGGTTATTCTCTTATATGAAAGAGTATATTACGTTTGGACATTTAGGTAATGCAGAAACATGGGTGCTGAGTTCCAAAGAAATGTTCCGCATTCAGCAGGAGTGCGCGGATAAAGATATTTATCCATTCTATCATTATCGATTCAAACCAGAGTATGAGCAAGTATAATCTTATTTGGACGTTGGATTACGAGATCCACGGCAATGGTGATGGTAATCCGATGGAGTTGATGGTCGAACCGACCTACCGGTTGATGAACCTGTTGGAGAAATACCATCAGCGGTTGACGATTATGGCGGATGTGGCAGAGATACTCTGCTTCAAGCGCTATCTCGCGGAAACAGGACACGATGATTATCATGTAGCAGAAATAGAAGAACAACTGCAAGATGCTATCCGTCGTGGACATGAGGTGCAGCTGCATATCCATTCTTCGTACTTCCGAGCAGTGCACAACGGACATTCCTTTGATCAGTGTATCGAGGAGTACAACATGGCTGCGCTGCCTGTTGAGCGCATCGATGAGATGATATCGGAGTGCATTACGTACTTGGAGAATCTGTTGCGACCAATAAAAAAAGACTACAAAGTGTGGCTGTTCCGTGCTGCCAACTGGAGCATGATGCCGACGGAGAATCTGTACCGGGTGCTGGTGAAACACGGCATAACGCATGATACGTCGGTGTTTAAAGGAGGCGTGCAAGGAGTGAATGTGTGCTACGACTATCGGGAGGCGCACGATAACCTGTTTGCCTATCCGGCATCGGTGCATAATATCAACGAGTATGATGCGGAGGGGAAGCTGATTGAGTTGCCGATATATACGGAGATGCGGCCGTTCTGGGATTTTGTGAGTGTGATACGGGTGTTCAGGATGATACGGGCGAAATTCCATAAGCATAAACATTCCGCAACCAATGAGGCACGTGCAAAAGCGGTGAGCGGAGAGGATAATCGGAAACTGTCGCTTAAGAGTTTCTTCCGGCTCAGTCCGCTGAAGATGGACTTCAATCAAGTGAACGCACGAGGATTGAAGCGGATGATGAGGAATGTGATGAAGCGTTCTGCGGATAAGTCGCAGGTTGATGTGGTATTGATAGGACATTCCAAGACGTTTGTGCCGTATAACGAAAAGACATTAGAGCCATTTTTGAAATGGTTCGCTAAACAGAAATAATAATTTTAAAACAAATAGAGAAATGGAAGAATTTATCAAAAATTTTAGTGCCCAATGGGATGAAACAGAAGCAAGTGAGTTTACACCGGAATGCGTATTTCATGACTTAGAGGAGTGGAGTAGCCTGGTTGGCTTAGCTATCTTGAATATGATAGTGAAGAAATATGGCGTCAAAGTTGCTCCGGCTGAACTGAAGGCTTGCGTCACGATTCAGGACGTATATAACTTGGTACAATTCAAACGTGCATAAGTATGTTTGCTTCTGAGCAATATCCAACTATTCTACCACCGCAGAACGTGCCGTACTACGAAGAGACGCAGAAACGGACGTTCTCGCAGAAGTTACGGAAGATACGTAACACGATCTATATGCTGTTGGCGTACTCATGTCCGAACAATAAGATGCGGCAATGGATGCATCGCAGACGCGGGGTGCATATCGGTAAGAATGTGTACCTTGGGATGTTCTGCTTCCTCGATAACCTCCATCCGGAGTATATCTACATCGAGGATAACGCGTCCGTCAATGCGGGGACGATGATCCTGACGCACTTCAATCCGATGAAGCGCTATGCGCCGATATTCCAAGCGCAGATGGCTCCGGTGCTGATTAAGGAAGGAGCGATAGTGGCTGTGCGGAGTACGATCATGCCGGGGGTGTGCATCGGGAAGAATGCCGTTGTCTCCGCCGGAAGTGTCGTCGAGAAATCCGTGCCGGATTATACGATGGTGAAAGGCGTACCGGCAAAGAAAGTATTAGAGTTTAGCGAATTAATGAGTGAGTGATATGAATAATTCATTTTCATTACAAGGAAAGACTATTTTGGTAACCGGTGCTTCATCCGGTATCGGACGTGCGATTGCCATTGCATGTGCTCAAGCCGGTGCATCTGTAGTGCTGAATGGACGCAATCAACAGCGATTGCAAGCCACATTAGAGGCACTTACCGGTGATGGACATCTGGTAATAGCAGCTGATTTAACGGATAGTAAGCAACGTCAAGCATTGGCAGAGCAAGTGCCGGTACTGGATGGAGTAGTGCATTGTGCGGGGATAGGTAGTCGTGTATTGTGCAAAATGCTGGAGGAGCAAGATGTGAATCGTGTGATGCAAGCGAACTTTGAGGCTCCGGTACTGCTACAAGCAGAATTGTTGCGCGAGAAAAAAATAGCCAAAGAAGCATCGATAGTCTTCATCGCTTCGGCTGCGGCAACAATGCCGAGTGTAGGCAATGCAATCTATAGCGCTTCTAAAGCAGCGACTATCGCGTATGCGAAATGTTTGGCACAGGAGTTGGCGAACCGCAAGATACGCGTCAACTGCATTAGTCCGGCTATGGTTTGGACGGATGTGGCATTGGTAGGTGCAACGGAAGAACAGTTACGTGAAGCGGAACAAAACTATCCGCTGAAGCGCTATGCGCAGCCGGAAGACATCACCGGTGCTGCCATCTATCTGCTTAGTGATGCATCTTCATGGGTTACCAGTAGTAATATGGAATTAACAGGAGGGACGCAAACATTATGAAAGTCTTTATAAAGGATATTGCTTACTATCTGCCGGAGACTGTTTTGACCAATGAGCAGTTGGCTGCGGAGTTTCCGGAATGGACGACGGAGAAGATAGCAGGAAAAGTGGGCATTGCGGAGCGGCATATTGCGGCACCGGATGAGACAGCGTCGGATATGGCTGTGGCTGCTGCGGAGCGGTTGTTCGCCAACGGACATGACCGAAGCCAGATTGACTTTGTGCTGCTATGCACGCAGAGTCCGGATTATATGTTGCCATCGAGTGCATGCCTGGTTCAGCGTC
>Ga0247610_10007693_pt1 | contig 11020 bp, 22 predicted proteins | sample 174DNAGHGhighgp2_FD_193483 | JGI IMG/M metagenome (GOLD analysis project Ga0247610, IMG submission 193483) | Sheep rumen microbial communities from Palmerston North, Manawatu-Wanganui, New Zealand - 1742 DNA GHGhigh gp2 | ecosystem: Host-associated > Mammals > Digestive system > Stomach > Rumen...
TGATTTTCGATATAAGCAAATCCTTGCCAATGAGGTTTGCCTTTTCTTGCACTATATTAAGCCTAACTCATTCATTGCTCAGATAGCTTGGGTAGCCTTACATGGGCTGACTTCTATTCTTTACTTCCATTTCTATAGTTTTAATTTCGGCAGTCTTAATAAATTACAAATCTTAAATACTATATACCCCTTAATTTAATTGGGCGGAGGTCGTTCCATTATCTTTCTTCTTTAATAAGTTTGGGTGCTTACCCCAATTAAGCGATTCACAATGCAAAGGTACGAAAATTTTTTGAACTGACCAAACTTTTTCGGTGTTTTAACTTCGTTTAACCTTTGAGAAAATTAGGGAGGGTTTCACCATTGGTTATTGGCAGATTACCGCATCATAATAGCGGACTTAGCGCATTATCCCATTCGCTATGGTTTGTCTTACCCTACCCTAAGTGGGAATAGCTTCCCCAAAAGCTACATTTTACTGCAACTTCTTGATTTTGTAAAGTTGTACCTTTTTCATGATTGGCTCACCAGTCTTGGGGTCTTTCATGATTTGCCCATTCTCGTCATAGGAATAATCAAGACGTTCACGTGAGGGCATTGCTACCACTCGATTGTGTTTTGTGACTCTGTTGAGTCTTTTCTGTCCACTCATTTTGCTTTTACCTTTTATAATTAAAAACTCTGTTTCTGTTTCACAATGCAAAGATACGAAATTATTTTGAATTAACCAATTTTTTTTACTGAAATTTTATCTTGTTAACATTCGTTAGCAATATTCTTGTTGATAATCCAAAAACTCTTGTACCTCACACGATACTTGCTCATGCTGCATTCTCCTTCTTTTTATACTCCTTTGGAGCATAGTGAGACACAATCTTGGGAATCGCCACAAGGATTCCGACACACACCACAAGGGCGATAATTTGTCCAATTGAAATCATAATTCTAACTTGTTTTTTGTTTTCTTGATGCAAAGGTACGAAAAAAATCTGACATGACCAAATTTTTATCGAACTTTTTTTGTTAAAAATTGTTTAAGGAATGGTGGGGATATTTCACCCCACCTTATACCTTTACTCTGCTGCTGCCACTGCCTCTGTTGGCGCAAGTGCTGCCTCCAACTCTGTCACCTCGACCTTTGGCTGCTTGGCAATGCCCATACCCTCAACGATAGCCTTTGCGTTCTTCACGTCAATCTTGGGGTTGCTCTCCATGCTCTCCATTGCCGCCTTGAAGTCCTTTGTCTTGGTGCTGAACTTGTCGTAGTAGCGGCACAAGGCATGAGCCACGTTTGGATTGCGGAACAACTTTTCATTCTTGTGATACTTGGCGAAAAGCGTGAGCCACTTGAAGATAGTCTCAGCCTTTTTCTCGTTAATCTTGGTGTAACCACTAAGGAAAGTGGGCAGACGATGTGCGTTCTTTCCAACTGCGAAATACACAAGATATGTGATAGGATAGTTTCCATTGGCATTTGACAATGCAGCCAACTTCTTGCAGATGTCGATGTGCGTTACTCTCAACTCCTTGTTCTGTGGGAGGTTGAACCAATTGGGCATTCCCTTACCCTTACCACTCTCAGCAATTGCACGAACACGTACATCAAGCGAGTTCTTCTTTACTTCATTCTTCTTACTCATAGTCTTTTTCTTTTTAAATTATTAATAATGTTGTTTCTTAACTTCGATGCAAAGGTACGAAATTATTTTGAATTGACCAAAAGATTTTTGAAAAATCTCTGGGGGTTTAACCCTTTTTAACAATTTCCTTTTCTTCAATCTCAATTCTTTCGGAATAATCGTCATAAAGACAATCAATAAAGAATGATGTTTCACTGCGTTCTAAGGTGTAGTCGCAATCTGCATCTTCATCATCTTGGTCTCTCTCTATTTGTTCAAGGTCAAGACCCTCGTACTTACCATCTGAAAGCAATGTACGAATTTCCTCGTCCATTATTGCTTGTGCGCTATGCAAGTCAGCGCAAGGGGTCACATTGACAAGGATTTCTCCGTCACAATTACTTGTCTGTATTACATTCCAAATCTTTTCCATAATCTACAAATACATCTTAAAATATTCTGCAAACTCATCCTTATAATAGTAAAACATTGGGTCATCACCATCTTCAAAGTCGCCAACGTTTGCCCATTCACATAGTGTCAAGTCTTTGATTTGGTCATCCTTTACACCAAATCCTAACTCATACATTTTTCCATCAATTGCGAAATAACAATGATATGTATTTGGAACTGCATCTTCTTCAAAATAATACTTATTAATATTAATCTCAAAGATGTCAGAACCCTTTTCTTCGCAAGCATCATAATGATGGCCAATTGCTATTTTTGCTTTGATGCCAAACGGAGCAATATCACTTCTTATGTCTTTCTCACAAAACATGGTATCTTCAACCACCTTTTCATTCGTTATCTTGCCGTAGAAATGAGTATCTACGTTTGATAACTTTGTGAGTTTAACTCTTAATTTTGCTTCAACCATATTAATACATTGTTGTTAATGTTGCATTAAGAATATTCACCTTATCGTTTTCAAGAGTTACCTTTGCGTTTGCAAAGTGGTCAATCAAGTCTGTTGCATCACAAGCATCAATCTGACTATCGTCAAACTCATACTCGATGTCAATCTCCATTGTGTAAGTTCCTTTAATCATAATTCTTTGATAATAATTGTTGAATACTTTTGAGGGAATTTTGCCTTATCTTTTTCAACTTCTTTTTTGTCTCTGATGCAAGCAACACCATTGTTATGTAATGCTGTACTTATTGCCTCGTCTTTTGTCATCTTCTCAATGGTATCTTCATTGAAATGATTTTTGTCGAATAATGCAACTTGTTTCATAATCTTTTTAATTTAATTGTTTCTTGTGGTGCAAAGGTACGAAATTATTTTCAATCTACCAAATTTTTGAGGTAATTTTTTGGTAAATGGCTGGTTTTTTAACATTTGTTCACAAAAAAGGGGACTTATCTCACGATAAATCCCCAATGGAATAAGCAACTATTAATAATCAGTTAAAAACTATGAACTTTAGTCTCTTCCAACAATCTGTGCCTCTCTCTCGCCACAAATTGTAAACTGCTTGATGTCCGCTTCTTCTGCTATATTGCGACCCTTTTCAAGCGCATCACCCTCGTCTTTGCCATCTACCTCGACAACAATAGACGCATTATAATTATATTGTATTCTATACTTACTCATAAATCTATTTTATTTCTTTGGTACAATTTCTACTCCATCACGATAAATGGTATTGAAAGAAATCAATACGTGAATAACACTAATCTCTTCCGCACTCTCTATCTTTTTCTCACTGATAGAATTAATATACTCTATCACTGCATCAGCCATTTCCTTACTATCTTTGACCGCCTTTAATTGTGGATAGGTCATGTCATAACGATGACCTTTATAATCCTCACAAACCGCATAACCATCGTATATGTCAAATGGTATCTGCGATTTAAATCCCTCAATTGATAACTTTTCAGTACCAATCTTCTTTCCACATAGTTTTTCCCAAATCTTACTTTCGTCTTTTTCCATTTTATAAAATCAATTAGTTAATTACTTTGGCAAAGATATAAAAAAAAATTGGAAGATGCAAACATCCTCCCAATTCTTTAAAGTTATTTAACAAACAGAATATATCGCCAAACTACCACTTATCACGCATAATAACAATAATATATAATATATTGTCTCAATTACCTTATCACTCATATCTTAATTCAGTTCAAAGTTTTCTTTTTCAAATTCCTTATAGTTAAAAATACAAGTAAACATTTCACTTGAATTTGCTGTGCAATAGTCATCAAGCTCTTCAAGTGTAAGGTGTTCTTCCTTTGCAATCTCTTCTAAACGAAGGTCTATTAACTCAATTTGAGTTGGAGTATAGCAATCCTCCAAACCATCAATGAGGCTGTTCCTTACTTCTTCAATTGTCATACCCATAATCTTTAATTTGTTTAATTATTTGTTTTCTGTGATGCAAAGATACGAAAATTTTTTGAATTAACCAAATTATTTTTGTTAAAAATGTGGTGGGGAAATGTTAAAATCCCCAGTCCACATCTTTTTCATTATCCAAATCAATCACAAATGGCGTGTTTGGTCTTACAAAATGCCCACTTTTATAGTCATTTGCAGTTTTATGATAGTGCAAGCCCATAATTGACTTGTTTGGGTCAAGATAGCGCATATCATAGTTATTTGCATCAACCACATTGTAGCCCTTGAAACGCTTTGGCAATGTCTCACTATCACTATAGAATACTACTGCAACCTTGCCACCCATTTGCAAGAATTTCTCGCATTCACCCCAGTTATATCCGTCATAGCTGAAAGTTATATCGTAATTGGGATATTTCTCCATTAACTTAAAACGATGAGGATTTTTGGTGTAATCATAGAATTGTACATTGGGGAACAATTCCAAGATATTCTTGCCACTAATAGGGTCTTTAAAGGCAAGAGGTGAAAGGTCACTTGTGCCATTGAGACGAACACTGAAACCATATCCCATACGTTCAGCACGTGCTTTTTTGCTTTCAATCTCATGGATAAGAATTTCCATAAACTTTGCTTTGTTCTCGTAGAACAAACGAGTTTTCTTGATACGAGAGCGGTTAATCTTCGAACCCTCAACACCCCTCGCAAGTTCATCACACTTGTTCTGCCCACTACCATTAAGGCAAAACTCATGACAATGCTCACCATAGCCACATACTTGATAGCCACTCATATTCCAAGGAGCAAGGTAGAGACAATAAGTCATTGTGCCATTCTCATAAGAGAGACGCATTTTAACGCTCTGTGCCACACTACCAAGGTATGAGATACCTAATTCCTTCAATGCTCTTCCGTAATGATACATAATCTAAATCTATTTTAATTGTTTCTTGTGGTGCAAAGGTACGAAAAAAAATTGGATTAACCAAAGGAAAATCCAATTATTTTCAATCTAAAATAAAACTTTTCTCATTTCTTGACAATATAATAATCATTTTAAGTAATTGTTCGTTTAATTAATACAATTGAAACTACAACAGCAATTAATGCACAATATATAATAAACATATTTTCAATCTAAAATAAATTCTACATTTGCCATCTGACAACCGCAATCTTTTCTGTTGCAATTGATGTTATAGCCACTTAATAGATTCTCATCATATACATTGAGAATCATGTCATCATCAATTCTCTCGCCACAATTAGGACAAGTGATAATGAAATCACCATAGTTATCCAATGGAAAATATGGTACACCAAATGAAATAAGGTATTTCAATAACTTTCCACTGCAATAACCATCATATATGACAATAATACCATTCAAGCCATCATAACTATTATTTAGTTTGAAAGCCTTTGTATCTATTGCCTCATTGACAATCAATCCAACTTCCTCAGTAGGGATATATACCCTAATATGATATTGCTTAGCCATAATCTATTAATCTGTTATAATGTCATAATCAATGCCCCAAGCATCAGTGATGAACTTTAAAACCTCTTGGTCAGTCCAACCATCCCAAGCAATTGCATCAACGTCATTATCAACCCAATTTGCTTCGTCATAGGCTTCTTTGAGGTCATCCAAGGTCATTTCTTGACCACACTCATAAACCTCACCATCATCACTTTTAATTCTAATAACCATATCTTACTTAATTGTTTATTGTAATGCAAAGGTACGAAATTTATTTCAAATAACAAAATAAATTGGGAGAAATTTTTGGTTTCTCCCAATTTTTAACATTTATGCCACTTGCAACATCATGTCATAAGCCTTATTTACTTTCTTGTAAACATTACCATCCATAATGTTGTCAAACATCACCTCTTCGTTTTTGAAATTGGCTTCATTCTGATAGTAAGTGGTGATACCATTGAGTGCCCATAGAGCATTGCCCCTATCAAGAATGTTTTGCCCAATACCACTTTCCATTGCTTCTTTCATTCCCAAGAAGATGTTGCGACCTCTTGTTGCAATACCCTCATGCTCGATGTTTCTCGTCTCCAAGAAAACCTTTTTGGCTTCGTCAGCAAGAGTAATCTCTGCAATGATGTTGTCAAGGTCTCTCTCTGACAACTTGATGTTGCGAAGATGGTCAAAACACTCTTTCAAGCCATTGGTATAAACCTCTGCAACATTGAGAGCATTGTAAGCGAACTCTGCATTTTCCTTGTTCAAAAGGTCAAGACGTGACATAACCTTTGAAGAGTGACGGAAAGCAATACGACCAATATTGTGCTTCATTGCCATGTTCAAGGTGTTATTACAAACAACTCGAATAGGGGTACACATACAACGTACAGCACCAGTGCCATCATGAGAGGTGGTAAATACCACATACATTTCAACAAGGTCATCACGCTGTGCATCCAATACGATTGGCTGTGGGAACTTTGCAGTGACAAATACACGCTCACCATTGCCAAGCACACCGCAAGTCTCAATCACTGGGGTATTGTCTCTGTCAGCAAACTTGCCACTACAGAACATATCCACAAACTTGAAAGCATCCTCGTTCTGAACAATGCCATAACCATCTGATACGATACCAAGACTCTTCTCCAAGTCTGTGCGCATGGTGGCTCTTGCATTAGGAATGAGCAACTTCAACAACTCATCACCACTAATCATTTCATTGTTCTGCATCGCCTTAACCAACTTGTCATTGAGAGCAACAATTGGCTGCAACTGAACCTTGTAATCAGCGTTACAAGCCTTCAATGCTTCAGCAACGAACATTGGTCTGTCAAAAATCTGTTGGTCATCACCAAGACCATGCCATGCACGCTCACGCTTTCCATTCTCTGCAAAACTTGCTACCTCAACTCCGTTAATCTTACGAATTTCAATGTTTGCTGCCATAATCTAATATAATTTAATTGTTAATAACTAATTGTTTATTGTGATGCAAAGGTACGAAATTATTTTCAATCTACAAAGAAAAAATCAAATTATTTTTAAATTTAAAGTAATTTTTTCCACTTTATTTACAAAAAAAAGGGGATAATCACTTAGATTTCCCCAATATATTGAAAGTTTGTATTTACTTCTCTCTCGTTAATATGAACAATGTTATATTTCTCACCTTTGCCATTGTCATGCCATAAGAACACATAGTCATCATCTTTATCTTCTGAATATTTACACTCATAGAGGTCTTTCGATAATTCCTCTGCTGCTTCACGCAAGTTCTTCCACTTCCCATCAAAATCCTTATTGATAATACCCAAAATGATTTCCTTTGCGCAATCCTTTGAGGAACATACCATAACGTCAGCAAATATGGTTGAATCGCTATCATCAACGTTTGTAAACTTAACTAATAATATCATACAAACTCACTTAAAATGTCTATTAACTTATCCACACTATTAATGTCATCAAGAGAAATTTCCTCACCATCCTCCATATTGCTGTGTTCAATCACACCAATCTCACCAATTCGGTTAATGAGAGTGAAATAGTTGCCAACAAACTCAGTTGAGGCTTTTTTCTTATAGAGAGTATCCATAACACCCTCAATCTGCGCCCTAACCTCAGTTACAAGGTCATTTGCTCTTTCCTCAAATACATCAAAGGCTTTGCTAATGGTAGTATATTCACCTTTGGTCAATACATCTTTGAAAAAATCATTTCTTGTCATAATCTAAATCTATTTTTTAGTTCGATGCAAAGGTACGAAAAAACTTTTGAACCACCAAATAATTCTCCAACTTTTTTCGTACCATATACATTATTTAACTCAATAAGGATAATCTATTTCCTTAAAGTAATCTATAATCTTCTTTGATGTCTCTGCTGCATACTTGTTTCTTGGGTCATACCAACCATTTTCACAATTCTCAGCAAGTATCTTGATATATTCCAAGAATACCTTGAACATCTCATTCTGCAAATAACGATGCTCACATGACATCTTCTTTGCTGCCTTTTCGAAATTATTTGGACAAGTATTCACATAATCGCTGAAATTACGTGCAAACAACTCATCACGGCTTTCTCCCTTACGAGCACAACATTCATTCTTGAAACGCTGATAAGCCTTTTCCATAAGATATGACTTCTCACTACCCATTAAGGTATTACCATCAATCAACTCAGCAATCTGCTCATTGCTCAACTGATAGTCCTCATACTCTCTTCCATCAATCGTAAACTTCATAATCTAATCCTTTCTTTTTTTTTTTGTTTGCACTGCAAAGGTACGAAAAAAACGGGATATAACCAAATAAAATCCCAATTATTTTTAATCTAAAATAAAATTTTTCCACTTTCTTTACAATCTATATATACGTGCGTACATTATTAATATATAATATAAGAAAATTACCATAAATCTAAAAATAATCCAAAAAACATTTGGTAGTCTCAAATAAATTTCGTACCTTTGCACCAAGTTTAATCAATAAGACAAAAAAGACTATGGATAAAAACTTAAATGTAAGAGTTGTGGCATTGCCAATAACTAAGTATGACAAAGAGTGGCTTGATACGCTCAAAGACGAAGAACTTAGTGAAACGGCTTGTGCCGAAGGTGATTCCATTATTTGGAGTAATCTCGATGAGTTTCAAAAAGATTTGAACTTAAGTGGTGGTGGACGGATAACTGATTTAAATTGGATTTATTTCTTAACTGATTTAGCATGACATCAACAATCGAATTAAACGAAACAAGAAAGAAGCTATATAGGGTATCCGATGATACCCTTTTGCTTGTGAACAAAGTAAGGGAAACGCTCATTCATCTATTTCCTAAAGTTGAAGTAAATAGTATTCGTATTGATTCCAATCAACTGAAGATAAATGACCTATATGTACAGATGATTGAAATAGACCCTCAAACGTTGGGAAGCATACTGATTCATTGGTATCCTAATTATAAGGTATCCACAAAATCTGACCCATATTGCTCCATATATATGCTCACGGAAGAGGAAATAAAGGATATATGGAGGTATCTCAAGAAAGTTCAAGTATTTTCAATGAAACATAATAAACACCCCCAATAAGAGGGTGTTTATTGGCAACAACGTTGACGTTGTACTTTTTTAAGTCTCTTTATATAAATAATACTTAAAATGTTTGGATATTAAAAATATTTTTAATATCTTTGCATCGTGTATGCTATACAAAATGTATATAGCATATAAATCGTATTATTAATAATAAATCTTAAAATAAAATGGCTTATTTTAAAATTGAGCAACCAAATCAGCCCATCAAATGGATTAAAAATGTAGATGAAGCTAATGGAACATTGACCTTTACGACAGATAGAGGTGAAGCTTACTCAAGAAGCAGTGGAATTATAGCTAATTCTACATTCCAATACCTACAGTTCCACTTCATGGAACGGTATCCAGAACTCAAATATATGAAAAAAGATGGTTATTATTAAAACAAAACTTGTCCTTGTACTTTTTTAAGTACAAAGATAATAACATATTATTAATCTAATTTAAAATACAAATTATGGCTTACTTTAAAATTGAACAACCAAATCAACCTACCAAATGGATTAAATCCATTGATAGAGCTAATGGAACACTAGAGTTTTCAACTGAAAGAGATGGATGCTTCCAACAAGAGAGCGGATTCTTCGCTGACTCAGAATTAGCATACCTCAAGTTCCACTTTACAGAAGCATATCCAGAACTAAAGTATATGACCATCGATACACAATGGCATCGTAGAAATCATGAAGCACTTGAAGATGCGGGTGTAATACCTAATGACCCTTGGGTCAACCAAGCAGCAGTACCACAAATGGCTGACCAAGCAGCAGACCTTCCACAATGGGGTTAATAACCTACTTGTACTTTTTTAAGTACAAATAACACCAATAAAATAATAAATGGGTAGAGACAACTTCTCTACCCATTATTTTGATATATATCAAAAATTTAATATAAATCTAAATTTAATCCCCCCCAAAATTAATATAAAAAATAAAAATGGTGATATTTAATGTAAACAAAGTTTACGGTGTTTACATTAAAATCACCATCATGATAAATAAAATAATTTTGTAACAAAGAATTAATAATCCCTTGTACTTTTTTCAGTACAATTACCAACCCCAACATCCACCTATCTCTGGATGCATCTCCTCACAATCACTCCATCGATTCTCAAGCTCTAACTTCATTGGGGGCTTTTGAATTAATGACTTAGGTAAATTTGGGGGATATACTCCACAACTTAATACCTTAACAGCATTATCCTTCTGAGCTTGCGGTGGATAGGTAATTGATACGCCATAAGGAACATCCTCACTGCCCTTATGACCATTCTCTTCCTCACTTGGAGATTTACTCTCAGCTAAAGCAGTCTTTAAATCCATAAAATTGCCCTTAATAATCAATTCATTTGAACCTTTCTTACATGCAACATAAGGATTCTGAATATTCTTAATAAGCTCTCGCTGATAACCAGCAATGTAAATATTACTAGAAATCAAGAAATTCTCAAACGCCCTTAACGTGTAATATGACTTCGGTGCTCTTGCAATATCACTCCATTCATAAAAGTATATCACACCGTAAAAATCATCATCATCACTGAAATTTAATCTGCGCTGCCTTGGAAGACTATTACTGTTACCATAATAAGGGTTACTAGGATTTTGTAAACGAGATGGAGGATTCTTCTTCTCCTCTTCAACACGATTAATCGTCTCCCAAAATAATGATTTTAATCTCTTACTTATATTAGCCATATATATCATCACATTTCTAATTCTCTAGAATCACATACCTCATAAAACATACTGCCATAAGACTCTTCAGCCATAATCTCATAATGACCCCACTCCCTAGCATCTGGGCTTAAACACGTATGACTCACCCTACGATACATTATCGCATTCGCCACATGCTCTGGTACCGTGTAACCATTGTCCTCACAAAACTCATTGAAAGCCTTTAATGTCGAGAACTCTAAACGACTGTCCTTCTCATGATAATCTGGATAATAATATAT
>Ga0247610_10007696_pt1 | contig 11017 bp, 22 predicted proteins | sample 174DNAGHGhighgp2_FD_193483 | JGI IMG/M metagenome (GOLD analysis project Ga0247610, IMG submission 193483) | Sheep rumen microbial communities from Palmerston North, Manawatu-Wanganui, New Zealand - 1742 DNA GHGhigh gp2 | ecosystem: Host-associated > Mammals > Digestive system > Stomach > Rumen...
GAATAAAAGTTCGTACCCGATAATAGGATTGTCGCTATGAATATTGTAGAGTTGGTTGGTTACATCAACGCCCACAATTATGCAATTTTCTCCGTACAACTTAATGGTGTCGCCATTTTTGAACTTGGGTTCAACGGGCAGTTCCAGTTCCTTGTAGTCGGGGTGGGTCTTGATAAGATTGATGATACTTCCGTTCTGTGTCACCGCTACCTCGCCATTGCATGAAAAATAAAAGAGATTGCTTATGCCATAGTTGGAATTAGCCGAAGTGTCTATTCCATTTCTCTCAAACGCAGCCTTGATTTGGTCGGCATTTGCTGCATCGCCTTGAATGTAGTAGTTCATTGTTCTGTCGTTTTAAATCCGTGTTCCTTTCTCCACTTCTCGCTGCCTGGGCTTGACAAGTGCGTATAGGCCGCTATCCCGAACCAAAACCACATACGCTCTAAACTCTTGTTGTCGTGGTTTAACTCTTCAAACCATGCGTCAAGCATTTCATTGGTCACTCCCATAATTTTCTCTTTTTTTAGTTATTACCTGTTATCTAACTCGTTGTGGGAGTCAGTGGAATCGAACCACTGATGGCACTCGGCAAAACCTCATATATTTATTAACCCTAAAAACCATTATGAAAAACATTACTCTTAAAAATGCCCTGTGCCAGCATGGTGAACCCGTCACCTCCAGCCTCCCGTGTGGGGGATAAATCCCCCTTGTCAGTAATTCATTGGCACACCCATCACGGGTTGACCATGCGCTGTGTTTCAGCGTGAAGTGGACACGTCCACCGGGGTTCTTCTGCACCTCTGTGCTCCCCAACTTTTTATTCTAATGCGCTGCTTTATCCACCGCAGCTGGTGGTGATGTTTCCCGCCGTGCATCACTGCTGGGCGGGTTTGTTATCAATAAATCGTTTTAACCACTTCGCCTTTCGCCGCCATCACTGGTTGACTAAGGCTGCATATAAACCTTTTAAATCAATTATTTATGAAAAAATCTTACTGTTCTGTTTCATTGTTATTCCACATATCACTTGTAAAGTTTTCTTCGTGGATATACGGTTGTTTCAATAGAATTTCAGGCAACTTTGCGTTAGGATTAACAAGCAAGTCTTTGCTCGTTGATTCTCTATCAGTGATGTCGTACATAGTTCTAAGTGATTTAATTATTATTATATATAAAGTTTGTAGTCCTATCAGGATTTGAACCCGAACCAACAGAACCAAAATCTGTTGTGCTGCCATTACACCATAGGACTTGTTGTAAAAATCTTAGCGGCTTTCACAAGAGGCTAAGACTGAAATTTTTTAGTCATTTTTTAAACAATCTAAAACTCAAAGAATTATGTCTTATTTCTTTGCAAAGGTAACTATAAGTTTTCAATATAGCAAGAAGCATTGATATAATTAAGTTTTTTTAATATTGGTTATTAGACCTATAAAATTTTGTCGTGTGGATATTGTTTTAAAATCAAAAATAAGACCATTTAAATGCGTTCTAAGCGACTTTTATTTGTTGGTTGATAACTTATATATCCAAACATTAAAAGCCGCTTAAAACGGCTTAAAATAGCCCGTTTTGGGTTAATCCAATTTGGATAGGTCGATGGTCTTGCGAGTGACAACAGTGAATTGCCCTTCGTATCCACGTTTTTTCAATTCAAGCAAAAGTTCACGACCAGTTGTATGAGCAAGCGCATTGTCTGATTTTTCCTTGATTTGACGTTTCAATTCTGAGATTTCAATTCGCAAGTCTTTTACCTCTTGTTCTAACGCATCCTGCTTTTCCTTGCGTTTCTTGGCGCCTTCACTATGCGCTTTGCCAGTGCAAGACTTGCAAATTCCGATAACACCATAACGTCCACGAGTCATTTCGTTTTCTTCAAAATAACCTCCACACTTGTCGCAAATGTAAAAACCTTCTTCGGTGCGACGCACCTGTTTTTTCTTATATTTACTCGGCATAACTTTGTTTTATTGATTAAGTTGTTTGTAATTCTTGTTTACTTGTTTCTTCTTTTATTGACAAGTCGGTAAACACTCGCTTACACATTTGGCATTGGAATGTTTGCGTACCTAACTCGTCAACGTATCGTAGTTGGTTCTTTACCAAATTTGTAGTACCACAATAAGGGCAGTAAGTTCTATCGTTGCTCATTTCTTTAATCTTGCTATTCTTGCAGGTAAAACAAAATTAAAGTTACATGAATCGCAACACTCACCATCTTGCTTCACTGACCACGGGTTATTGCCCCAACCAGTAAAAGACCTGCCACAAATGCAGCAGGTCTTTTTTGCTTCATTGTTCTTTGCCATAGGTGTCTTATTTAACTTGGTTTGCATCACAAACAAGCACATTGCCACAAACAAAATCATAAGCACAGAACGCTTCAATAAAGATGTCAGTAGCCTTGTGGTTGATTGGTGCATTAACGTGTTTGCATTTACCCTCTTCGTTGATAATCATCAACTTGTTATTCGGCAAGTAGATAACCTCAATGTAGTGGTTGCCATTATGGTTCACGATTTCCTGCATTTACTCAAGGGAAAAGTCCGTTCCGTTCTTCGGGGCGACTTCGATGACCTCACCCGTGGTCTTGATGATTTGTGCCATAGTGCTGTTATGAATTAAAAAGTTAGTAAATTCTCTTTGCGAAAACTGCGCCAAGATGCTTTTTCGGTGTCATAGTACACCAACACTTCGGGTGATGGTTTTCTACCAGTCCCCAACGTCTCAGGCAATAGGTTCTTTTTCAATGTCCCGATAGCGGTGCGGATTGTCCCGTCTTTCTTTGTGTAGGAAAACTTTACAATGCCGTGACGCATCTTGTACTTCAAAACTGTGGTCTTAAACCAAATAAGTAAGTTCTTCATAATAGTTTTTGTTGTTAAGTTAGTTGTTAAATGTCCAATATCCATAAACGCATCGTGTGCCGTTTCTTGATGGGTCATAGGTATCATTAATTACGCCATCAACAACCGCCACAACGTGCTTGCTCAAGTTGCACACTATGCGTCCTTTTGGCAAGTCATTTGCATCCAGATGCACTTTGCAGCCAGTGCCAATAGTCATACATGGATGCCACACTCCGCCAAACATTTCCATCGCTTTCTTGGTGTCTTTCTTTAAAACACCATTGCGAGGTGAATAGCCAAACATATCTTTTAAAGTGTCGTACACTTCCTTGTAGTCCTTTTGTGCTGCAATAGCAATAGCACGGGTTACACAGTCCCGCACACCATTGGCGGCAAAGTATTTGCCACGCCCTCCATCATTGAATTTGAAATCCATATTTCTTTTATATGTTATATTTGGTTAGTTGTTGTTTCTTTGTTCTTTTGTATCTAAAGCACGTTTAATTGACTTGATTGCACTTGCCAATTTAACACGTAGTTTCTCACTGCCAAAGTCGCTGAAATCCCAATCCGCAAAAAGAGTGAAAGACGTGTCTAGTTGCTTGTAGTCTTGCATCAAAGTAAGCAATCTAATGCGGCTCTCTTTCTTAGTGTCAATTCTGCCCCAACACCATAAAGTTGGGTCATTGCTCTTGCATTGCTCTGGAAACACATTGCGCACAGCCTTCAACAACGCCTGCACATCACGACTGGCAAGGAATCTTTCATTCTTGCTCTGTCCATGCTTTGAGTGTTCCTTTTGCTTTTGCTCATCACTTTTGGCGGCATAGGACTGCGCCCATTTCGGTGCAGCCGCCCCAACCTTTTCACCACGAGCCTTCTTTGCGGATAATGCTTGCTTTGTTCGTATGCTCACAATCAAAGCCTCACGTTCAGCCAAAGCAAAGAACAATGTTAAGGTGAATTTATCAGTATGAGGCAAATCACAAAACATAATATTCCCATCGCCCATTTCCTCATACACTTGTAATGCTTCTATCGTATTACGAAAGCGGTCTGTTTTTGCGATAACTAAAATAGCCTCTTCTTTTTTTGCTAAAGAAATTGCTTTTTTAAGTTCAGTGCAACCATTCAAATCGGTACCAGTATAACACTCTTTGAAATCTTCTATAAGTTCTCCTTTTTCTCGTTCAATAAAATACTTAATTATTGCGAGTTGTGCCTCTAAGCCAAGACCAGAAGAATTTTGACGCTTGGTGCTAACCCTGCGCCAACTTACAAATTTCTTAACCATAATAAGTCTTATGTAGTTTTAGCAAATTTCCAAATAAACCCTTTATAATTAGAATGCTTTCCGTTACAACATTCACTTATTCCAGATTTGTTAATTTTAAGTTCAAAACATGCGTCTTTAGCACTATTCCATACTTTAATCAAAACATTGTTTAAGTCGTATTGCGCAACCTTTTTTGAGCAAGGGTGTGCATCTAATAAACGTTCTTTGATTTTGTCCACATCTTCATCATACACCCAAATGAAGTTACCCGCTCGTTTTGTTTTATTCTTACAACAGCGACCAATGCCAGTTATACCAGTTTGTCTTGATGCTTCCGTTTTTGAACTATACCTTTTTACAAAATCCCCTTGCCATGTGAATTGGTTAACTGGTTTTTCAGCAGAATAAGAATTATTTGCGATTTTAGTTGCCTTACATTTAGCAACAATTTCTTCTTTTTTGTTGCTTTCGTTGCGTGTGGCAATCATTCGTTTCATTGCAGTGCCATAATTCATATTGTAAGAAGCATCACACCATTCTAAATTATCAACACAATTATTGGTCTTATCTTCATCTTTGTGGTTTACTTGTGGCAGATTTTTGGGATTGGGAATAAACGCAGTTGCAACAAGACGATGAATATTAAATCCTTTGCTTTTTCCTCCTTTGTACAATGACACAAATAAGTATTTCTTTTTGCCATCAAAGCAGCCTTTGATTATTTTTCCTTTGTGCCATTTGTCAAAGCCAAGACTCCTCACCCGTCCCAAATTGCTTACTTGATAAAGTCCTTCGTAGCCAACAACATCTTTCCAAATCTCTTCTTTAGTTTGCATAATAAAAACAAAAGGCGACTTTCCGAAGCGGCCTCCTACCTCCGCAACGTACTCATCGCCAAATGTGATATTTTTGTTAGATGTTCAGTAGGAGTTGAACGTCTTGTCGACTGCAAAGATAATATTATTTTTTGGATTTCAAAAATCGTGGTGCGTTTTTTACTTGCGTTTAGAAATTTTGCTTGCATCTTTGTCTAAATACTTTTCCAGCAAATCGTGGCACTCAAAACCATCACCACGTTTTGCCGCTTTGATGTAGTCCCTTAGACCTTTTTGCGTGAAGTTGATGATAACCAGTCCGTGGTTTGCACGCCACTTGCAGGACTTTGCATACTCCTGCGTGTTGTCAATCCTGTCAATGCCATGACCATTGCAGCGAATGATAATCACCTCTCCCATGCTGAAACCACTTGAATACCACGGTCGTTTGTAGCGGTAATAATGCACGTCTTTGTATGGGATGCCGTTCAAGTGAAGATTTTCGTACACCTGCATCCACCGACCTTCCGTTTCAACGATTTCTTTTGTTTGTTGATAAGTTCTTGTTTCCATAATGCTTGATAGTTTTAGATTGTGATTATTTCTTGTTTTAATGCAACGTTGCGGCACTTTTCTATGCCAGTGGATAAGTTGTATCACCAAACAAGAAAACGCCGCCACAAGCCGTTATTTTAGATTTCAACGTATTTGCCAACCTTGGATGCTGCCACCCATTTTGTCCCATATCGATAGTCGTCAATAAACTCGCCATCTTTTTTGATAGACCAACCACCATCGCGCTTGACAATCTCGTAGCAGTCTTCAATCTCAATGCAATAGGGCATCATTCTACCGAACACCATCGTATGTCCATGAATCCGTTTTGTTGCCATAATGTTTTTTATTTTTTGGTTTTACTCATTCGCCCGCCAAATACTACGATTTCCTTCGTGCTGACTATGTATTTAACACTGCAAGAAAAATCATAATGCTTGCCGATATAGAATCTGTTTTCGATACAACCGAACTCGTCCTCTATCTTTTCTTTCGTGAATTTAGCAAGTACATTCAACCCGCTTAATTTCTTTTCAAACGTCATGCCGTTATCTCCCTTAAACGTGCAGACAGTTTCATAGCCGCCGTAAACATAAGGACTTTGCTCGAACTTAAAACTTTCGAGCACGCCGCTAAAGTTGTAATGCCCGTCTTTTTCTATGCCCTCTTCTTTGCACTTGTTCAAGAAAGCATTTTTGCCGATGCTGTCCTCGTAACCTTTTAGTGCAAAGTAAGCGAGATAGATGTCGCCAAAACAAATATATTCATCAGCAAAAGCGTCTTTAATTCGTTGGTTGAAGTCTGGCTCGCCATCCCAATCAAAACCACCATTAAGCGTGTCAACATATCGGCACACGTTTTCAAACAATTCTTCGTCCTCAATAATCCAGCCGTTTGTAGCATACTCGCCATAGCATTGCTGCAATTTGTCGTTAGTTCCTTCGGTCTTGAACCGCCCATCCCATTCGGACTTTACCCATTTTGTGCCGACATGTTCACGATAAGACCTGCATAACGCCACGGCTTGTTTTAGCGATATTGCTTGTAGTCTTGAGTGGTCTGGTGCGCTCCATCCATCAAAGTCGCCATACTCGCAACCGCCCAATTTTACTTGAATAAACTCGTACAAGTCGCAAACAAATTTGGCAAGACTTTTCGCCCCGTTAATCACTTTGTTTACGCATTCACTTCCGACCTGCTTCCACTCGTTTGTGACCGTGTTATAAAGCACATGGCTGATTTTCCTATTTCCTCGTGTACTGCCACAAAAGTCGCACCGATGATAATCAAGACCGAATTGCTTCGGCATATCTTTGAACAACTTGCTATCAACCATAGCGACAACGCCCTCATAATGGTACACTGATGCAACAAGCCGCCATTCTCTAATCGCCAAATCCTCAATGCTGACCAAGATAACGTCAACTTGATATTTTGTTGTGTTGACATCTAGCTCGTCATAGTCGCCAGCAAAAGTAGTCTTGACGGTTTTCGTCTTCCGTTCAACTTCGCCAAATGTGATAGTCGGCTTCGTTGTGAGGTGTTTTAGCATCTTGTCAAGATGCTTTTTGCATGGCTCACGCTGATTCGCTAAAATGTAAAATTTCATCGCCTGCCTCCTCCCATCTTTGTAATGTCACCAGTCAACACCAAACCAATAAACCCTATGATGATAATCAAAGCCATCATAACTCTTCGCCTCCTTTCTTCTTTAATTCCGCAATAAGCAAGTCTGCCCACTTGACGCAATTCTCTGCGCTTGCATCACGATTGGCTGCATACAAGTCTCTGGCAATCTCGTACCTGCGTTGCTCCCAGTCAATCTCATTGCTTCGTTTGTTGTCAATGTACTCACGGCAAGCCGCTTTGATTAAATTCATTGTTTCGATTTCAATTCTTGTTAACATAGTCGTAAAGTTTAATTAGTTGATTGATTCATTGTAATACCCATTCACATCGTCCAGCCATTCGTTAGCCTCGTCCAATGTGTCGAACTCGGCAACAATGTCGAAGTCGTCAATGTGATAACCCTCTTCGTTTGCATGACCATCAAGATAGCCATTATCGTCAAATTCATCATAGTCGAACACGTTGAAAGTTGTCGTGTCCTCTTGTGCTATAAAATATTGTTTTCTCTCGTCCATAATCTTGTTTAGTTTTGTTTGTTGTTGTAATAACTATGGTGCATAGTAGTGAATAACACACCGACCGCCAAAGCAGCCAAAGTAATTGAAATTTCCATCATCGTCTTTGATTGTTTATGTAGTAAGTCGGCTCTGGTAATTCTGCCCAGCCAATAAGTTTAGTTTGCTCGTCCTCAATGTAGTAGTATGAGTCACGCTCAAGTTTATTGTTAAACAAGCAAAAGTCTGCGATTACCCATTTCGTCAAACCGCCCTCAATGACGAATTTTCCAGTCGTGATTTGCGGATGATGATTGCGCTCAATAAGCAAAAGTTTAACACCGCTCTCTGCGACACCCGAGCAGAATTCGGTAATTCGTGGGTGGCTGAATCTAGCGTCCTCCCAACTTATTTCTGCCAACTTAATTTCAACGTCTTTTAATTTTCGCCCCATAGTGATATAAAGTTTAATATTCGTAGTTAAATGATATTGCATCGTCAATGCTATTAGCCAAAGTTTTGACTATCTGCAAATATTTTGGTTCTTCGACTTCATCCAGGCTATCATTGTCGAATTGCCAATCATCAATCAACTCCCGCAAAGCGTCACGCACCAAATAAGATTGTTCTTTTGTCAATTCAACCGACAACGTATTATTGTCGGGGTTGTGCCATACATCAAAGAATAAATTATCCATAGTATTTCGCATTTTAAGCCACCGCCACGGCTTTTTAATTGCCTAGATGATAAACTACCCACCTAGACAATTAAAAGCCGTTAGCGTGGATTTATTAAAACTCTACATCATAGGCCGCTTTAATGACCTCGATGATGTCTTCTGTCCAGTCCACGATGCCCTGCCAAGCAAGCCAATTATCGACCAATTCAAAGTCGGTCATTTCGTTTACTTCGTCGATGCTATATTCAGCCTCGTCAACTAAGTAGTTTTTCAGTTCTTGTTTGTCCATGTTGTTTGATGCCCGTCAAGCCGATAGCGCAGCCTCAAAGATTAATCAGTCATTTGGAAAAAGTAGTCGCACGCTTCCTCGTTGCCTTCGTAGTGCTTGTAAAAAGCATCTTGCGCTTCGTAATACAACTCGGAATAGAGTTCACTCATTGTGCTGCCATGCTTTCGTGAACACCATTGCGATGCCTTCAAGCCGATGCAGACAATAAACTCGGTTATGAAAACCAAGTTACCCATCCACTCTTGCATAACACGATTGTACGTGTCACGAATGCCGTCCACGCCATAGCATTCAGCGATAGAAAGGTCGCTAAAAAACGTGGTCTTGCGCTCATGTCCAAGACCAGCCCAATACTTTTCAAAAGCGGCTTCGTTGGCTGCCGCATAGCCAAAGATTTTTGCGATGTCCATAACTTTTTAGTTTTAGATTGTTAGTAATTAAGTTTAATTTAAGCGGTTTTATCTATCGTGGATATATAACTACCAGCCAGCAACATTAACGCCGCCAGCGGGCAATTATATGCGTTTTATGGCTACTCCTCAAACCGAGGTATAATCGTTGCGAGTAGGTAGTTTGCTTCTCCTTCTGATGAATAACAAACGACTTGGTCTTGGTCGTCTGTAATCCAATCCAACTTCGGGAAGTTTTCTTCAGCCCAGTCTTCGATAATGCAGTCGGCGTCAACCTCCTCCTCGTGAATGATGAAGTATTTTTCTTGACCATTGAATCCAAAGTGAGCCGATACACGAACAATGAATTTTACTGGCAATGCTTCGAGGATGCTTTTGACTACATCTGTATTAAACCCGTCAATATCAATAGCGGCATCGTAGAGCCAGTCGGTTTTAACTTGAACCAACAAAACACCGTCTAAGTCAGTGCCTTCCATATCACAGTCGTACTTAATGCCCGTTATCGTGTACTTGTTACCGTCATAAGATTCCGCAACAATAGGAGACTTGAAATAGTATTCAGTCGTTTGCATATCTTCGAGTCTGCCAATGATTTTGTAACACATTGAAAATTTTTTGCCGTTCATAGTCGTAATAGTTTAGTTAGTCAATGTAAAACACCTGTGCGCTCATATCATCGAGAAAAGCGCCGCCACACGGATACACGCCAAATGTATTTGCGATTGCGATAAACTCTTCGCGGTATTCCATACGGACTGTCGTCCACTTTTGCGATGTGATTTGCTTCACGTTGTTAAACAACTCTTGGAAGATTTTGTTTTTAAGTTTCATAGTCGTAAAATTTTAGATTGTTTATATTTATAAATGCGTTTGTGGGCATTGTGGTGCTTGCAACCACGCTGCCAGTCGTTTGACTGGTAGGCCGCTAAATGTTTGCCCTCCGTTGTTTGGTTTGTTTTACTTGCTTGTTTTCTTTGCTGGTACTTTGCCAGTCTTGATAAATTCTTCAACCCGCTCTCGGGCTTTGTTGCTGAATATCCAGCCAGCCCCACAAGTTAGTCCACGATTCCACGCACCGCCTAACTCCTTCATCTGGTCTTTGACTGGCTTTGTGTCGCCAATAACCGCAAACGATTTCTCGCTGTAATTCACAATCTTTAGTCCGTTGTTGTTTGATTCTTTTTTGCTCATAATGTTTTAATTTAATTGAAGTATATAATTATAATTATTTGCTTGCAACCGCCCGACTATTACTTTGCATCAATAGCTGAGCGGTGCAACAATCTAAAAACACGAAATAACGCAAATAGATAGCCCGTGTCGGCTTTTCTTTGTGCCGATGGTATAACTGCCCACCTGCATTATTTTATGCCGTTACAAGCACTTTATTTGAAAATAAAGCTATTATAGTTACCAGTCAGTCGATGCCACCAGCAATTAACGCAAAAAGTAAATGCACACTGCCAGTTAAACCACCGAAGCCAGCCCCAATATATTGCGGTACGTGGCCAATCAATCAATATTACCAGTGGAAATAAAACCACTTCAATAAGTTTAGATAAAAAAGTCTTCATTTTGTTTCATTGTTTTAGTTGTTACTATTTTGTTGTTTGTTGTGGCGGCTGGCGGTATTGCTCCGCATGACGCCTAAAGCATCCAGCCCCCAGGGTTTTGCATTTTAACGCCACGTGGCGGGCTTAAAATGTGGCGGGGGTACTTGTGTATTACCCCGCCACATTTGCGCCCCGTGCGGCTTAAATAATAACGCCCGTATCAATCATTTTGGCGAGTGCTTTGTAATCGTTATTACTGGCTATCGAGTAGTCAATAACTCGGTCACACTTTACACCAGCGGCGGCGGCTATATTGCCAGCGGTGCCGAGCGTCACGGCTTGCCCGTAATCACTTGCAAATGACGTGGGGATGCCGTTTGCAGTCTCGACCCAGCGCAGGGCATGGCGGCGTAACATACTCGGGTGACCAAGTGGGTATATCATTTTGAGCGTGTCCA
>Ga0247610_10007698_pt1 | contig 11016 bp, 14 predicted proteins | sample 174DNAGHGhighgp2_FD_193483 | JGI IMG/M metagenome (GOLD analysis project Ga0247610, IMG submission 193483) | Sheep rumen microbial communities from Palmerston North, Manawatu-Wanganui, New Zealand - 1742 DNA GHGhigh gp2 | ecosystem: Host-associated > Mammals > Digestive system > Stomach > Rumen...
CTGGAGAAAGGTGTTTGTTCATGTAATCATATAATGTATTAAGCAGTTCTTCTTTATATGTACTATCTTCATCAATAGTTACATCCTCTTTATTGTTATCGTATAATTCATCAAGGGAGGTTAAACTTTGAAAGTATTCTGCTCTTTCAGAGTAAGCTTCTTGTAATAGGTGGTATTTATAAGTAGAAAGTCCTCTTAATACGTGAGCTTTTAAGAACTCAATATTCCCTTCACTTTCTACATAATATCTATTGAATAAAAATAACATCTTATCCCAAAAATAAGAGTTAATTACATCCTTAGATACATTATACCTTCGACAATCAATTTGTTTAACCAAGTTTTTAATAACTGGTTTACATAGTTTATAAAGTTTGGCAAAAACTTTATCATCATACTTTTCAAGAGGTTTAATCCTATGTAATTCTGGGCCAACCGTTTTATCTAATTCCATATCTTTTAAAGTTTATATTAAATAACTTTGCAAAATTAATAATAAAAAATGAATTATGCAAATAAATAAATACTTTTCTTATGTTGGTAGTCAGGATGTGTATAGTGGTTCTAGCTATAGTTACACAATTACACACTAACACTAAGGATCTATTATGTATTATAATATTTAATTAATAATATGAAACAGAAAGTACAATTCTCATTCAGTACTGATTTCCAAGCTGAGGTATTAAAATATCTCCTAAGAGATCCAGAAGGTGGGCTTGCCTTAAAAAGGCTAAAGCCTAATTATTTTGTGTTAATAGAACATTCTATAATTGCCGAAGGCATATTTAGTTATTACAAGAAGAAAAAAAGAATACCCTCAGAGAATGTTCTTAAACAAGTTATTAAAGAATTGCTAGAAGGTAAAGATTACGCTGACCTTGTAACTACTGAAGATATTCCTGGGATAAATAAGTTAGTTAAAAGCTTATATAATGAACCTCTAAAAGATTCTGATTATATTCAAGAAAAGATATATCAGTTTTCTACTTGGGTAGAAATGAAGAATTTAAATGATTCATTTGACTTAGATAATTTTGAACAATATGAAACATATTCGAAAAAAATCGATAAAATCCTACAACACTCTAAACCAAAGAAGGAAGATGAACCAAGCTACCTTATAAGAGACGTTGCAGAAAGACAATTTAAACGACAGGCTGAACCAGACGTTGTACCAACCCCTTCGAGACAGATCAATGATCTTACCAATGCAGGAGGCTTTGCTAGGGGTTCAGTCGCAGTTTTACTCGATAAACCAAAAGCCAGAAAAACTTTCTTCCTTGTTAACCTCGCAATCGGTTATCTCAAAATGCGGAAATCAGTTCTCTATATTGACACAGAAAATGGACAAGAACAAATCATGGACAGGTTTATACAATCCTCTCTTAATAAAACCAAAAAGGAAATATACTCCGGAGAATTTGATAAACTTGAACAACGACATATGCGAAAGCTTAGTCGCTTCGGGGTGGAACTTGTTATTGAACGTGTACCTGCTATGGTCACTGACTGCAACTACATCCGAGATAGAATCCTTAAACTCAAAGCTCAGGGAATTAATATTAAAGTAGTGGTTATAGATTACCTTGCTAAGATGGCAAGTATATCTGGAGATAAAGATGATTTCGAAAGAATTGGTAATGCTTATATAGATGCTCAGAATCTTGCAGAAGATATGAATTTAGATTGTATCTGGACCGCTAATCATGTTACTCGTAATGCTTATAAACATCGTAAGACAAGGTATGAAGAAAATGATATTGCTAAGTGTGTAGATATAGTACGTAACTCGGTAGCAATATTTGGTCTCAATTGTACCGAACAAGAGGAGAAAGACGGTATACAGAGATTAGAACTTTGTGTAATGAGAGATGGTAAACCAACTGGAAGAGCTTTATATAAAGTAGATATCGAAAGGCAAAGGGCAGTAGAATTTACTAAAGATCAAAGGAAAAAGTATGATGAGCTCTATTCTAGTACTATTGATAACGAAATAAAGAAGCAAGCTGCCGAAGCTAATAAAGAACAAAATCATGGAGATATTTAATATGAAATATTCAGAAGAACAGGCTTGGGAAAAAACTTACTCTTATTTAGTAAGGGAAGTAGTTCCAAGATACTTAAAGACACTATCTTTAAATAAGCTTGAACATTTACAAAGAAGGTGGACAAATAAGATTTTAGATAAAGATGAAGATAACTAAACAGTTTAAAAATCAACTTTACAATTATTTCGTAAAGAGGCTTGGTTGTTGGGAATATAGGAATGGTTGGCTCCGAGTTCCTGTATGTCCATACTGTGGTAGGGAACAGAAAATGGGGATTAACCTTACTACATATAGAACTAATTGCTTTAGATGTGGAGAACATCCGTCTCCTGCTCAAATGATAATGGACGTAGAAACATTAGATACTTATACAGAACTTCTAACATTTTTAAAACATGGAGACTTTACAGAACTGGAATTTAAGGAAGAGAAGGTTGAACTGGCAGAGCCCAAGCCAGTATATTTGCCAGATGGGTTTAGACTCATTAACCAGGGAGACGGACATATTGCTAAAATCATCAGGAACTACCTCAAACACCGTGGATTCAATATTGATGAATTATCCAAACAAGGTATTGGGTATTGCACGAAAGGTGATTACTTTGGGTACGTTATACTCCCATTCTATTCCAACGGAAAGCTTACTTACTTCAACGCTAGACTTGTCATTGGCAACGGGCCTAGATATAACAACCCACCTAAATCAGTTACTGGGTTGGGAAAGGAATTTCTCATATTTAACGAAGATGCACTTGAATTATATACTCAAGTCTACATCTGTGAAGGAGTCTTCAATGCTCTTACAATTGGGGAAAGAGCGATTGCGACTATGGGGAAACACCTTAGTCGCTACCAGATCAACTTACTTATCAAGTCACCAGTTAAACGATTTATTCTTCTCCTGGACCCAGATGCAAAAAAACAGTCCATCGACCTTGCTCTTAAACTCGTTAACTTTAAATCAGTTAAAGTTGTATATTTACCAGAAGGAGAAGATGCGAATTCACTTGGGAGAAAAGAAGTAATGAAACTTGTATGGAGGACTAGATATCAAAACTATCAAAGTTTAATAAAACTTAAAAATGAATTATGAGGGAACCAAGTATTCACATTACCAAATCCAACTTTGCCGATATATGCAATGAGTTGGAAATTTCTGTTCCTATAAACCGATTCTTTCAATTGGCTAAACGTAGGGCAGTAAATACTAGAAGTATAACAGTTTCAAATAAGAAACTACAAAGACAAATAAACAAAGTTACACTAGCAGATACAGGAGATGCTGCATTATTTGCCGATATATTATATGCAGAACGAATAAAATTGAAGCATCGGGGTGTAAAGAAAATAAATGAAGGATCAGGCAGGGATTGGGACACTTGTAAAAACCTTGCCAACATTTGTAATAACTTCTGTAATGATTTTAACCTTGACACCAGAGAAGGTTATATTAAATATATTGAAATAGGTATATCACGTATGGGAGGTAATAATCGTAACCTTTTACAACGTTTAGTATCTATGTCAGAAAATATATTTACCCAGTATGGTGATGAACAAGAGCTTAAAGAAGATCCAAATCCTTGGCTAACTAATCAAGGCTTTGAATATTATATACAGAAGATCGCTAAGGTAACAGGTATATATGATAATAAAAAGGATCCAAGCAAACTGGTAATCTTTAAGAGACTTGGAGAAAAGTTAAAAGAGCCTCAGAGAATACAGCAGTGGATAGATGCTCAGTTCTATGCTTTAGCTTTCGTTAACGGAGTACCTTCAATCAATGACTTACTTTCAGATAAGGCTTTGGAAAGGTATAATAAATACCTATATAAAATGAAACATAAAGAGGAGCTCCCTCCTGAAGAGAATTTAAATTTGTGGAATCAAATAAATGATAATGATGATGAATTGCCATTTTAAAGATGAGATAGATGAATGGTTATTTAATGAAATGGGGTTAATACCTGGTAGTTGTTCATCTATAGAAAGTTTAAAATATAATATAGCTAGAGAATCTATAGAAAAATTCCAAGAAGCTATAATTCAAAAGTCGTGTAAGTGGATAGGTAGTCACTTATTAACTTATTGGCAAGGACAATATTTAGAAGAATTTAAAAATGATGTAAGGTATGGTAATAAATGTTGATAGTGGTAAAATTGATAAAGAGTGTGAATTAAATCGTAGCTATGGATGCTGTGGTTGTGAATATTATTATGATGAAAATGATACTGTATGTAAACGCGGTTGTATGAATTATTTGAAATAATTATGGCAACAATTAAAGAATACACAGACTTGTCTCAATCAAAGAAGTTGGTAGTTGAATATTGTACTAAATTTAAAACAGAAGTTAGCAATATATATAATTTAAACGGATGTATAGAATGTACACTTTCAAATAATCGTAAAAAGTGTATATATAAGAGAGTATATCCGAGATGAAAGTAAATAATTATGAAAGGACTTAAAATGTTGTGATTATGGCAACAATATTTATCCAGAATTGTAATACCTGTGAGGTATCTATACCTCAGAAATTTGGTTTAAAATTATATAAGGATTTATCTGTACGTCACCCAAATGCTTTTTACCTTAAGAGACAATCTAAAGGTAATTGGGATGGCATTGTACATTTTATAAATCAACGAGGCATATTTAAAATAGGTATGTTACCTCGAGTAGTTGAGTTATGTAAATCCTATGGTCTGAAGGTAAAGGTAATAGATGAACGTAAACCTTTACCTAAGGTCAAGAAGGTAATAACTAAAACTACTAACTTCAAACTTAGGCCTGAGCAAATAGAAGCCGTAGAATCCGTAGTAAACAGCAGAGTACAAGGAGCTTCATTTCAAATAGGAGTATTAGACTATGCAGTAGGTACAGGTAAGACTCTTATTATGACGGCATTATACTTAACCTACAAGAGACAGTTACGTACTTTACTTATAACTAATGACTCTGACTGGCTTAACCAGGCTAGATCCGAATTTAAAGAGTATCTACCAGATGAGGATATTACATTTATCCAAGGTACAAAGAAACTTGGCAAATGGACTAACTTCAATATTGGTATGGTACAAACATTGTCAAGGAATATTAGGAAGTTTCAGAATGAGTTAACTAAAATTGATATGGTATTAGTGGACGAGGCTGACTTGGGTGGAAGTAAGTCCTATCAGTCTGTGTTAACTCATTTATGGAATACACGTATACGAATAGGTCTTTCAGGTACTATCTACCTCAGTAAGTTTAAGAAGGACCAGTTAAAGAACTGGAACCTTGAATCTTTCTTTGGTCCTAAGCTTGCAGAGTTTAAGTTAGCTGATAGTACTAAGAAAGGTTATGCTACTCCGGTTGTGGTTAAGGCTATAAACTCTAAGCCATACTTTGGTAATTGGGAATCAGATGCAGTTAATTATGGCGATGAATATAGGGATACTATCATAGAGAATGACGAATCTTATGAAATGATTTATGATAGGGTAAAATTCAATCAGGCCTATAATAGGTTTCCGATGTTGATAGTATGTAAATACATTAAGCATTGTGAAAACCTATATAAGTATATACAGGCCCGGAATAAAGAAAAGCTACCAATAGCCTATGTTCATGTAGATACTCCTAGTAAACAAAGAAATAAAATACTTAGTGATTTTAGGGAAGGGAAGATAGAAATTCTTGTAAGCACTACTATTATTGCCAGAGGTAAAAATTTTCCCTTACTTAAATCAATGATAAATGCAAGTGGATTTAAAGCAGAGGAAAAAACTATTCAATTTCTTGGTAGATTGGTTCGTTTACACAAATCCAAATCAAAAGCTTACCTTGATGATATCCAATATCCTGGTCATTATTTAAGTAAACATAGTAAAGCAAGAATTAGGTCATATAAGAAACAAGGTTATAAAGTTATATTTATAAATAAACCTACTAAGTTTCATATACCTTAATACCTTTTACTAAGAATGAACTAATAAGTAATACTTATTTCCGTCTTAGGATAATAAGTATTAACATATAGGCATATAGGCATTAATTATAAATAATAAATAAACATTAAACCGTATGATTACCTGGGAACAAATTCCTCTTAAGGAACAACAAGCTTTAAGATTAGCTTTCTGTAATGATCCATCTGTCAAACAGTTGGATATTCTTGCAACTAAGCTTCAAAGAGATGGAGACTTTATAAGAGCTTTAGAGGTTAAAAAAGAAATTACTGCTCAATGGGAATACGTTAAACAAACTCATCTGAAAAGTATTCAACCTAAGTACGATAAAACAGTAAATGAAACAGTTAAGCTTTCTGAATTAGGTTTACCAGAAGATAAGCTTCAGGCATTAGTAGAAAATATGATCACCATATTCATGGCTTGTGATATCATAGAAACAGCTCATTTTAATGCTAATGAAATTATTAAAAGTCATGATAAGAATGCTTCATTGGATAATTATGATGACTTAAAAACTATGATTGGTATAGTTGAATCTCACTTAAAATTTCTTCAATCTGAAACTGGGTATATGGATGACCTTGCTTGGGGTGAAGGTTGTGATAAGCAATATGAAATGATTCGGAATAAGGCTAGGTCTATAATGAAAAAGAAGGATGATATCAAAAGATGGGGTCAAAACCTTAAGAAATACATAGATGGTACTCTTGACCAGAAAGCTCATCAAGACAAAGTATAGTCTGAACTATTAAACTTAAACAACTTTAAATAATTAAAATTATGGGTAATAAACAAGCTTTTATTAGGCAAATACCAGGATATCCAGGTTATTATGCTTCAAGAGATGGTAATATATACCATCTAAAAAAATCTACCGGTGATCTTTATTTATGTAAAGGTTCAGAAGTACATAATGGTTATATTACAGTTAATATTAGTAATAATCATACTAAACATCGTAGAAAAGTACATAGATTAGTAGCATTAACTTTTATACCAAATCCAGAATGTTATAATGTAGTATGTCACAAGGATAATAATCCTAAAAATAATTCTGTTGATAATTTGTACTGGAGTAATCAAAGTATGAATATGCAACAGATGGTAAATGATGGTAGGCAAAGAAAATCTAAAATTAAACAATATGGTCCAAAAGTAAGAGAGCTATATTCTCAGGGTTTTAGTTTTAGTGAAATAGCTAGAGCTATGAGATTAAGTGTTACTTCAACAAGAAGATTAGTTAAAGATAGGAGATATAATAATTACTGTGACAATGGGAAATAAAAAGAACAAGTTACCAGTACTTTCAAAACATGATCCTTTAATACCTATAGATGTAACTAAGCTTGGTAGTTCTGAAGATGTTTGTTTTGGTAAAGGTTATGATCTTAGCACTAAAGAGTGTAAATTATGTGGAGATTCAGAACTCTGTTGTATCAAGATGTCTCAGGCTTTAAATGTAACTCGTAAGGAGTTAGAAGCTAAGAATCATTACAAGGACCTTGAAACATTAGAGGACATAAATGGTATTAAAAAATATATACGGGGTTTAAAACGTAAAGGTAAGACTCGTAAGGAAATAGTAGAAAAAACCTCTATTAAGTTTGAAGTACCTAAAAAAGATATTCGTTTAATTTATAAATCAATGTAATTATGGGAAAAAGTCCAAGATTGAGATTTGCCCTCAGTAGAGAAGTACAACTTCCAAAGAGAGCTGGTAAACATGAAGCAGGTATTGATTTTTTCATACCTAAGAATTTAACAGTAGAGGATATCCAGAAAGCTAATAAGGATGTTCCTGATGTAACTATCTCTGAAGGTAACACAGATTGGCCATCTGCAGGTCATGTATGCTTACACGTAAACGAGAATGGTTTTGTAAATGAGATTTGGTTTGGAGCTGGATCACGTATTATTATACCTTCTGGAGTACATGCTCTGATTGAACCTTGGGCTTCAGAATTGATTGCAGCAAATAAATCAGGAGTATCAACTAAGAAAGGTTTGATATTTGGAGCTCAAGTAGTAGATTCTACTTATACTGGAGAGATCCATATCTCACTCATTAACCCAGGAGAGAACCCTCAGGTACTGAAGGCTGGAGATAAAGCTATCCAGTTTATTCATACACCTATTCTTCTTACTAGTGTTGAACAAATTGGCTGGGATGGTATAGATGGTTTTTTAGAAAATTCAAAAAATTGGTCTGAAAGAGGAGATAATTGGCAGGGATCTACTGATGAAAACAAATTACATGATATAGACCCATATAACGGTGAATAAAAATAGGAGATTACACAGTGGATTGCAGAAACTTTATAAACGAAGTTTGTCAATGTGAGCCTGGAATGGAGTTGGAAAAAATCTTCCAACTCCATGAGGGTTTATTAGAGAAGTATATACCTATAGAAGGTCTTCCACATTGGCCTATAAATGTAAATAAGAGAGAGGCTCAGATTATTCTTAAAGATATGTCTGCAAGAGTAATTGAAGAACTAGGTGAAGGTTATGAGTCTACTACTTACGTATTAAATATGCTTGATAAGCTTGGATTTAATTTTAATAGGTGGGAAAGGGAGGATTATAGGCAGCTTTTAAATCATCTACAGAATTCCAATGAAGAACAAGCAGATGCTATTGCTTTCTTTATAAACTTACTCTTCTATAGCAACATAAATGTAGAAGATATAAAGAACTACATTGTAGCTAAAGGCTTAAACAAAATGGTTGATAGTACTATACCAAAAGAGGATATGTCCACTGATTTTCTCATGATGGTAGGCCTGGGTATATTACAGAACCGTTTTGAAGATGCTACAGAGAATCAACATACTTGGTGTATATTTCACTACATGTTATTTGACCAATTCGGAATTAAAGATTATGACAAGGTAGCTTCATATACTCCAGCTTTTCATAATATATCTTGGGAATTTCATGATATAGAGGCTAAGATGTGTTGGGAATTAACTTACCATCTATCAGTAGCTCGTAACTATCTTAAGAATAAGCCTTGGAAACAGACTGGTGAGATGACTGATGAGCAAAGGTATCAGGAGGAAGTGGTAATTGCTTTTCTTGAACTACTTGGTTACTTTAGATTTATAGGATTTACTGCTGATTCTCTACTTCAACTTCGTTATAAGAAGCACTTAGTTTGTGAATTTCGTATTAAAAGTAAGTACTAATGAGTGGCTGGAATAAACCTATAGAAGGAATGAACTTTAACCTTGAGGAAGGAGTTCATTCTTTAGAATTTGCAACTTCTCAGGAGGCCTGGGAAAAATTAAATGAGATGTTTTTGACCATAGACCCAGCCCTCTTTGAAAAAGGTGGGCTGGCTAATTCTGGATTAGCTACAGTATATAACGTATTTATTAAAATACGTAAAGCTTATGTTGATCCAGATTTTAACTATGGTAGAGTATTTAATTATACAGCTACTAAATGGAGTAGTCTCTTGAATAATTACATAGATTTTAATAAGTTGGATCTAATGCGTAGTCGTTTGAGAGATCTTAAGGCAAAGTATAATCAAAATTACAATCATAGCTATGTATTCAACAATAGGCATGATAACGGAAAGCAATGTTTGCTTGCAGTCACTTTCTCAAAACGATTCCAAGAAGATGTACCAGTTCTCACAATGGTACTCAGAGCTTCTGAGATCACGAAACGCCTTATATTCGATTTATTATTAGTACAAAGGATGGCAGAATATGTATATGGGCCGAATCAAACTGTTCAATTAAATATATTCTGTACTCAGATGTATGGTAATGTTGAAACTCTGATGATGTATGATGCTTATAAGCCTCTTAAAAAAGTATTAAAAGGACATAAGAATCCCTGGACTAAGCATGTTAAAGAGGTATTTGAGAAATATAAGACAGGAGATCCTAAACAATTTTCTAGTTTTAAGGTATTCTTTCGTTCATTCAAAGTGATACGTCCTGATCTATATGAATATAAACCTCTGTATGCTAAAGATATGCTTCTAGAATATGATGAAGGAATTCCATACCCAGAAGATTGCATCTCTTATAGTCAGAGAAAGAAATTTAAAACTCAATATATTAAAAAACAGAAAAGGAATGGCAATTTATAAACATAATAAGACTGGTAAACTATATCAGGTAGCTGATACTATGGGTATTTTGGAGGTTATTAATACTACTAATGCTCAAGAGGGTCAGGAAATGGTTATGTATTTAGATCCTAAGAAACCTAATAAGATATTTGTTAGGGAAAAGAAGGAATTTAATGAGAAGTTTACATTATTTAAAACGTCAAATTGATATGAGAATTTACGACAATGCTTATGAACTTATGTCCGAAACTGGACGTAATGTTTGGGAGATGGGAATTGAAAATAGACCCAAAACTTATCAGAACAAAAATATTGAAGGTAATCCAGACTTTATTACAAAAGAGCTTATTGCTGAAAGTTATTGTCTTACACAATTACCAGATCCAAAATGGTTATTTGTATATACAAATACTAAAGAATGGGCTGATGCTGAATTCGAGGAGAGGATTTCAGGTAAGATGTTGAATCCTGGAGAGGCTTGGGAATTTAATAGAGATATGTGGGAGGAATTTCTCGTAAACAATCCTTGGTATGGATGCCCATCTCAACATCCTATGTCTAGTATACCAAAGATTTTTGATTATACCTATGCTGAAAGGATGTCTAATAAGGTATCTGGTCATAAGTATAATGGTAAAACTTACCTTGAAGCTATTATTCAACTTCTTATTGATGATAATGACACAAGAAAATCTGTATTAAGTATATTTGATGTAGATAAAGACCTTCATAAATTAGATGGTTGGGCACGTATTCCTTGCTCTATGTACTATCAGTTCCTAATTCGTCCAAACGGAAAGGGAGAAAAGGTATGTAACATCATCTATAACCAACGTTCAGCTGATTTCATTGGTCACTTTGGTGATGATGTATATCTTGCTTGGAGACTTATGGAATATGTAGCTGGAGAAGTAGGAG
>Ga0247610_10007699_pt1 | contig 11016 bp, 5 predicted proteins | sample 174DNAGHGhighgp2_FD_193483 | JGI IMG/M metagenome (GOLD analysis project Ga0247610, IMG submission 193483) | Sheep rumen microbial communities from Palmerston North, Manawatu-Wanganui, New Zealand - 1742 DNA GHGhigh gp2 | ecosystem: Host-associated > Mammals > Digestive system > Stomach > Rumen ...
ATTGCGTTGCATCTCCAAAAGCATTAACGGTTGGGAAGGGTTTTCCACCCCCTCTGCCGTAGCATAAGTTTGCAAGAAACGTTCTCTGTTCTGCTCGCTTCTATCTAGAATCAATTCAATGTAAGCATTACGAGCAGCCCAGATATCTTTTAAATATTTGGGGCCCAGTGTTTCAAATGTTTTAATACCCTCGTCACGCACAAAATCCAAAGCTTCACGCAACGGACCGCGCCATTTTTGTTGCCAACCGGGTTTTCCACCTGAATTACACCCACAGTTACTACGCCAACGTTCTACCCCGTGGAAACAGCTCCAGGAGGTATTTTCTACTATTTGTGCCTCATATGTTGGGGGATGTTTTTCTAAAAATTCGCCATATACTGTCAATTTTACATCCGGGTTTTCTTCTACTTTTTTCAAACAGTATGCCAGAGCCATTTCCGAAAATTTCTGGTGATGCCCATACGTCTCTCCATCAGTGGCAATGTGCATTAGTTGGGGTTCGTCCGTAGGATTATAAGTGCTTAGTAACCGCCCGGCAAACTTTTCCCCGGAAGATAACGTGTCTGAAAAAGCAATCCCTTGTGAAATCGGGCCATCATAAAAGAAAAGAACGATTTGTTTGCCGCTGGGCAAATTGCATTGATAGGCACGTTTGGGATCGACCCGCACACCTACTTCTTCCCATTCCGGCGCACCTATCTTGCGCACGCGCGCACATTGGCCCGGTGCCAAAATAACAAATTTCATTCCTTCTGCCGCTAACGCTTCCAATGTATCGGTATTACAAGCGGTTTCCGCCAGCCAAACAGACTCCGGCTTACGGCCAAAACGTTTTTCAAAATCAGTAATTCCCCATTTGATTTGGGTTTCCTTATCATGCGCATTGGCTAAAGGCAAAATGATATGGTTATAGACTTGTGCAATAGCACTTCCATGGCCACCAAAACGTTGCTGGCTTTTATGATCCGCCTCTAGGATGGACTGATAAACTTCGGGTGCATATTTTTCCATCCAGGATAAAAGCGTAGGTCCAAAGTTAAAGCTAATACGTGAATAGTTGCTGGCTAAATCTATTAAATTTCTTTTATCATCCAGTACACGCGCTAGCGAATTGGGAGAGTAACACTCCGAACAAATCCGTTCATTCCAGTCATGTGCAGGGGCTGCACTCTCTTGTAATTCTATGGTCTCCAACCAAGCATTTTCTCGCGGCGGTTGATAAAAGTGACCATGTATGCATAAATATTTCATATTTATATTTTATATCAATTCTTATAAAATTTTTCAGAAAGTTTTTGTATTGACCCAAACAAAAAAAAGGTTATAATATATTAACACGTCAACTTTAAGAGGGGATTTATGAAAAAAACATTCATTATAGATACAAACGTATTACTACACGACATTAACTGTTTGCAAGCTTTTGAAGATAATGACATTATCATTCCAATGGCAGTTATCGAAGAATTGGATGCCTTCAAAACCGAGGGAGATACCCGCGGGAAAAACGCCCGCATGGCTTCCCGCACGTTAGATGAAATGCGCAAACTGGGGCACCTCAATGAGGGCGTTCCGTTACCCAAAGGAGGAATGCTTAAAATTGAATTGGACAAGCCCAACTCCCTCCCCACTTCGTTGGCTTTCAATAAAGCAGATAATGCACTACTCAATATCGCATACACATTAAGCAAGAAAGAAGGTTCTTACAAGAAAAACACTCCCCCCGTTATTGTAGTTACCAAAGATATCAATATGCGCTTGAAAGCCGAAGCTCTGGGCCTTGCTGCGCAAGACTACAATAAAGACAAAGTAAACGTGGATGAACTTTATACCGGGGTAGCGGAATTGGAAGTTTCTTCGGAAGAAATTGATGCCTTCTACCACAACAAACAACTGAAAATGGATGAAACTCGTTTCTTCGCCAATCAATTCGTTATTTTAAAAACAGTAGATGGCAGCAAAAAATCAGCCATTGGACGGATTGCCAATTCGGGCGAATTTGTCCTACGCCCACTACCCAATCAAGAACCCATAGCATGGGGCATTAAACCCTTAAACAAGGAACAACGCTTTGCCATGGAGTTATTGCTAGACGACAGTTTAGATATTGTAACATTAGTAGGCACAGCTGGAACGGGGAAAACCTTAATTACACTGGCAACCGGCTTGCAACGCACAATGGATGAAAACGCTTACCGCCGAATGGTAGTGTGCCGCTCTATTGTTCCTGTCGGCAGAGATTTAGGTTTCTTACCAGGGTCAAAAGAAGAAAAATTAGAAGCCTGGATGGGGGCTATTTACGACAACTTAGCTTTCTTATCTGATCGTAAAAATCCGGATGAAGGAGAAGAAAAAGCGCATTACCTATTAGATAGCGGCAAAATTGAAATCGCTTCTGTTACTCATATGCGCGGACGTTCTTTACCGGGCCAATATATGATTGTAGATGATGCGCAAAACCTAACTCCGCACGAAATGAAAACCATCTTGACTCGTGCTGGAGAAGGGACCAAGGTTGTCATTACCGGTGACCCCTATCAAATTGATACCCCTTATTTGGACGTGTCTTCCAACGGTTTAACTTATTTGGTAGATCGTTTAAAAGGTCAAAAAAATTATGGCCATATTACCTTTACCAAAACGGAACGCAGTCGCCTGGCTGATCTGGCAAGCCGGTTGTTATAATAGCACTGGTTGTCTTCCTTTACACATACCGCAAGACGAAAGGTTTTGCGGTATGTTTCATACCTAACAAAAACCTAGGCCTTTTGGTCCTTTTGAAATGGGCCCAAATTCCCTTGAAAAATTATGAAGAGCCGTTATAATATATATGTAACAACGCTTCAAAAAGGAGTCTTTATGAAAAAACTGTTGGCCCAAGTTCTCAGTCTAGCTCTTATCTTTAATTCCGTCGTACCGGCTTTTGCACAAACCCCTAAAGCAAAGGCAAAGACCTCTGCGCCTAAAGTAGATTTATCCAATGTCAAAATCCAAACAGAACCGGGGGTTTCGGACCCTCACTTAAGAGCTCAAATTGAAGAAGCTATGAAAAATTCCAAAGATTTGGAGCAACGGGCAACTGTTTTAACCAAACAGTTGGAAGAAGCGTTGAATAACGAAGATTGGCAAGAAGCAGAGCAAATCCGACAAGAACTAGAAAAACTTGTCCTGCAACAAACGCTAAATTATGAATCTATCAATAAAAGCTACCAACAGCAAGCAGTCAAGGACTACTCCGAAGCAATGGCTTCTGGTCCGGGGGTTGGAGGGCAGGATCCTTTATCTGTAATGTACCAAGAACAAGAAGCAAATGACCGCACTCTTGCAACATATACAAAATTGCCTTCTGTCATTACTCCCCAGGAGTTCAATAAAAGACAAGAAAACAAAAAAATAGAATTTAAAGATTTAATTGATTATATTTCTCCGTTAGATTTAGATGTAATCCATTCGGCTGATCCGATTGTGGTCGCTTCGGCAGCGGATATGTTAGGTGGCACAGTAGAGGCCGTGGCCGCCACCAAAGATCCTACGCTTATAAAAGGATTTACCGATAATGCTTTGGCATGGGACCCAAACAACCCCAACAAACCCAATACCTATCGCACCAATTTGATTTATATTCAACAAACATTGTTGGAATCCATTGGAAAATTGGCGAACAAACAGCTTCTTACTCCCGAAGAAGAACTAGCTAAAGATTCCATGCGTGTAGCCTTGTGGAAAATATTAAACTTTTATTTCCAAAATAAAATCCCTAATCCTATTCTTTTTGAAGAAGATGAGACCGTTGCCAGTGCTTCTAAAAAACCTGCAACTGTTTCTGAATTAACACAAGAAAACAAAGATAAATCACAACGCGCCCTTATGAACAATATGTACCAGGCTCTTGTGAAAGAATTAAAAGCATTCGCAAACGACAAAGATTTGGACCAAACCAAAGTTCCTTTTGTGAATGCAACTTTTGCGTCCCAATATGCCGTCATTTACACTTATTTGCATAATAAAACAAAACTGTTTGATCTTTTCAAAATTTTTGACCAAGCGGACAAAAGCGATAAGTTCATGCACCGTTTTGCTCCTATTACGCAGGCCATGTTAGTTAATGCATCCCAGATGATTACCAATCAACAATCGTTAGAAGATGCTGTTAAATTTTTACATCAACTTGTGGCCACATCAGAGGATAGCCTGTACACGGGACACACCTTCTCCGTCTCCTTGCGGGTTAATGCATTAGAGGCAGCTTCTTTGATTTACCAAAATCTGGATGCTAAAAAAATGACTCCGAAATTGGCCGAACACAAACAATATTTTGCTTATTATGCCGCACAAATATATTGTCCGTTAGTGGATGGAAAAACAAGTAAATATGAATTACAATCCCGCGGAATGGAAGAATTGGCCGACAATTTAGCAAATTTGTTTAAAGAGTTTTATGTTCCCGGCAAATTCCCGGAAGGACACATTACGTGTGATATTTTCCCGAAAGGCGGAAACTTTAATACCTATGTGGCCACTGCCGAAATAGAAAAGAAACAAGTGCGCATTTTGGGTGAAGGTTTCCTGTGGATTTACGGGGGTGAAATTTTTGGATTAATTGCCAGAGGAAGCCGCTTTCTAATCGGTGCAACTGTTTCTTTACCAAAAGCAATACAAACCACTGTTAAAGGAGCTCGTTTGGGAAGGGAAGCAGAAGTTACCCTCTTGGCCGGCTCTTATAGAACAGGTAAGAATGGTACCCAAATAGTCAAAGCCGCCACCGAAGGGGAAAGAATCCTCGGAGCAGGAGGGGGTGCTGTCAAAGGATTAACTGCCACCAGTGAAGCCGCCCGCTTTGGAGAAGGCGCCGCTGAACTTGGTTCTATGGCAACGGGCACAGGCGCAGGCACCGCTACGGGAGCAACTGCAGGGGCCGCCAATGCCGCTCTGAGTACAGAAAAAGTAAGCCGTTTACGCTTATTTGTCGAAACATTAAGAGACGGCGGAAACGGATTTAACCTTATTAAAGGCCCGTTAAATAGAAATGCGGCCAAATTGATTTACCAAACCGCTGATAAAGAAGGAAAAATTGTCCAGATTGAAATAAAAAGCAACAAGATTTGGCGTCAAGTTCGTAATCAACCCGGCCAACTGTTGATCCGTCAAGAACGTTTGGGACAGGAAGCCACAATATTCGCAGTGGACTATATGCCAAGCAACATAGTGGAAATGGGTCGAATGTGGCAAGCCTTGAAGGGCTTACGTGAAGGAGAAGTCCCGTTGTTCAATCTTTATAACATTGCTACAAGAGATGCGTTAATGGAAAACGCCAGGTTACAACAGCAAGTAGCGAATGCGATTGAAGAAGATGGCGGGGTGGACCTTTTTGTACCCCTCAAAAACGGAACTTATTGGAACACTCGCTTTCCCAACCCGCCTGCTGAGGTTGTAGGAGAGCAGACAAGCACGGTTTACCTCTTGCCCAGAGGAGCCCGATCGGCCGCCTCTGCCACGGAAAAAGAGTTGCTTAAACAAGGAGCCGCCGCTATAGAACACGGAGCTCTGCAAGATGCGGCAGTGGATGCCTTAATGGCGGAAATTAGCGAACAGGCACTGGCCGGTGAACTCAAGAACATTACCGTGGAACACTTGGCACAGGGAATGCCTTTGCATGAAAAGTTGGCCCTTAAAGCACAGGCCAGAGCAGCATCCAAAGCCGCTGTAAAACCGCAATTGCTGTTCCCTCGCCCTGTACTCCCTCAAAGAGGGATTACCAACTACTTTATAAATTTCTTCAAAAGTTCTGTGGAATTCCTCGGGAAAGGATTACCTCAGGCTAAAATAGCGCCGGCATTTTCCGCCCGGATTGCTCCGAAATGGGCACCGGCTGCCAAACCGTTCTACACACAATTGGCACGTTTTGGAAAGTCCCATTATATGAAGAACGTGATTGCTTTCGAAATTTTGGAAAGTTTTGATATGATCCAATACCTTCAAACTGTGTTCAGCAATCAAATACAGTCTTATGCCCAAGAAGATGTAGAGGAAGCCTTAAAACTTTACCCTGCTCTCCAAAAATATTTGGATGAACAAAAAGAGGAAGATGCTAAGAAAAAGGATAGCGAAAAAACACCTGCTCCTATAATGCAGAGTGTTGCCGCCAATAATAAAGAAGTTATTTCTTCCGGTGTAGCATTCGCCATTCCTTTATTGGCTTTGCGCAGAGGAGTTTCCAACGCTGCAAACTGGGCGGGAATTGACGGTGTAAAATGGTTGAATTTTAACTTGGTCAATGATGCCCAAAGAGCGCAGTTTGCTGTTCAAAACGGTCAACTGTTCACCCGGCCAATAGTTGAAGATTACATGCAAGAGGTAAGTATTAATACAACTAAAATGGCTTTGGATAATCAACGGGATGCTTTGTTGGCCACGGATAACATCCGCGCTTTAATTGCGGTTGTTCCATCGCTCAAATCAGATATCACCAAAACTTATGCCACACACAAAGAAAAAATAGCTCAGATTTTGCGCGATAAAAATTCCACACCGGAACAAAAAAATGAACAGATGACAGCCGCTCAAAAGCGTTTTTCTTCCGCTTTGAATGAAGTGCAATTAAATGCGGAAGAAACTTCTTACTTGACACGGGCGGACATCAAAGATAATAAAGAGTTATCGGGTAAGATAAGAAAAATCTTCCAAGATTATCGCCAAGTAGAAAAACGAATTTTGGAAAACGACAATCTAAAAGAAGAGGCTAAACAGGCCTCATTAGTGGAAGCCCGTACCAAAATGTACCGAGATTTGAATGCGGTCATTATGGATACGCAAGAGAAAGCTTATATTAATTCGCCGGATGTACAGAATTTGATAAAGGCAGTTCCTGCTGTTGAAGATCAAATTCACCTGGCCTACAGCCAGTATCGCGTACAAGAACGCCAGATTAACGATAATAAAAAACTTTCTCCGGAAGCCAAAGCTAAGAAATTGATGGAAGCTCAACAAACATTGGCAGATAGAGTAACCAGTATTATCCAAGAAGGAAACATCTTGCTCTACAAATCGGACCAGAACATTAAAGACTTTATTGAATTGGACCCGACATTGGAACCGCAAATTGACAAAGCTTTCCGCGATTACTTTGCCAAAGTCAATGCAATAGAAAAAGACACTCGCCTTTCCCTTGTTCAAAAGCAAAAACAAGCAGAACAAGAGGGAGAGAAATTTAGCCATGTGCTGGACAATATCCTCTTGGATGCACAAGATAAATTGACGTTGCAAGGTTGGGATATTAGAATGCTTTCCACGGTCTATCCCGAAATGGAAAAAGAGGTGAAAGCAATACTGAGCCAATATCGTGAGAAAGTATCTAAGGATGAGAGTTTGAAAACCAATGAAGAAGCCTTACAGCAACTTCTCCGGGAACGGGAAGAGGGCCTAAGTCAAATTGTACAAAAGTACAGTGACAAAGCCGGAAGTAACCTGAACTTTTGGAAACAGTTGCGGGCAAAATTGGATGAAAAAGCTTGGGCTGAATTGGCGTCCTTCCGCCAACAAACCAACTATATGCTTTTGACAACGTATGCGCCTAAACTTTTGGAAGATGAACAAATGTTATCTACGGTAAGTGAGCAATTGGAAATGTTTATGAACACGCAGATTGCTATGTACACAGCCCCCGGCACTGATTTGGATGCCTCCATGGCAACTTTAATTAGATCCGAAGAAGGCTACAAATGGAGCATCTTAAATATATACGCTCCCGAATTGCGTGAGATCCTGGGGGGCTATTAAAAGAACTTTAATAAAAAGCCCCCGTTCTAAACGGGGGCTTTTTATTGTACCCAATCTTTAATGCAACCCACACTTGCATACGTGGCCTTTTTCATGTTGAAATTTATCCAAACTTTCTTGCTCTAGTACCTTATATTCACTTGTACGCCGAATAAGTTCGTCAAAATCAATGGTCCTGGCTGGGAACATGGGCCCATCTACGCAAGCAAATTTTACCTGACCATCTATACTCACACGGCAACAACCACACATACCAGTACCATCTAGCATAATAGGGTTCAAACTGGCGTAAGGTTCTATGCCCAACTTATCCATCAAGTGAGATGTAAATTTCATCATCACGATAGGACCAATAATAAAACCGACATTCATTTTTTCTCCGGCTTTATATAAAGCTTCAATAGCGTCGGTCACTCTACCTTTCATTCCATAAGAACCGTCATCCGTAGCACTTACCGTTTTATCACACACAGCACACATTTCTTGTTCTAAAATTAATAACTCTTTGGTCCGTGCTCCCAACACCGCAATAACACGGTTCCCCGCTTCTTTAAGAGCTCTGGCAATGGGATAAACCTCCGCAATGCCTACCCCCCCGCCTACTACAACGGCCGTTCCATAATTTTTAATTCCCACCGGAGTTCCCAAAGGACCCGCTACATTTAAGAAACGATCTCCTTTTTGAAATGAATTAAATAGAGAAGTAGATTTCCCGATGGCTTGAATGATTACGGTAATCGTCCCTGTCTGTTTATTCCAATCTACCAACGTAACGGGCACACGTTCTCCGCCTTCGCGGCCACGCAAAATGACAAATTGCCCGGCACGTGCACTTTTGGCAATCAACGGCTTATAAATCTCGAATTTAACAACTACATCATTTAATTGCTCGCGCAAAACGATTTCGTTTTCCTGCATTCTATTTTCCCTCCAAATAAGCGTTGATGCGTTTGGCTGCCTCAATACCGTCTTTCATTGCTAAAAGAACGGTAGCCCCACCGCGAATAATATCTCCTCCAGCGTATACTCCTGGGATAGATGTTTTTCCTTGCTCATCCATTTCCACTATCCCGCGCGAGGTTGTTTTTAAATCCGGCGTAGTTTTGGCGATAATTGGATTGGGCCGCTGGCCAATAGCCACTATAATGGTATCCGCCTCTTTTACAAACTCCGTACCCGGTATTTCCACCGGACGGCGGCGCCCTTTTTCATCCGGTGCACCTAATTCGTTTCGGGTAAATCGAATGCCTGTTACACGACCATCTTCTGTTAGAATTTCTTTCGGAGTAAGTAAAAATTCAAATGTTACTCCCTCTTCCTTTGCATGCTCCACTTCTGCAGCACGGGCAGGCATTTCGGCAGCACTACGGCGATAGCAAACGCTAACACTCTGCGGCCCCAAGCGCATTGCACTGCGAGCTGCATCCATAGCACTATTACCGGCCCCCAATACCACTACATGTTTGCCAATTTTAATAGGCGTGTCTGTTTGGGGAAATTTGTAAGCCTGCATCAAATTAATGCGTGTTAAAAATTCATTAGCGCTATAAACTCCCACGCCATTTTCACCGGGGATACCTGTCATGGTTGGCAAACCAGCACCACTGCCCACATAGACTGCGTCAAATTGATGAAGTAAATCTGCTACTGTTTCCGTGGATCCAACGAGTACATCCGGTATAAAACGAACCCCCATGGCTTTGACGGTTTCAATTTCGTGGTCAATTACTTCCCTGGGCAACCGGAAAGAAGGAATACCATAACGTAATACTCCGCCAAATGCATGCAATGCTTCCAAAACAGTTACTTCGTGACCGGCGCGCGCCAATTCCGCTGCTGCCGCAATAGAAGAAGGCCCAGAACCGATACACGCTACTTTTTTCCCTGTTTTACGAGCTGTCTGCGGTGCCTTAAGCAAGCCTCTTTGCCGGGCTGTATCCGCTGTGTAACGTTCCAACATACCAATATTTACCGAGCCAAATTTATCTTTTAAAACACAGTTTCCTTCACAATGTTTTTCTTGAGGGCAGACACGCCCGCAAATAGCCGGCAGCAAACTGGTTTCCATAATTTTACTGGCTGCCTCGCCTATTTTTCCCTCTTTAACATACGCAATAAAATCAGGGATTTGTACCCCTACCGGGCAGTTAGCTTGACAACGCGCATTTTTGCAATGAAGACAACGATTCGCTTCAGCCTGTGCTTCTTCGTCGGTAAAAATTTGAGCAACTTCATCAAAGTTATGTTTGCGCTCTTCAGGAGCTTGCTGACGCCCCGGGTTACGCGGAGCAGAAGGAGTAGGCATAATTAAATCCTCTAATTAATAATATGGGTTTAAATTTAACCATTTAATAGTTATAATAATATTATACCAAAGCAAAAGGAGAGGCGATTATGTGTAACAGAAACTGTGGAAGCAATGTGGCTGCTTTTTTACTGGGCGCACTGATTGGTGCAGCCGCTGGCGTGCTATTTGCACCTGCCAAAGGGGAAACCACCCGCCGCAAATTGAAACGTTGGGCTGATGAAACATACGAAGATCAAAAAGAATATATGTTAGAACATGCCCGTGACTTTAAAAATAAAGCCAAAGAACATTTTGAAGATGCTCGGGAAAAATTCAATGAAGGAAAAGAAAAAGCGGTCAAAGAATTTAACCGCCGGAAAGATGAAATCGTAGCAAAATTTCGGAAAGAAGAAAACTAATAATTCTTTATCGATTTAAAAACCGGGCTATTAAGCCCGGTTTTTTTATGAATAATCTTTTCTAAGCCAATACTTTAAAATCTTTTTCTGCCAGCGCAAAAGCTTCTTGCGTGGAAAGTGGCTCAGGCCCGGCAGCTACTTTACTTAATAACAGTTCATGGTTGGAAACTGCATGAATGATTTCATCTACCAGTAATCCGCGGGAAATTTCTTTCTCAATTGCATCAATTACTGCCGAAGCGTCTTTCGGGGCCAAAATATTTTCCACTTTGCAATGCAACATTTTTACTGCACTGGCTTCTTCGTAGCGCAAGTGGCCTTTATGCAACGGGAAACTCACCACACATCCTTTATAATTAAGACGTTTTTTAAGTACCCCTTGAATTACTTTATCAGACAACATGGCCTGATTATCATTATCCATATTGGGGAATGTCATATCCGAAGGCATTACTGCATCTGCGCGGCGAAACAAATGTTTATACGGCACAAACTCTGCATCTTCCATTTGTGCCAATGTTTTTAACACGC
>Ga0247610_10007700_pt1 | contig 11014 bp, 9 predicted proteins | sample 174DNAGHGhighgp2_FD_193483 | JGI IMG/M metagenome (GOLD analysis project Ga0247610, IMG submission 193483) | Sheep rumen microbial communities from Palmerston North, Manawatu-Wanganui, New Zealand - 1742 DNA GHGhigh gp2 | ecosystem: Host-associated > Mammals > Digestive system > Stomach > Rumen ...
AGTCCCATAACTGATGCCGGTGATTCTTGGTAGTTGGCGTGGATTATGGGGACGGTTGTTCTCAATGATCATTTGATGGAAAATCGCAAATCAATCGGCGGATTATGGATCACGAGAACCGTCCCCGTGATCCATTTTTCCTCGACTATAGACTGTATGCTAATTTGGCAATCTCGTCATCTTTTGCCATATAAGGAACATATCAAAGACAGAAGAATGACAAACAGTTTCTTTCATCGTTGCATATTCTTTATTGGATTTCCTTGTTCCTTTTTTTTGAGGTATGGAATGAATTGATTTGTTTTTTTGACAATTTCTGAATTGGCATTGCAGGCGCAAGTGCCAATAAGAGAGTCTTTGTCGCCGACTTCATTCCAATTTTTGAATAATCGTTGGTGATTCTATTTCAGGAAAGACCTTTGAGATAATGCGGTCTGACTCCTCCGCAGTTATCTTGCGTTCATTCAGACCTGCTGCAGCACGGCATCCATCAAGGAAATCTGCTTCCGTGAAATGAAATGGCAATGATTGCATAGCTATCGAACCTCCTATCACTCCCCCATAAGAATAAGGGTCTTGTCCTGATTCTTGCTTTGCTTCCAAAGACATGTATTTCACCGCCATGGCCAAACCTGCTGCATAGGCCTCATAATCGGCAGGGGCTTCATTTTCGTTCTTCCCTGTCATCTCGTAGATATATCCCTGTAATCCCGGCTGCAATCCTTTCATCGTGCCATAATTGGTGAAAAATTTGCATCTATCCTCATCTGGCATGGTTTCAGGTTTCATATTTTCGGGAAGACTTTTCATATATTCATTTATCATGATGGTGTCATGAGGCAGCGCCACCTCGTGATTGACCACTTTCATCAAACCCGCCAAGATGCAATCGAATGGTATGACATCCATTTTGAATTGGAAACCATCCCACATGAACATACCTTGCATTCCACCAACACCAAAAGAAATCTTCTTGATGGAGTCCTGCGTATATTTCATAAAGACGAGATTGTCTTCCAAACCGCGAATCACCTCAGCCAAGTTCTCCTTGTCGAACTTGAATTCAGGGATAATTGAGTCCTTGCTTTCTACAACGGAACGAATAATCTTGTCTCCATAAGCATAAGATGCCGAGTCAAGTTTTGCCTCTTGAGCATGACCTGCCATACCGATGGATAGAAGAAAAATGATAAAAAGAATCCGTCTCATAATGTATTGTTTTTTGTCGCAAAGATACGAGTATTTCAGGAAATAACTTACTTCACCGGATGCTTTTTCATAAACTCTTCCTTGATTTCTTCTCCGAATGATTGAGTGCCTATGGTTTATAAGGAATAATACAACCATCTAATGCATAAGATTCTATATCATCCTTCATTTTAATGTTTATCTTTTGGCTAATTATCAATCTTACAAGGAATCATAAAGTTTTCCAAAGCATAGGCTACATATTGACCATTCCAATAAACGATTTTCCAAGGATGGACGGCCATGATGTTTTGCTTCATGTCCTCGGCGATGCCTTGATGCTCTTTTTCACTGTTGTCGCCATAATCCACCTTTGCGGTGACCGAGCAGTTTGTGATATGCCCTGAAGCGTCCATGGTGACGTTTTTGATGCTGAATTTGATTTGTTTTGCATGGAGCAATTCTGGATATTTCTCCAGGTGTGGTATTAGCAATGCCCTTAATTCGTCTTTGTCTTGATTTTTTAAAAGGTCGTTGTGGTCGAATGAGTAACCGTCGAAGACTTTGTTTTGATAGTCGTTTCGTTTCGTCACCCGTCCTTTCTCAACAGTCAAGAGTATCTCATATTCATAAACGGCTCCCAAGTATACTTCGCGGATACGTTCACCGCGTGCCATTCTCAGCGAACCAGTGAACCATTTTGCCATGGCACCCTTGTTTTTCGTATATCCTTTGAAAAGTTTTCGCATCTTGCTTTTATCCAAGCATTCGGTCCGCAACTGTTTCTTCTCTTTGTCATAAAATCTCATTTGGATGCTGTCGAGAAGGAGACAATCCTTTTTGATGCTCCAAAAACTGATGTAGCCGTTCCAGTTTAATGTTAAAATTGTCCTGTCTTTTGGCAAAGACGCCAACATTTTGCTATACAGGGCAGAGTCTTCACTTATAGGTTCGGTTGTAAACAGGCTCCACGCCTTTCCGTCTATGAAAATGATGTTCGACTCTTGTGGTGTTGCAAATGAACTTAGCACGAACATCACGGCAAAAATACAAGATAATGTCTTTTTCATCTCAGTGTATTTTATCTGTTGCTTTCATTAACATTATATAGGTGATACTATTTTGACTATGTTTTTGAAGAACCTCCACTTATTCTGAATTCACTCTTTGTTCTTATTCATCAGTCGCTTTGTCTCTTGTAATTCCTTTTGCAACAGCCGTACTCTCTCTGCCAATTGCTCTTGGCTTGGTAAGGCATCTTTTATTTTGATGTTGTTGTAGGTTGCCACTCCCATCGGTGTGCTGATTCCCCTGAATGACCACTGCACATCGGTCTTGTTCATATCCGAACAAACGAGCAGTCCGATGGTGGGGTTGTCATCATCTGTCTTCAACAATTCATCAACGGCATTCACATAGTAGTTCAACTTCCCGGCAAACTCCGGTTCAAAGGGTTTCACTTTGATTTCGCACGCTATATAGCAACGAAGCCGGATATGGTAGAACAACAAGTCAATCTTCCGTGAGCGTCCACCAACGACAATCTCTTTTTGCCGCCCTACGAAGGCGAAGCCCGTCCCCATCTCCAATAGAAGGTCGGTCACGTCTTTAGTCAATGCATCCTCAAGCTCACGTTCTTCATACGGGTCGTGCTCAACGGTGGCAAAACTAAAATCGTAATTCTCCTTTAGCACTTCCTGAACCAACCGGCTCTGAACGTCAGGCAAGTGGTCAGAGAAATTGTTGACTATCTTTCCCTGATGTTCATAGAGATGAGCCTTGAAGCAATTGATAAGGGCATCGCGGCTTAGTCCTTGCTCTATGGTCTTGCCAACGTAGAACAATGCTTCCTCGATAGATTTGCTTTTAGTGATTATTTCCATATGATGTCGCCAAGGAACCAATGCAAATGGCAGTGGAAAATCTCCACCAAGTTGGTGGAGTTTCTCCTTTCTAAATTCTGCACCAAGTTGGTGCAGTTTTGTTTTGTGTTGATTTTCAAGCATTTGCAATTCTGCACCAGTCTGGTGCAGAAATAGGGTGTCACCTTCGGTGTAGAATAAATACCACTGTTTCATATACCAAAGGTTGCGTGTAGAGAACCCGTTTTCTTTTGGGAACTCCCGCTTCAGATCCAGGCTCACTTGTTCCACCACGCCAGCACCCCAGCGTTCCTCGGCTTTCTTCTGCACCAAGTCGCGTCCCAGTTGCCAATTGAACAGCAGCTTCTCGGCATTCACTTTGACGGCTGCTTTCACCTGGGCAGAGCGATAGCGGTGCTTCAGTTCGGCTATCCATTCTGCATATTCCGCATCGATATGAATGTCGTGAGATTTCACCATGCGCGGATTGTCTAAGGAATCATCTTGTTTGTTGCTCATAATATTCTAATATGTTGTGCAAAGATAATATATATCAATCTCATTGCGAAATGAAAATGAAGTTTTGTTGGTTGGATCACGGGGACGGTTCTGCTGATGATCCACTTTCTGCTCTGTTGATAGTCCCATGGATCACGGGGACGGTTCTGCTGATCCATTTTTTGCTCTGTTGATAGTCCCATAACTGATGCCGGTGATTCTTGGTAGTTGGCGTGGATTATGGGGACGGTTGTTCTCAATGATCATTTGATGGAAAATCGCAAATCAATCGGCGGATTATGGGTCGTGAGAACCGTCGCCGTGATCCATTTTACTTGGGTCTTTCTTTAAGGAAACGCTTCAACAAAAAGGTGAGGAAGTATGGGAAGGTATAGAACTGACCGTTGCACCCAATGTTTTTATATCCCAGTTTCACTCCATATTTCACGTCAGGGTAGGATTCCCACTTGATGAGATTGTTCAACGAGGCGGTCGCGCCATCTTTGGCCTTTACCTCCACTGGCACCAGCGAATCGGCATCGCGGACGAAGAAGTCCATTTCAAGCGCAGGACTGTCGTGTTTGTAGAAATACAACTGTTCGTAGCCAGACTTGCGGAGCATCTCGCCCACTATGTTCTCATAAATAGCACCCTTGTAGGTGCCAAAGTTTTTATTTGCCCGCAAATCCTCCTGTGCCTCTTCGTCGAGCGAGGCAATAAGCAGCCCCGTGTCGTGGTAATAAAGTTTGTAGAAGTCGGGAATATAATTGCCCTTCAATGGCAGTTCCACATTGTTCAGGCAATAGCAAACGTTGACGACGCCAGCCTCTTTCAGCCATTCCACGGCACCAATGTATTCACGGTTTCTGGCGCCTTTTGCAATCTTCGTAATCTGGTATTTCTTGTTCTCCTTGGCCAGGAAAGTGGAGATGTGGCTATAAACGGCAAGAATCTTCGCCTTGTCGGTCTGTTTTGCGTATTTGGTAATATCTTCTTCGTAGTCCTTCAACAGTTGGCGCTGCAGCTTCAATGTTCCTCCATAGTGCCCGTTGTCAATAAACATCTTCACCACCTCGGGCATTCCGCCGAGGCTCATGTAGTCGCGAAAAACATCGGTCATTGTGTCCAACTCCAATTGCGAGAACGGTTGAAGACGCTTCATGTGCTGATAAAGGTCTTCTATCTGTTCAGGAGAATATCCCTTCGCCCACAGGAACTCCTCGAAGTCCATCGAGTGCATCTCAAAGTCTTCTTTGAAACCCACGGCGTTGCTCTCTATTTCCTCATAATAGACGCCCATCAGCGAGCCGGAACAGATGACATCGTATCTCCCGTCCTGACAGAACGACTTCAGAGAGGTTGCACAGTCGGGACATTTCTGCAGTTCGTCGAAGAAGATTAGCGTTCGGTGTGGAATGAATTCCCATGAGGGCTCCAGCAGCGAGATGTTTTTGATAATGCTATTTACATCATAACCATTGTCAAAGATGGCCCTGAACTTCTTCTGTAGCACAAAGTTTATTTCGATAACCGACTCATAGTTGGCTCGGCCGAAGGCTCTGACAGACTCTGTCTTCCCTACCTGTCTGGCACCTTTCACAATCAATGGTTTCCTCTCTGGATTGTTTTTCCAATCCAAAAGATACCTATCAATCTTTCTTTTAAGCAGTTCCATATCCAAAATCACATTTTCGGATGCAAAAATAATCAAAAAATCACATTTTCGGATATGAATATGGATAAAAAATCACATTTTCAGCGAGTGGATCATGGGGACGGTTCTCACGGTCCACTTTTTGTCCCTGTTGATATTTTCCCATAACTGATGCCGGTGATTCTGGACAGTTGCCGTGGATCATAGAGGGGACAGTTGTTCTCAATGTTCATTTGATGGAAAATCGCAAATCAATCGGTGGATTATGGATCACGAGAACCGTCCCCGTGATGCTTTGACTTGTATTCTTTAAAAAGTTTAACTATCGTTTCCGTCGACAAATCGTCAAGCCAAACTGCGTATTGCGAGCAGTCGGCATAGTCCAGTTCTTCGTCGCTGGGAGTGCGTTTTAACAAAGTGTACTTCTCCCACATGTGCCCCGTCTCACGTGTCCACACTTCTTTCCACACAAAAGAACCACGTACTTTCAAAAGCTCATACCGAGAAAATTCCTTCCCATCAAGACCGTCTATATAGGTAATCATTTTTTGGATGTCCTCTTCAGTCAGACTTGAATATCTCCCAATAAGCCTTTGCCGTTCTCCTTCAGCCCAATGCAAGACAATGTGAATAGGGAACTGTATAGGATCAAATTGAAATGCTTCTGCCACCTTTATCTCGGCCTTCTTTTCTATTTTATGGAACAATTCTCTGTCTAGCCAACGTAGGTTATCTGGATAAAAAGACACCGATGAAAACAAGAGGCGTCTCAGATTTCTTGTTTCATCATAATTTAGAGGTACGTCAAACTCCACGCGGCCTATTTCTTCCATCGTACTAAAATCCACATATCGTGCCATAACAAGGATATACCCATGCATATAGTCAGGGTACTCTTCTGATAACATTCTTGCTATACTACGACAAGCGGCATCGAGCTCCTTTTCCAAATTAGAACTGTTGTTCAAAGAATTATCTGTTTCATGCCAAATGTCAAAATGATAATAGGCCCGATGATTCTTAGAAAAACCAACCATGATTTCACAAATAACAAAAGCATTCCCATCATCCCCATGATGTTCCCATTGCCACTTCCCTTCCTTCTCATCACCAATGAAATCGAAGCCTTCAGGTAATAACTTCGTGATTTTCTCTATCATCATTCCAGAATGGAAAAAGCGCGAAGTATCAAAGACACGTCCCTGTCCAAATTCAACCTTATATTTGCCATTTTCCTTGACGACACCAAACACTCCACCGGTTTTGACATCATTCCCATAGTTGTCAGTCAACCATTGGTGAAGATTCTCGAAGGCTGTGTCTGTCTCCGATAAAATGTCTTTTTTCCTAATAGTAACAAGTTGTTCTTTCTTGTCGTTTATGACAAAAACATGAATCTCCGGTTCTTCAATAAAATCCCGTATTGGCCAGTCCCAGGATGTCTCATCTTCCTCCCAGTATCCGGAAGTATATTTGTAACCCCAAATGTCTTCTGCATCAAAATCCTTACCAAGTTTCTCTCTTAGAAGGGTGGGAATCGTAATTGGTGATTCACTCATAATTCTATCTATTATTATCGTTTGTATCTATCTGGATTATGGGGACGGTTCTCGCGGTCCACTTTTTGCCCTGTTGATAGTCCATTGCCGGTGATTCAGTGGACATTTCAATTCAAGCTTTCCTTTTCTCTACAGAGGGTTGGTTCTCCTTTTCTTCTGCTGGGGCCAAGTTATTGTCTTATTCCATATCCCTTTGGTTGAAGTCCCACTCTATTGCAGTACTGGGTAATGTGGGATAGTTTTTAAGTTCATACCAAGGGCAACGCTTAATTGTTTTCAAGATCTCCTTATTGCTGTTAACCAATGATATAAGGAATTGATTATTCCTTTTTTTTGCATAATCCTCAAAGTAGTCAAGTGCCATATCAATGATTTTATCCATTAATGCATCCTCTGAAAGATTATCCATTTCATTCAAAAAAGCAACTTTGTCTGCCTCATACTCCTCCTTGCATAAATATGAAACGAAAAAGGCAAGCGTTATCACAGCATTGATGTTCTTGTAATAGTCTTCTTCGCCATTCTTGGTTATTACTTTTACTGTTTTGAAGACCTGAAGCCTGTTTCCAAGGCAGATGAATAGTTCCATTTCTTCCTTGGTGGCCGGTCTTTTTACTCTCATCACAACCATATCATCATACTCTTTTTCGTGTAGGGTGCAACTTCTTGTATTAATGGTTCATCAACACTTTGAGATGTTTGAGTTGTAATAGTCGGGATTCTCCGTCACCTCCTCTATGACTTTGAGGAACGGCGGGAAAGAGATGGCTTCGTCTTCAGCCACATCCTCTATCTCCAACAGGCAGTGGGGCAGTTTCGGACTGACGAAAGTGTCAAGCTCATAATAGCGGTTGTCCCAGACGAAGCAGCGGCGCAGCTTGTGAATGGTCTGTTTGTCGGGATTGGCGGAGTTCATCAGGTTGATATACTCCGCAGGTGTTATCAGCCGCTCCACCTCAACACGCTGGTTCGACTCCAAATGCTTCTTCGTTGTCAGGAAATAAGCATAGTGGCCGTTCTCTCCCCTTTTCCTGATACGCGACTCTTCCCCGTTCCGTTCCACCAGATAGGTCTGGAATATCTCCATCTCGCGGCTGTCGGGGATGTCGCCAATGACATCCACCAGGAACTTGCGTTCCATCTCAATAGGTTCGGGGATGCCCAACACAGAAGATATTTCAGCTATGACATCATTGAGCTTGTCCTCAAACGTACTTCTGTTGGGAATGACACGCAGGTGCGGATGTCCCGTCCACGCCTTGATTATCTTGTCGTCCAGAACCACGGCCTGCCCGATGTTCTCCGTCCGGCTGCTGTTGTTCTCGCAGGTATAGAATTTCTCTGCACCTTTGGCGGCAGTGCACAGATGCAGCACGGCGTCATACCGCTTGTCACGAACATCCACATCGCTCAACCTCATCTCGTCGAGCAGGGCCTGCCACATGTCATTGCTCATATAGGCTGCAACGTCCATCGTCCCCCGGTCATAGACGATGATGGCCGGCTTGTTTGACTTTTCCGCCATCTTTCGGAAGCATTCCTCCGTATGCAGTTGGAAGGAAAGCAACTGTTTCTCGATTTCGAAGAAAAGACGCTTGTCGCCAGTCAGGAAGTTCACCCCTGCCTGGTTGAACAGCGTCGCTGCCTCTGGCTGTGCATAGACAGCATAGCCACGGTAGGTGAAATGCTGGATGATTCTCGCAAGTGCCGTGGTCTTTCCTGCACAAGGGCCACCGGTCAATACTATATTCTTGATGTTTGCTATTTCATTAGCCCTTGTCCGTGTCGGGCGCAACTGCTAAAATACATATTTTTTTATCTTTACTGCTCTCGTGTTTTCTATTAGAAAGCCCAGCTTAGGATTACGGAGACGGTTTTGCCGGTTCGTTTCAGCTCTGCTGGTAGTTCCATGGCTGATGCTTGTAGCTCTGGATGGTAGTCTTGTCGGTTGATGCCCCGAAGAATGACATGGTAGATTGCTGTGGTGCTTTTCGCGTTTTTTTCTGAACATGTCACAAGACTTTTGTCAACTATGCAAAAATACGAATTATGTTGGAGAATTGCAAGTGAAATGACAAAAAAGGATCCATGAGAACCGTTCCCTTTCCTACTTCATCTCACCTTCGCCATAGATGAAGGGGTAGGTGCAGCTGGGGTAGTCGAAGATTTCCTCGTCGCGGAAGAAGCGTTTCAGTTCTATCTCGGCGTTCGAGGTGGAGTCGCTGGCGTGTACGATGTTCTGTTGGTTGCTCATCGAATAGTCTCCACGGATGGTACCCGGTGCCGCCTCACGTCCGTTGGTGGAACCCGTCATAGTGCGCACCACCTGTACGGCATCCACGCCCTCGAGTGCAAGTGCCACAACTGGTGAGGTTTGCATGGAGGCAGCCAGTGCCGGGAAGAAGGGACGGTCCACGAGGTGTGCGTAATGCTCTTTCAAGATTTCGTCGGAGAGCTGCATCATCTTCATACCGGCGATGCGTAGTCCGCGACGTTCGAAACGGTTCACAATCTCGCCAATCAGCTGACGTTGCACGCAGCTGGGCTTCAGTAAAACAAGAGTTTTTTCCATAATGATGTTATTTTTTGATGAATGATTTTGAAGATATTATAACCAATAGATATAGTCAGATAGTATGGGGTGAATTCACTGGCACACTCTCCCTTGTGAGGAACTAAAGTGGTATGAAATGCCTTTCGGGCGGGCACAAGACCCGCCCCTACGACTTCGGGTGGGGATATACGCACGGGCCTTTTGCGCGTTGCCCACTTCTCTTGCTCAAAGTTCCGTGAGCACCATGTCGACGATTTTCGTGACATCGGTGACGGTAATGACGCCGTCTCCGTTCACGTCGGCATTCTCTATGAAGAACACCGCCGGGATGCTGCCCAAGACATACGCTGTGGCAAGTGAGACGTCTGCCACCGTCACATCACCGTCGTGGTTGACATCTCCCAGTGGGTATTGTTCGCTTTGTGCCACGCGTAGGATGCCGGCGGCGATGTCGGTGGTGTCCCAATAGAGGCCGCGTGCTTCATCGAAGACCACGGTTTTCAGCACAGGTGTTCCAATGACAGAGCCCACGTTCTTCCACAGCAATATGCTGTCTCCAACGTTCAATGTGTGGTATTCAGGCACATGGATGTCGATGGTCCCACTCATGGTCAGCCTTCCTATGTCCTGTATCGATGTGCCGCCAGTGGAGTAGGATGTGGCACAATCCGTGACGGCAAGCTTCAGCACGGCCCCACTCCTGAAGGTCACATTCTTTCCTCCGAAGCACATCTGCCCGAAGTCGGCGTTGGCAAAAGCCCCGACTTGCAGCGTCGCGCCAGTGTTGAACGTGACGCTTGAATTGACGAGAGGGACATTGGTCGTGGTGACGCCGGAAAGCGTCGCCCCATCCCATATGGTGAGCAATCCGGTGCCGAGTTGTGCTCCCGACTTCACGAAGAGTTCACCTCCCTTGACAGTGGTGGTGCCTGAATGCGTGCTCTTGCCGGTGACGGTCATCTTGCAAGTGCCAATCTTGTTGAAGATGCACTTGTTGGAGCCTCCGCCATCGACGAAGGTGCCGTCGAAGATGAAGTCGCCGCCGTCCTCCCAGCTGTTGCCCACCTCCCACGTGTTGTTGCCGCTTACACTGTTGGAATTGCGGAAGTTGTGCACGGGTTCGTTGAGCATTCCCTTGCCTGTCAGCCTGCCAATGGTGAAGGTCTTGGCCACATTGCTCACCAGGCATCCCTCGGCAATGCTCAATGTCCCCTTGGGCATCCCTCCCGACATGTCGAGTGGCAGCCAGATGTCCTTGTTGGTGTGTTTGACAGTGCCCTCAAACTGCGACCAGTCGCCGGTGATGCGCACGCGGCTCACCGTGTTGCGTGGCACGATGGTCAGCGTGCCGCTGCCTGTCAACTTGTTGGAATATGCCGTATAATAAGTATAGGTTAGCTGCCACGTGCCCACCTTTCCTTTCGGCACATGGATGGCATGGGTGGTGGCTTGTGAGTCATCCCACAGGGTGCCGCTCTCAAACTCCACAGTGGTGGCGGGGTTCCCGCTTTGTGCGGCAACGGAGCCCGAGGAGATGACGATGCGCGACAGCGTGTTGTTGGCCATGGTGAAGAGACAGCCGGAGCCTTTCTTCGTCAGCACCGTGCCAGAGAGGGGTGCGTTCATTCGGAAGTCGGCATTGCTCATGATGACGCCGCCCTCTTCGCCTACCATCTTCATGGGTGAGTCGTTTTCCACG
>Ga0247610_10007702_pt1 | contig 11012 bp, 10 predicted proteins | sample 174DNAGHGhighgp2_FD_193483 | JGI IMG/M metagenome (GOLD analysis project Ga0247610, IMG submission 193483) | Sheep rumen microbial communities from Palmerston North, Manawatu-Wanganui, New Zealand - 1742 DNA GHGhigh gp2 | ecosystem: Host-associated > Mammals > Digestive system > Stomach > Rumen...
GCATGATCAGCGACAAGGACACCCTGCGCACTCACATTGCCAACTATGCTGCCCGCTGTGCCGAGAAACTGAGAGCACAGAAGACGGTAGCAACCACCGTTGGCGTATTCGTCAACACCAATGCCTTTCGTGAAGACTTGGCACAATACTGGAACTTTCAGGAACTGCGCCTTGTCACCCCAACCAGTTCGACGATTCCCATTGTTCAGGCTGCTCACGACGTGCTCGACCGGATTTTCATTCAGGGCTACCAATATAAGAAAGCTGGTGTCATCGTGATGGGTATTTCTCCAGACAGCCCCATTCAACAAGACTTGTTCGACCTGAATGCCGAACAGATTCAGAAGATGCGCCGACTCGATGAGGTGATTGACCGCATCAATCGCATGCACGGCTCAGAGACCATCGTTATCGGTGCCCAGCAATATACTCAGAAAAATGGTAAGGGAAAGGCAGAAGTCTTTGCCAATGCCATAAAACATGATTTCAAGAGTCCATCGCCAACAACGAGGTGGTCGGACGTGATTAAATTGAAGTAAAGACAGACAAAATGCAACAGGGAAAGAGAGCAATAGTAGTAGGAGCTTCTTCTGGCATTGGACTGGAGGTAGCAAAACTTCTGATTAAGGAAGGCTGGACTGTTGGTGTCGCAGCAAGGCGTGTGGAACTTCTGCAAGGCATTGGTGCTGCTGCCAGTGAGCGCATCGACGTAACAGCAAATGAAGCAACCGAAGCTTTTCAGCGACTTATCAGGAATACTGGGGGAATGGATTTGTTTTTCTATGCTTCGGGCATTGGCAAACAGAACAGGGAATTGAAAGAGGAAATAGAACTGGCTACGGTACAGACTAACGGCATGGGCTTTACAAGAATGATAGGCGAGGCATACAGGTACTTCGCCAGTCACGGAGGGGGACACATTGCGGCTATCACATCTATTGCCGGGACAAAAGGACTTGGCCCAGCACCATCCTATTCTGCCACGAAAGCCATGCAGAACGTCTACTTACAGTCTCTTGAACAACAAGCCCTGAGTCGTGGGCTGAATATTCATTTTACAGACATACGACCAGGCTTTGTTGATACGGCTCTTCTCAGTGGTGATTTCCATTACCCCATGATGTTGAAGCCTGGGGAAGTGGCAAAAGAAATTGTGTATGCCATCAATCACAAGAAACACATCCGTATTATCGACTGGAAATATCGTGTGCTGACGGCTTTTTGGCGTAGGATCCCAAGATGGTTGTGGCGCAGATTCAAATTATAGACCATTATGACAACGAAACAGATAACAACGGTCAATGCTGATGAACAGATAAAACATCTCTACCAGACAGCATTCCCAGAGGAAGAACGAATCCCCTGGGATGACCTACTTCGACTGATTGGTGAAATGCACCTTGACTTCGCCGCCTACTATGAAGGAGAAGGGTTAATTGGTTTCACTATCGTCTATCCAAGACCCGAATTCAGTTGGTTTTGGTACTTTGCTGTGAAGCCAGAACTGAGAGGTCAAGGCTATGGTCAGCAAATCCTCAGTCAAGTTATTGGGCATTATCGGGGTCAATCCTTGGTGATGGATATAGAATCGACTAGACAAGCATCTGCTGATAACAGGGAGGTTAGGCAACGCAGACATGCTTTCTATCTACGAAATGGGTTCCAAGAGACACAGTTGTTTCGTGGATGGAGTGGCATCGAGTACACTATCCTGATGATGGGTACTGGTACGTTCACCATGCAGGATTGGGATGATGTTGTGGCAGAACTTAGGCAATATTGGACGTGGGAAAAGAAGAACCAACTTACCCATCGTGAGAGAGCTGCCAGACAGTTCGCCCAGGAGTATATGAAGAAAGCCACATTGCCGCTGACAGAAGATGACTTGGCTAAAGCCTATGACGCTGGTGTGAAGTTCGGTAAGAGTTCATTCTGGCATAAGGTAGGTGAACAGGATCCAAGACCCAACCACTTAAAGGAGCAGATTGTGGTACTGGTAAAGTTTCCCGATGATACCTATGACATGGATGTGATGAAGAGTTCTGAATATCCTGAGTATATTAAGGACAAAAATCACCTTGGGGAACCCCTGTTTTGGGCTTACTTGAAGGGAATGCTATCAGGGCGATACACTTTCCATGCTAAAAATGTAAGCGCTTGATTATCAAGTAGTTACACCAAAAGAGTAGAAATAGTGTAGAAAAATAGTTAAATTGCTGATTTTCAGTACGTTACACCCTATTTTTGACGTTTCTTTCCTTGGGACAAATAACATTTCATAAAACACTGACTATCAAATTCAACGTCTGAAAACCGCGTGTCAAGCGGAAAACAGCGTTTTTACTTTAACATATTTAAGTTTCGTTAACGGCACGCATATTCTGCTGTTTGGTTGCAGTTTCTCCGTTTCCCGTCACCTTTATAACCTTCAGAAGACCTGTGATCACATCGAAGGATGTACCTCCGTGGAAATCAATGGAACTTCATCCAGGCATCTCGTCTTTTGCGACTTCTGCAGTTGCAACAGTACGAATAATATCTGGAACTAAAGAATGTTTTCGGTATTTTTTTTTCGATGTTCGGTCAAGAAAAAAAAGTTGCCAGAAAAGTTTAGGTATAAGTTTATGGATGCTTATATACATATAAGGGTAAACTTAAACTCACGTGAGTGTCTCTGTAATAAAATCTGAGTTTATAACGGCATGTATATATACATGGGTAAACTTAAACCTTAAACCTGATTTTTTTTCTTGACTGAAATTCGACTTCCAGTGTCCACACCATCACCACCCACCGCAAAAACATCTTCCGCAAACTCGGTGTGAACACGGCCCACGAGGTGATCAAATATGCCCTGCGAGCGGGACTCGTGGATTCATCGGAATTCTATATTTAAAAAAGCCTCCCAAATTGGGAGGTTTTTTAAATGCTTTGCTTGATGTCTTCGAGTAAGTCTTCGCCGGCTTCAAGACCGATGCTGAGACGAATGGTGGTGTCGGGAACAGACATTTCTTCACACTGTTCTGGAGTGAAGAGGCCGAAGATGGTCGAAGCAGGATGAATGGCCAACGACTTACGGTCGAAGAGGTTCGTGGCACGACGGATAATCTGGAGCTTATCAATGAAGGCGAAAGCGGCTTCTTTCGATTCGAGGTCTATTGTGAAGACGGCACCAGGTAACGGGCCAAATTGCGCCTTCGAGAGTTCATAGAAAGGATTATCCTCCAAGCCAGTATAGTTGACGCGCTTGATCTCTGGCAGTTGCTGACATTGTTTGGTAAGCCACAAAGTGGTCTCCGCCTGACGACGGAAACGGATGTCGAGGGTGTCGAGGCCTAGTGTTTCCATGTAGGCGGCCTGAGGTGTCATCAGTGAGCCGAGGTTCGTCACCAGTTCTGTTTTCACACGAGCCGTAAACGCCAGTTTCTTACCAACCTTCTTGATACGAGCTTGTAAGGCTGGCGAGGGCGACTGCGACCAATCGAACTTTCCGTAGTCGATGAGCAGACCACCGAGGCCTGTGCCGCCACCGGAGATATACTTCGTGCTCGACACCACTTCGATATCCACGCCGAAATCGACGGCGCGGAAGGTTGAAAACGGTACGATAGTAGTATCTGCAATCAGGGGTACACCGGCCTTGTGGGCAATGTCGGCCAGCGTGCGAATGTCTGCCACGAACAACTGCGGATTGGTGATGATCTCAAAGAACAGCGCACAGGTCTTGTCGTCGATCTTTGCCTCCACTTCCTCAGGTTTCGTGAAATCGACAAAGCGTGCTTCTACGCCGAAGTTGCCGAGGGTGTCACGAATCAAAGAGACACTATTGCCAAACAGATGCTTCGAGGCCACGATGTTGAGTCCTGCTGCGCTGACAGCTGTGAGGGCATAGTGGATGGCCGCCATACCCGTATTGAGTGCCGTGACGCTCGTGGCGCCCGTCAGTTGTCGCACGCGCTCCTCCAGATAGGTCACCGTCGGGTTAGCGATGCGGGCATACGACGGGGCCATGGAGCGACCGCAAAATGCGTCGCCCATGGCCTTGGCAGACTCAAACTCAAACGCCGCCGTATAGTAGACGGGCATCGACAATGCCCCGTATGCATCAGGTTTCTGATACTTCGTTGTCAATATTATTGTTTCGTATTGCATATTATCTCTGTCCAACAATCTTTCGTACTGCTATCACGAGTTTGTCCACGTCTTCGCGGGTGTTGTAGAGGGCGAAGGTGGGACGGACACTCATCTCGTAGCCCAGAGCACGAAGGGCGGGCTGGGCGCAGTGGTGACCGGCACGCACTGCGATGCCCTCTTTATCTAATAATGTACCTGTTTCTGGAACAGGGATGCCGTCGAGTACGAAGCTCACGACAGAGACGCGGTTCTTGGGATTGCCAATGAGCGTTAGACCAGGAATCTGGGCGAGTTGCTCGCGGGCATACTCCGTCAGCTGATGCTCGTGGTGCTCGATGTTACGGATGCCGATGTGGCTTACGTAGTCGAGGGCGGCACCCAGTCCGATGGCGTCGGCCACATTGGGCGTACCAGCCTCGAAGCGGGCAGGCGGCACGTTGTACTCCGTACGCTCGATGGTGACGTCCTTAATCATGTTGCCACCACCTTGCCAGGGCTGCATCTTATCCAAGAGTTCCTTGCGTCCATAGACTACACCGATGCCATTGGGGCCGTAAATCTTATGACCGCTGAACACGAAGAAGTCGGCTCCGAGGGCCTGCACATCGACAGGCGTGTGAGCAATACTCTGAGCACCGTCAATCAGCACGGGGATGTTGTGCGCATGAGCAATCTCGATGATGCGTTGCACGTCATTGATGGTGCCGAAGGTGTTGTTCACGTGGCCGACGCTGACGAACCGCGTGCGGGGCGTGATGATGCGTTCGAACTCCGAGAGGATGAGGTCGCCATTCTGATCCGTGGGGATGGCGCGAAGGGTGGCGCCTTTCTCCTGAGCAACGCGTTGCCAAGGTACAATATTGGCGTGATGATCCAACTCGCTGACAATGATGTCGTCGCCTGGTGTGATAAACTGTCGGCCGTAGGTCTGCGCCACGAGGTTGATGCCCTCGGTGGTGCCACGCACGAAGATGATCTCCTCGCTGGTGGCGGCGTTGATAAACCGTTGCACCTTTTCGCGCGCCTCCTCATAGGCATCCGTCGCACGGGCAGCAAGGGTGTGCGCCCCGCGATGGATGTTCGAATTATAATTACGGTAATAGTCCGAGATCTTGTCGATGACCTGGTTCGGCTTCTGCGTCGTGGCACCGTTGTCGAGCCAGACGAGGTCGTGGCCGTTCACCTTCTGATTGAGCACGGGGAAGTCGCGCTTGATCTGCTCGGAGTTCAGCGTGTCAGCCTCCTCGTAGTGCAGGTCGCGCAGTTTCTGCGTTTCAGGGATGCCGATGCCGAAGCCGTCGTCCTTGGGCAGCGAAGAGGTATGGGCGTCCACGTCACCGATGTAGGGCAACTCGCCATAACCACTACCGCCTGCCAGCAGCGCATTGAAAGCTGTCTCCAGTTCCGTGAGATTCAGCGCCTCGTCAGGAATAACCTCCTGACGCTCTGCCTGAAGCTCCTCGGGACAGTACTTCTGCGCCACCTGCCTCAGTAGTTCGAACCCAGGATCCTGTATACCGTATCCGTTAATATTCTGAATATCAATCATTATTTCTCTACTTTATTCCTATGCTGATAGTCGTGATAATAGCCTACCTCAACGTTCTCCAACACGGCGATGGCATCGTCGGTGAGGGCGGCCAGCGAGAAGTATTTTGTGAGCAGATAAGAGGCCACGCCAAACTTATCGAGACCCATCAGACGGGCACTCAGCGACGGGGCAATCTCGCCGGGTATGCCACTCTGGTGCAGACCGATGACGCCCTGGTTCTTTTCGCCAACACGCACGAGGATAATCTTTGTGGTACCAACACCACGGCCTGTCAGATACTGACCTTCTACCTCTACCTTGTCTGAAGGAATCAGGGGTACACCACGCCACAGAACCACGCGAGTACCGAAAAGGTCGGTCGTCACAGGCGGAACACCACGCCAGGTGCACTCACGTTCGAAGGCTGCGATGGCTCTCGGATGAGCGATAAAGAATGCGGGCTCCTTCCAGACTAATGACAGCAACTCGTCGAGGTCGTCTGGCGTGGGCGAACCATAGCGTGTGGTAATGCGGTAGGCGGGGTTGGCAGCAGCCAACAGGCCGAACTGTTTGTTGTTGATGAGTTCCCACTCCTGACGCTCCTTGATGCTCTCGATCGAGAGACGCAGCTGTTCTTCGAGCTGGTTGTAGGGATTATTATAAAGATCGCTCACGCGGGTATGTACACGAACCACCGTCTGTAGCGTATTCAGTGAATACTCCGTCGGATTCTCCTCGTAGTCGATGTAGGTCTCGGGGATGATGTTGTCCTCCTCGTGGCCGCTGACGAGGTCGATGTGCTTCTCGCCGTTGTCGTTGACCGATGCCTTCAGGCGCAGTTGCTTGTCAACGGCCTTCTCGAACGTGTCGCGGAAGTCGGGTACTTCCTTGATGAACTTGATGAGTTCTTTGAGCTTCAGCCCAAGGAATACGGTGGGAGTGATGGCGCGGACGCTGACGGTAGATTCCTGTTCATCCAGTAAATCTGCTTCACCGAAATATTCGCCATCGCCTAACAGGGCAATCCGCAAGTCCTCGCCGTGAGGGCCTTTGCTGATGACCTCAGCCTGTCCGCTTGCCACAATGAAGAAGCGTTGTTTGTCCTTGCCCTCCTCTACGAAGAACTTATCCACATCGACCTCCTTGGTCTCGAACGAGCTGACGAGGCGGTTTAGGATTTCGTCGTCAAACTCAGAGAACAGAGGTATCGCTTTCAAGTTCTTTGCTGTAAATGACGGTACGCCGTTGACATACTGAATGGGCAGGCGGTCGTTCTTGCGAAGTTCGACCTTTGTGCGGTTCACACGGAACGTTCCGCCGCTGACTTGTACCCAGGGTAATAACTTCAGGAGTAATCTCGGGGTGATGGAGCCCATCTGCGGGGCGGTCTTGGTGGTGGTTGCCAGTCTTCTGGCTGTTGCTGTAGTTACACTACGCTGAAGATTTGATTCTGCCATAATTCGTTTGAGTTTTAAATGTTATACTTATGATTTATTTCTTAATTGTCACTTTGTGAGTCGTACCTTCCACATGTTCTACTGAGAGAACGTTATACCCCTGCTCCTTGGCATTGCGGGGAACGTTGTCGAGAGGCTCGCCCTCAGCGAGCAATACTTCCAGAATGTCGCCCGGCTGGAGCTTCGAGAGCTCGATCTTGGTCTTGACGAAGGTCATCGGGCAGTGCTCCTTCGTAATGTCTAATACCTTTGTTGCCATATCCTTACCTTTTTAAATGAATAATGTCTGTCCACCTTCGCTGAGATTCAGGAACGACGCAACGCCGAGGACGTCCTTCACCTCAGAAATAAAATCCTCTTTCTTTAAGCCGAGCACGTGCATCGCCATCTCGCAGGCGTAGAGATTGATTCCGAGCGCCTTGGCCGCCTCGACCAGTTCTTCGAGCGTCGCCACGTTGTTCTTGCGCATCAAGTAGCGGAAAATCTTCGGACCAGCGCCGAGGAAGTTGAAACGGCTCGTGGGAGTGACCTTCAGACCGCCCATCATAAAGCCGAAGAGTTTCGTCAGCCAATTGCCACCTGTGAATGAGCGGCCCTGCTTCTGCTTGATGGCGTCGAGACCCCAGAAGGTGAAAAAGATGTTCACCTCGTAGCCTACCGCCGCCGCGCCCGTACCTAATGTAAATACTGCTGTCAGTTTGTCAAAATCGCCACTGAAGGCGATGATGCTTAGTTTCTTTTGTTCTGCCATAATTTTATACGTTTGAGTCTGGGTGCAAAGGTACGGCGGTTTTCGCACTCCCACAATCGCACGTTTGTGGCATTTTGCATACCCTTAACATGGTATGCGATTTACCATTCCTATGGGATTGTGGCAACCAAGAAATCGCCGTACCTTTGCAGACGAATTCAAACTCAAACTATTATGGCAAAGATTTATGTAAATGGAGACGCGCAGGAAGTAAGCCTGCCGCTCAACGTAAGTGAACTGATTCAGCAGCAGAACGTGCTGCAGCCCGAGATGGTCAGCGTACAGGTGAACGAGGAGTTTGCCGAACGCGAGGACTGGGAGAGTATTCAACTGAAGGAAGGCGACAAGGTCGATTTCCTGTATTTCATGGGAGGAGGAGCATTATGATAGATTTCACAGAAGAACAGATACAGCGCTATTCGCGGCACATCCTCTTGCAGGATGTAGGCGTGGAGGGACAAGAGAAAATAATAAACGCGCGTGTGCTCGTAGTGGGTGCCGGCGGACTGGGTGCTCCCGTGTCGCTCTACCTCGCTGCGGCAGGCATAGGCACCATTGGTATCGTGGATGCTGATGTGGTGGATTTAAGCAACCTCCAGCGTCAGGTGATTCACTTCACCAAGGACGTGGGCGTGCCAAAGGTGAAGAGTGCCGAAGAGAAGATCAAGGCTATCAATCCCGATGTGAAGGTGGATACCTACTACGAGTTCCTCGACTCGTCGAATGCGCTCGACATTATCAAGGAGTACGATTTCATTGTCGACGGTACGGACAACTTCCCCGTGAAGTTCCTCATCAACGATGCTTGTGTGATGGCGGGCAAGCCCTTCTCGCATGGCGGCATCCTGCGCTTTAACGGTCAGACCTTTACCCATCTTCCCGGTACAGCCTGCTACCGTTGTATGTTCAAGGAACCGCCTCCCGTAGGAGCCGTACCCACTTGCTCGCAGGCTGGTGTACTGGGTGCCATCGCTGGTATACTTGGCACCATCCAGGCAGCAGAGACTCTGAAGTATTTCACTGGTATCGGCGAACTATTAACAAATCGTCTGCTCACCTTCGATGCCAAGACGATGCAGTTCCGCACGGTTCCTGTGAAGCATCGTGACTCATGCGCCATCTGCGGCACCAATCCTACTATCGACCACCTGATAGATTACGAACAGGCCGCGTGCGACCTCAAAAACCACTGATTATTTTCGACCACGAATTTCACGAATTAAACGAATTGTTTAGAATGAAGATTCCACAGATTATTATAGATGAATTGATCAGCCAGGCCCGGCAGGACGCACCCAATGAGACGTGCGGTTACCTGCTGGGCGTTTCCTCAGACGAAGGCGATGTGGTGACTGAGAACTATTGGATGGAGAATATCGACCACTCCCCTGAACATTTCTCTTTCGCTCCCAAGGACCAGTTCGCTGCGTTGAAGTACGCTCGTCAGAACGGCTTAAAGATTCTCGCCAACTGGCACAGTCATCCCGCTTCGCCCTCGCGTCCTTCGCAGGAGGATCTCCGTCTGGCCAACGACCCCACCATCCGCTACGCCATTCTCTCTCTCCACGAGGGCGTTCACCTGAACTCCTTCAAGATTCTGAACGGCGAGGTCGTGGATAAGGAAATGCACTTATAATCAAGACTTGTTATGGACACAACAACTATAGAAATACTCGAACGTAATGTCCGTCAGCTCTCGCACCAGACGGAACAGGAAATACGTATGATGCCACAGACTGAAGCCTCACTCCCCTCTGTGGAACAGGTGAAGAAAATCATCAATCTGGTAAAGAGCATCATCTTTCCTGACTACTTCAACAAGCGTCAGTGCCATGAGACCATTCGCTCTTACAATATTGGCGTCCACATGGAAGAGCTGCTTCAGACATTGGCAAGACAGATATCCTATGGCCTTCAGTTTGGCGAGAAAAGTGAGGCCCTCACGACGAGGCAGCAGGTACAAGATAAGGCCAGAGACCTGGCATTGCAACTGATTGATGCGCTGCCTGAAATCAAGCGGTTGCTCTATACTGACGTGCAAGCCATGTTTGACAACGACCCTGCAGCAATCAACTATGGCGAAATAATCTTCAGCTATCCTGTGACAAAAGCCATGATTCACTATCGTATCGCCCACAAGCTACACGAACTGCAAGTGCCTGTCATTCCACGTATCATCACTGAGTTGGCACACTCAGAGACTGGCATCGACATTCATCCTGGTGCTCAGATTGGCGAATACTTTGCCATTGATCATGGTACTGGCGTTGTTATTGGCGAGACCTGTATCATCGGCAGTCACGTGACGCTCTATCAGGGTGTGACGCTGGGTTCCAAGAGCTTCAAGAAAGACGCCGACGGAAATATGCTCAACATACCCCGCCATCCCATTATCGAAGACAATGTAACTATTTACAGTAACGCCAGTATCCTTGGCCGTATCACCATCGGCCACGACTCCGTTATCGGCGGTAACATCTGGGTGACCCATAACGTGGCTCCCAACTCACGAGTCCTGCAGTCGAAAGCAGTCGAATCGCATTATGAGGGTGGATTAGGGATTTAATACCATAATTGTGGTATGCAAATGCCACACATATGGGATTGTAGGAGTGTGAAAAACACCGTATCTTTGCACCCAGAAATCATTCATTTAAAATGGTAAGGATTATGAGTAAAATTGCAAAGCAGCTGACTGAGCTCGTCGGTAACACCCCACTCTTAGAGCTCAACAAATATTCACAGGCAAAGGGTCTTGAGACACCCGTTATTGTCAAAGTAGAGTTTTTCAACCCCGGCGGTAGCGTGAAGGACCGTATCGCTCTTGCCATGATCGAGGATGCAGAGCAGAAAGGCATCTTGAAGCCCGGTGCCACCATCATCGAACCCACCAGCGGAAATACGGGCGTAGGACTGGCACTGGTCAGCGCCGTCAAAGGCTACCACCTTATCCTTACCATGCCCGAAACCATGAGTATTGAGCGTCGTAATCTAGTGAAGGCTTACGGTGCTGAGGTTCGTCTCACCTCTGGTAAAGACGGTATGCCAGGTGCCATCCGCGCCGCCGAGGAACTTCGTGATTCTATTCCCGGAGCTGTTATCCTGCAGCAGTTTGAGAACGCAGCCAACCCCGCTAAGC
>Ga0247610_10007703_pt1 | contig 11010 bp, 6 predicted proteins | sample 174DNAGHGhighgp2_FD_193483 | JGI IMG/M metagenome (GOLD analysis project Ga0247610, IMG submission 193483) | Sheep rumen microbial communities from Palmerston North, Manawatu-Wanganui, New Zealand - 1742 DNA GHGhigh gp2 | ecosystem: Host-associated > Mammals > Digestive system > Stomach > Rumen ...
CAAAGTTATGATTGTTATTAAGTGTACTCTTAATATCATTCATTCTACGAGCGAGCGTAATCTTATTATCCTTATTCTCCTCATCTTTTATTTTAATGGTGTTATTTACTAACGCAATAAGATCCTTAACTTTCTTTAATGTAGGTAATTCATGACGCTTATCACTACACATTCTGCCATCTCCTTTTATTGCTTGGGCAATAGATTGTAGAATGGGAACGGAAACACTAATTTTACAGAGGGTCAATAGTTCCAACAATTCATTTCTAAAATATTCCTCTTTAAGAGCTAATATCGTTGGGATTTTTTTGTTTTTTAAAATAGCATTGATTCTATTCGATAATACTGTTTTCCATTGACTATTCTGCTCTCCGATTTTGTATTCTTTTTTCCAAAAGTCAAGTGTTTCTAAGATACCATCGCAAATAGCTTTAAGCATTAGATCTAATACGTGAAGATTTTGATGTTTGTTCAGACATTCTACCGCCATAGTATAAACGGCATCAATAAATTGACTCGCAAAACCTTGTTTATTATTATCAACTAAGGCATAATGGCTATTGGGGTTCTCCGGGTTAAATAATGATGCGATATAAACGTGTAATGGTTGCTGATGAGATTTTGATAAAATAGTTTCTACATCAGCGCGAAAAACATCTTGATACAATGTAGAGCCGACAGTGGATAAACCATCAATAGTATTAAAACACTCGCTAATTATCCGTTCTAATTCAATCTTTGTTTTTATAGTCAATGATTGTTTAAGTCCGTTTATATTGGCGAGGTCATTGTTCACCAAACATTTTTGGGGATCAATCCATTGAGTAAGAGTTTTAGTTGCCAATTGCAAACCAAATAATTCCTTGATTAGGGTTTTGGGATAGTATATCATCTTACTACCAAAAGTAGAAAACATCCAACTGCTGAAATTTTGTTGCATGTCTATGGCGCGCTCGGCTAATTTATCTGAAAATGTAGTAAGTGGTTGTCCGTTACTTCCAACTTCTCCAAATCCACATATACGAGCAAATATATGCAATCCAGCTACTTTGTACAAGTCTGGAAGTTCCATTTGGGCAAAACCAGATGTATAGTCTTGCGATAAGAAATAGCATTGTTTAAAGGGACGACTCGGATTTTTCAATCTTGTCCCTGAAGGTTTGTAAACATCATATATATGGCTTTCTTGTGAGTAATATTGGATGGCAGTGATGGCTGAAAAATAATTGTATAAAAGAGCACTATTCCCTCCATTCTCCAAACATTGCCGATTAGGAGTTAAAAACAATCCGAAAACATTATCAGATTGTGTGATTTCTCTTACCATATAAGCGATATCTACACAAGTGCCAGATCCAGTTCCTCCGGTTAGAGTACCTACAATATACACGTAGGTATCATTATTGCCATTTATACTAGACCAAGCATTGTTTAATCTGGTTCGGACATCTGAGTAATTTATCCATAATGCCAAACGTCCATATGCCGAATTTCCACCAGCACCCGAACCTGCGGCGAGATTTTCATCTGCTTCAGGGATCCACGAAGAATCGATATTTTTATTCCCTTTTAAAGTTTTTGTACCAGAATATATATTCTCTAGAGAAATGGGAACAGCCTCAATGTCATTTAATCCAAGCGCAGTGGATTTTGGTGTCTTTTTTATATCCGTTTCGAGATATAAGTACTTTACGTTTTCCGGTTTATTTTTTTGGGACTTAAACTGATAATGGAATTGCTGACATTCTTCAAGAATGTGTAGTCCGCTGGTGCCAAGACCAATTACTAACGCTGTTTTCATATGATTTATTTATAAAGATTAGTTAATTTATTAGTCAAATAAAAAAAGATAAAGCTTAAAATCAAGATTACTAAAATCTCAGGAATAAGCATGTAATACACGTTATTGAAATCCCAAGTCCATTGTCCCCAAGTGAAATGTTGCCAGCCATTTAACTTAATAAAGAAGAAGAAATATATTACAAATAATACGGCAGAGGAAATCACTCCTTCTATTACTGACAATAACTGTATCTCTCTCAATGGTAAATTTTGTTTGAGAGATAAATGACACCGGATAATAGAATAAATCCATGTAAACAAGGTTACTCCTCCGAGTAAGATGAGTGTGCGTGAAATCACAACCCATAGTTGAGATGATAATGTAAAAATCATAGCGTTTTAAAAATTTATTGTTAAACAATGTTAATCTCGTTCCAATATTAAATCCCCAGGCGTTGCTTTCAGTTTTATGTACATGGTAAAAACCACAACAATGAGAGAAAGGATTGGGATGCATAAAATGGTGGTTATTACCATTGGATCATTAATTACAAAGTAGTAATATCCAGTATCTCTTGAGAAATCAAAAACTCTACAGACTATTTCTGTTAATCCTAATATAGCAAGTGCCGATATCAAAGCACCAAGGATTAAAGAGAGGAATATGGCTACATATAACTTTATTATAGTCCTATTTGATAAACCAAATGCCATAATCGTTCCCAAATTCTTAGATATACTTCTAAAATGTGAATCGATTAGAAACCAAATAAATATCGCTAAGAAGATAATGGATATAACCAGTATAGATATACAGAGCAATGTAATAAGAGTATTAAAGGTTGTAATATTTTCCTTTGCTTTGATTTGAGTCATATCTATTCTAATGCCTTTATTTTGCGCTTCCTCCGCAAACGCAGGAACAGATGAAAGGTCATTGAACATAAATGAAATATAATTCGTTTTTATCTTATTTACATCTGGTCGCGTGTTGAATTGATATTCAAAGACATGATATGCTTTCTCCTGTAGTTTGTCTTCCAACAACTCATTAATTTTATTTATCGTAGTGATTGAATCTTCGACATATCTTATTTTGTAACTTGTCGCAGAGCGTAAACATTCATAGTAATTATCTTTTTTAATCTCAGATATTCCAAATCCTAAATTCTCTACTATTTTTACTATAGTATCTTCTAAATTATTATAGTCGCTAACAAATTGTGTCCGCATAAAATATTCTGGATGTAGAGAGGGAAGAAAAGGAGAGATTTCATGATCTTCAAGTTGATAGCAAAATTGTTGAAGAGCCATAAAATCTAACATATTTGGTAGTTTGTCAACAACTGCAATGAGGGGAATAGAAAGGCTGACAAAATTAGAATCTTGGCTTATTATTGGTACATTCCATCCCTTATATTTTAAATCTTCATCATGTGCAGCGTACTTGATGAATAATGGATATTGATTAGATCCATCATATCCTAGTCTTTTCAAAAATTCCTTTGTAACGATCCATCCATAATCCTGTTCAGGTATATCGTCAAAGTCATACTCAGTTACAGCTCCATTTGTGCATGGGTCTAATAATGATGTTAGCAGTTTACTTTGGGGCGAAATAGTACGTCCAAGTGCTCGTATTTTATGCCGTTCAGTGGAATACACATAGCTAATGAGATAATAATTATTCTCTATTGCATAAATATTAAATTGCTCTTGTTGAGATTGCATGTAACTACTAAATGCATCAAAATTCCCTTGCTCACTTACCTCTACCCAATTAACAAATGGGTCGTCCATTACATGATTCAAGTAATGTTGGCCAGAGCGACTAAATTCTATAGCACCTATTGCTCCTAGAAATACTAAGAATAAAATCCAAAAATTTCGGTTGCCTTTTTCTGTGACAGCCCCAAACTCCTTTTTATAAAATATTTTATTAAATAAATTACTCATTGTTCTCTTAATATTTCAAGTACGACACCATCATTAATAATAGAATGATTATGTAACCAACCCTCTTTAGTCTTTTCAAAAACGCTAGACGAATTTATTGTACCATGAAAATCATCTACCTTATTAGCGATTCCATGCTTTTTGAATATTTTGATGATACGATCTCCATATTTCATTGCCATAGGTAAGTCATGGGAGACAATGATTGCAGTAGACTCTGTTTTTTTCTTCATTTCGTTTTGTAAAAAAGCCATTAGCATATCCGCAGTGAAAGGGTCAAGATTGCCGGTCGGTTCATCACAGAATAGAATATTAAATTTCGCAATAATAGCCCTAGCGAATGCCATTCTTTGTCGCTGACCTCCTGATGCCTCTGTTGGTAAATTGAATATCTGTGAGTTAATATCTATACTACCACAATCATTTATCTTAATAAAATCATCTTTTAAACCAACCTCTTTTAAAACTTGTACAGTAGCAGCTAATGCTTGACTTTGATTAGCTCCTTGTAACATCAATGTCATGGCAATATTTTCGTAAACATTGAAACTTTTCATAAGATTGGTTTGTTGAAATATAAAACTAAAATGATCCAAACGCAATCGAGATAGATATGAATTACCTTTTTCCCATATTGTCGTATAGTCAATTGATTCATTCTCACTAGGGTGAAATGTGTATCTACTATCGTGTTTTTTTTCTAAAGTATTATTCATTAATCCCAATGATTCGAGAATTGTACTTTTCCCGCATCCGGATTGACCTACGATAAAGATTATCTCACCTTTAGGAATCTCTAGAGATTCTACCTCAAGTGCAATTTTTGCCTGTTTATCATTTGCCTTTTTGTACGAGCAGCAAATGTTTTTAATATCAAAATATAATTTTTTCATGTTATTCAGCGACAAATCCTGGTACATCTTTAAAAGGATACCAATAGTAGCTTATATTATTGCTTATAAATCTACAAGGAGAAGCACTATCCTTAATGGATTTTAATTTTTCAAGTTTAATATTAAAATCTTTAATATACTCTGTTAGGACCGAATCTTTCATATATGGGATGTCAATAATCTTAAATGTTGTAGAGATCTTAATAGGCACTCCATATATTCTACTTAAAAGTTCATTCATATCCATTCCCTGTATTGTACTCGCATCTTCTCCAAGAATGCTAACTCCCATTGATATTACTGCATCTTGGAAAGCTGTTTTTTTGCTTACGATGTCGGGGCGATTGATTTTATTTAGTTCTCTATAAATACGATCTAGTTCATCTTGACTAAAGAATAATACATAGTCAAATAATTTAAAGTTTGTTCCTTCAATCTTTGATGGAACATAAGCTAAAAACTTGTCTGCACGTTCTTTGCTTAAGTGGCGATTGATAGCATCATCACTCCAACCTAGTAATCTAAACATTGCTCGCAGATCCTCCTCTGTGATTTGTACATTTTTTGTTGTCAGATTGTTGTCTTGATTATCTATCATATTAATTCGAGCATCAACATCACGAATGAAATTGTCTATATTATCACTTACTAATGACTTTAAACCTTTATCTGACAACGTAGTTCCTTTTTCTACAAATTTGTATGTTGCTAATCGAATATATTGTCTTTCATTAGGTGCTTTTCTAAATTCCCACCAGTTATTATTTGTTGCGCAATATTTATAGTTTGTTTTTGCAGTTTGATTGAAGTAAGCTGCAAATGATGATTGTATACGAGCAACTTGTAACCCCCATGCGGTTCCAGCATCTGAGCCATCGTTTTTAACTTGATATCCCAGAAAATTGATGTTATTAGTATTCATTCTGCGGGCTATATCATCTGCAGCATCTTGCCACTTTATTCCATTATGAGAACTGTGATCTCCGGCATCACCAAGGAGAATGATAAAATTACTATGTTTCTTATCGTATCCCATTCTTTCCGCATCTAAAGCGACTCGTAGTCCCTCAAACATTGCTTCTTCGTAATCTTTGTCACTACTGGAAGCTTTATCTTTAGCATCATCTAGAAATTTAGCCGCCTTAGTTAAATCGGAATTCAACTCGCATACATTAGTGGTTTTAGCGTCATTATAATCTTTATACAATACAATGCCAACCTTGAGATCTGAATTGGCAATATGTGAATTATAGTCTCGATTAATCAAGTCTAGTACAGATTGTGAGACTGCGCTGAAATATTTTTTCATAGAGGAAGTATGGTCTATGACAAAAATAATGTTAATGTGTTGTTGTAATACCTTTAGCTCTTCAATCTGCCTTTTATTATTGCCGTTGTTTATACTTTCTTGAATGATAGCAGAGTAGAATATATTTTCATTATTTTGTGTACACCTTAGTATAGGAAGGCGCATGTTGTACGAATCAAGGTACTTAGTAGTTATATCATAGGTGGCAAATTTATTGTTTATAACCTGTCTGTCGTAAAAATTATTTGCAGAAACCGAATCAAAAAATGTAATAGGATATAAATTTCTCCTTTCATAAAAATTAACAGCTGCATTCGAAGAGGTGGGTTCAAGGCATAATCTATGATTCCATTCTGTTAAATAGTCTTCAGACAGCCAACCAAGAAGTTGATAGGATTTGTCACATTTATATTCTTTACTTAATAAATAATATTTCTTTCCGCTCACCTTGGCTGTTTTCATTACAAAAAGTATATCCAGGTTACGCGCTTTTGATCCTGTTACGTCTCCATTATCATCTGGATTCGTAAGGAATGGAGGTTCTGTAATAGAGTTTTTAGTTTTTGATACATCCTGAACTACTAATCCTTTTTGGTAGATTTGATTACTATTTTGTGGACAAAGTTGCCATAATAAAAGATTGTTTATATTTACCCATCCTTTATCTATGGCATCAGTTGGTATATCAGGGTAGGATGGCGCCTTTTCGGTAGAAAAGACATGCGCCATATTGTGTTGAAATTCAGCAATATAAACTTTCTCTCCAAAACTTAAGTTACTTTTCGGAGTTTTTGATGAAGGGGATGAAAACGTTACATTATTGTTGCGATCACTAAAGGCAGACCATGCCAATTTGTTTGCGGGTTTTCCAAAATCTCCCTTTTGTATCTTTAATAAACACCAATCTTGCCATGATTGATTTCTATTTTTCCCTTCAGGAGTACCAGTGGGAGCACTTAGGTATTCGGGATAATAAACTTTTAGGGATGTCAATTGTGCTTCTGCACATAATTGTACAAATCCAACTAAAACGAATATCAAAAGTCCTTTTCTCATTAAATTATAATTTCTCATATTTTTTAAGTATTAGTTATTATCTATAATTGATTCTATGTTAAGTAGATATTTTCCAGAGAGTTGCACATCTGCGTCTGAATATGGGACTTCGGAACAGGGATAATAGATAATATTCGCTATAAGATTTCCCATTCCTAGACCATTGACGAGGATAGTTTTCTCAATAACTTCTTTTGGGTATTTGTTCTCAATAAATTGTCTCCCGACAAAACAATGCACATATAACTCATCGATATTTTCGTCGGTCTTAACGATATCATAGCCGTATTTATCTGTTCCAATAACTAAATTTAGTCCTTTCTCAAGCACATCAGAGAGTCGGTTGACTTCATCCAAGGCAGTTGTCGCTAATGTAGATAATTGAACATTCATTAAATCCTTTAATTTCTGTTCTTCCCAATCAGAAGAAGTAATAATAACATTTTCATTACTATAAAAAACGATGAAATTTTCGTTAGCTTCCCTAATAATATTGCTAACGCGATGTTGTACCTCCGACATCTTCATAGAGTTATCAAGGCGTATATATATGACATGGTACGTATTTGAGAAAATGCAGTTAACATGCCATAACAATAATATAGTAATGATATGTCTTTTCATTTACTGATGTTAATGGATTTAACAATTTCTGGATTATTGTTGTCTAAAGTGATTGTACAAGATAAAAGAACCTGTTCCGTCACAATGTATGTACACAAACCTGATACATTGGTAATTCCGTTGTTTTCAAGACCTGTTACTAAAGTACGTGCACCGCATAATCTTTTTAATTTCGAGGCAGCATCTAAGTCGTCTTCATATAATTTTTTAAGTAGTGCATTAACCTCATCTTTGGTTACAATATGAGGAGTATATGGCTCAAATTCATATAGGGGAGTCTCGGTGATTGCTTCTTTATCTTTTTTATTTCTTGCATAAAAGATATAACTACCCGGGTTGATATTTATGAAAGTGGGTTCGGCTTGCCATTTCTCTCCATCCATTGAGAATTCGGTTTGTTTAAGCGGTACCAATGTTGTGTCCGTTGATAATGTGATAGTATATGTTTTTATAGATTTAGATAATTTTTCTGGATTATTAGTCACATTGGTAATAGCTGGGATATTTGTATTTTCAAGTGGAGGGAAAGAATATGGATTGCTATATTTTCCCAATTTTGGAGGCTTTTGATAATTTCCTATATATGTAATTTGTAATTTATATGGTCCTCCATATAAATTGTTAAATTCTGTCTTCTCTTGATTACTTTTTGTCTTATCATATGACTTGTCAATTTTTGAGAGTCGAATAGAATAATTTTTAGCTTCTTCACCTGTTAGCGTTACTATTAAAGAGTGCGTCTTCTTTTTTACCTCAACTTGTGTACCGGATTGCGGTAGAGAGATGACCAAAATAATAAGGGTTATAGCGCCTATTGCACAACCTAACAATAGTTTCTTGTGCTTTCTAATCCAAGAGTCATCATTTCCCACTTCGCAGAAATTGCTGTTATGACATTTAGGACATTCAAAAACCATTTCTTCGTCGGTTTCCCATTTGTGCCCGCATTGGGGATTTAAACATTCATACGTTTTCATGTTGCTGAGAGTTAGTTTTCTATAAGTTTAATATATTGATTTATTCCTCCAATTATTGCGTGTACTATTATCATACTTTGACACGCTTCTATGTGTTGTGAATAGTAAATCAAGCTGTTTTTACCAATGTTACAACTATTAATGAGTATCCCATCAATAGTTAATATTGAAATTTTAACATCTTGCTCAGTAGGATTGTTTATTTCTAAAGATAATAATCCATTTTGTATCCTTCCAGATAGATATCTTGTATTCGAATTTGTATATTGTAAGTCTGTTGGTTTATAATGACTTATGCTATAACATTTAGAATCACTGGAATATTGCATTTTTAACCAATAGTCATATATATCTGTGTCAATATTATGAGGCACTTTAACGTATCTATCATTAGAGTCAGGAATTGTATCGGAGATTCCAGTCAATATATTTGTGTATCCCCATGAGAAGATTAAATTGCGACTCTCTTCTGCAATTAAATAGTTACCTTGTATTTTCTTTATTATTTTAGTTGTATCTGGAGCTTGCTCATTACAGATATGAACACCGAATTTCTTTTCGTTAGTACAGCCTGTCTTGTCATTAGTAACCTGCAGAATAACAGAATCATTGGCGTTTGGATTTTTCCAATAGACATCAACTATCTTAGCATTAATGGAGTCTGTTGTCACTTCTCCTTCTCCATTATCAATCATCCACTTATATGTATAGCCAGATGACATTAAATCAAAAGAATATATCTCATGCTGATTATAGCATACACTATCAGGACCAGAAATATCAGGAACAACTGGTAATGGATTTACTCGAATAAATATGCTATCTGTATACCGTTTTTCGCATTTAGAAGATACTTCCAAACGGTATGCCTTCCCTTCGTATAACTCGCCCGGCTGATACGAATCTCCAGTTTTATCAGGGATTGGTATCCACTTCCCATTTTGGAGTTCTTGCCATTGATACGAATATTTACAATCAACACCAGAAGGCTTTTTATCTATATATAATTCCGTTTCGGGTGCATACCCATAGCATGTAGAATCCATGCCAATAATTGTACCAGGATCTAATGGTTCATAGACAGAGACAGTAATTATCGGACTCTCACTATAATAGTCGTTACATTTGTTGGCGTAAACGATACATTTATAGTAATGATCGCCTGCTCCTAATTCCGTAGTTATATATTGTTGTTTTTGTCCATCTACTAAAATATCTTTCCATTTACCTCCTTCAACAGAGTCTTGCCATTGGTACGAATAACTAATACCTCCGCCAATGGGATAGACGGAAAGAGTCGTAGAGGTCATATTGCAAAGCGTATCAGGATTGCTTGTAGTAATATGCAGACTATCAAAAACATTGACCTTGATACTGTCGGATATCAATACATCGCCGCATTTAGCCGATGTAGCACGTAATTGGTAAAAAGTAGTCTTTAACAAAGGTTCTTGTGGATAGTATGTGCTATATGTTTCTCCGTCAATTATCTTAAATTCACTCTCTCCTTCAGTCATAGAATACCATTGGTATGTAAACGAGTCATCGATGCCTCCTGATGCGTGCTTTTTAATGGAAATTGCGTCTGGAATGGTATTATAACATATTGTATCTGCATAGTCATTCAATATCGGTCTCTGTAATTCGCCACGCACTACAATAGTCACAATATTCGTATATTTTGGTTCTCCACATGAGTCAGTTACTTCTAACTGATATTCAGTCGTCTTGTATAGATTACCCGGCTGATAATCTTTGTTGGTAGATCCATATGATATAGGTGCAAAGTCAGACGAGCTTTCCTCTCTATATCTCCATTGATAAGTATATTTACCATTTCCACCTGAAGTGGGAATATTTTGTTTAATGCTATCTGGAATTGTACCATAGCAGATTGTATCGGCTCCCATTAATTTAATTGTTCCGGGATAAACACTATCCAATACATGCACCTCAAAAACCTCACTGGTATCGGGGGTACACCCTAGTATAGGATTAACTATACAACGATAATAGTAATTACCCTGTTCTTTAGGAGGGGTGGTATATGTAGATGAATTGGTAGTTCCGTTATTGTCGATATTGTCCCATGTACCGTTTATTGAATCTTGCCACTGGTAGGAATAGTTATCTCCTTCACCATGAGCTTCAACTTGAATGTTTCCGCTACGCATATAACATAATGTATGTTCACCAGATATGGAAATCTTCAAATCATCATACACACCAACTACTCGTGACTCAGATACTATAGAATCACAGCCCTTAAGCGATTTTGCTACTACACGATATTCGTGATCTGTAGTGATTGCTTTGGGTTGGAATATGTCGCCTGTTTCGCCTACTGCCGGTATCCATTCTCCACCAACTTCTCTTTCTTGCCATTGGTAGAGTACGCTATCGGTAGGATCAG
>Ga0247610_10007705_pt1 | contig 11008 bp, 2 predicted proteins | sample 174DNAGHGhighgp2_FD_193483 | JGI IMG/M metagenome (GOLD analysis project Ga0247610, IMG submission 193483) | Sheep rumen microbial communities from Palmerston North, Manawatu-Wanganui, New Zealand - 1742 DNA GHGhigh gp2 | ecosystem: Host-associated > Mammals > Digestive system > Stomach > Rumen ...
CATGTCGAGCAGTTTCTTGAACACGGTGTTATACATCTCTTTATCCTCACCGGGGCACAGATCGTCGCGGCTCACATACACCTGTATGCGCCCCCGCGAGTCCTGCAGCTCAAAGAAGGAGGCCTTGCCCATGATGCGGCGGTTCATCATTCGTCCTGCCACGCTCACCTGGCGCGGCTCGGCGTCGTCACTAAAGTTGGCGATGATGTCGTCGCTATAGGCGTTCACCACATACTCGGCGGCCGGATAGGGGTTGATTCCCATCGTGCGGAGTTGCTCCAAACTGTTGCGGCGGATAATCTCTTGTTCGCTTAATTCAAGCACGTTCATTGTTGTATATTTTTTTGGTTGATGATGTCTCTTCTATGAAATTTCGGCAAAATTAATAAAAATCTCCCAACATCCCGCCACCCTCCCCATTTTAAACTACGATTTTATCTATTTTAGACATTAGACTTTAGACTTTAGACATTAGACGTTAGACGTTAGATTGCGAATGCAGCGAGCATAATAAAAAAACAACCTGGGGCGCGCTATCAGCAGCGCACCCCAGATCTCAAAATTAAGTACTATTACTGTGGTTATAAAACTTTATTATTCTGTGAAAAATAATAATTTTCAGTAATTAGCGAACCACCTTCGTAGTGGTTGTCGTGCCATCCATGTAGCGGGTAACAACGACGTTGATACCATCGAACGGCTTGTCAGAGCGAACACCCTGCATGTTGTAATAAACACGCGATTCAACTGCACCATGGTTGTAGAATACTTCCACGATGTCGGTGCTGGGATCCGGACCCTTACCAGGTGACTGTGCACCATATCCAGCAGGACCATTGCCACCACCTGCACGCAGACTATTGGGTGCGGGAAGCATACCGGGAACAACATAGTAGAAGCGTACGAATACCTCCAGATCGTTGATGTCGATGGGGCTAGTGTTACCCTGCTCGAATGCACCGGTGAGGTCATCGGTTGCTGCAAACATGATGTTCTTCGTCCATTCAGTTGTATCAGTATCCCACTTGTAGAAGTCTACGATGGTTGAACCATCATAATCCTCCAAGTCAACATACTCGTCCCAGATAGCAAGAGGACCAGTGAAGTTGTCGAAGTTGGGATCATTCTCAGGATGCTGGCCTTGGCCATTGGTGTTGTTAACGGGAACAAAGCCACGCAACTTGCCAGTCTTACTCTTCACAAACACACGGAACATGTAGGGAACATATTTCAGAGTGTTAGCAGTGGGCATATATCCCTTAGCATGTATCTTAAGGAAGTACAGACTGCAATCGGCAGTACCGTCATTCCATGTCGTATGCATACCTGACTGACGTTCGGCAGTAACCGAGACAACCTCAGCCTTGGCAACACCCGTTCTCCAAACGTGAGCACCATAGCTGTTGTGTGTCTCGTCAACAGGATAGTTCACACGATCAAATCCCATGGTCCAGACAACAGGCACATAAGCCTTGTAGTCATTATAGTCACCAGTGATGGTGTCAAGGTCAAGCTGTACGTGCGGACCCGGCGAATAGATTGAGTCATAGTTGTACAAGGGTCTCTTGGTCTCCTTATACTTACCGTCGCTGGTACGTTGCAGTACTGCAGTCCAATCCCAATAAGGTTCGTTGTTACTACCCATATCCTCACGCTCTACAGTGTAGAAGTAAGGATCAGAGGTGGGCGACAGGTTGAAGTCCATAGCGGCATTCATCACGTTCATCTTGAGTGAAGGTATTGAGTCACTCTTAATCTGATCTAACGTGTAGAAGCCAAGGCCATTAGAACCCGTGTGCTGTGCAAATACCGGCACGGTGTTGGATTGCCTTTGTGCAGCCTGAGTCTCCTCAAGAGTATAGTCATACCTCAGAGGATGTGAGTTGTCTTCAGGAATCTCTACCGAGAAGCGGTCAACAAACATCACCTTGCTCAAGTCGATTGGAGCATCGGCATTGGCAGGCTGAGGATTCAGCTGGGTGAAGCCACTCATGTTGATGGTGGGAATAACAATTTCCTGCTCAGCCTCATGGCTAATTGCCAGACCTGTTTCCTGGTTGGTAGCAGTCACAGTGATGGTCCTCTCTACTGAACCCTTCTCAACCACATAAGGTTGCGTTACTTCAACTCCATCAACATACATGTGCACATCGCCAGTACCAGTAGCAGTGATGGTGCAGACGTCGCCATCCCAGCTGTAATTGATAGTGGGCTTCGGACTGCGGCCAGCCTCCGGAATGGTAATGGACGCAGTTGCTTCATCGCTGACCTCTTTACCTGCTTCTTGAGCAGTAGCAGTGGCGGTTACGGTTCTTTCTTCGGTACCGCAAGGGATTGTAATGCTAACAGAACCCTCACCAGTAGCCGATTGACCATCAACAGTCAGCGTGACAGTACCATCACCAGTAGCAGTGATGACAACGTTACCATCTACAACCTCTGAAGTGATTACGGGAGTTGCAGTCTTGGGCAAGCTTTCCTTGAAAATTAGCTGCACAGCCAAATCACCATACTGGCTGAAGTCCTCACTCCACCAACCACTGGTGTATGTAGTGGTTGGCTCAATATTCCATGTGTAAGGAGTTGAAGGCTCAGAAGTAGTTATAGCTACGGGACTGAAACTATTGACTGTAATGGTCTGGCTCGCATTGTCACCATAGGCCGAAATCTCAAGAGTAATGTTGCTGCCACTACTGAAGAGACTCTTATCAATAGTGAGGTAACCAGAAGTATAACCGCCATAAGAAGAACTATATCTCCAAGTATCGGAGCAAGTCCAACCAGTGGGCAAAGTTTGGCCATTGGTTGTTCCTACCCAACTAGTGACCGTTGTGCCATTAGACTTCACCACGATGGACCTGAAGTTCGTGGAGCTGCTGTACGGCGTGATAACAATGTCGCTATATGATGCCCCTTGAGAGCCATACCTATAAGAAACATGATCGGTAACTGTACTATTAGGATTCACAGCGATTGGATACAAGAACTCGCTAGTTTCAGTTGACGGATACTGGAAGTACCTGTAACCCAAATACATACCAACAATAGAATCAGCAACACTGAAGGGGATAGGCTCATCCAAGTAAAATTCATGCCACTGTCCACCCTCAAGTTCTACATAGACGGGAGCACTGGTTCCAGTGGGCGAGAGGTTCCAAGTGTAGGAATCGCTCGTTGTAGTTATTGTCTTGGTGACATTGTCTACCGATATTGTCTCAGTGCCATTATCGCTGTATCCATTGATGACAAGGCGCACACTAGTAGAACCAGCTAAGATAGTGCCATCAATGGTAATTGTACCTTGGCCATTTGTTGACAAATAGCCAATAGCACTGGAGCCAGAGCCGTACTGGAACATGTACACGTTTGAAAGCGTCCAACCGTCGGGCATGTTATAGTATGTTGAAGTAGTGCCACTACTATTCTGGACCTGTCCAACATCAGTGCTGGTAGCACTCCAACTGGTCAGCACGTTATTGTTCTGATCGTATACATAGATTGAACTGAAATTTGTCGAGAGACCCGATGCCACCGTAATGACAATGTCATCAAATGAAGTGATGGGCTGAGCCCCTGTGTATTCAGGAATGCTCCAAGTATAGCGATTCTGTGAGAAATATTCATTACTGTGGGGCCATGCGATGAAGTCATATAGCACGGCCTTTTGTGATGAATTGCCAGCCAAAGCGAAACGGAAACCAACAATTTCGTCACCGTTATGATCGATAAACTCGTTACGGTCAAGTTCGGTTGTGATGTAAATCTGTTGGGGATTATCTCCATAGGCAGTGGGGAAGCCGAGACCATTGGTGCTGAAGTTATCACCTTCGAAGGGGCCTACGGTTACTTCATCACTGTTGAGCCTAAGCGGAGCACGGGATTGTCCATTTGCCGAATATGAAATATGGTCTTGTCCGGCTTGGAGTACGCTTGACATTCCCTTAATTCCGCTCAGCATCTCATAGAATGAGAAATTACCGGCTTTGGTTGTAGTCGTTAAGCTTTTGGACTGATTGTTTGCAGTTGCAGTTAGCTTAGGTGCCTTTTCAATAGTGGTGGTCTTGTCAATGACCTTGACACCATCTTGCGCATTAAGCGACAGGGTGAGCAGTGCAAGGACTGCAGCAAAAATATATATCTTTTTCATCGCTTATTCGTGTTTAGTTGTTATTTTTTTCACCAGTGTTCTCGTTATAACCAGGCTCCACTTGTTGGTTGGTAGCCCTATCGCGGTACTTGATGCGGTAGTAGGCCTTGTTGCCGCTTGTTACCAGCTCAAGGTCAATGATAGGCGTGTCCTCGCGATACAAGGTCAACGTGCGGCCAGTGGTGCCCACATTGCCGGCGCTGATGCCAGCTTGATTACTTGTGCTTAGGGCATGCGGTGCTAGCCAGTTTCGATAGTAGTTCACCTCGTTGGGTTCAGTATCAGCTGCCTTTTTGGCAAAATAGTCGCTCTCGTAGCGCCACCACTGCAGACCAACGAAGTCGGTCTTACCGGGAACGGTCACGTCGTCGGTATTACTCTTGGCAAAGAAAGTATCCTGATTGGTGGCATTGGTAGGGGTGGCGACCACGAAGTAGTGGACATCATAGGCGGTGGGATCACCCACTTCAAAATCTTCAGTCCAGTAGGGATTTGGACCCTGGTATACCATCGTAGTATCCATGACGCCGTCACCATCCTCGTCCATGATTCTATACAAAGAGTAGGTTTGAGGAACATTGCTATCGTGGGTGATGTTACCAAGGTTGTCCTCCCAAGTTACCGTGGCTGTGTAATAGTCAGCCTGGGTAGCCGAAGGCTCAATGTCGGCATAAAGGTCAACCATGTACATACCTACAGTGGGCTGATGGTCATAGTTGCGCTCCCCAGATGCACCGCGATCATCGGGGATGTAGAGCACAAGACTGTTTACGCGATTCTCGGTAGTACCCTCCTTGCCTGACATCGAGAAGAAGTGTTCCATATAGTTTACACTTTGGCAGTCATGGATGATATTATAGGTGGTACCTTGCCTCATCTTCTCATAGAAGTCGGTGGTTTCAACATCTTCGTCCACTGTCGTGGGGCTGAACTCTTCATACATGTTGTAGAATGGCGCTAAGTCAGTGTAGTAGTCAGCATATATATAACGTTGATTATTATCAGCGTAGAACCAGTAGTTCTCAATCTCACTTCCGCTAATTTCGGCCATCTTACCCTTGCCGATAAAGTAGAACCTGTTCAGGTCGCCAGTGTAAGCGAATACAGTACCTGCAGTGTTGTCAGTCTCAGAACCCACACGCAATCCGTCGGTAAGCAGCTGCACCTCTGTAACGTAGGTGCGTAAGTAGCTGATCAGTGAATCTTTGGATGGTGTATAGCCAGGTGCCTGAGTGTTTGCATAATCTACCTCATTGCTCAACTTAACAAGCAGCACGGTGTTGCCATTATCATCGGGAGCACTAATGGGACTATTGACAGGTGTGATATAATCAGCAAAAGAAGTTGTTAGCTCCGGGCCGTGCATGCCTTCGCCATCTACATAGTTCACCCAATAAGTGTAGTGGGTCGAAGATGCTTGGTAATATGGCGTGCCGTCCTCTAGTGTTCCGTACGGGGTATGTGCCTGTGTCGAACGGGCATTAACCTTTACCTTGATAGTGCCTTTACCTGTAAAGAAATTCTTTGATATGGTAAATGCGGTATAGACAGTTGTACCATAGCTGGCGTTAATGTACCAATAAGGAGTAGTTCCATTATAAACAGTCACGTTGTTTACCGTCCATCCGCTTTTTGTTTGTCCGGGAGTTAAGCTGGTGATTTCATTGTCATTAGCATCGGTAATGGTGATAGAAGCGATTTGAACATTACGTCTCATGCTGATGGTGATATCTTCAGTCACATCACTACTGATGTAGTAGCCAAAGTCAACACCACCATAAGGGGTGATGTCACTGAACGCCCTAAACTGGGTGCCGGGGATTTCCTTGGTTTCGTAGATGTAGGACACGAGGGCTCTGATCTGTTCGGGTTTGGTAGCCGGATCTACAATACTTGACTCATGAGTGCCTTCAGCATCAGTCCATGTGTACCTGAAGTTTGCATACCATGATGCCACGTGGGGAACATCGACACCCCTATTAGCACGAAGAGGAGCATTCATGCGATGGCCGTTAGTGGCTGGCGAAAGAGTCTTCTCGACCATTCTCCTTGACATCTGCAGGGGCTTAGACTCGAGAGTCTTGACCTGTGCCTGCGCATCACTTGTCCAGCCCACCGCTAGCAGCAGGCTGAATAACAAAATTGTCATTTTACGTTTCATATGAATCACAGAATTAAAGGTATAATAATATTATATATAACCACAACTTAAAAAATATATTTGCATCTGTTATGTCTAGGGGCTTAGCTTGAAAATGCACCGAAAACAGTAACTTCTCGAAGTTGGTTACGCTTTAAAGCAAATACAAAAGTAGTAGTTTGAATTTAGTTGCAAGTGGATTATTCAAAATTTTTTAATAATACTGCAAAAAATTATCATAAACAATAGTGCCTCTGCATATTTTACTATCAGAAACCATGAGGGCCCTTGATGCTCGCATTGCTCACAGGTTAAAGGTTAAGGGTTAGAGGTTAGAGAATAAGCCTAACGTCTAACGTCTAACGTCTAAAGCCTAAAAAAAATGGCCCGTCCATTGCTGAGCGGGCCATCGTTGAACTGAATTGTTGTTATCGCATTACCTTGGTGGTCGATATGGTGCCGTCACTGTAACGAATCACGATGATGTTCACGCCATTGAACGGCTGACGGGATGTCACGCCCAATGGGTTAACATAGGTGATGTCAACCACCTCCTTGTTAATGAGATACTCATCAATAAAGGTGGGCTGGTCGGGCAGATTCTCCTCGTCTTCCATCGCAAAGTATCCGCCCTCTTCACCCTCGCCGCGCATGCTCATCGATGCCACATCCGAGCGCTTGTAATAGACGCGGCCAATCAACTTGACGCTAGTCTGGCTGCCATCTTTGACAATGAAAGTGTACTCATTGGGCAGATATATGGAGTCAACATTGACGTCGGTCCAGTCTTTAGAGCCGATTGTGCAGCTGACGATGCCGGTGGCGCCATTGACCTCGCTGTTCTCGCCGATTAACTCGATGATTTCCTCACCCTCGCCTTGTCCGATGATGTATGGCTTGTATTGACGCCATGCACGCACTTTATAGCATTCATAGGTGTGACCGTTGACATCGATTGACGGAATGCTAGCAGTAATCTCGGCCTGGGCCGTCACATAGACATATTTCATGCCCGTAGCATCGTCGGTGATGGGTTCGCGATGATGCTTGGTGTCATCATAGGCTGCCACAACCATGATTTCGCTCAGTAGTGCCGGGTTCGGTTCCATGCGAGAGCCGTAGGTGTTAGAGTTGCCCAGTTTGCTGTCGGCAACAACAACAGGAACATACCAGGTGTCGACGTTGACCACCTCGTCATTGTCTTGCAGGTTAATCCACAATTCACTGGCGCCGTTGACGGGATAGGTCTCGTCCTGAGCCCAGCTGTTGCCGGTCTTGGCATAGGTCGTGAAATTATCCTGGGCGATGTTGTGGACGGCATAGGCCACCGAACTCTGGTCATTGCCAGCAGCCCAGTTGGTCATGTTGACCGAGTTGTTTTGAGAACCCGCATTGTGGAACAGACGATAACCCGTAATGGCATCTTCGTCCTTGGCCAGAACCTTGACATTGCCATTGGTGACATTGGCAGCGAGCTGGCGGTTGGTGTCGGTCTCTACCTGATTGTAGGAGTAGGGACCATACACATCGAGGTCGGTCTTGTAAACCGGCACGGTCACCGAGTTGCTGTGGATGATGTCATCCGAGATGGCCGATGCACTGGCGCTACCCGTGACGGTCACGGTCGTGGGCTCACCGTTGATGGTCACGGTGAAAGTGCCGCTGTAGCTGCCTTCAGCAGTGGGATGGTAGGAAACCGTCAGGTCATAATACTCGCCCGAGGCAATCGTGATGCCCGTGGTCGGACTCACGGCGAACACACCGTCAAGACCGGTGGCGTCGATGACGGGATCAAAGGGCAAGTCGCCGTCATTGTAGATGCGCACGCTGTAGGTGTAGGTCTCGTCAAGCGCCTTCTCACCGAAATCGACATTCTGGTCATCGCTATCGACATAGCCGTGGATTACAGGGGTGACGGCCGAGCCCGTCAGCGTCCACGTATAGGTGTTCGTGCCATCGCTCAACGTGAACGTTCCGACGTCACTGCCGCTGTGCTGGGGAGCATAAGTGATGGTAATGGTCACTGATTCGCCAGGAGCAAGTTCTGCCGGTACATAGTCGGTGCTGAACGCTCCCGAAAGCCCGCTCAGGCTGGGAGTGAACGGCAGGTCGCCGTCGTTGGTCAGTGTGATGGTCTGCGTCGAGGTGCTGCCGGTGAATACCGTGCCGAAATCCAGGGTGCCCTCGGCGGGACTCACGCTGGAACTGATGGCGGCAGGCGTGATCATGAACCTGTTGTTCTTCGAGTCAATCGTGATGATATAGTAGCCCGGGGTCACACGGATGTTGTTCACGTTGCCCACGGTATCGAGCGGATTGTAAACACCCTGAGTCTCGGTGGTGAGCCACCAGTTGCCGCCGCTCACGGGACCGAAGCGATAGCCGTCGATGTTCGTGCCCAGCTGCTTGGTGAACGAGATGTAGGCCGCATCGCTGCTCTGTTGAGTCGAAACGGTAACAGTATAAACGCCATTCTCGTCACGGTTCATCTGGGCGCCGTTATTGGTGTTCCAATAGTAGTTGTTCACGTCACCGATGATATAAATCGGGCCCGTGTACAGGTAATCGGCCGCTACGCTGGCGTGCAGGTCATCGGCATTGCTGTGGACGCTCGCCGATCCCACCTGGTGCAAGGCCTTGCCTTGATAGGTCACGGTCAACTCGGTGTTGTCCTGGTTCAGGGCAGCACCCCAGTGATAGGATGCAGTCGTTGTCAAAGCGCCGCTCAGGTTCTCGGCGATAACGTCAACAGCCGCACTGCGGTTGGCATCGGTCTCATCCTCAATGAACACCTCGCTCGGATCAGCTGATAAGGACGGTTCTAGAATCATCGGTGCCTCGGCAACAATCGTCACCTTAGGCAAGAATTGACGGGCACCGCAATAGCGACCTGTGGTATAAATCCCATCGTCATTTGTCGTCGCAGATGATGAAGGGGCATGAGTATTGAATCCCGTATAAGTAGTCTGATTCACACCATAGAAGTAGGTGGGATTATCACCATTACTATAGTCATAATTGCCTACCTCTGTGACCTCAAAATCAACAAGCAGGTTATCGCCCTCGTAAACAAACGGATGGTTCTCGTCAAAGATGATGGTCATCGTTGTGCCACCACCAGTAGCTTCCTGATTGGTTGCCACAGTCGTGATATTGGCAGGGGTCAGGCGAACGATTGATTCCGTAGTTGATGGAAATGTGTTTTGAGTCGTGGTGCCAACTTTTACATTGAATTTACCTTCTGAGAAATAGAGATGAGGTGAATAGAAGGTCATCGACTTGAGGGTCTTGCCTTGGAATTCCGTTAACTGATCACCAGGATAAATCATCTGGTTGATCTGCTTTTCGTCATAGAAATAGCCAAAAATAGGCAAGAAGTAGTTCTCGTCTGTCCCGTCAAAGAGGGTTTTCTCGGTAGTGAGTGATGCCCTGCCATCAAGAGTGACAATTACCGACTCGGCCCCGGGACTGGTCAATGTGATGCTACCTGTATGGGTGCCTAAGGCATGAGGACTGTAGGTCACATTGATTATGTCACCGGAATTAAGGGTTAAGGTCTGTCCGTTAGCATTTGCTCCCGACACGGTCATACTATAGGTGTTGTCCGGATCGTTAAGTGTGGCAGTGATATTCCCCGTAAGATTATAACCTTTGACAGTGACTTGTTTAGTTACATTGTCTTCGGGATTGCAGCTGAAGGTCAGCGACGAGGGTGTGGCGCTGATGTGCGGCTCACTGCTGCCATAGTTGTCAAGGATGTACTTGATACCGGCTAGTGCATCGATCTTACCGTTGCCGAAGTGGGAGCGGTTTGAGCCAGTGGTCACCCAACTGTCACGGATGGCTGTCTCCTTCATAATCTCTTTTACCTCGCTCATCGTTAGGTCTTTGCCCACCTCCTGGGCGGCCTGGAACCACAAGGCCACAATACCGGCAGCGGCCGGGGTCGCCATCGACGTGCCAGACATGCGACCGTATGGATTTGACGAGTTATTCACGTCAATTACATAACTGCTGCTGCGGTCAGTGTTATTACTATTGAACGCTGAGATCAGGTCCTCACCAGGGGCTGTGATCCAGGGATGCATATCACCCAGTGGGCCATTGCCCTCAACAGCATAACTGGAGAAATCAGAGATATCGCCTACATTATTGCTGCCAGAGCGCTGACGGGTCACGTAAGAACCCACCGAAATCACATCACGCATGGAGGCCTCATCGTCCACACTCATATCGTCACTACCATAAACCCAGTTATGTCCGTTGGTCGAGACATTGCCGGTCAGGTAGGTATTATCGCCGCCCCATATGTCAACAGTAGAGTTAGAGCCACCGATGGGATAAACCTCAATGGCTATCGCGTAGCTGGAACCACTGGTGATAGAGTTATTGGCGTACAGCATCACCTGATGCTTGCCATTGCTGGCGATATAGTCAAAATAAACACCGATTGACCTATTGAAACCGCCTAGAGTAAGGGAATTGCCATTGACACCAGTGCTTGAGTTGGTGCTCAACAGGTTATAACTGTACTGGATAGCGCCTGTTGATTTGTTGATGACATAAATATTGATACCTATACCGTTGGCATCGGTAGCACGGGTCCAGGCTGTAGCAAGAAGACCTGAATAATACTGATAGCCATAGCTCTCGATATATGACTCTGTACGAAGGATGGTGCCCAAAGGGTTGGCTTGGGTGGACTGACCCGTGGCATACAG
>Ga0247610_10007709_pt1 | contig 11005 bp, 8 predicted proteins | sample 174DNAGHGhighgp2_FD_193483 | JGI IMG/M metagenome (GOLD analysis project Ga0247610, IMG submission 193483) | Sheep rumen microbial communities from Palmerston North, Manawatu-Wanganui, New Zealand - 1742 DNA GHGhigh gp2 | ecosystem: Host-associated > Mammals > Digestive system > Stomach > Rumen ...
AAATGATGACTACGAAAATAATAAACCTTTATTTGGAAAATTGTATGATATTGGTGGAATTGTAAAGGATATTGATTTCATCAATGATAGAGTTGTTCTAAAATACTACAAAAAACTTTGTAATAGAAATTCGGAAAAAGATTTACAATTGTATCTTGATATTTTAAACAAACGTATTCAAAACCCTAAAACTCCTCACAGAGACAAGATTATTAAAGCTATAAAATGTTTTGAAAAAGAGAAATTTAAGCAATTAAGTCCTTGGCAAAAATTTATGTCTATACTGAATTCAATTTTTAGTTAAAAAGATACAATATGTAAACCAAAAGATAATTGATTATTTGAAGTGCTATAATTGCTACAATAGGCGAAAAATCAAGGCCATTTATCGGTGGAATAATTTTTCTGAATATATCAAGATATATATCTGTTATTTCTTTCAAAAAGGCAAACGGCTGTTTATACCAGTCTATTGATGGTATAAAACTACATAAACATCTTACAAGTATTAACCAGAAATATATATTGAATAATGAATTTATTATATAAATTAGTTTTGCTATCATAATTTCTCCGTTATAATTGAGAATTTTTCTTAGTATTTTTGCAGGAACAATTATTTCTTTCTGCAGGTAGTTCTTCTATCATTTTAAATAAAAGATTTTTAAGATTAGCTACATTGGAATTAAATACTTCTATAACTTCATGATGAGAAACAGGAGGAACATCTCCGACTAATCCTGCATCATAATCTGTTATAAGCGAAATGTTTAAAGGACACATATCCATTTCTTTTACTAAATATGCTTCAGGGAATGCCGTCATGTTTATAACTTCCCAACCTTGGTTTGTAAAAAATTTTGATTCAGCTTTTGTTGAAAATCTTGGACCGTTAATTACAACTACAGTACCGGTCTCATGAACGGTTATTCCAAGTTCTTTAGCTGTTTTAATTGCAATATCTCTCATTTCAGGACAATATGTCTCTGCTGCTGAAGGATGCGTAACTATAGGGCCTTCAAAAAATGTTGATTTCCTTCCGTCTGTCCAATCAACAAACTGATCGCAGATTACAAAATCTCCGGGTTTTACATGCTTTTGTAAACTTCCGGCAGCACACGGGGATATAACTCGTTCACAACCTATATGCTTCATAGCCCATACATTTGCTCTATAATTGATTAAATGTGGTAATATAGTATGATTTCTACCATGTCTTGGCATAAATGCAACTTTAAATGAGCCTATTTTGCCTATAAAAAGGCTATCACTTGGCATGCCATATGGTGTCTCAACTCGGATTTCTTCTATATCTTCTAAAAATTTATAAAATCCTGAACCGCCAAATACACCGATATCTGCTAAATGTTTGTTTTCCATATGTTATCTATCCTTTTAATGATTTTATTAATTCGTTTATTGCATCTTCTTGAATATTTATTTCTGATATTCTTTCTTTAGTTTGAGTAATTAATTCCGCTGGAGCATTAGCTACAAATTTTGGATTGTTAATTCTTCCCTCCAGAGATTTTTTTTCGGCTAACAATTTATCTAATTTCTTTTGTTGGCGGTTTACTTCTGCGTCTAAATCAATTAAATCTGCCAGCGGAACTATAATTTTTGAAGCTGAAACTACAGAAGCTGCAGATTTCGGTGGTACTTCCGAATCCATTTCTCCGTATGAAATATTTTCAACTCTTGCCAATCTTTTAATATATGCTTCAATTTCTTCAAAAATTTGTTTTTCAGACTGCTCGGCTCTGATTTCAATATTACATTTTACTGATGGTGAAATATTGAAACTTTGACGAACATTTCTTAATGAAGTAATAGTTTCAAATACTAATTCCATTTCTTTAGCTTCTTTTGAAAATTCAAGTTCATTCCTGAATACAGGGTATTCAGATACTATTATAGCTTTTGTATCAGTTTGTTTTGGAATTAATTGCCATACACATTCTGTTATATGCGGCATAACAGGATGTAACATTCTTAGAGACATATCTAAAACGTATCTTAAAACTCTTTGAGTATTTAACTTTTGTGCTTTATCGCCAAGTTGAATTTTTGCTATTTCAACATACCAATCACAATATGAATTCCAGAAGAAATCATAAAGTACATGTGCTACTTCCCCAATTCTAAATTCTTTAATATTTTCATTAACTTCTTGAGCTGTTTTATTCAGTTTATCAAGAATCCATTTATCGGCTATAGTAAGATTATTAAAATCTATTTCATTATTATCTATACCTTCGAGATTCATCAATACAAATCTTGACGCATTCCATATTTTATTTGCGAAATTTCTTCCATATTCAAATCTTTCTTCGCTCATCTTGATATCTTGACCGCCATATGTACATAGTGAAGTCATAGTAAATCTGAGTGCATCACAACCGTATTTATTAATGATTTCAACAGGATCTATGGTATTACCCTTAGATTTTGACATCTTTTGACCTTTTTCATCTCTAATAAGACCGTGAATGTATACTGTAGAGAAAGGTGCTTTCCCTGTAAATTCCAATCCCATTGTAATCATTCTTGCAACCCAGAAAAAGATTATATCAAAACCGGTTACAAGGGTTGTAGTAGGATAGAATTTTTTAAAATCTTCACTATCCGTATTTGGCCAGCCCATAGTTGAAAATGGCCATAAACCTGATGAGAACCAAGTATCCAAAACATCTGAATCTTGTGTATAATTTTTAGGATCAGGATTTTCTTTAGCCACAATCATTTCACCTGTTTCATTATGGTAATAGGCCGGTATTTGATGTCCCCACCATAATTGTCTGGATATACACCAGTCTCTGATATTTTCCATCCAGCCAAGATAATTCTTTTCCCATCTGTCAGGAACGAATTTTATTCTACCGTCTTTTACTGCGTTTATTGCTTCTTTTGCAAGAGGTTCCATTTTTACAAACCACTGTTCTGAAAGCAACGGTTCAATTGTTGTACCACATCTTTGACATTTTCCGACATTATGTTCGTGGTCTCTTGTTCTGAGTAAGAAATTGTTATAAGAAAGCATTCCTATAATTTTTTCTCTGGCATCATATCTGTCAAGTCCGTGAAGTTCTTTTGGAACTTCACCGCAGGCTTTCATTGTCCCGTTATTTTCAATAACCCAAATTGGTTTTAGACCATGACGTTTACCGACTTCAAAGTCATTTGGATCATGTGCGGGAGTAATTTTGACAGCACCGGTACCAAAATTCTTATCGACATATTCATCGGCAATAATGGGTATTTCACGTCCTGAAAGCGGTATAATAACTTTTTTGCCAACGAGTTCAGAATACTTATGATCACTAGGATGAACAGCTATTGCAACATCTCCGAATATTGTTTCCGGTCTTGTTGTCGCAACAATAATTGCTCCTGATTCACCTTTTAATGGATAAGATATCTCCCACATATGCCCTTGTTCTGTAGCATATTCGGTTTCAACATCAGAAATGGCACTGTTACATCTAGGACACCAATTAACTATGTATTTCCCTTTGTAAATTAAGCCTTTTTCGTAAAGCCTTACAAATACTTCTTTTACTGCATCAGAACATCCTGCATCGAACGTAAAACGCTCACGAGTTCTGTCAAATGATGCTCCAAGTCTTTTACATTGATCTAAAATCGCAGATTTATGTTCATTTGCCCATTTCCAAGTTTCTTCCAAAAATTTCTCTCTTCCTAAATCGTATCTTGAAAGTCCTTTTTCTCTGAGTTTTTTTTCAACTACATTTTGAGTTGCAATACCGGCATGATCAGTACCGGGCAGCCATAGTGTCTCGTATCCCGACATTCTGTGATATCTTACCAATATATCTTGTAAAGTTTCGTCTAATGCATGTCCCATATGTAATACGCCAGTAACATTTGGAGGCGGAATTACAATAGAGTACGGCGGTTTGTCGCTTTTAGCATCAGCTTTAAAAAATTGACCTTCTTCCCAAAATTTGTATATTTTTTCTTCTGTTTCCTGAGCATTATAAACGGTTGGTAAATCTTTGATTTTAGTTGCTGTCATTTAAAATCCCTCTTTTTGATACAATTCTATCATAAACAAATCATAAATAAATAGTTTTTAAAGTTATTGTAAAGTCGGGTAAAAAAAAGAGACGATTTCTCGTCTCTTTTTTGTTTGTAAATGAAATTAATCTTTTGCGTGTCCGGCTGTTCCAAGTACATCACGCATCTTGTGCATAACCATTTCTTTAACAGCTGTTCTGCCAGGTCCAAGATATTCTCTCGGATCGAATTTTTCAGGATGTTCAACAAAGAATTCTCTAATTGTTGATGTCATTGCTAATCTTAAGTCTGTATCAATATTGATTTTTGCAACACCATGTTTAGAAGCGTAGTTAAGCATTTCCTCAGGAACACCTTGAGCGTTAGGTAATTGACCGCCATACTGGTTACATTTAGCAACGAATTCCGCAGGAACTGAAGATGAACCGTGAAGAACGATAGGATAATCTCCAAAACCTGCTTCTTTTAATGCATCTTTGATTTCTTTAAGTCTTTCAAAGTCTAATTTAGCTTCTCCTTTAAATTTGTATGCTCCGTGAGATGTTCCTATAGCAATTGCCAAAGAATCACATCCTGTTTGTCTTACAAATTCAACAGCTTCTTTTACGTTAGTATATTTAGCATCTTTTTCCGAAACATTAACATCGTCTTCAACGCCTGCTAATTTTCCAAGTTCAGCTTCAACTGATACACCTCTTTGGTGTGCATATTCAACAACTTGTTTAGTAACTTTAACATTTTCTTCAAATGGGAATCTTGAACCATCAATCATAACAGATGAAAAACCACCATCAATACAAGCCTTACAAATTTCAAAATCGGCACCGTGATCTAAGTGAAGTGCGATAGGAACTGTTGTTTCAGCCAAAGCAGCTTCAACCAATTTAATCAAATATGTTTGATTAGCATATTTTCTTGCACCTGCTGAAACCTGTAAAATAATAGGTGATTGAGTTTCTTCAGCAGCTTCTGCAATACCTTGTAAAATTTCCATGTTGTTAACATTGTAAGCACCGATAGCGTATCCGCCTGCGAGAGCTTTTTTGAACATTTCGTTTGTTCCAACTAATTTTCTTTCACTCATATGAGTTCTCCTTCTTTTCTCTCTATACCTTGTGAGGGTATTTACTATAATTTATACTTACAACAAACAAAAATGAGGTGCAAGTGTAAAGATTTATGAAAAAAGTATATACGATTTTACAAAATCCTTTATAAGTTGTTAAAATATAGTATAAATGTTTTGTGGGAAAAATAAAGGAATTAAAAATGGCAATATTACCTGTAAGTAGTTTATCTTTTAGAAGTAACTATAACAATTTGGGATTTGAAGGAGGGAAAGATAAAAAAAGTAAAACGCATTCTATACCGATTTCTCATAAATTGGCTGTACCTTTGGCTGCTACAGTCTTGTCTATGACACCGGCACCTGCCAATAGCATGACAAAATTAACTGACAATTATCAACTTGCAAATATTGAACAGGTAGATGATGACGGTGACAGAGTAGTTGCCAGAACAGAATGCAAAGATGTTTCTCCTTCTTACGGAAGTTGTGAAGTGGAATTTATGAGTAATGACGGAAATGACTCTGATGCTGAATATTTGAATTTATGTTTTAATCGCAACACTTCTTACAATAAAACGATAGTGAAGGACGGAGAAAAGATAAAAGTCCCTGTGGAATTAGTTTCAAATGTATCTTTACGTGTTGATACCTTATTAGCTAAGAATATTTTAAGAAAATATAGTGATGGTAAAACAGAGAATGTTACAAAATACTATGTAATAGGTCCAAGCTCTTATTATAAATCTTTAACAAATAAAGCTACAAATGAAAATAATGTTACTTTTAGAAAAGAATTAAGAGATGAAATAGAAATTTATGAATCTTTTTATGATGCATTGAAAGAAACTTGCGGAAATGATGTTCAGTACAAGTATGAAAATGTAACTGAAAATAAAGAAGATGAAGATTTTATCGATATGATATTTTAAAATGTAAAGTTATGTAAATAAATAAAAACATGTTGAAATTTTGTATTTCGGCATGTTTTTATTTACATGTAAAAAATAAGAGAGTGGAGCAATGGCTTTATATATAAGAGGTATAAACAATTATAATAATAACATTTCTAAATCCGGGTTAAACAATAGCAATGGGAAACCTGTTGGTAATATTGATTTTATTAATAAAAAGAAGGAAGAATTATGTAAATTATTAAATTTAACTTCTGAGCAATATGATTTGATTGTAGCTTCTAATCCGGATTTTCCGGTATTGAATACTCAGAAGCAAGCAGAAATTGTCACGAAGTTTCAATCTGCTCAAATGCAACAGCAAAATACTCAGGGAGAAAACAACACAGAACGTGTTATTCAAGGAACTAATACAAACCAAGAAACTAATACAAACCAAGAAACTGTTGACAATTCCCAGAATGATTTATCAATAGTGAATTATGCAATAAAATTTGACCACAAAAATTTTGCATCATTATCAAACGATGAAAAATTAAAAGTTTATGCTGAAGAACTAGCTAAGAATAAGTTTATTTTAGGGGATGCAGATGCTAAAAAAACTGTAGAAAATTGGAATTATTTATCAAAACAAGAAAAACAAGCTTTAATTGATAATGAGTATAAATTATTACTTAAAAAGGATGACTACAAAAACAAATCAGAAGAAATAATTAATTTAAAATTGCAAAAAGATATGAATTTTTTGCAAGCTGCAAATTTTTATGAAGAAAGTATTGATACATTTAACAACAAAAATAATTTTGAACATCGTCAAGATGCTTTACATGATTATATTTTTGCTATATCGGAAGACCCGTTTGATCCGGGAAAGTATTCTAATTTAACCGAAGAACAAATAAAATATTTAGAAAAACAAAAAGAGTTGACAAATGCTGTTTTATATGAAGCAAAAAAACAAGGTCTTGACAAATTAGATTATCGATATTCATGGGCTCAGCAAGATTTAGATAAGTGTATAATGGGGCTAAGTGAAATAAAGGTATATTGTAAAGACTTAGGAAAAAATATTTTTGTTTTAGAGAGGGATTATCTTAAAAGTAAAAGTAATATTGATAAAGATACTCAGAAAAAAATTGATCATTTAGATGAAACAATAGAGTTTTTAAACTTTTCAAAAAAGCATAAAGATAAAAATTATGGACGTTATGATAAGTTCTTACAATCTTCGGGACTTGAAGGATATGGTAATATTCCTGCAGAAAATAAGATTAAATATTTAAAAGAATATGCGGATACTACTTATAGCAGCTTGCCGGATGAAGAACGAGCTCTTGCAACAACACAATTAATGTCTGATGCATTGAATCGTGATCCTGAGTTGTTAAATTTGATGGAAGGATGGTTTGGCGATTTATCAAATGAAGGCCAAAAAACTTTGATAGAAAATAATAGAAGTGCAAGTGTGGGCTATGCTTTAAGCGCAAATGCAAAAGCTTTAACTATAGAAAATAACAAAGTTTTAGCCAATAAAAATATAAGCCTAAAAGATTCTGAGCAGAGAAAAATATTTGCTGAGTTACATATAAACAGTGTTTACGGTGAAAGATTACTTGCAGCGACAGTATATGCAGGTTCACCTGATATAGAAACTCAATCATTATATTCAAATGCATCATATGATAAAAATAGAGTTAATGCAGAACAACAATTGAAGATTTCAAATGCCATTAATGAAAATTCTTGTTTGGAAGTTAGAAAGCAACATGGTGCCAGATATCATGAGGCATATAAAGAAAACCAAACAGAAGTAGCAAGAACTTTTATGCAAGATAAAGATGTTGCACAATACATGAACGAAAATGGACATTTAGAATTGGCTGATAAAGATAATCAAACTGATATCTTTAAATGTTTTCAAAATCGTTTTTTGGCAGATGATTTTTCTAAAGAAGAATCGATAGTACAATTAAACACATTATCAGATAAAATTCAATATTGTGACGTTGATAATCAACTTGATATGCATAATTCTATTATGCAGTCACCTTATTCTGAAGTCATAGAGCATGTTGCAAACAATATTCAAAATTATGATCCTTCTGTCCAATATGAAGCATATGAATCTGTTTATGCATCAGGTAATTCTAATGCTATAGAGATTGCTATAGCAAATTCAGGGCAAGCTCCTGCTCCTGTACAAGAAGTAGTTTTAAAACCTATTCTTAATGCTGCATTTGATTCTGAGCAGCAAAGTTCTGTTGATAGCTTTTTGAAAAAAATAAAAGAAGGTTCTTATTTAACACCACAGGAATATAGTTCTCTTACTAATGCTGAAAAAAAAGCATATAAAGCCGCATTTTTCAAAAATTTGTCTCCTTTAAAGCAAATAGCTTTGTTGAACAGAATTTCTGATATTGGTACTAAAAAAGCAATATTTAAAAGAATAGCTCAGAATAATTCGGGATTTTTAAAAACTCTTATTCAAAGCAGTGCCGATACGGCGAAATTTATATATGACATGCATATTGCTGATGAAACAGTTGAGCAAATTGCAAATCAAAAAGCAAATTCAAATATTCATTACAGAAACTTACTAAATACAATAAATAATGATAGAATAAAGCACAAAGTTGCTGAAAACAATCATCCAAGGACTTCGGCTAATATCCCGTATTCATCAATACCGTTAGGATTTAAAGGTAGTCAGTTTGAATTATTTTTGAGAGATGAAAAATCTTTATTAGGATAATTGTTGATTTTCATGTTTTTTTGTTATTAAATTGTCATACAGTCAGATTTATGCTGACGAGTTCATTTAGAAAGAAGACAATTTATAATTGCCGGATAATATAGAAATTACCTCAGATGCTAGTATTTCCTTGAATAATATTCAAGGCATTTCTGTTAAAAAGAATATTAAACTTGCGAAATTTGCCGGTTTTTGCTACGGAGTTAAAAGAGCAGTTGATACTGTAAAAAAATTAAAACTTGACAATCCTGACAAGAAAATTTTTGTTTTAGGCGAATTGATTCATAATGCTCATGTAATTTCTGAACTCGAAAAATTGGGTATAACGACTCTTAATGAAATTCCTGATAAAGCTGAAGGAATTTGTGTTATAAGAAGTCATGGCGAGAGTCCGCAAGTAATCGAAAAAATTAAGAATACCGGTTTCGAAATTGTTGATTTGACCTGTCCTGATGTGAAAAAAGTTCAACAAAAGGCGGTAGAATTGGCTAAAGAAGATTATTTTGTTGTTATTGTTGGAAAATCTGAGCATCCGGAAGTAGTTGCAATAAAAGCAAATGCTCAAATTTGGAGTGATAATGTTGTTGTTGCCGTGTCGCCTGAACAGTTGAAACAATACGAACAAAAAATTAAAGAGCATAAAAAGGTCGGGGTGGTTGTTCAGACTACTCAAAGAATTACAACTTTGAACTCTGTTGTTGAATATTTAACATCAATTGCTAAAGAAATTCATATTGCAAATACTATTTGTCATAGTACTTCTATGAGGCAAACTGAGGCAAAAGAGCTTGCTAAAGATAGTGATTTGGTAATTGTTGTCGGTTCAAAAAAGAGTGCAAATACAACGCATCTTGCGGAAATTCTAAAAGATATAACAAAAACTATTCATATAGAAAATGCTGATGAATTGGAAAATTATACAGATTTGACAGAAAAATCAAAAAATATTTCGATTACGGCAGGTGCTTCCACTCCTCAGGACGTGATTGAAGATGTTATGCAAAAATTAAAAAACTAGAGAAAGGAAAAATAAAAAATGACACAAACAGTTGAAAAAAGTAATTTAGATGAATTTGAAAGATTGTTGGAAGAATCTTTCTCAAAATCATTTTCAGTTGCAGATATTGTTGAAGGTACTGTAATGAAAAAAGAAAATGAAGGCTATTTAATTAGCGTAAAAGGTGCTAAAACAGAAGCATTTTTACCTAATAAAGAAATTCCGTCTTCTGAGTCTCCTGAATCAATGCAGATAGGTGATGAAAAAGAATTTTATGTATTAAAAGAAGAAGATGATGAAGAAGGCATGGTTCTTTCTTTAAAACGTCTTGCATTTGCACAAGCATGGGCACAATTAAATGATGCTAAAATTCAAGGAGATACAATTTTGGCAAAAGTTGTTTCAATAGTTAAAGGCGGTGTTTTGGTTGATGTTGCTGATTTGAAAGGCTTTATCCCATCTTCTCAATTAAGAGTTGGAACTCCGTTTGACGGCTTAGTAGATACAAAGATTGAAGTTAAGGTATTGGAAGCGGATCCTAAGAAAAATAAACTTATTTTATCTCAAAGATTGGCTGTTGCTGAACAGAGAGATCAAGTGGTTGATAATATTTTGTCTGAACTTAAAGAGGATCAGGTTGTAAAAGGTGAAGTTGTTAGAATTGCTGACTTTGGAGCATTTGTTGATATCAATGGTATTGACGGACTCCTTCCGATATCAGAAATTTCTTGGTCAAGAATTAAACATCCTTCTGATGTAATTTCTCTTGGAGAGACTATAGAAGTAAAAATAATTAAAATTGACAGTGAATTAAAGAGAATTTCACTTTCATTAAAGAGAATGGGTGAAGATCCTTGGCAGCAGATTGAAGGTCAATTCCAAGAAGGACAGGTTATCGAAGGAACAGTTAATAAAGTTACCGGTTTTGGCGCGTTTATTAATATTTTCCCCGGAGTTGAAGCATTGCTTCCTGTAGCAGAAATGGGTGAAGAAAATGTAAATCCGTTCAATTCATTCAAAGTCGGTGACAGTGTAAAAGTTCTTATCAAGAAATTTACACCTCAAGAACACAGGATTGCTTTGAGTATAAAAGATATAAATTCTGATTCTTCTGCAGAATAGTATTTATATATAATAAAAAGGCTGTTGTGTATATTTTTACAACAGCCTTTTTGTGTGTAAATTATTGTTCTTAGTTTAATGGGATTACTACGCTTTGTTTTACAAAGCTCGTAATG
>Ga0247610_10007714_pt1 | contig 11002 bp, 10 predicted proteins | sample 174DNAGHGhighgp2_FD_193483 | JGI IMG/M metagenome (GOLD analysis project Ga0247610, IMG submission 193483) | Sheep rumen microbial communities from Palmerston North, Manawatu-Wanganui, New Zealand - 1742 DNA GHGhigh gp2 | ecosystem: Host-associated > Mammals > Digestive system > Stomach > Rumen...
GACGGAAGCATAGACCTCTTGGATATTCTCATCGTTTAGCACATATTTCGACCCATCGTCATGCTCGAAATGCCGGTCGATGCGGGAGACCCATGTGGTAGCCCGTTTGAAGGGTCCGTGCATGGGTCGGCCGGGTCGCACAAAACCGAACTCGACGATGGCGTAACCAAGGACGAGGGCGATAAGGGCGATACCGACCACAGAGAGCGTATATCTCCACGGGATACGAGCCAGTATCCAGAGGCAGAAGACGATGAGCCCGATGAGGACGGCCGTCGAGAGGTTGGAGGTCAAGACGGGCAGCATGACGATGGCGGAGATGATAAGGGTGCGGTAGAAATACTTGGCCTTGTCGGCTTCGTTTCGTATGCGCGCTAACTGGTCGGCGACCACGATGATGAGACTCAGTTTGGCGAGTTCGGAGGGTTGGAACGTGATACCGGCGATGCGCACCCATCGTGCGGCACCGTTGATGGTGACCACAAGGGGGTTACCGGGTATCATAGTGGAATAGACGAGGAGGGTACTGATACCGAGCAGGGCGTAGCCGCCGAAGCGCACCCAGTAGGAAGGAATGAACTGAATCAGATAGGCGGCGGTGATACCGAGGACGATGAAGAACATCTGCGAACCGATGGGTCCCAGCACCGAACCACGCGAGTAAACCAGCGTCGAAGACGCCGAAAAGAGCGCAATGATCGCTACGGCTATCAGGATCAAAAACAGCACCCAAAAAGACTTGTCAATATTGTCTAATTTTAATTTCATAGTGCTTTTACTGCTGCCATGAATTGGTTGCCGCGGTCCTCGTAGGACTTGAATAAGTCGAAACTTGCACAACAAGGACTCAGTAATACAGTGTCTCCTTCTTTGGCGGCATTATAGGCGCCTTGGATGGCGTCATGCAAATTATCCGTGTCGATGATATTCAGACCAAAACCGCCGAAGTGTTCGCGGAGTTTTTCGTTATGCAGGCCCATGAAGACGAGGGTATGACATTTCTCGCGAACGAGATCGTCGATCTCGGAGTAGTCGTTTCCTTTGTCTTTGCCGCCAAGGATGAGGACGGTAGGGGTGGTCATGGCTTCGAGGGCATACCAGCAGGAGTTGACATTGGTTGCTTTGGAGTCATTGATGAACCGCACGCCGCGGACGGTAGCGACATACTGAAGACGATGTTCGACCCCTTGGAAGGTCTTGAGCGACTCGCGGATGACTTCCTTCTTGATACCCACTACATTGGCCGCGATGGTAGCCGCCATGGAGTTGAGGACGTTATGGCGTCCCTTGAGTGCCAGTTCTTCTTCTCCAACCGGCAGGGGGGTGGGTACGCTAAAACCGTACGGATAGAGCGTCGCTCCGAGTTGGATCTTCTTCATCTCGCGGTCTATCACCGGATCTTCTGCCCAATAGATGAAGGCATCATCGGCTGTTTGGTTGCGGGCGATACGGAACTTGGCATCGATATAGTTCTGGAACTTAAAATCGTACCGGTCGAGATGATCGGGTGTGATATTGAGCAAGATGGCTACATCGGCCTTGAAATCGTACATATTATCGAGTTGGAAGGACGATAATTCGATGACATAATAGTCATGATCTTCATGCGCCACCTGGAGTGCGAGCGAGTTACCGATATTACCTGCGAGTCCCACATTGAGTCCGGCATTGCGGAGGATATAATAGATGAGGGAGGTGGTGGTGGTCTTACCGTTCGAACCGGTGATGCAGATCATCTTCGCATGCGTGTAACGTGCGGCGAACTCGATCTCGGAGATGATCGGCGTACCCTGCGCCTGCAGTTTTTGAATCAGGGGCGCCGTGAGGGGTATACCCGGTGACTTCACTACTTCATCGGCATTGAGAATGAGGGACTCCGTATGTTGTCCGTCTTCCCAGGCGACTCCGTTTTGGTCAAGGAGGGCACGATAGGGTTCGCTAATCGTTCCGCAGTCCGAGACGAAGACATCAAAGCCTTTTTCTTTGGCTAATATAGCAGCTCCGCTGCCACTTTCGCCGGCTCCCAAAATTACTATACGACTCATAAACTTTAAACTTTTTACTTTTCAACTTCTCTAAACTCTAAACTCTCAACTACCTTATTTTAAGGGTTAGGATCGTGATGGCAGCCAAGATGAGGGTGACGATGCAGAAACGGAGGACAATCTTGGTCTCGTGGTGCAGGTTGGTGCTGCCTTTGAAGACGATGGAACAGGTGGGGTCATTCTTGAGTACCTGTTCGACAGAGGTACGGAAATGGTCATGCAGGGGTGTACGTTTCCATACGCGTACATGTTTGCCACGGGTTTTGTAGTATTTATAGACTTGCGTCTGCACGATGACGGAGACGCTCTCCATGAGGAAGATACCGCAGAGCAGGGGGATGAGGAGTTCTTTATGGATGACCATGGCACATACGCCGATGATACCGCCTACGGTGAGGCTACCGGTGTCGCCGAGGAAGACTTGCGCTGGGAAGCCGTTGAACCAAAGGTAACCGACGAGGGCACCGACGAAGGACGCCATGAAGACCACCAGTTCTTCGGAACCGGGTATGTACATCACATCGAAATACTCCGCCCAAACGACACTACCGGAGGTGTAAGCGAGGATGAGGAGGGCGATGCCTATTATCGCGGAGTTACCGGCACACATACCGTCCATACCGTCGTTCAGGTTCGCACCGTTACTGACCGCAGCTACGACGAAGACGGTGAGCAGCACGAAGAAGATCCACCCGAAGCGGTATTGGTTGGCCTCACCGGTCCAGGAGAAGAGGTCGGCATAGTTGAAGTTATGATGCTTGACGAAGGGGATGGTGGTTTGTGTCGATTTGATCTCGGGTGTTTTCTCCACCACGACGACATTATTCTCGATATGGGAGGTAACCACTTCGTTCATGCTGACAGAAGGGCAGAAACGGAGGGTGAGTCCGACGATGAGGCCGAGCGTCACTTGTCCGGCTATCTTAACCCAACCGTTGAGTCCGTCTTTATTCTTGCGGAAAGTCTTGATATAATCATCCGCGAAGCCGAGCGCACCCATGAGGAGGGTGGTGACGAGCATGAGGATCATATAGACATTGGTCAGTTTGCCCAGCAGTAAGCAGGGCAGCAGGATGGCGGCAATGACGATGATACCACCCATGGTAGGTACACCTTTCTTAGCTACATTGAAGGGGTCGGTTTTCTCATCCCGTTGTGTCTCGGAGATGTGATGCCGCTTCATAAAATTGATGAATCCGTTCCCGAACCAGACGCTGACGAGCAGGGCGATGATGCCGGCTACGATGGCGCGGAAAGAGATATAAGTCATCAGACGGGCTCCGGCCCAATGACCATACGCTGTTGTCAAGTAATCAAATAAATGGTATAACATATTTAGCAGTATTTTTTGACTTGCTCGTGGTCGTCGAAGTGGTGCTTGACGCCCTTGATGATCTGGTAATCTTCGTGACCCTTACCGGCGATGAGGATGACATCGTTGGCTTGGGCGAGGGTGCAGGCCGTTTGGATAGCTGCGGCACGGTCCTCGATGACGAGGGTGGTACGCAGTTCGGTTTCGGTGAGTCCTGCCTTCATATCATTGAGGATATCGAGGGGTTCTTCATCGCGGGGATTATCGGAGGTAAGGATGAGTTGTTCGCTTCCTTTTTTCGCTATCTGCGCCATCATGGGTCGTTTACCTTTGTCGCGGTTACCACCGCAGCCTACGACCGTGATCAGTTTGGCATCGTTTTTCTTGATCTCGCGGATGGTCTGGATGACATTATCCACGGCATCGGGAGTATGGGCATAATCCACGATAGCGGTCCAACCCTTGGGGCTGTGAATGGTCTCAAAACGACCGTTGACGGGCTTGAGGGTAGAGAGTACGCGGAGGACGTCCAGTTCATCGAACCCGAGGTTGAGGGCAGCTCCGTAGATACAGAGGAGGTTGGACACATTGAATCGTCCGACGAGGGGAACGAACACCTCTTTGCCGTTGATGGAGAGCATCATTCCGTCGAATCCTTCTTCGAGTATCTGCGCTTTGTAGTCAGCGAGCGAACGGGTGGAATAGGTATGAACGGTGGCCTTGCAGTTCTGCGTCATGACCAGGCCGTTCTTATCATCCTTGTTAGTGACGGCAAAGGCACTCTTCTTTAAACCGTCGAACAGGCGCTTCTTCGTATCGCGATAGTTATCGAAAGTCTTATGGTAATCGATATGATCGCGGGTGAGGTTGGTGAACAGCGCCCCATCGAAATCGAGTCCGGCGATGCGTTCCTGGGCGATGGCATGGGAGGAGACCTCCATGAAGGCATAGGTGCAACCCGCATCGACCATGCGACGCAGGAGTGCGTTCAGTTCGAGCGCGTCAGGCGTAGTATGGGTAGCCGGAACGGGTTCGGAGTCGATGTAATTGACCACCGTGGAGAGGAGTCCGGCTTTGTGACCCAGTGCCCGCACGAGTTTGTAGAGAAGCGTGGCGATGGTGGTTTTTCCGTTCGTACCGGTGACGCCGACGAGGGTGAGAGCTTTGCTCGGTTCGCCGAACCATTTGGAGGCGAGCAAGCCCAACGCTTTATCTGTGTTTTCAACCAAGATAAAGGTTGGTTGGACATTGGATGTTGGACATTGGACATTGGACATATATTCCTTGTTGCTCAGCACGATCGCTGCGGCACCGTTGGCGATGCAGGAGTCGATGAACGTATGTCCATCTACGGCGGTACCTACTTGTGCCACGAAAAGGTCTCCGGCGCCGATCTTACGGCTGTCAAAATGGAGACTTTTGATCTCGATGTCTGTGCGACCGATGACCTCAATCGGTTCAATCGCGTTTAATAAGTCTTTTAGTATCATTTTCGTATATATAACATCCTGTATAAGCCATGGTTTTTTCAGCGATGACGCGGACAGTAGAACCGCAATCCATACCGGCATCATAGGGGAACTGGGGGTCCTCGATCATGCAGATACAGGTATATTGCGGTTTATCTTCCGGGAAATAGCCGACGAATGTGATGCGGTGGTGTTTACCGGAATATCCGTGTCCGCGCACGAAGAGTTGGGCGGTACCGGTTTTGCCGGCGATGGAGACGAGGTTGGATTGTGCCTTGCGACTCCATTGTTTCTTGGCCGCTGTACCGAGATGGTCATCCCAGACCACATCGTGCAGGGCGCCTTGGATATCGCGGAGGGTGGAACGGGAACAGATGGAGGACTTGACCACTTCGGGTCGGAAAGTGCGTTCGTTCTCGCCGTTCTGCTGGATAGCAGTGACGAGCATGGGTCGCATCATCCGTCCGCCGTTAGCGATGGCGTTATAGAACATGAGAAGCTGCATCGGACTCATTTCAACCGAGTAGCCGTACGACATCTTACTGAGCGTGACGGTATCTTTAGGCACATCGATACGCGCTTTGTCGGCACCCGGTATCTCGCAGTAGAGGCTGTCGAGTAGGCCCATGCGTTCGATCTTGCGCACAAACTTCCGCGCCGAGCCTTCGTAGCTACGCGTGATGAGTTTGGCGAGCGCTATGTTCGAGGACACAGCGAGGGCGGAACGCACGGTGAGGACGGTATCCATGGGGTGGGCGTCGGTATGCTTGGAATTGCGCATATAGACCCAGGGTTGGCGGGTGACGGAGACGGTATCATCGATGGAGATCTTACCGTCATCGAGGGCCGCCATGAGGGCGATGGTCTTGAAAGTCGAACCGGGTTCAACGCGTTGCACAGCATGGTTCTGGCCTTCGAAATACTTACCTTCTTCCTCTTCGGACCGGTCGATATTCGCGATGGCGCGTATCTTGCCTGTCTGGGTCTCCATCAAGATAGCGCAACCCCATTTGGCATGCCGTTCTTTGGTCTTGGCGAGCAGGGCATTCTCGACGATATCCTGGAGGTTGGCATCGATGGTGGTGACCACATCCAGACCATCTTTGGCTTCTTCGACAGGAACGGACTCATTGCGTCCACCGATACGCTGGATACTACTCATACCGTCTTCGCCACGCAGTTCTTTATCGAAGCGTTTCTCGAGCCCTGAGTTACCACTTCCTCCTTCGCCGTAGATGCCACCGATAGTACGGCTGGCGAGGATCCCGTAGGGTTTGATACGGCGGTGCTGGTCCTCAAAGAAGATGCCACTTTTGTATTTGCCTTTCTTGATGAGCGAATTTTGTTCGAGTTCTTGTCGCTGCAAGTAATTGATACGATGATCGCACACTTTGAGTCGTTTTTCTCCACGCAGGAACGCCCGGGTGATACGGGTCTTGTAATCTGCCGCGGAGTGGTCGCCGACGATGCGGGCGAGGTCGGCCGCGAGGGAGTCGATATGGGTGGTGAACTGTTTGTCGTTATTCTCATGCAACGCAGGTACGCGTGTGTCCATATAGATATAATACTGAGGCATGCTGGAGGCGAGGAGTCGACCGTTGCAGTCGAGGATGTTACCACGGGTGGCTTTGATGGGACGGTTGGTGGGAACCTGTTTTTCCGCCACCTTGAGCCACTCGTCGCGTTCTACCACCTGGACATAGATGATTTTTCCGAGCACTGCTCCGAAGCCCAGTAGGATGACGATGAAGATCATCGCAAATCGCCACACGGTATTTCTTTGTTCGTCGCTCATTTGATCTTTGTCGGTGGTATGGTGTTTTCTTTGAGTTCGCTACCGTTCTGTTGGAGTACCTCGATGATCTGACTCTGGCGGGTAGCATTGGTCAGTTGGGCACTGATGGTCATGTAACGGAACTTGGCATCGAGCATCTCTTTCTTGGTGTCGGTGAGGCGGTGCTGCTGTTTGACGGCTTGGTAACCGGTGAGGATATAGAGGAAGACCAGTCCGATGATCAATGCGATCAACGGGTACTGCTCCCGGATAGTCTTGCTACGCAGCACTTCTCCGTTCAGCCAGGATTGTATGGTATGGGTGTCGGCCAATTAAAGTTTAAAGTTTAAAGTTTAAAGTTTTTTCTCCGCTATCCTTAATTTCGCACTTCGTGCGCGGGGATTACGGGCTATCTCTTCGGGGGAAGCTTCGCGTCCTTTCTCGATGAGGGTGAAGGGCGATAAGTTATTCCCGTAGAAGTCTTTTTCGATGGTGCCTTCGAGGTTACCGCTGCGGAGAAAATTCTTCACCAGTCGGTCTTCGAGCGAATGGTAGGTGAGTACGGCGATGCGTCCTCCGGGTGCGAGCAGGTCGCGTGCCGCGACAAGCATATCGCGCAGGGCACCCATCTCGTCGTTCACTTCGATTCGCAGCGCTTGGAAGAGTCGTGCCAGTTCTTTAGTCATCTCCGTGGGGATGCGGGAAGCAGCGACCAGGTCTTCGGTACGCAGGATGGGAGTTTGGGTACGGGTTTTGCAGATGTTTCGGGCGATGGTGCGACCGTTTTTCAGTTCCCCGTAGAGCCAGAAGAGTTGTGCCAATTCTTCTTCGCTGTAGGTATTGACGATATCCGCCGCGGTGCGTTTGGCTGTTTGGTTCATCCGCATGTCTAACGGCGCAGAGAAACGAAAACTGAATCCTCGCTCCGGACAGTCAAAATGGTGAAAACTGACGCCGAGGTCGGCAAGGATACCGTCGATGGCGGTGACGCCGTAATAGTCCATCCAATTACGGAGGTAGCGGAAGTTACTATGCACAAAAGTCCATTTTGGATCATCTATCGCATTGGTCAGTGCATCGGAGTCTTGATCTAGGGAATATAGGTGTCCTAGGCGTCCTAGGTGTCCTAGGATAGCTCTCGAATGACCACCTCCACCAAACGTGACATCGACATAGGTGCCATCGGGTTTGATGTTCAAACCTTCGATGGTCTCCTTAAGCATGGCCGGTATGTGATAGATCTCAACCATAAATCCTTTCCGAACCCCCCGAAAAATAAGGGCTGCAACGGTACCGTATTGGGTGATTATTGCGTGATTATTGCGTGATTATTGCGTGATTGACTCATTTTTGCTCTCAGTCGTGCCGCTAACTCGCTTTGACTCAGTCGTTTGGCAGCAAAGGTCTCCGGTGCCCAGAGTGCAAAGCGATTGAGCATACCGACAAAGAGGACATCGCTCTGTGCTCCGATGGTCTCGAGGTTCTTTTTCTGCAGCAGGATACGCCCTTGACCGTCAAGTTCGAGGTACTCGGCGTCCGCCATAAATTGCATGAGAATCAGTTGGTCCTCGGGGTTCCATTCATCGAGTGCTTGACGCAGTTCTTCCACTTTCTCATTCCATACCTGTTCCGGATAGAACATGAGGCACTCGTTGTCGGTATCGCGACGCATGACGATGCGTTTGCTTTCTGCTTCGACTAATATCTTACGATACACAGCAGGCACAAAGATACGCCCTTTCTCGTCCAATCGTCCTTCTATATTTCCAATGAAAGTTTGCATAATCTGAATACTGAATACTGATTACTGATCACTTTTATTAAAATTCGCTGCAAAGGTACAAAAAATTTTTGATATTCACCACATTTCCCCACAAAAAAAATTATCAATTGTTTTGTCAACAGGGAATTGACATGTTTGAAGTTGTTTGGAGGCGTTGTAAATCAGTGTGTTAACTGACTTATTAACATTTTAATGAAAAGTGGGGTAAAATGGGGGAAAGGTCTTGATGGGGTGTTGAGAAGGGGATGGAAAGGGTACAAAAAAAGAACGCGCACATATGCGTACGCGTTCCTTATAAATATATGCGCGAGTCTTATACGACGCCGCTGAAGCCCATGAAAGCCATGGCGAGCAGACCTGCGGTGAGGAGTGCGATAGGTGTTCCTTTCATTGCCTCCGGCACTTTTGCGAGGGCTAACTGCTCGCGGATACCGGCAAAGAGGATGAGTGCCAGACCGAAACCGAGTGCGGTAGCGAACGCAAAGAGGGTACCGGTGAGCATACCGTGTTCAGCACCCATCGGCAGTTTCTCCGTACCGTTAGCCACAAGGATAGCGACACCGAGGATACAACAGTTGGTGGTGATAAGCGGTAAGAAGACACCGAGTGCCTGATAGAGGGACGGACTGATCTTCTTGAGGATGATCTCAATCATCTGCACGAGGGCAGCGATGATGAGGATGAAGAGGATAGTCTGGAGGAACTCAAGTCCCCACGCCACGAGTAACATCTGCAGCAGATAGGTAACGACGGTAGCGAGGGTAAGGACGAATACCACAGCGGCACTCATACCCATGGCGGTGTCGATTTTCTTGCTGACGCCCAGGAAGGGACAGATACCCAAGAACTGGCTCAATACGATATTATTAACAAATATCGCAGAGATAAATATCAAGAAGTAAACCATAATTATTTTTTCTGTAATTTGTTAATAATGACCATTAAATACGCCAGGGCGATGAAGGCACCCGGGGCGAGGACGAAGACGAGTGCGCCGTAGTTATCCGGGAAGAGGTGGAAACCGAAGCAAGCACCTGTTCCGAGTAACTCACGCACAGCGCCGAGCAGCGTCAGGGCGAGGGTGAAACCCAGACCCATACCGATTCCGTCGAGTGCACTGAGACCTACGCTGTTCTTAGCCGCAAAGGCTTCGGCACGACCAAGCACGATACAGTTCACTACGATCAGCGGGATGAAGAGTCCGAGTACATCATAGATAGCGGGCAGGTAGGCCTGCATGAGTAGTTGCACGAGTGTCACGAAAGTAGCGATGACGACGATGAACGCCGGGATACGCACTTTATCCGGGATGAGGTTTTTCAGGAGCGAGATCACTACATTCGAGCAGATAAGCACGAACATGGTGGCCAGACCCATGGACATACCGTTGATAGCACTGGTGGTAGTGGCCAGCGTAGGACACATACCCAGTACAAGGACGAAGGTGGGGTTCTCTTTGAGAATACCGTTCACCAATGTTTTCAATCCATTACTCATATACTACCTCCGTTTCTTTTTCTTCGATAATTACTTCTTCTTCTTCTGCAGCCTCTTCTTTATGTAATTGGCTGGCACCGGTGTGGGCTTCTGCACCGAACTGTTCTGCATAGGCTTGGTTAACCGCCTTGAGGAACGCGCGGGAGGAGATGGTAGCGGCTGTGATAGCATCTACATCACCTCCATCTTTGCTGACGGTAAGGTTACCGGCTTTCCGACCGATGATGTTCTGTCCGGGTTTGTCGGCATTCTTGAACCAATGGGTCATATGCGAACCCAGACCCGGAGTCTCTTGGTGTTCGAGGATCTCATAACCGAGGATGTTTCCTTCGGCATCAAAACCCACCATGACGCGGAACTGGCCACCGAAACCGTCCACCGCTGCTTCGACCGCTACACCGTCTTCATGTCCGGCAAGTACGGCTTTCTTGGCTGCCTCTTGTTTGGCTATTTTCTGCGCATTGATATTTTCCAGCGTAAGGATATATACGCCGGCAAGGGCTCCTGCTGCTACCATAGAGATGATAACGAGGCTAAGCACCATGTTTTTGAATGTACTTTCTAACTTTGCCATAACGTACCTCCTTATTTCTTTTTCTCGCCGAAACGTTGCGGACGAATCTTATTCAACAATGGAACGCAGGCGTTCATGATCAGGATAGCAAACGACATACCTTCGGGATAAGCACCCCAGGTACGGATCACCATCATGATGAAACCGATACCGACACCGAAGATGATTTTTCCCCATGCGCTCATCGGGCTGGTCACATAATCGGTTGCCATGAAGAATGCACCAAGCATCAAACCTCCGGTCAGCAACTCATAAGCTACGTATTGGCAACTATCCATGCCTGCCGGAGTACCGATCCATGCAAACAATGCTACGGTAGCAATGATCGATACCGGTATATGCCATGTGATCACTTTCGTGCAGATGAGGAACAGACCACCGAGAATGAGCGCTAACGCGCAGACCTCACCAAGCGAACCGCCCATAGCTCCTAAGAAAGCATCCTTGAGAGCCGGGAGTTGGTCCATCACACTCAGGTCACCTGTCTTGGCGATATGCTTGAGATAATAGAGCGGGGTAGCACCTGTCTCTGCATCCAGATAGGAGGT
>Ga0247610_10007715_pt1 | contig 11002 bp, 7 predicted proteins | sample 174DNAGHGhighgp2_FD_193483 | JGI IMG/M metagenome (GOLD analysis project Ga0247610, IMG submission 193483) | Sheep rumen microbial communities from Palmerston North, Manawatu-Wanganui, New Zealand - 1742 DNA GHGhigh gp2 | ecosystem: Host-associated > Mammals > Digestive system > Stomach > Rumen ...
GGACGCCCTGCGGAATGCAAAGAGCGCCCGGCTTCAATTGCTCTGCCCCGTCAGTTCGGTCCAGATGGAATACCTTCTCCATCTGAAGCCAGCCGCCATGATCGAAGCGGTTAAAAAAACAATCAGCGCATGCACCAGGCTGACAGACCAGGTTGAATTCATCGCCGGCGATGCCACCCGCAGCGATCCGGCCTTCCTTTGCAGCATTCTTTCAGCCGCTGTCGAGTCCGGTGCCCGCTACGTTACGCTGAGCGATTCGGCCGGAATCCTGACTTCAGTGGAAACTTCTTCCTTTATCAGCGATCTCAGGCGTGATGTGCCTGAACTTAGCGAAGTGAACCTGGGCTTTTTCAGTTCAAACGCACTGAGCCTTGCCGATGCCTGCGCCTATGCCGCCGTACAAGCCGGAGTGCATGAAATCAAGGCTGCTTCCCACGGCGGAAACGCGGTATCCCTTGCAAATATCGTCCGTCTGCTTGCCGTCAAGGGTCAATCAATCGGCGTGCAGTGCTCCGTCAGCACGGAACAGCTGAAGCGCGTGACAAACCAGGTGGAAATGATCTGCAGGTCCGCCGGGAACAAAAATGTTTCCTTCCGGGATGATCTTGCCGGCGAATCCGACCTGGTCCTTAACAGCCATGATTCATTTGAAACGCTGATTCACGCGATTGAAACGCTGGGGTATGATCTCGGCGCCGAGGATCAGCAAAGGGTCTGGAAATGCTTCAGGCAGACCGCGGAACGAAAAGAGCGGATTACTCTGAGGGAGTTGGACGGCATTATCGCCGCAGAAGCCATGCAGGTTCCCCCGACTTATCACAACGTTCGTTACGTGATTACCACAGGCAATGAAATAGGTGCAATGAGCCGTATGCGAATGATGTTTCATGATGATGAAATCGAGGGCATTGCCGCAGGCGACGGAGCAATCGACGCCGCGTTTAATTCCATTGAAAAAGCCACCGGACGGCATTTTGAACTCGATGATTTCCAGATCCAGGCTGTCAGCGAAGGACGGGAAGCCATGGCTGAAACGGTCGTGCGGCTTCGCTGGGAAGGAAAGCTGTACTCCGGACGCGGGATTTCCACGGACACGGTCGGCGCCGGCATTCTTGCCTACATGAACGCAGTCAATAAGATCATCTATGAGGAGGAAGAGGCATGAACCTTTCTTTTTCCACACGTGGATGGAACCACCTGAGCTGGGAGCAGCAGGTAAAGGATGCTGTGTATACTGGTTTTTCAGGCATTGAGCCGTATAATATCCAGGCTTTTGCAGCCCTTTCGGGCCGGGGAGGCGCTTTTCACGAATATACGCTTCAGGAGACGGTCCGGCAGCTGAAAGCGGCGCACATCCAGCTTCCATGCTTCGATTCCTCCATTGATTTATCTCTTTCTGAAGGAGCGGTAACAGAAGACGCAAAGTTTTTGATTCGCACTGCTTCTGCTGCCGGGTGTCATTGCGTTGCGTTTTGTGCTCTCAGCGATCGCGAGGACACGATCAAAGCCCGCATCGATGCACTTCTGCCGCTGGCCGAGGAAGATGATGTCTGTCTGCTGATAAAAACCGTCGGGATTTTTGCCGATACCGAAAGGCTTCGGAAGGTCCTCGATGGTTATGCCCGTGACGGAATCGCCGCGCTTTGGGATATGCATCATCCCTTCCGTGATTTCCATGAAACGCCTGACCAGACGATTCGTAATCTGGGCGCCTATGTACGTCACGTCCATCTGCGTGATTCGGACGACCTGGGCGCCTATAACCTGATCGGCGAAGGAACACTGCCTGTTGGGGATATGATGGAAGCCCTTTATTCAATCGACTACAACGGCTTCATTTCTCTAGAATGGAAAACAGAATGGATGCCGGATCTTCCGGACCGTGAAATCATCTTCGCCCATTTCCAGAATTATATGAACCGCTTCGATAATCCCCGCGGAAAGAAGAAAGCCCTCTATTTCAACGAGGACGGCACAGGTAAATACATCTGGAAAAAAGACGAACTGATTGACCTTACCTTCGGCCAGGTCTTGGACCGCATGGTAGAGGAGTTTCCGGACCAGTATGCTTTCAAATATACAACGCTGGACTACACGCGAACCTATGAGGAATTCCGTGACGATGTGGATCGCTTCGCGCGTGCCCTGATCTCCATGGGCGTCCGTGCCGGGTCTAAAGTGGCCATCTGGGCCACGAACGTGCCGGCCTGGTACATCACATTCTGGGCTACAACGAAAATCGGCGCTGTTCTGGTTACAGTAAACACTGCCTACAAGATCCATGAAGCGGAGTACCTTCTTCGCCAGAGCGATACTCATACGCTTGTAATGATTGAAAGCGCCCTGGACAGCAATTACCGTTCGATTATCAACGAGCTTTGCCCGGAGATCGCGGCAACTCCGGCCGGAGAAGCGCTCCATTGCCGACGGCTTCCTTTCCTACGCAATGTCATCACAGTCGGATTCGCGCAACCCGGATGCCTTACCTTTGAAGAAGCGATGAACCGGGCAGATTCCGTCCAGAAAGAAAAGCTTATTTCTATGGCGCAGCATGTTCGTCCGGACGATGTCTGTAACATGCAGTATACTTCCGGAACAACAGGCTTTCCGAAAGGCGTTATGCTCACGCACTACAACGTTGTAAACGACGGTAAATGCATCGGTGACCGCATGGGGCTATCAACGGCGGACCGCATGATGATCCAGGTTCCGATGTTTCATTGCTTCGGAATGGTACTGGCCATGACCGCCTCGATGACACATGGAACAACGCTCTGCCCCCTGCCCTATTTTTCAGCAAAAAACTCCCTTGCATGCATCAATCAGGAGAGAATCACCTGCTTCCACGGCGTGCCTACAATGTTCATCGCAATGTTCAATCACGAGGATTACAGGAAAACGGATTTTTCCTATATGCGAACGGGCATCATGGCAGGTTCAGGCTGTCCTCCTGAACTGATGCGCCGCGCAGCGCAGCCGGATGAAATGAATATGCGTGGTATCGTCAGTGTTTACGGCCAGACTGAATCATCGCCGGGCAGTACCATGTCCGCATGGACCGATTCCCTTGAATTGAGAACAAATACCGTTGGGTATTCCTTCCCCCATGTTCAGACGAAAGTAGTCGATCCCGAAACCGGAAAAGAACTTCCGGATGGTCAGGACGGTGAATTCTGCTCCCGCGGCTATAATATCATGAAGGGTTATTATAAGATGCCGGAAGCCACACGGAACACGATCGACCAGGACGGATGGCTGCATTCCGGTGATCTTGCACGCCGCAATCCCGACGGAACCTACTTGATAACCGGGCGGCTGAAAGATATGATCATTCGCGGCGGCGAAAACATTTATCCCAAGGAAATCGAAGAGTTTATTTATACGCATCCGGCTGTGGCCGACGTGCAGGTTATCGGCGTGCCGGATCGCAAATACGGTGAAGCAGTCATGGCCTGTATCGTTCTGAAGGAAGGAAAAACGGTCACTTCCGAGGAAATGACTGAATACATCCGTTCCCATATGGCGCGGCACAAGGTTCCGCAGTATATTGAGTTTATGAAATCCTTCCCGATGAATGCCGCCGGCAAGGTTCTGAAATACCGCATGCGTGAGGAGGCGGCGGAACGGCTCGGCCTGGTCGGCGCGGCAGGTATCGACACTGCCGGCGGAGTGAAGAAATAAAATACGTTTAATGCGTTGCCAGCAGGTGCCGGAGACCTGCCTGGTCCGTCAAAACCCTGGCGCAGCCCATTACAATGCAGTCCCTGGCATCCTGCGCTACCTGGCAGGGAATGTTCAGAGCGGTTCCGATTGCTTCCGCCAGTCCGTACAGCATGGCACCGCCGCCGGTCAGGGTCACGCCTGTGTCGAAAATATCGGAAGCCAGCTGCGGCGGTGTCCGCTCGATAACCACCTGGACCGCTTCAATGAGGTCGTTGACTTCCTCAATCACAGCCTCGTATATCTCATCGGATTCAATGCTCATCGTCTTCGGCAGACCTGAGATCAGGTTCCGGCCGGTAATATCCATTTCCACTCTGGGATCGCGCTGGATTGCGCCGCCCAGGGTGATTTTTATTTGTTCAGCCGTTCTTTCCCCAAGAAGCATGTTATACTTTTTCCGAAGATATCGGATAATCGCCTCGTTAAAATGATCTCCCCCGACATGTACGGAGCTGATGACTGAAAGCGAACTGTTATACAACACCGCGAGATCCGTGCATCCGGCGCTGATATCCACAACAAGCGCTCCGTATGGTCCCATAAAGTTGGCCTGTGCGCCAAGCGCTGCGGCTATATTCTTGTCCAAAAGCTGGGTGCGACGGACGCCGGCATCAAACATTGCGCTGATCAGTGCTTTTTTTTCCATATCCTTCACGCCGCTCGGCACCGCCATCACCGCACGAGGTTTACCGATCAGACGCTTCCCGATAACAGAGGAAACAAAGAAACGCAGCATTGCACTGGTCAGGTCAAAGTCAAGCATTTCTCCCTGCGCCAGCGGCCGGATAACATTCACATTCGCGGGAGTGCGGCCGACCATCCGATAGGCTTCCGTTCCGAATGCAAGGATATTCCGGGTTTCCCGGTCAATCGCCACATAGGAAGGTTCACGGAAGACAATTCCCCTTCCCTTCATGAAGATCACCACATTGGAAGTTCCGAGATCAATCCCGATATCATTCACCTGCGCCATGACTGAACTCCTCATTTCAGGATGTACCCGAGAATCATATCATCAACCGAAGTAAAAGGCAAGAACGCCGGAAAGGAACAGGCGTCTTCGCTTCCTTGACATTCTCAGCAAAATCCCGGATAATAAAAAGAACGGGTTTTGAAAGCGAGGTGCTGATACCATGTCTGTCGGGATCATTACGGTTACTCCCGGTTCCCCGGCGGACCGGGCAGGCATTCTCCCCGGTGAACGTATTGTTTCGATCGACCATGAACCGGTGCTCGATGAGATTGATTACCAGGCGCTGACCGCCAGAAGAAGCTTCACCGTCGTGATTGCCGGAAGCAACGGATCACGCGAGATTCATATTGTAAAAAAGGAATATGAAGCTTTCGGCCTTTGCCTGGATGAACGTGAAGCCATGAAACCAAGGCATTGCCGGAACCGGTGTATCTTTTGCTTCGTGGATCAGCTTCCGCAGGGCATGCGGGAAACGCTCTATGTGAAGGATGACGACTGGCGCCTGAGCCTGATGATGGGAAACTATGTGACCCTGACGAATATCGATGATCGTGAATTCGAAAGGATTCTTGCCCGAAAGGCTTCACCGCTCTACATTTCGGTTCATGCAACAGATCCGGCAGTCCGTTCACGTATGCTCAACAACCCGAATGCTGCCGGCCTCCTTTCCAGGCTGAACCGGCTGAAACAGGAAGGGCTCGAATTCCACTGCCAGGTGGTCCTTTGCCCTGGAGTGAATGACGGCAAAATCCTGCAACACACGCTGGAAGATCTTGCCATGCTCTGGCCGGCCGCGCGTTCCGTTGCAATTGTACCTGTCGGACTGACTTCGCACCGGAAGGGACTCTGCCCTTTGAAAGGCTTTGACAGCATCGGCGCAGCTGAAGTGCTGGATCTCCTTCACAGCTTTCAGAGGCGTTTTCTTCGTGAGCTCGGTACGCGCTTTGTTTTTCCGTCGGACGAATTCTACTGCAAGTGCGGACGGCCTCTTCCGACAGATATCGAGTACGAGGATTATCCCCAGATTGAGAATGGGGTTGGAATGCTTCGCCAGCTTGAACAGGAATGTCTGCTGGCCGCTGAGGATTTACCTGATCCCGGGACAGCTCTCCGCAGGCATCGGAAACTGCTGATTCCCACCGGTATCTCGGCACAGCCCTTTATCCGAGCCATTGCTGACCGATACGCCCCGGCCGGTACGGAAGTGGAAGTAATTGCTGTCAGAAACCGTTTTTTCGGAGACAGCATCACCGTTACCGGGCTCATCGTCGGTCAGGATCTGATCCATACGCTCGAAGGTATGGAAGGTGACGAAATTCTGATCTGCGACACCATGCTGCGGGAAAACACAGACCGTTTTCTCGACGACACGACCCTGGAGGAAGTGCATCGCAGGTTATCCAAACCCATCCGCATCGTACGCAATCAGGGAGAATCCCTGATCCGTGCTCTGTGGGGAATGGAGGAAAATGATGGCTAAACCCCTGGTGGCCGTAGTCGGACGGCCAAACGTCGGAAAATCCACTTTCTTTAACAAGATTTCAGGAAAGCGGATCAGTATTGTGGAAGATGTACCCGGCGTGACGCGCGACCGCATTACCGCAGACGCAGAATGGCTCGGCCGCAGTTTTACGCTGATCGATACAGGCGGTATTGATCCGCACAGCGAAGATGCCCTGCTTTCACAGATGCGTGAACAGGCTGAGGCTGCCATGGATCTTGCCGATGTCATCCTCTTTTTTACGGACGCACGCGACGGCCTGACTGACGATGACAAGGATGTGGCCAACCTGCTGCGCCGCACGCGGAAACCTGTGCTGCTGGTCGTTAACAAGGTGGACTATATGGGGCTGGACAGCAGCCTGTATGATTTCTATGAGCTGGGACTCGGCGATCCGATCGGTATCAGCAGCATAAATATGCTCGGCTTCGGCGATCTTCTGGACCGCGTGATTTCCTTCTTTCCGAAAGCCGGCGTAACAGAGGAGGACAATGAAGCCCGGCCGATTCAGCTGGCGATCATTGGACGTCCGAATGTCGGAAAAAGCTCCCTGACTAATGCGCTTCTTGGCGAAAAGCGTACGATGGTTTCTGACATTGCCGGCACCACAAGGGACGCGATTGATACTCTGTTCACCGACAGCGAGGGAACAGTTTATAATATTATTGATACGGCGGGAATCCGACGCAAGCGCGCGATTGAGGAAGCCTCTCTTGAGCGCTACAGCGTGCTGCGTTCCATTGCAGCCATCCGCAGGTGCGACGTTGCTCTGCTTCTTATTGACGCGAATGACGGTGTGACAGAGCAGGACGCAAGGATCGCAGGACTCATCAATGACGAAGGAAAAGCCGTCATCATCATCGTGAATAAATGGGATGTTCCGGATAAGGAAACCGGAACCTACGAGCGTTACAGGAAGCAAATACGAGAAGACCTGAAATTCATGTCCTGGGCGCCAGTCCTTTTTATCTCCGCCAAAACCGGCCAGCGGGTTGCGCAAGTGCTTCCCAAAGTCAGGGAGGTTTATGACACCGCATGCAGACGGATTACCACAGGAATCCTGAACGACGTCCTCAACGAGGCGCTGAACAGCCTGCAGCCTCCGGTTCAGGGCGGAAAACGCCTGAAAATCTACTATGCGACCCAGGGAGGTGTGCGCCCGCCGTCCTTCGTCCTCTTTGTCAACGAAGAAAAACTGATGGTCTTCTCCTATCAGCGGTATCTTGAAAACTATTTCCGGAAAACATTCAGTCTGGAGGGCACGCCGATTCGTTTCATGCTTCGTGAGAAGAAAAAGGAGGACTGACATACATGACCCATATACCTGAACTGATTGTTTCCTGCATTATCGCCTACCTGCTTGGCTCCGTTTCTTCCGGCATTCTCGTTTCGAAAGCCGTCAACGGTCCGGACCTGCATACAGTCGGAAGCAAAAGCACCGGGGCCAGCAACGTTCAGAGAACACTCGGCTGGAAATGCGGTCTGATTACTTTCTTTGCGGACGCACTGAAGGCAATCCTGGCTTGCCTGATTGCTGAATTGCTTACAGGCGACCATATGGCGGCGCTGCCTGCCGGGCTTTGCTGTGTGATCGGACATAACTGGCCTGTTTTCTTCCGCTTCCGGGGCGGAAAAGGCGTCGCGGCAACAGGCGGCGTCATGCTTTACTGTTTCCCTGTTTGGGCATTGATCAGTATAGCGCTTTGTATCGCCCTGATTGCGGTATTCCGTTATATTTCGCTTGGAAGCATGCTTCTGGTCGTTTCATTCGCGATTTTTTCCATTTTTTTCAGTAACGGCAATATCTGGATTATCCTTTGGGCCTGCATACTGATGTTGATGTGCATTGCCAGGCATCATGCGAATATCGGCCGTCTTCTGAACGGAACAGAAAACAAGCTGGGTAAAAAAAGCGTACCGAAGGAATGATGGATATGGAACACAAAATGGACAGGATCCGCAACTTCTGCATTGTTGCGCATATCGATCACGGAAAAAGCACGCTGGCCGACAGGATCCTTGAAGCCACCGGTGTCTTTGAACGCCGCGAAATGGTCGACCAGATTCTTGACAGCATGGAACTTGAGCGGGAGCGGGGTATTACAATCAAGAGCAAGGCTGTTCACATGCTTTATCGAGCAAAGGACGGCGTGGAATACGTGCTGAATCTGATTGACACGCCCGGGCACGTCGATTTTACCTATGAAGTCAGCCGTGCGCTGGCTGCCTGCGAAGGTGCGCTGCTTGTGGTCGATGCCACTCAGGGAATCGAGGCCCAGACTCTGGCGAACGTATATTTGGCGCTTGAGCACAGCCTGGAAACCATACCCGTCATCAACAAAATAGATCTGCCCTCAGCCCGGCCTGAAGAAGTCAAATCCGAAATCGAAGATGTGATCGGACTGGATGCTTCCGATGCGCCGTGCGTTTCCGCCAAAACAGGGCTGAACATCGAAGATGTACTCGAAGCCATTGTCCGGAAGATTCCCCCGCCGCAGGGAGATCCCAGTGCGCCTCTTCAGGCGCTGATTTTTGACGCCTTTTATGACAATTACCGGGGAGCTATCTGTTTTATCCGCGTCAAGGAAGGCACGATCCGCGCCGGGATGAAAATGCGCCTGATGGCGACAGGCAGTGAGTTCGAAGTAGTAGAAGTCGGCATTTTTGCACCTGGTTACCAGCCATGCGACGCGCTGCGTGCCGGCGATGTCGGATATGTGTCCGCTTCCATCAAGGACGTGCGCGATACGCGCGTGGGCGATACCATCACCGATGCAGAGCGGCCTGCAGACGCCCCGCTTCCCGGGTACCGCCATGTCACGCCGATGGTTTATTGCGGAATCTATCCGGCGGACGGCGCCGATTATTCCGCGCTGAAAGATGCTTTGGAAAAGCTGCGGATGAATGATGCTTCCCTCTCTTTTGAACCGGAAACTTCCGTAGCCCTCGGTTACGGTTTCCGGTGCGGTTTTCTCGGCCTTTTACACATGGATATCATGACTACCCGCCTTGAACGGGAATTCGATCTGAATCTCGTCACCACTGCTCCGAGCGTGATCTATAAGGTCATAAAAACAAACGGTGCCGAGCTGATGATCGACAATCCTACCAACCTTCCGCCTGTCGGTGAAATCGCTTCCATGGAGGAACCCTATGTACATGCGACGATCTACACGCCGCAAGAGAGCGTTGGAACGCTGATGGAGCTTTGCCAGGACAAGCGCGGGGTGTTTATTGACATGCAGTACGAGGGCAGCCGCGTGAAGCTGAATTATGATATGCCGCTGAATGAAATCATTTTCGATTTTTTTGACCAGGTCAAAAGCCGGTCCCGCGGCTATGCTTCATTTGACTACGAAATGAAGGATTACCGTGAAAGCGACCTTGTAAAGCTGGATATCCTGCTGAATGGTGAAATCTGCGATGCATTCACGATTATTGTTCATCGGGATAAGGCATATGCCCGCGGCCGCGGTATCGCTGAAAAGCTGAAGGACGTTATTCCCCGTCAGATGTTTGAAATCCCCATTCAGGCCGCAATCGGCGGCAAGGTGATCGCGCGCGAAACCGTAAAAGCCATGAGGAAGGATGTTCTCGCGAAGTGCTATGGCGGCGATATCACACGGAAGAAGAAACTACTTGAAAAACAGAAGGAAGGTAAAAAACGGATGCGCCAGTTTGGAAACGTACAGGTTCCCAGTGAAGCCTTCCTGGCCGTTTTGAAAATGGACTCATGAAAACTGCCTGTTTCACCGGACACCGGAATATTAAGCCCGAGGTTTACGCAGGCCTTACAGCGCGCATCGATCAGGCGATCGAAGAAGCTTACGCACAGGGATATTGCTGCTTCCTGTGCGGTGGAGCCCTCGGATTTGACACGATGGCCGCGCTCGCTGTTTTGCGAGCCAGAAAAAAGCATCAGGACATACGCCTGCACCTTGCCCTTCCCTGCCCTGAACAGTCCGCCCGCTGGAAGGCCGACAGTCAAAAGGTGTACAACGAAATCCGGAAGCGGGCCGATGGGGAGACAGTGCTTTCTGAACAGTATTATGCGGGATGTATGCAGATGCGCAACCGTTTTATGGTGGAACATTCTTCCCTGTGCATCTGTTATTGGAATGAACCGCGGGGAGGCACAGCCTTCACTGTCCGTTACGCCGCCAGACGACGCCTGAACATCATCAATCTTGCCATGCCTGAAGCAATGATGAGGGAGATTCCATGCTCTTATACGTACATATCCCCTTCTGTGTCCGTAAATGCCGCTACTGCTCCTTTGCGTCTGAAGTCTGGCAGGAGACAGAAGCAGAAAAAAACGTCAGACTGATTCTGCAGGAAGCGCGCTCCCGCGTCGAAGAAGTGACAGAACCGGTGGAAACCGTATACTTCGGCGGCGGAACGCCATCCCTTCTTCCTCCAGCGCTTCTCCGTAAGCTGATTTGCGGACTTTCCTCAATATTCTCTTTTAACAGCGTAACAGAATTCACGTCGGAAGCCAATCCCGGGACCGTTCAGGATGAATGGCTGGAATGCGCGTCTGAATCGGGCGTCAACCGCCTTTCCATCGGCGTGCAGTCATCTATTCCTGCGCTGCTCGCCACGCTCGGGAGAATCCACACCTATCCGGAGGCGGTCACTTCTGTTCGCATGGCACGAAAGCACGGTTTTAGCAACATCAGCCTGGACCTGATTTTCGGAATTCCGGGGCAAACAGTCGCCCTCTGGCAGGAAACGATTGAAGCAGTCTTGGATCTGAAGCCGGAACACTTGAGTGTATACGGTTTGATTCCGGAGGAAGGTACACC
>Ga0247610_10007716_pt1 | contig 11001 bp, 7 predicted proteins | sample 174DNAGHGhighgp2_FD_193483 | JGI IMG/M metagenome (GOLD analysis project Ga0247610, IMG submission 193483) | Sheep rumen microbial communities from Palmerston North, Manawatu-Wanganui, New Zealand - 1742 DNA GHGhigh gp2 | ecosystem: Host-associated > Mammals > Digestive system > Stomach > Rumen ...
AAAAACCTTTGTTCGGAACGATTGAAAGAAACAGCTATGACCGTAGTGCATTCATCCACAGTGCATTCATCCACTATGACGTGCCTCTGTATGGAATTGACGATAGCATCCACTGCCACATCTTTTTTTGGAACGATAACGGAATGGTCAGGGGAGACTCGATGAGAATTGTATTTCCTGACCATCTCCTGGCAGAGGAGGAATTTGAACTCATGGATACTGAAGCCGACGAATCCGCACAGTTTTTTATTACTGACAATACCATCTATATTGTTGAAGAATTCGAGGCAACAATCGACGATGTGATGCGCTGGCTCATACGTTTCGACCTTGATGTCTGTAAACCAATCTATATTCGTGAAGAGGAATGAAAAAGCTACTATCACTCTTGTTGTCGGCCATCTTCCTGGCTGGATGTACTGCATCCAGAGGGCGCCAGGCGTATGAAGAAGCCCTTCGCTGCATAGAACAGGGAGATGCCCCTCAGGCGCTTGCCAGTCTGAAGGAGGCTGCGGAACTGGCTACTGACGATTCACTCCGCATGGCCATCTATAACGATATGGGCCGGCTGCTCTTTGACGAAGGCCTTCAGGAGCAGGCGTTGGATGCTTATCAGATGGCATTAAAGAGCTGTCGCGCTATGGCTGATACGCTTGGCATGGCCTATGTGCAGTTTGATATGGCCAATATTTACCGTACCCGCGACGACGATGACAGCTGTGTCTACTATTTCGATGCTGCTATGAGTCTGGCCCTGTCACAAAAGGACAGTCTGCTGGCAACGGACATCCGAAACCAATTGGCGGGCTATTATCTGTGGCATAAGGACTATGAACGGGCACGACAATTGCTGTCGCCCTCGTTGTCACAAGCGACAGAGACGACTGGTGGCATCTGTTTCATGGCTGCAGACCTCTATCGCCAGACTGGTCCGGCAGACTCCGCTCGTTATTACTGCAAGCTGCTGCTACAGAATGAGGAGACAGGACTGCGACAGATGGGGCACAAATGGCTGGCAGATCTGTTGTTGACGGAAGGACGGGTAGAAGAGGCTGCCAATCATCTGCATCAATACGAACTATTGACAGACACTCTGATGCAAGAGACTGATACAGAATCGCTTCGCCGGATCAGTGCACTCTATGACTACTCCCTGCGCGAACAGGAGAATGCACGTCTGGAGCAGCAAATAATCATAGCCATCGCCATCATCACGGTGCTGATTCTTCTATTGGTGGCTGTCGTCCTCTATTTCAGTCGCCGTCGTATGAAATATAGGATGAAGGTACAGCAGCTGGAACATCTCCTGGCAGATTATCGCCAGCGTGATGAAAAAGTCACTGAGCGACAGAACGGGATATTGGCTGATACGCCCATCTGTCGTCATATCAACCGTCTTTTAAGTGACTCACGCCAACCTTCGATGACGGATGAAGACTGGCACATCTTAGAAGATACCTTCGTGAAGATACAACCCACCTTCTTGAGCCGCCTGCAGACGTTCCACAAGTTCTCTTCCCATGAGATGCATATCTGTATGTTGTTAAGGCTCGGTTTACAGCCAGCAGCCCTCGCTCAACTGTCCGCCCATTCCAAACAATCCGTTTCCAGTACCCGTTCACGTCTGTTCGAAAAGGTCTTTGGACAAAAGGGCACGCCTGCCCAATGGGACGAATTTATCCTGTCATTATAGGCTGATGCGAACGGTTTGCGAACTCGCAACCATCTTTCATGCGTCCTGTTGACCTTTTGCGTACTTCCCTTTACCCTTTGAACGCTTGGGTCCTGCTAACTTTGTGGTCAAAAAACGACCATGAAGTATAAAACCGTCTTCATTTACTTCTTCGTTTCCCTTTTGCCTGTTTGTCTGGCTCTGTCAGGATTATCCAGTCTGACACCTTGGATCGACGAAGTGATGTTTATCGACACACCCATGCGCTATGTGAGAGGAGCAGGGTGGACCACTCATTCATGGTATTCTATCGCCAGTCAAGCCCCTTTTATGTTGTATCCTCCACTCTATTCCATGATACTTGTACCGTGGATGAAAGCATTTGGCACAAGTGTCTTGGCATGCCGTTCGCTGAATGTCGTGATAACCCTGTTCATTGGCTGGGGGCTGATAAGAATCCTCCAGCAGTTAAACCTGAAAATGTCGTTTATCCAGACCCTTCTGCTGATAATACTATTATGGTGCATCAGCGATATGGTTTTTATGTATAGCAATGGGAGGCCAGATCTGATGGGGGCTTTATTCATTGTTATTATAGCCAATGAAATGATACATACCGTCAAAAGCAGTAAACGAAGATGGAGCGTATTGGTCTTATCTGCATTTCTGATGACTACGGCTATACAGGCATCTGTATGTCTTGTTATACTGTTGCTCTTGTCATTCTTGGTTTTAGATACCTATCGTAATGACATCAGGTATTTGGCATTTTGGGCTGGGGCTGGCGTCTTTCTGGGTTTTGTGATTAACTGTGCGTTTATGGCCTATCATGGACATCTTTTGCCGTTTGTCATAAATATCTTCTCTTATTCAGGTTCTGCGAAAGCAATTGCAGCCTTCATCCTGCCAATGATGGGTGATAGTCTATGCATCGACGCTGCTTACTATATGGGAAAGCTTTCAAAAATGGGGGTAGAATCTCCTTTATATATGCGCTTCATATCTGCGTTTACCCGTCCAGCCTATCTTGCATTGCTAATGGCTGATTCCGCTTTTCTCCTCCTCTATCTGAAGAGCATAAAGAAAGAGCCTTATTACATGATCATCAGGTATCTATTCATCATGACTTTGACTGTTCCCTTGCTAATGGTTTTGGCAGGTCGTTATGAATCATATTATTATTGGATGGCGTATCTGCCATTATTCTTGCTGACTGTCCTTTTGCTCAGGTTTCCCAATTACCGTTGGGGATGTTTCATCATCGTTTTTTCAGTATTGTTTATACTAACCCACGACAGAATGCGTGAAGACGATAGCAATTATCACGAGTTGGAATCGTTTATAAGCCATTGCACAATGTTAAAGGACCAGAAAATCATCGCCCCTTTTTCTGTGTTTTACGAAATCTCAAAATTAAGTAGCGACACCTATTACTTAGGGATATTTCCGTCTCGGGCTCTTCCTCAGAGAATAGATTACATCATTTTGCCTGAAAGATCTGCCGATTATGGCAATGATCGCTTGTACGACTATTTCGATAGTGTCAGTCAATCAGACTCTCAACAAGTGGTCCAGGTAGCCGAGAATAAGCGGCTTGAATTGAAAGTGTATAAGATAAAGACGGAGTAAAAGACGATGGGGGTATATTTTTCTCACTGGATTGTTTTGATGTTTATCTTTCTGACATTATTAATTGTTTCTGCCAGAATAAGGAATAAAGTTGGCTACAATCTCATATTCATGAATCAGGTAATAACCATCTTGGCTAGTATGACGATTGTCTGCTATATGATGTACACCGTCTCGCCTGATGTGATAGAGCGTTTCCACAGTCGGTATCTATATATTACCAACATTTTTGTCATAGTCGGAATCATCCGTTATTTGCAAATCATATTTGTAGAGGTAAAGAATCCAAGTCACACGGACGTTCTCCTGAAAGATCACTTCATCCAACTATGTATCATTGGTTTGGGAATAACTTTTTGCCTTCTTCATTGTCTGGCGGTGAGCAGTGATTGAGGCGAGAGGCCGACGGCATTCCCATTTTGTCTTCCCATTATTTGTTTATTTGCGTATTTATTTGTACCTTTGTCGGCGAAATTAATGATGGATATGAGACATACAATGACGATTCTGCTGCTGGCTGCGGCCATGACTGCAGCCGCGCAGATAAAGACCGAAATCCTGTCGATGAACCAGGCTGGCCCCTATGCTGTAAGCGCACCTCTGGCGCTGGACACTGTCGACGTGAAGGGCAAGAAGTTTGATGAAACCTCGCTGATGAGCAGCATCGCCCTGACCTCGCCGACGACGGGACGCTTTGAGGGACAGGTGCTGCCTTCGTTGCCAGACTCTAAAAGCGTGGGCTTGCTGTCGTTCTATGTGAACAACCGCGACTATCTCAAAGGCAAGATCGAGGTAAAGGGACCTAAGCACTATCAAGTCTTTGTCGACGGTGAGCCCGCAGCGCCTGAGCTGAAGCTCGCCCCCGAGCATCATACGATTGCGATACGGTATCTGGCCGAGCCCAACGATACCGACTCTATCCGCGTCACGATTGATGCCTCTCATGAGGTAGCAACGACGCTCGACGCCAAGCATCCCTTTATGGTGCACGATATCCTGGATGGCAAGCGTGTCCGGGATATCTCCATATCGCCTGACGGACAGTATGCCTGCGTGGCGTGGCAGACCACGGAGCGAGGCGGCAGCAACCGTTGGAACTACGAATTGCGCGAGGTGAAGACCGGTCGCACGGTGATGGTACCACAACGACATGCCCGTTGGCTACCGAAGACCATCGCCTGGATAGAGGAGGAGCGCGAGGGTAGGAAACGTGTACTCTATCAAGTGAACCCTAAAGGTGAGCGTACCCGCTGGATTACTGGCCTGCCCGAGGGCGGCTATCGTGTGTCGCCTACCGAGGATTATCTGGTAATGACCGTTGAGGAAAAGGGGCCTGAGGAAGATAAAGAGATGTTTGAAGTGTTGGAGATGGACGACCGTCAGCCAGGCTGGCGCAACCGCAACTATCTCTCACGCTACGATATCGCCACAGGCATGACACGCCGCATCACCTTCGGCAACAAGCAGACCATGCTGATGGATATCTCGCAGGACGGTAGGAAACTGCTTGTGGGACAGTCGTACTCCAGGCTGGCCAAGCGACCGACGGAGGTGATGGATGTCCTCATCATGGATGCAGAGACTTTCAAGGCTGACACCATTTTTGTAGGGCACGGATTCCTGGCTGATGCCAGTTTCTCGCCCGATGGTAAGCAGATCCTGTTTAAGGGCTCTCCAGAAGCGTTCGACCGCATCGGATGCGTGCTACCCGCTCATTTGACGCCTAATATGTACGACTACCAGCTCTATCTCTACGATATCGCAACGAAGCAGGTGAAGCCGCTTACCCGTGATTTTAATCCTTCGGTGCAGACCATCGACTGGACTTGGGGCGACGGCATGGTGTATTTCACCGCTGAAGAACGCGATTTTGTGCGGCTCTACCAGATGAACCCAGCCAGCGGACAGATCGTGCAGTTGGAACACGCGGGGGATAATGTTACACGCATGAGTGTGGCGGCCCATTCGAATGTCGTCGGTTATATCAGCAATGGTACTTCGGAATACGCCTCGGCCTATGTGGCCTATACCGCCAAGGGCAAGGCGCCGATGAAGCAGGTGCGGCTCTACGATGGCAAGAGCATCATGGATGATATCGCTGTGGCTGATTGTAAGGACTGGAACTATACGAATGCCCGTGGTGAGACGGTTTATGGCCGGATGTATCTGCCGCAGGATTTCGATGCCACAAAGAAATATCCGATGATTGTGTATTACTATGGTGGCTGTTCACCCGTGAGCCGCTATTTCGATGGTGTCTATTCAGGGCATTACTGGGCCTCGCTCGGCTATGTGGCTTATATCCTCCAGCCCAGCGGTGCCTCTGGTTTCGGACAGGAATGGGCCTCGCGTCATGTGAATACCGCTGGTCGTGGGCCTGCTGAGGACATCATCGAGGGCGTAAAGCGCATCTGTGCTGAACATCCCTTCATCGATGCGAAGAAAGTGGGATGCATGGGTGCCAGCTACGGCGGATTCATGACCATGTATTTGCAGACACAAACGGATATCTTCGCAGCAGCTATCTCGCATGCTGGCATCGCCAATCACACTAGCTACTGGGGTGAGGGCTACTGGGGCTATAATTACAGTGAGGTCAGCATGGCCAATAGCTATCCTTGGAGTCATCGGGAACTCTACGTTGACCAGAGTCCGCTCTTCAATGCCGACAAGATTCATACCCCGCTGTTGCTCTTGCATGGTACAGTGGATACCAATGTGCCCATCATAGAGAGCCTGCAGATGTTTACCGCCCTGAAACTCCTCGGACGCGATGTGGCTCTCGTGGAGATTGCCGGAGAGAACCACCATGTGCTCGACTACGGTAAAAAGGTGAAATGGCTAGGTGCTCAGATGGCGTGGTTCCAGAAATGGCTGAAGGATGATTCTTCATGGTGGGACGCCCTTTTCCCCAAGAAGTATCTGTAAACAATATTAATCGGTGCATAGATGAAGAAAAGACTCCTATATCTGTTACTTTTACTGCTGCCCCTTTCGGCCACAGCCCAACACGTGAGTGTGGGTGTTGGCGTCCCCCAAGCATCAGAGGGTCTTTTTTCCAAAGTCTCTGCTGTGGCCAAGGAGAAGCCTGCATTATTACGCCCAATATATTGGGTGAAGACACTGATTGACTCATCGGCGGTGGCCACCGTCGACCGTAGGTATATCGAGCAGCCCAAACAAGAGTGGGCTATAGAGGCCAGGACTACGATGAATCAGGCTACACTGAAGATGGAGGCGACATGGGATGACCCAGATCTGGACCATATGAGTCTGTGGACGAAGAGTAAAAACGGACTCTCTACTTCTGCCGGTCTGTGGTTGGGTTATCGCGGCTATGGCTTCGGCTATTCCAAGGAACTGGGCAAAACCAACGGTTCTACATTCTCCTTTGGAGCCATGGGGGGCAGTTTCGGTATCAACCTGCGTATCAATTCGTATAGTAGCGATATGCCCGACATCTTTGTCAATGGGGAGGAAATCACATCTTACGATTCTGATGACGACCGTCTGGAAGATCCCATCAAAGTGCGTTCGCTTTTCCTCGATGGATATTTTATGCTCAACGGCAAGCATTTCTCTTATGCTGCTGCCTATGATCAGTCGCTAATACAGAAACGCTCTGCAGGATCGCTCGTTGTAGGCGGTATGTATTACCATAGCCGTGCTGACTACAGTTCTGACTCGAATTGGTTTCTGACATTGTTGATGCAGAGCGTGGGCAAGGTGAAGTTCACGCAGGGGAGTCTTGGTGTTGGTTATGCCTATAACTGGGTGCCGGCTCGTGGATGGCTTGTCAGTGCGATGGCTATGCCCATGTTCACACTCTATAACCGTACTACGAAGTATGTCTATGATATAGAATTGAAAAATCCTAATCCAGATTTAACCGAGGAAGAGATACTATTTGATGATAATACCACGATAGGCGTCGGTGATGAGAGGGAGGAAAAGACGAGTAACCGTTTCAAATTGAACTACGATATGCGCCTTTGTGTGGTGTATAACTGGAGTCGTTGGTATCTGCGGGTATTCGGTCATTACAATCACTTCCGCTATGGTAGTGATAATGTTTCAGGACGCATGACCGATTGGACAGCTTATGCATCGTTGGGATTCAGATTTTAAGGAAATAGGGAATTGTATAAAGTTTATAGTTTATAGTTTAAAGTTTATAGTTTAAAGTTTAAAGTTTATAGTTTAAAGTTTAGAGTTTAGAGTTTAAAGTTTATAGTTTAGAGTTGAATAGTGAGGAGATAAGAGATAAGCGGATGGCAGTGTTGTTGTCGGGTGGTGTCGACAGCAGTGTGGTGGTGTATGAGCTTGCAAGGCTCGGACTCCACCCGGATTGTTTTTATATCAAGATCGGTCCTGAGGAAACTACGGAGTGGGATTGTTCCAGTGAGGAAGATCTGGAGATGGCGACGGCTGTGGCGCATAAGTACGGCTGCAAGTTGGAAGTCATCGACTGCCATCAGGAATACTGGAATCAGGTGACGACCTACACGATGGATAAGGTGCGTGCAGGTCTGACGCCTAATCCTGACGTGATGTGCAACCGACTGATTAAGTTTGGAGCTTTCGACGAGAAGCGGGGTCACGACTACGACCTCATCGCAACAGGTCATTATGCGCAGACGGAGATAGATGATCAGGGACAGAAATGGCTCTGTACGAGTCCTGACCCAGTAAAAGACCAGACGGATTTCCTCGCGCAAATCTACGACTGGCAGTTGAAGAAGGCATTGTTTCCCATTGGTCACTATGTGAAGGATGAGGTACGACAGATTGCAGAACGCGAACATCTGGTAAATGCCAAGCGTAAGGACTCACAAGGAATTTGTTTTTTGGGGAAGATCAGTTATAACGACTATATCCGTCGCTATCTAGGTGAGATGCCTGGCGATGTGATAGAGTTGGAAACGGGTAAACGTATCGGCGAACATAAAGGGCTGTGGTTCCATACCATCGGTCAGCGTAAGGGTATGGGCTTCGGTGGCGGGCCGTGGTTCGTGGTGAAGAAGGATGTGGCCAAGAACATTCTCTATGTCTCGCATGGCTACGACCCTGAAACTGCCTATCAGCAGGACTTCCCCGTCCGCGACTTCCACTGGCTAACCCATACTCTGGGCACCTCTTTCACCTCTGTGACTTTTAAGATTCGTCATACCCCTGAATATCACCCCGCAAAAATAGAGTGGACAAACTCAAATGAGTTCATTGTCCACTCCAAAGATAGAATCCACGGCGTCGCACCGGGACAATTCTGTGTTATCTACGATGATCGCCATCACCGCTGCTTAGGCTCTGGCGAAATCACAGTCTAAAAACTTCTATTTTTTGTTGAAACTTCCGAAGTAATCCAGGCAGACCTTCTGCCATTTTCTGGCATTCTCCAACTGGTGCTGCATGCGGGCATCGGTCTCTTTCCAACGTTGTTCGTCGATGAAAGGTTTTGCCTCGTTCCAGATGCGGACGAAATCCTCCACCTCTTTTACACCTCGGGCATAACGATACTGCATCTCTTCATAGACAGTACGGCCACTCTTCAGACGATAGGTCCATGGCACACGATGGAACCATAGCAGATAACGCTCCGGACAGGTGTTGACATCGTCGTAAAGCGTACAATAGGGCTCACGATACTGGGCGGTAGCATTAGAACCCGTGTGTGTGCGATCGAAACCAATAGAGTCGTTGTTGGCCTTGTGATAGTAGACCGGGCACCACTCAATGGGGTAGCGGGCAATGAAACCGTTGGGTTCTGGACCATAGTGCTCGTCGAAAGCGAAGATATGGTGCAGTCCGATAGGCATCATATAGTCGACACATGCCTCACGGCTGCGGAGCATCATGTTGAGGAGCTGGCTGTCCTGCGTATCGAAGGTGGCCGCTAACCACTCTTCAGCGATAGCCTCAGAAGTGAGATTCGGGTTCCAGGCCAGACGACCGAAGGCGTACCAGTTGGCCTGTGAGAAATGGTGGCCGCACCAGTTCTTGTCGAGACCGATATTTGATACACCGGCAATGCCTACGAGACGTGAGGGCTCCACGAAACCGAAGAATTCACGCCACATCGGGGCCAGATAGACCAGATGGCGCGACTGTCCGAGATACTCTTGGGTAATCTGGAGCTCTGCCATCTGTTTCGTTTGGCGCATGTTGTCGAAGATGGGAGCATAAGGCTCACGGGGCTGGAAATCGAGAGGACCGTTCTTTGACTGTAAGATGACATTGTCGCGGAACTTGCCGTCGAGGTCCTTGAACTCGGATACCGCCTGTTTTACACGGTCTTCACCCTTATGGGCAGCACCATACACAAACGAACGCCACATAATGATGCCTCCGAATGGCTTCACGGCGTCAGCCAGGGTGTTGGCACCGTCGGCATGTGTGCGGTTATAATCGAAAGGTCCGGGCTGGCCTTCGGAATTGGCCTTCACCAGAAAACCGCCGAAGTCGGGAATCAGCGCATAAATCTCCTTTGCCTTCGCCTTCCACCATGCCTTAACCTGCGGATTCAAGGGATCGGCAGTCTTCACGGGTTTACCGCCATTGAAACCTTTGGCGGAAATCGACATCGGAGAAGCGAAATTCACTGACAGATAGACCTTGATGCCATAAGGACGCAGGATGTCGGCAATTTCCTTAACCTTGTTGAGATAGATGGCTGAGAGCATCTTGGGAGAGGCATTCACATTGTTGAGCACGGTGCCGTTGATGCCGATAGAAGCGTTGGCACGAGCATAGGCCTTGATGAGCTCAACGTTAATGGACTTAGGTTTCCATAAGTCACTGTTTCTGCGGGTCATCGGGTCTTCCAATGCCCAGAAAATACTTCGTCCGGCATAGCCGCGCTCAATGCTGCTATCGAGATTGTCCCAGTGGTTCAGAATACGGAGTTTATAGAAAGGGGCAGAGGCACCCTTCTCACCACGTAAGAGGGCGTAGGCACCATAGAGCAGTCCCTGCTCTGTCTTAGCGCTAATGGTGCTGCCGCTGATGCGATAGCCTTCGTCGTTGACGATAGTGGGGTCGATGACGAGGGTCGCCTTTTCGCCGGGGTAGTAGTTGCGCAGCTCCTCAGCAGCAAGACACTCAGGACCCGATACCTGGGCTTTCTGCACTTTGTCGTATCGGAGCCACAGACGACTTCCGTCCTCAGCCATCAGACTGAGACAACTGGTCATCGCCAGTAATAACATTGTTATCTTTTTCATATTTAATCTATTTATTTATTGTTTCAGAATCAGTCCACCATTAGGCTGGAGGATGACTTTCGCTTTGCCTTTCTTGTCGACCTTGAGGGTGGTGAGTGAAGGCTCGCCTGTCTTCTTGTCGTCAACATAATACTGGAGTGCCTGTCCTGGTGTGAACATCGGCAGGTCGAGAGTCAGTGCCAAGGGTTGCTTCTCAGCAGAGAGACCTGCCACATACCAGTCATTGCCATGGCGACGGGCCAGGACCACATACTTGCCAGGATAGCCGTCGATATAGCGGGTCTCATCCCATGTGGTGGGCAACGTTTTTAGGAAATCCATCTCAAACTGTGGAAGTTCCTCGAGGTTATTGGGTTGCATGGCCACGCACTGTACGGAGGTCTGCATGATGAGGCCTGAAGCCATCTCGAAGATATCGGTGGTCTTGCGGGAGTGGCGGCTCTTATTGTCTTTCGAGAGATGTTTATTCATGATGATGCC
>Ga0247610_10007719_pt1 | contig 11001 bp, 8 predicted proteins | sample 174DNAGHGhighgp2_FD_193483 | JGI IMG/M metagenome (GOLD analysis project Ga0247610, IMG submission 193483) | Sheep rumen microbial communities from Palmerston North, Manawatu-Wanganui, New Zealand - 1742 DNA GHGhigh gp2 | ecosystem: Host-associated > Mammals > Digestive system > Stomach > Rumen ...
CTTCGTTGAGAATAGTGTCAAAGGCATTTATCTGCAATAGTGATGGCAAGTAAAGATTACGAAGGCGGGGAACACCGTAAAAGTACCAGGCCGTGGAATCGGTAATCGTCACCTGGGTTTCGGGAATTTCGGGGAGAGGATTGAACAAATCAGAGAACCGTGCGTTCAAGCCGGCATCGCGCAGCCAGATGATTTTGAGCGGTACCTGAATGTCGCGTGCCAGCGATATAGCTGACATAATTGCGCGGAGTCTGTTGCATAAGCCCCCTAACGGAACGAGAAGAATATATTTTACTGAATGTGTCATAGAGAAGACCCACCCCCATCCCCTCCCGTAATGGAGGGGAGACCTGCGGGGTGCAAGATTTATGTTTAGAGCTTAGAGACAGTTTTATAGGTTATTTAATTTAACGATTAACTATTTGCGATATATTTTCTATTGTATTACTTCCCCCATGCTCATTTTGCTCCCTCCCTACAGGGAGGGCGGGGGGAGAGTCCTCATTAATGAATTATCTTCCATGCTCCGCGTCCTCCAGCGGCTGTGTAGCAATATAACAACCTTCCCGTTATCTTTGCCAGCATATTCGGATTCGGTAAAATCTCTGCCGCCAGTTGACGGTAGGCTTCGTCACCCTCTGGATTCTTCTCTCTGCGCAATTTGCCTGCCGTAATCATTGAACGGTAGTACAAAGCCAGGAGACAGCGCGATTGTTCATTGTCCGTTATGTTGTCAGCATTTCGGATTTCATCAATCACGCATCGCGTGGCATAGAGAGTACCTTTCAGCGTTTGGCTGAGGCCGCTTCCAGTGATGCTGTCACCATGAATGGCAACGCGATGGTAAGGGTGGGTAGTCATCCAAAGGATTCTGGGTCGGGCCAACAAAGCGCGGATGCCCAGTTCCCAGTCCTGCCACACCGTGAGGTCCTCTCGCCAACCTCCAATCTTACGCAGCCACTCAGTGCGGAAAACCATAGAGTGAGTGCTTAGCATACTGCTCCCTATTTGTTCCACTAAACCGCCATTCTCCACATAGGCGCGGAGTTTCAGCTTACCGTCAATCTCCATCTGAACAGGGGCAAAGAGCATGTCTGCATCCTCTTTCTCAAAAGACTTTACAACATCTCCGATGAAATCAGGCGAGCAGAAATCGTCGCTGTCAAAGAAATAGATATATGGTGTCTGGCAGGAGGCAAGACCGCAGTTCCGGGCACACGGAGCACCAGCCTTGGTCTCCTCAAGGACTTCGATAACAAGCCCGTCTGCAGATGCGTTCCGCTCGGCCCATCGCTGACAAACCTCCAATGAATTGTCCGTAGAGCCGTTATCTACAATTTTCAGCACGAAAGGCCGGTATGTTGAGGCGGCAATACTGTCCAGCGTACGCTCTATGAGATGCGAACGGTTATATACGGGAACGACAACGGTCAGCAACGGATTCATGAGCGAATGTATTTAACTCCGCTCCAGATGTTGCGGAAGATTGGAAACGGTGAGCGGCAACTCCTTACCGCAAGTGAGAGAGCTTCGCGCCAACTGCGGAAAAACGCCCAGATGAGCGAATGAGAGTATGCATAGACAGCACCTTTCGAGCGCAGCATTTTGTCGTCCAAAGCTCGGTTGCCGGTGGTGGCGGGCTCGGTGTAGCAGATGTCCTCAGGCAGAATCCTGACCAGTAGTCCTTTTCTTGTGATGTCGGTGAGCAGCACTTCCTCCTCGCCTGCGCAGAGCTGTTCGGAGCCAAGCCCGAACCGCTCGTTGAAACGTAGTCCGGCCTGCCACACACGTGTGCGGAAAGTCATCTCCAACGAACTGGGATAATAGCTGCGCGGATGTTTGCCGTAGGTTACTGCCTTTGGCGGATAGGTCTTGAAATAATAGCCATCCTTGGAACTGCGCATCCTGAACAAAGCTCCGTCCAAACGCGGGTTCTTGCTGTAAGCCTCACTAATCCGGCTGAAAGCCTCTGGCATCAACTGTTCGTCATCATCCGCTATCATAAAGACAGCGTCTTCGAGCGGGTCGTCAAGCAAATCGATGGCTGTCTTGATTGCATTATTGCGGTTGCGGCAAAGACCACGTCCCTCGATAACCGAAACTGTGACATCCGGGCGAAGAAGAAGAGCCTTCTCCGTGCTTAGCGCAGCCGACTCCCCTCCATCACGGAAGGGACTGGGTGTGGGTCTTCTTTGCCAACTCACCACATACCTCACTCCCTCTTGCTCGGGAAGCAAGATTGAAGGCACGCGATGTATGCCTTCGTCTATGGTCGCTATCAGCACATAGATGTTCATTCTTCGCTCAGATTGAAGGAGTTGACGGCTGCAATAACCCTCTCCACCTCCTCGTCTGTCATTATCGGCGATATAGGCAGACTCAGGATCTCGCGGTGTATCTGCTCCGTGACAGGCAGTTTAAGCTTCTCAAATTCGGGAAGCGCCTTTTGCCGATGGGGCGGAATAGGGTAGTGTATGAGAGTGTCAATGCCCTGTTCCTTCAGCCACTTCTGCAACTGATCGCGGTCGGTGGTCCTTACGGGGAAAATGTAGAAAACGTTGTCGCGCTCGTCGTGTGGCATCTCTGGCTTCTGAATGAGCGGGTTGTCTATACCCAGAATGTATTTGCGGGCAATCTCAACCCGTCGCTCATTATCGGCATCTAACCTCGGAAGCTTTATTTCCAGAGCAGCCGCCTGAATCTCGTCGGTGCGTGAATTCAAGCCCGGATAGTCGTTCACGTATTTCTCACTTGAACCGTAATTGCCCAGTTTGCGAACCAGCTCGGCAACTTCGTCATCGTCGGTGGTCACACATCCGGCATCGCCCAGCGCACCGAGGTTCTTGCCGGGGTAGAAACTGAATCCGGCGGCATCTCCCAGATGGCCAGCCTTGCGCCCTTCGAGCGTAGCTCCGTGAGCCTGAGCTGCATCCTCAATCACTATAAGATGATGTTTTGCGGCAAGGGTGTTTATATCGCTCATCGGTGCAATCTGCCCGTAGAGATGCACGGGCATAATAGCCACCGTATGCTCTGTAACCAGCTTCGCGGCTGCCTTTACATTGATGAGATAATTGTCAAGAGACGGCTCGCAGAGTACAGGCTTCAGACCAGCTTCCTTTATGGCCAGTATGCTGGCGATGAAGGTGTTAGCCGGAACAATCACTTCTGACTCGTCGCTCCATCCTTTCAGAATTTTGTATGCTCTGAGAATCAGCGTGAGAGCCTCTAACCCGTTACCGCACAGCACACAATGACGTGTGCCGATATATTTTGCAAAATGACGCTCGAACTGATGTACGGCCGCTCCCTGCAGATACCATCCGCTCCTGACCACACGTGTGATGGCTTCGCTCAGAGCCGGTTCGAAACTTGCGTTGATGCGTTTCAGATCCAGGAATTTCACACGTCCTACAGGAGCTTTCACTTCCGGTGACATCTGCTCAATCACCGTGCGGTCAAGCTCCACCACGTAAGCATCGTAGCAGACGGCTCTCGCTCCGAAGCCCTCTTTCTGGAAGATGAGGCCCTCGTTGAGATACAGGCCGCGATTTTCCGTGGAGATACCGAAGTCGATATACGCCATGTTCTTGAAGCGCTCATAAATCAAATGCCTGAAAAGCAGGTCGAGAGCTCCGTTCTTGCGCCCTTCGTCGTTGGACGAAATATATTGGAAATGAGCCACTCTGCGAGTGATGAACACGATGCATCCGGCCACTATGGTATTGCGGTCACGCCGTGTGAGGAACAGCTTTATTTGCTGCGGGAAACGGGTCATCAGCAGCTGCATCTCCTCGAAAGTGTGCACGGGTTTCAGGTTGTGATGCTTCTGCAGACCCTCTGCCAGCATATCCATGTACTGCTTCAGCACAGGCCAGTCCTCATCGGACATCTTGTCGATATAGAAACCGGCATCTATGGCTTTCTTTGCTCCGCGAATCCGCAGCTTACGCAGTTTCAGGGGGTTGTCCATCTCCACCACGCTGCTCACGCCGCGCGCTGTTAGTTTCGCGTCTGCTCTGAATAAAGCATAGAGGTCTTCCTCAGCCGCGCACGTGCTATATATATAAGGTATAGGCTTGTAGGTGAGGCTTCGCGCCTGCAGGAAGTCTATATACCACAAGAAAATGGCCTGCATCATCTGCAGGACTTGGTGCTGAGTCACCTCCGAAGAGAGAATCAGTCCTCCGTATGTCAGTCCCTGATGGGAATAGACGTGATGCGTTCCTTCGTCCCAGTTGGCAGGAAAGAGGCCGATTAGCTCGTTGTCCTCATATACCATCAGGGAGCAATCCGTGAAGCGGTCGCTGTGGTAATCCATGAACTGACGTTCCAGCAGGAAGGTCCCGTTCTTACTCTTGCCCACGAACGCATCCCATTCTGCGGCCATCACGTTCGTATATTGTTGAATCTCCATCTGTTTCTGTCTTCGTGTGCAAAGGTACTTATTAGAGGCTTACTGACAAAACAAATCTCTGGAAAAATGACCTAAAACCGTCTTTTTTGCCCCTTTTAGTGTTTTTTCACGCGCCCGAAGCTTAGTTATTAAGGATTATTCTCTAAGTTTGTACTCAAATCTGGCATAATTATATAACACTATGAGAAAGATATTTACAGCATTATTCGTCGCAGTTGCGATGATGGTAAGCGCTCAGACGTACACGAATGAGTATCCGAAGGAAATGACTAAACTGGCCCAGAAATGGACGAAGAAGGGCGAATGGCGCAATGGTTTCACCAAAGCATCACCAGCTCCAACGGTGAATCTGGTTGAGTTTTACATCCAGTACCACAGAAATCCGGCACAATGGAATGCTCTGTTCAAGTGGCTACAGGAAACGGACCTGATGGCTATACCGGCAGGGCGTACTCCGATTCCTGGAACGACGCTTACGGTGAGCGTTGAGGACGGCGACAACTGGTGTTCACAGGACGATCTGCGGAAGGGCAAAGGCAGCGAGAGTCACTATCAGAAGATAGACTTTATGTATGTTGTCAGCGGAACCGAGGGCTTCTGCCGCCTGGACCACGAGACATCAAAACCTCTCGCCGACTATAAGCCCGACCGGTTAGAATACTCCTTTGTTTACGACCGTCTGCAGCAGTTCACTTCTATCCCTGGCACGTTCAACATAATGTTCCCGTGCGACTGGCATGTGGCAAAGGTGAAGACCACGGAAGCGAGTCAGCGCCTCCGTGTGCTGGTTATCAAAGTGGATTATAAGATGTGATCTTTTCATTATGCCGCCACTTTTGTGATCAGCACATAGTGTAGTGCAAGGTTTATCTCAAATTGACAAAAGTTTAAATGGTTTAAGTAGTTTAAAAAGTTTAAGGTTGAAGCGGCCGTTCTTTGTCGTTATTACGTTATACCGTTATATCGTTATTACAGCGGGCCGCTTAATGTTCAATGGTTAACTGCCAATTACATCAAGGTGTAAGGTCGATTACATCAAGGTGTAAGGTCAATTGCATCAAGGTGTATTTCCATTTTGCCCAAGGTCAAAAGTGGTTTTGCCCATGGGCAATTTGCATTTTGGTGCTGGTCAAAAGAAAATTGGGCCATGCTATAACACTTTTCCGTAAAATGTTAGTGAGTATTCCAGTCTTTTTTGTAAATTTGCAGCAAAATAATCACTTGGAATCTGAAATACAATGGCAAAGAAACAGATAAAGGAGAAATCTATAGAAGAAACGCTGTGGGAATCAGCGAATAAGCTGCGAGGGTCTGTCGAACCATCGGAGTATAAGCACGTGGTGCTTAGCATTATCTTCCTGAAGTATGCCTACGACCGTTTTACGGAGCGAAGAAATGAACTTGTGGCTGAGGGGAAGGGCCAGTTTGCAGATAATCCCGTATTCTATAACGCAAAGAACGTCTTTTACCTAGAGCCTGAGAGCCGCTGGGATTTCCTGATTGAGAATGCCAAGCAGAACGATATTGCCATTAAGATTGATAAGGCATTGGCGAAGGTTGAGGAGAGTAACCCCACGCTTAAGGGCGCCTTGCCCAGCAACTACTATGCTGGTCTTTCGCTCGACAGAACCAAGCTTGCTGCTTTGCTTGACGAAATCAACAAGATTGATACGCTGAAAGACCCTGAGCACGACCTCATGGGGCGTGTATATGAATACTTCTTGGGTAAGTTTGCCATTGCCGAAGGTAAGGGTAAAGGAGAATACTATACGCCAAAGACCATCGTAAACCTGATAGCAGAGATGATTGAGCCTTATCGTGGCAAGATTTACGACCCTTGTTGTGGTTCGGGCGGTATGTTTGTGCAGAGCATGAAGTTTATCGAGGCCCATCATGGTAACAAGCGCGATATCTCAGTCTATGGTCAAGAATATACCAATACCACTTATAAGCTGGCAAAGATGAACCTGGCTATTCGTGGTATTGCTTGTAACCTGGGTGAAATGGCTGCTGACACCTTCCATAATGACCAGCATAAGGACCTGAAGGCCGACTTCATCATGGCCAATCCTCCCTTCAATCAGAAGGCTTGGCGTGCTGATAACGAATTGAAGGATGATCCGCGATGGGCAGGTTACGACGTGCCTCCTACAAGTAATGCCAACTATGGTTGGATTCTGAATATTGTCTCTAAGCTCTCTGCTAATGGAACGGCAGGCTTCCTATTGGCCAATGGTGCATTGAGTGGCGATGGCACAGAGTTGGCTATCCGCAAGCAGCTTATTCAGAATCATATCGTTGAGGCTATTGTGATTCTTCCACGAAATATGTTCTATTCTACGGACATCAGCGTGACGCTTTGGATTCTGAACAATAACAAGAAAGCCCGCACGGTAGAACAGAACGGCAAGATGGTTCGCTATCGTAATCGTGAAGACGAGGTGTTGTTCATCGACCTTCGCCAATGGGGAGAGCCGTTCGAGAAGAAATACATCCAGTTCTCTACGGAGCAGATACAGCAGATAGCCGAGAACTTCCACAACTGGCAGCGTGTAGGCTATGAAGATACCTATCACAACGAACCAGAATATTGCTATTCTGCCACCATCGACGAGATAGAGCAGAAAGGATGGAGTCTTGTCCCGAGCAAATACATCGAGTTCAAGAATCGTGATGAGCAGATTGACTTCGATACCAAGATGAAGCAACTGCAAACAGACATGCGTGACCTTCTGCAGCAGGAAGAAGCAAGCAACAAGGAGCTAAAATCACTCTTTGAGAAGTTAGGTTATAGCCTCTAAAACTAACAAATCCTTGCTAATTTTGCAAAAAGTTGCAAGAATTGGCAAGAATTTAAATCCTTTTTTGTATATTTGCAGCCGATTGAATAACATAATGTATTTATGATTGAATTGCCTCCAAAAATAGACAGGAAGACTCTAATCAATGTATTGTTTAAAAAGAACAATCCTGAGATAGAGCAACTCGTAGATAAAATCAATTCAGAATACGAGTATTGGGATAAAGTAAAGTATAATCCTCTGCCTGAGGGCTATACTTCACAAATGTTATGGGCACAAGTGAAAGCTTCAAGGTTAAGAGGTTTAATTACCGTTTGGGAAAAATACGGCATCAATCTGTGCATTACCAGTAAGATGTTGCGTATGTGCCACGAATTTGACATGAAATTCGGCAGTTTTTGGGAAGTCGAAAATGACGCTCAAAGTCCAGAAAAAAAGTATTATCTCTCGAGTTCCCTGATGGAAGAGGCTATATACTCCAGTAAGATGGAAGGGGCTTCTACGACTCGTGTCGTGGCCAAGGAGATGTTGAGGAAGAAAAAATCGCCTCAAAACAAAGCGCAGCAGATGATAGTAAACAATTATGCTACCATTCAATATATCGTGGAACATAAAGATGAGCCTTTGACAAAGGAGTCATTGGTGTATATCCATAGGCTGATGACGGAGAAAACCTTGGACAATCCCGATGATGCAGGACGCTTTAGGACAAACGACAAAGTTGTAGTGGCTGATATGGTTGAAGGTGATATTATCTATACGCCCCCCACATACAAGGATATTCCCGAATTCGTAGATACTGTATGCGATTTCTTTAACAATGAAAACCCTCGGACATTCATACATCCTATCATCAAAGGCATCATTATCCATTTCATGTTGGCCTACATGCATCCATTTGTGGACGGCAATGGGCGGACAGCTCGTGCCCTGTTCTATTGGTACATGCTGAAGGAAAACTATAAACTTACGGAATATATGTCTATTTCCAGGGTCATCTCGAAATCGAAAGCCAGTTATGAGAAGTCTTTCTGCTATACTGAGAACGATGAAAATGACATGGGCTATTTCGTTGCCTACAATCTGAGGGCTTTAGAAATATCTTTCCAACAGTTACGTGACTATATCCAACGGAAACAACGAGAGAAGAGAGCAGCCAGCTCGTTCATGATTGCTGGCAACATCAATTACCGGCAAGCAATGATTCTGCAACGTCTGAAAGAAGAACCTGATACCATCTTTACAGTAAAAGAACTGCAAGAACAATTTTCTGTTTCATCTATGACTGCAAGAAAAGACCTCACCGATTTGGTGCAACAAGGCTACTTGACTGAGATAGCCATCAATAAAGTAACGCGTGGATATATAAAGATACAAGAGGGATGACAGCATACCAGCGTTTAGGCGACTATATCAGAGAGGTGAATGTTCGTAACAAGGATTTGAAGGTTACGAATTTGCAGGGCGTGAGTATATCCAAGCAATTCATTCCTTCTATAGCCAATACTATTGGGACGGATATGTCAACCTATAAGGTGGTTAATCCTGGTCAATTTGCATATGGCCCTGTTACCTCTCGTAATGGTGATAAAGTGTCGATAGCGTTGTATAAGGGTGATGATGATGCTATCATTTCTCAGGCATATACGGTCTTTGAGGTTATTGATAAGGAGCAGATGTCCCCGGAATATTTGATGATGTGGTTCCAGCGCCCAGAATTTGATCGCTATGCACGTTTCCATTCTCACGGCAGTGCTCGTGAAATATTTGATTGGGATGAACTATGTGGAGTTTATCTACCTTTGCCAGATATCGAACGTCAGCGTGAAATAGTGGAGGAATACGAAACGCTATCGCGTCGCATTCGTCTGAATGAACAGATAATTGAAAAGCTCGAAGCTACAGCCCAAGCTCTCTACCGCAAAATGTTCGTTGAAGGCATCGACAAAGAAAACCTGCCAGAAGGTTGGAGAATGGGGACATTGGGAGAGGTTGCAGAGGTTTCGAGTGGAAAGACTTGCTTGGATAAAGTTGATAAGAAAGAACCACCCTATATTTATCCTGTAGCAGGAGCTTCAGGAATAATTGGCTATTCTTCAACGTATAATTGTGATGAACAAGTTATGACGACTGGTCGTGTTGGCACACTTGGTGTAGTCAACAAATACAAAGATTATACATATATGGCAGATAATGTTTTAGTTGTTAAGAGCCAGTATTACGAATATTGTTACCAGATACTTCAGCATCTCGATTATAATGAAATCACAAAAGGCGGAGTTCAAAGTTTGATTACACAAACAGATTTGAAAGCTGTTGAAATTATCATTCCCGAAGAAAAAACTATAAAGGAATACGAGGACACAGCATCTCTTGTTTTTAAGATGATAGAAACTAAACAGCAAGAAAACTCCAAACTAACCGAATTACAGTCTTTGCTTTTGGCGAAGATGGGGCAATAAATATGGTATAAATATGGATAATTCATATTACATTTTAGCAAAAGAGCAAATTGAGATTAAACGTCTTCATATTTGTACTTGGGAATTTCCAAATGACCCCTCATACATTGAGTATGGGATGGAATTTTCTTATGATAGTTTTTCTGGGAATTCTCTTGAATTATATTTGGCTGTCCCGTTTGTCAAAAAAGGCGACAAGGTTATTTGTTTGTTGAATAATCTGTCGAATAAAGCAAATAGCCGCTTTATTTTTAATGATGTCGTTATAGGCAATGACAATGTTGGAAAGGATGAAAGAGATGGGAGCATTTTAAAATTTGAAAAAAGAGATGCGTTAACCATCCTTCCATGTGAGATAACTGCAGATAATGGCTTAATTCTATTTAAGATTAAGAAACCTCAAAAGCATGAAGGGAATTTATATTTCCGCGTTTTAGTTAAACTTGGTATGAATAAGGTTGCCTTTAGGAAGAAGGGAATCGCCCAAATTTCATACATCTATGATTTTAAAATAAATGAAACACGTAATCTTCCTGATAATATTTATAAAATTAAAGATGATAATGGACTTGAAATTTGCAAAGTAAAACAGTTTTTTTGCTTACATGCGGTTCCTGACGATTTCATCCTTAGTTTTGTTGATTCTTCTAAGTTAAAAAACATACGGAAACTAGAGACAGAGGCTTTTCAACGGTATCTCCCTGATATTAAAAGTATTAGTAAAGACTGCTATAATATTATGTTTCTTAAAGATAGTGATAAGGAGAGCTATTCCATTTTCTCAATATGCACAGAAGAAACAATTGGTTCTAAACAAATTGCATTAGCTATTGGAGCAAGCATAATATGTAATCTTTTGTTCGCCTTATCATCATTACGTTTTACTAAAGACAAAAACATTGATTGGTATCTTCAAATTCCATTAGAATATTGGATATCTTTCGCTATTTTTTCCATTTTGGGATGTTTCCTTTTTTGTCACACCAAATACAAATGGATTGGAAGTTTTTTGTCACTCATTTTTCTTACATTAATCTATATTGTGTTAAATTGATATGAAAGCATTATTAGACACTAATATAATTATTCATCGAGAGGCGAACAGAATCGTTTCTCAAGATATCGGCATTCTCTACCGTTGGTTGGATAGAGGACAATACACAAAGTGTATTCACTCTGCAACTATTGAAGAAGTTAAAAAGAACCCAAATAAAGAAACTGTAGATTTGTTTTTGGTTAAGCTTGAAAGTTATGAAGTTATAGACATACCTTCTCCACTTCAAGACGAAGTAAAAAATGTGTCAGATCAGTTCGATACGAC
>Ga0247610_10007720_pt1 | contig 11000 bp, 7 predicted proteins | sample 174DNAGHGhighgp2_FD_193483 | JGI IMG/M metagenome (GOLD analysis project Ga0247610, IMG submission 193483) | Sheep rumen microbial communities from Palmerston North, Manawatu-Wanganui, New Zealand - 1742 DNA GHGhigh gp2 | ecosystem: Host-associated > Mammals > Digestive system > Stomach > Rumen ...
AACGCCCCGTGTTGCCTCCGACGCCGATAGTATCGCCGGCCTGCAGTGTATCGCCGACATTGACTTGCCAGCTGGCGAGGTGTGCATATAAAGTAGTGAGGCCGTTCCCGTGGTCGAGGATGACGTACTTCCCATAGCCTTTGCGGCGACCCTGGTTGCGGACCTTGACGACTGTTCCCTTGAATGCGGCGACAATGGTGCGGTCTTCACCGTGACAGAGTCCCAGGTCGACTCCGCGGTGCATACGGTAGGTGCGGATGCCGTAAGGGGCAGAAATGCGTCTGCTTGCAGACGGGACAAAGGCGGTTGTCATGTCAAGCGTGAGTTTTTGCAGAGTGTCGATCGTTGCGGAATCGGCTTCGGCCATGTCGGCTTCGAGCTCCGCTTCGGCTTCTTCACTTTCGGCACCTGCTTCTTCGTTGCCTTCTTCGGTGCTTTCATCGTTGTTTAAGGCAAGAGAATCTGTTTTGGGGGAATCAGTTAAAGAATCGGAGAGAGTATTAGTGCTTGCCACCTCGTTAGAAATGACGGGGGAGTTTCCGGCATCTTTTAGATTGAGGCTGTCCGTGGCTTTCCATTTTTGTGAAGAGTCTTCAACGGCAATAATTTCTTTCGCCGCATTTTCTTGGCCGTTTTCAATCAGTGTCTCTGAAGTGGATGAAATATCGATTTCTTTTGCGAAAAGCGCAAAAGGCAACAAGGCGGTCAGTGTAAGGGTCGTCCATTTCATAAAAGTGTTTGGAAATGTAGAAAAAAGTTTTTTGAAATTTTATTTGATGGGCTCGCTATCTTGATTTTTCTATCTTTGAAAAACAATCGGATTCATTGTAAAATTATGATTAGTATTACCAAGCTTTTGATGGATACGCCGAATTACGGCGACCAGCTGCGTTATGAACCCAAGGCCCATGAATGCAAGAACGGCGTTGCTCCGGGTCGCGGCCCCGTGGTGGTGTGGAATTGCACCAAGACTTGCAACTTGAGTTGCGTGCACTGTTATGCCCGTTCCGAGGCTATTAAGTACCAGAACGAATTGACCCACGAAGAAGGCTTGGCGTTAATTGATCAGTTGGCCGATTTCAAGGTTCCGGTGATTCTCTTTAGTGGTGGCGAACCTTTGCTCCGTCCCGATTTTTTTGAATTGGCAAATTATGCGGCCTCTAAGGGAATTCGCCCGACCATCAGCACCAACGGCACCTGCATTACGCCTGAGGTCGCCCAGAAACTCAAGGATATGGGTGTGGGCTACGTGGGCATTAGCCTCGATGGTTGCGAAGCGACTCACGATAAATTCCGCGGCAAGGAAGGCGCTTACAAACTCGCCCTTCGCGGTATCCGCAATTGTGTGGCGACAGGCCAGAAGGTGGGCCTTCGCTTTACCATTACGCGCTACAACGTGCAAGACTTGAATGCGATTTTTGACTTGCTCGAAGCCGAAAATATTGACCGCGTGTGCTTTTATCACCTGGTTTACAGCGGCCGTGGTTCTGCCATGGTACAAAACGACTTGAACCATGAAGAAAGCCGCAAGGCGATCGATTTGATTATTGACCGTACGCTCGACTTCAAGAAACGTGGAGTCAACAAGGAAATCTTGACGGTGGATAACCACGCCGATGCCATCTACCTGTATCGCCGTATGCAGCGCGAAGATCCGGCTCGCGCCGAGAAGGTGCTTGAACTCATTAGGCGCAATGGCGGCAACCGCAGCGGCATGGCCTTCGGCAACGTCGACAGCATCGGAAACGTTCACCCCGACCAGTTTACGCAGTATATTACGCTCGGCAACGTGCGCGAACGCAGCTTTGGCGAAATCTGGAGTGACGAATCGAATCCGATTATGGCGGGCCTCAAGAACAGGAAGCCGATTCTGAAGGGACGCTGCCCCAAGTGCGCCTACCTGAACCTCTGCAACGGAAACTTCCGTACCCGCGCCGAGGCTGTAACGGGCGATTTCTGGGAAGAAGATCCGGCCTGCTACCTGACGGACGAAGAAATTAATGGATAATGTGGAGTGTGGAATGTGTAGTGAAAATCATCTCACACCACACACTTCAGTCGAGAAACACATTCCCGCTTAAGTCATCCTGGAGGGAGTGCAACGACCGACGGCGGACAGCACTTGGCAACTTGTTGCCCTAGTGCGCATGGTCCCCGAAAGGGGAGGATCCATAGAAAAATGACAGATCTTGAGCAACATCTTCTCGCTATCATCCAAGACGCATTTCCTTTGGAGGAACGTCCGTATCTGGTGTTGGCGGAGCAGCTTGGCTCCGATGAGCAGAGCGTTTTTGCCGCTGTCGAGGGACTGCGCAAGTCGGGAATTATCCGCCGCATCGGGGGCGTCTACGATTCCAAGGCGCTGGGCTTTATCTCTCGCCTTTGTGCGGGCAAGGTGCCTACGGTTGCCACCGGTGCTGCCGACGACAACGCCCTAGAGAAATTCGCTGCCGCAGTTAATGAAATTCCTGCGATTACGCACAATTACGTGCGCAGTCATGAATACAATGTTTGGTTCACTGTCATTGCCCAGTCTGAAGAAGAAATTCAGAAGACTGTAGACGACGTTTGTTCAAAAACAAAACTGCACAATGTCCATATCCTGAATGCGACCAAGAAGTTCAAAATCAATACGGTGATGGGGGGTGCTGGCGCACTAGCAAACAGAATTGGTGACGAAAAACGTCATTGCGAGCCGAAGGCGAAGCAATCTCCTGCCCACTTTTTATCCGCAAATGACAGAGCCCGAATCCGCATTGCCTGCACCGATATTCCGCACACCCTCACGCCGTTTAAGGATTGGAGCGTTTCCTGTGATGAGCTCCGCGACGACATCGCGCAAAAGAGAATGCGCCGTTTCGGGGCGATTCTCCGGCATCAAGAAGCGGGCTTTGCTTTTAATGCGATGGTCTGCTTTGCTGAACTAGACAAGAATCCGAACAATTCTGCTGGGGCAATTCTCGCTCAAAAGCCCTTTATTTCGCACTGCTATGAACGTCCTTCTTTCGAAGGATTCCCGTATACACTTTACGCTATGATGCATGCCCAGTCCGCCGAAGAACTGGACCGCAATATTAAAGAGGCTGCCAAATCGATCGGCAACCCTGATTATGTCGTTTTGCTTTCCGTGCGAGAGCTCAAAAAGACGAGTTACCGCTTTTTCGCCTAGATGCTCGTTACTTTACTTGCATCTTGATTCCAACGCGGTGTCCTGTCTCGAATCCGAACAGAGTACCGTCGTGAATTTCGTAATTCAGCCCGAATCCTGTGGAAAACCCTGCGATGTTGAAATAACGCATGGCTTCAAACTTCATTTTCATGCCATGGTACTTGTCCTTCATACCACGATAACGCTTGTCCAGGTTGCGATTTTCGGATTCTTCAATTCTGGCCTGGTAAAGGAAAACTTCGCTGAATTCCCAACCAGTTTTTAGGGAGTCATTCCAGCCAGGCTTCCATACGAACGATGCCTTGATTCCGATTTCATCGCCAGGTTTGAAGTTCTTGTCTTCGAGGAACGTATTGTATCGAATCGCCGTACCAAGAGTTAGCTGTCTAGAAAATTGTAACAGACCGAATGGTTCCACATTCAATCGGTGGAAACGGTTCTTTTGGGAGCCTTCGCCGGGAGGGAACTGCCAGCCGACATTCAGTCCCAGGTAGGGGAGGATCATCCCTTTTGCGCCCACATAGGTCTCGTTAAAACCATTCACATGCAGGTTGCAGTAATTGTGGATGTAACCCTCGGTTGAATATTCGTAGCTGTAGCTTAGGAATCGGAAAGCTCCGTCTACATAAAGGCTGAGTCGCGGATGAAAGGCGTATTCCGCCGAGACTTCCATATCGCCGCTGTAGACATCTTCGTCTAGTTCGACAGTCCCTTGAATGGATAACGAACTTGTTGGTAATGAAATCGGATGCAGCGGTTCTGTGGCAAAACAAGTCACAAAACTGATCAATATAAGACATCCGACAAATTTGTTCATATTCTAAATATATATATTTCCACTGATGTTTTCGGCTTTGTTCACAATAAACACGCTTAAACGACTTGTTGCATTTTTGTGCTGCATCGTTTTTTCGGCTTGCTATTGGGCCGAAACCGAAGATAATCCCGATTACTTGCCGATGGACGATTCCGTGTATCCGTATGCAGGGCTTCCGCGAATTGTCATAGAAACCGAGGACTTTGCAGGACTTCGCGACCGTGAAACAGAATTCCCGTCAAAGCTCCAGATTTACGGCGAGAAATCTCCCCAGAGTGAAGTTCTGGAACTGACCGTGCGTGGTCGTGGTAATTCTAGTTTCAAAATGCCCAAGTATGGAATGAAATTGGAATTTAAGGACAAGGTGGAACTTTTCGGAATGCCCAAGAGTCGCGACTGGGCGCTCATCGCCAATTATGGTGACAAGACCCATCTGCGCAACTATATGATGACGCGTCTTTCGGAATGGCTTGGTGCAAAATATACGCCTCGGATGCAGTTCGTGGAACTTTATCTGAACCGAAAGTACATGGGACTTTATCTACTTTCGGAAACCATCAAGGTGGCGAAAAATCGAGTTCATATCGAAGAAAACGACACGACGTTCCTTGTCGAAAAAGAAGATGTAAAAAAGTATGACCCGCCTTATGTCATTACGGACCATAAGAACATTTACCACATTCGTTCGCCGAAAGATCCTCCAGATGAATCCTTGGAACTTCTGCAGAATCACTTGAACAACTTTGAACATTTCTTGATGAATCATTATCTGTACGAGGACGAAGACATCCTGAATTGGATAGATTTAGAAGATTATCTGTTGTATTATTGGGTACAGGAATATTCCAAAAACGAAGATGGAAATTATGCTCGCAGTGTTTTCTTTACATGGACAAAAGGGGAGCCGATCCATTTTGGACCATTGTGGGATTTTGACTTGGCCTTCGGAAATGCGTCTCGTACAGAGAACCAGAATCCTGAAGATTGGTATATCAGCGAATACCGGTTGAATTACTATATCGTGAAAAATCACGTGGTCGATAGTGCTATCGCGGTCTACTGGAACGAACATCGTGAAACGTTTAGGGAACTTATTGACAGTATTCCCGTTTACCGATCCATTATCGAAAGAGCCGTCAATAATGAATACAGACGGTGGCCCATATTGAGTAATACTGAAAACTGGGCGCTCAAGGATTCGTATGATTCCTATGACGAGGCCGTGGAAACGATGACATCCTGGATGCGCAAACGCTATGAGTGGATTGATAGCGAGATAGGTAGACACTAGATTTTTCTATCTTTGCGACATGCGTAAAATCTACATGGCAGGAATGAGCCACAAGGTGGCTGAAATTGCAATTCGTGAAAAGTTCTATATTCCGATGGATGTCAAGACGGAGGCTTTGAAAAATTCTCCGTTCGATGAACTTTTGATTCTTGCGACCTGCAACCGTACCGAAGTTTATACGGCTTCTGACCGCGACATTTCGGAAGAAGAGCTGGTGCGGTACGTATGTAATTTGGCTGGGCAGGCTTATGAGGATTTTGCGAAATTCTTTTATTTCAAGTCGGGTGACGACGTCGCGCATCATGTGATGAACGTGTGCGCGGGGCTTGATTCCGTGGCCATGGGTGAAGACCAAATCTTGCACCAGATTGGACGTGCCTACGAGACGGCACGAGAACTCGGTGCGACAGGTAATAGCCTGAACAAGCTTTTCCAGAGTGCGATTCACACGACCAAGCGAATCAAGACCGAAACGAACTTGAGTAAGCTCAGTTGCAATATTCCGTTCCTTGCGATGAAACAGGTGCAGCGGACGTTCGATGACCTCGAGAACCGAACCGTGTATATTGTGGGTCTCGGCGAAATGGGTTCGCTGATGCTCAAGTATGTGCAGGAATATACGACAAATATTTTTGCGAGCAGCAAGACTTTTGCGAATGCGGAGAAATTTGCGGATGTGTTGACGCCCGTGCGTTTCGAGGATCGCTATAGCGTCATCGGCAAATGCGACGTCGTAATTCTTTGCAGCGCCTGTCAGGAACCGATTGTAACGAAAGATGAATTTGAAAAGGCAACCTTGTTAGGGTCACAGCCTGCATCGGACTCGGCCGAAAGGCCGAAGGGCGCTCTTGATATCGTATTCGAGCGTCATTGTAGCAAGGTTGCGGAACATCCAGGCGTAAGTGCGAGCTCCAGGCGTCTGGTGATAGATTTAGGAAGTCCGCGCAATGCGGAAGCGTCAATCGGCGAAATTCCTGGTGTGGAATATGTCTGCGTCGACGATCTTGAAAAGATTGTATCGGAGAACCGCCGCTTGCGTATGGTTGAGCTCGAAGCTGCCCAGAAAATCTTGAAAGAAGGAATTGACGAGTTCCTGCACTGGAACCGTATGGACAATGTTTCGAAGCAGATTAGCCTGCATGCGGAGCACATGCTGAATGTGGCGAACGAGGAATCCGAGAAATTGCTGCGTTCGATGCCTGATTTAGCGGAAGAAGACCGTCACCGCATCTCGATGATGTACGAGCGCTTTGCGAAGAAATTGGCAAACGATTATCTATATAAGGTCAAGGCGGAAAATGCTCCTGAAGATGTGCAAGTCTTCTTGAAGTGCCTGGAGGCTATCCATGAGTGAGTTCAAGCTGCGGGTTGCGACGCGCAAGAGTGCTCTTGCCATGGCGCAGACGACTATGGTCGCCGAGGCCATTGTTAAGGCGAATCCTGGAACTTCTTACGAGCTTGTCTCGATGACGACCGAAGGCGACCGCCGACTCGACAAGTCGTTGGCGAGCTTCGGCGGCAAGGGCGTATTCATCAAGGAGCTGGAAGTTGCCTTGCTTGAGGGGCGCGCAGATATTGCCGTTCACAGCTTGAAGGACATGCCTGCTGAAGTGCTGCCGGAATTCAAGCTTGCCGCGGTGTTACACCGCGAGGACCCGCGCGACGCCTTTGTCGCGCGCGAGGGAGTGGACGGCTGCAAGTTCATGGAGCTGCCTGCAGGAGCCCGTATCGGCACCGGAAGCATCCGCCGTGTCGTGCAGCTCAAGGCGCTTCGCCCAGATCTCGAATATGTGCCTATTCGCGGGAATATCCAGACGCGCCTTTCTAAATTGGCTGAACTTGACGGAGTGGTGCTCGCCGCCGCAGGCCTCAAGCGTATGGGCCTCGCCGACCAGGTGACAGAATATTTCAGCACCGAGCAAATACTCCCGGCATCGGGCCAGGGCATCCTCGCGATTGAAACCTTAAATGCGAAGCAATCTCTAGATGCACTTCTAGCTCATGTAAACGATGCAGAAACCTATTGCATCGCGGTCGCTGAAATGGCCTACCTCAAGGCGCTTAATGCAGGTTGTCAGTTTCCCGTCGCAAGTTTCGCCGAATTTGTCGACACCGCCGCAACTGCCGATGGCGTGCGCGAATTGAAAATCCGCGGTATCTACTGGGATGAAACTTCGCAACAGCTTCTCCGTGCCGAGGTCCAGCATTCCGTGAGCCTGGAATCTACCGACTCGATTGCGCAATCCCGCGCGGCTGGCGTGGCGCTCGCTCAAAAAATCCGTGAACAGCTTTAGTTTTCGTTAATAAAGGTTTAATGATGTCTGATTTTGGAAAAGTTTATTTGATTGGTGCAGGTCCTGGCGATCCGGGGCTTTTGACGCTGCGTGGCAAAGAAATTCTGGAGCGAGCCGACGTGGTGGTTTATGACCGTCTTGTTTCTCCGGCAATTCTTTCGATGTGCAATGCCAATGCAAAGATGGTGGATGTGGGCAAGATGCCGACGCACCATAAGGTCAAGCAGTCCGAAATCAACAAGTTGCTCGTGCAGTTTGCACAGGAGTATCCGCAAGGAATAATCGCCCGCCTTAAGGGAGGCGATCCGTTCGTGTTCGGTCGAGGTGGTGAAGAAGCCCTTGAACTTGTGGACGCGGATGTGGAATTTGAAATTGTTCCGGGAATTACTTCGGCTATTTCCGTTCCTGCATATGCAGGCATTCCCGTAAGTCATCGAGGAATAGCTACGAGCTTCCACATCATCACCGGCCACGAAAAAGAAAACGCAGAACTCTCTCTTGACTTTGAAGCTCTCGTTAAGTGTCCCGGTACCCTCATCTTCTTGATGGGAATCGCGAATATGGATTTTATCGCGCATCGACTGATGGAATGCGGTAAGGATCCCAAGACTCCGCTAGCCTTTATCGAAAAGGGGACGACTCCGTACCAGCGAACCGTCATGGCGACACTTGAAACGGCGGGGGAGACTATCGTCCGTGAAAACGTGACTGCCCCTGCGATTACGATTATGGGCGGAGTCGTGGAACTCGGCAAGACGCTTGCCTGGAAAAAGAACCTGCCGCTGTCGGGCAAGCGTCTGGTGGTTACCCGTGCAGCAAAGCAGTCCAGCGGAATTTCGTCGAGACTCGCTGCGCTCGGTGCCGAAGTCATCGAAACTCCGATGATCGAAACCCGTACTTTGGACAAACCTTTGGTTGTGTGTCATCCTGAGCGAAGCGAAGCGAAGTCGAAGGATCTGGATCAGAATTGTTCTGCAGATTTCAACACACTTAAGGATTTTGACATTCTCGCCTTCACGAGTACGAACGGTGTCGAAAGCTTCTTCAAGCAGCTTTTTGACGCGGGTTGCGACGTACGAGTCCTCGCGGGCAAGAAGATTGCTAGCGTCGGAAAGATTACCGAAAAGAAGCTCCTTGAGTATGGAATCCGCTGCGACTATGTTCCCGAAGACCACACCGCCGAAGGCCTCGGAAAGCTGCTTGCGTCCTTGCCCGCCGACTCTCATCTGGAGCCGAATGGTGAATCTAAAATTCTTCTCCTTCAGGGGAACCTCGCCGACGACACTTTGCTCAAGTATCTACCGCACGCTACCCGCTGGATTGTCTACGAAACTCTTCCTGTCTCGGATCTCCCCGAATGGAAGCGCGAGGCGGTTGCAACAGCCGATGCCATTGTCTTTGCAAGTACCAGTGCCGTCAATAACTTTGTAAAATTGAGCGCTTCTGCAGATTTGGAGTTCAAGCCGCTTGCATTCTGTATCGGTCGCATGACTGAATCCGCAGCAAAAGAACACGGCTTCAACACGGTCGTTTCCGAAGAAACAACCATGGAGTCGCTCGTGAAAAAAATCGTTGAATATTTCGGTCGAAACTAGAACTGAAGACGGTTCTTCGACGGTGTTGTTTCTTTATCGCGAAGAGTAATGTTCCTGACGACGAACGTGTAGGCGGACTTGTTGCCTATGTGGCCAACAAATCGAACCTTGCAGTTGATCTTGTTCTCGTTCAGGGGCATGCTGTATTCGACAATCTCATTCGATCTTTCGGCCCATAACAAGTGCTCGAAGATCTTGTCCATGGTTTCTTGAGTGTTTTCTCTTCTCAAAATTCGGACAACATCCTCGATAGTGTTCGCACCGAAAGAATTGATGACCGTCATGAACGCCTTGTTCGTGTACAGTCCCGTGTAATTGCGTTCTGTACGTTCCAAGATAGCAAGAGGAATGTCCGATGTGACTTCCAGGTGATGCTTGCGGAGAGGAGCATTGTCCAGGAAATTCACTTCGCCAATGCAATCGAAATAGGTGCGTTCCTCCGGCGACTCGTTCGTCTCGAAACTGCAAAGTTCCGCACGCTTGTTTTGGTAGTCTTCAAGAGGAATTGGCTTGCTAAAGTAATAGCCTTGAATAAGCTCGCAACCAATGCTCTTCAGGAATTCGTACTGTTCCTTGGTTTCGACACCTTCGGCCAGCGTGTGGATTCCGAGCTTTTTCGCCATGTCCACAATAGAGGCGATAATGACCTTGGACTTCGGGGTCTTGTCGAAGTTCCTCAGGAAGTTCATGTCGATCTTGAGGAAGTCAAAGTCGTAGGTCTGCAAGTTATTGAACGAGCTGTAACCAGAACCGAAGTCATCGATCCACACCTGGTAGCCTTCGTCGCGGAATTCCTTGATGTGGTCTCCAAGACTTGTCAAATCCGATGCGATGGCGCTTTCGGTAACTTCCAGTACCAGATATTCCTTGGGAATATCATACTTGGCAACAGCATCGTTCACAACCTTGTTGACGTCGCTTAATTCAAAGTCAAGTCTCGAAAGGTTTACCGAGATGGGTTCGTAGGCGTATCCGCTGTCGATGTCGTCACGAAGGTCCTTGCATGCCTGTTCGATAATGTAGGCGTCAAGCTTGTGAATCAGGTGCACCTTTTCAAGTACGTCGATAAAGATGAACGGCGGAATGATTCCCTTGACTGGATCGATCCAGCGGGCGAGGGCCTCGTAGCCGCAGACCTTTCCCGTTAGGGCGCGCACGACGGGTTGATAATAAACGTGGAAATACCCTTTTTCAAAGGCTTCATCAAAATGGTCTAGCACGTACTGTTTCTGTTCGTGCTTATTCTTGAGTGCGTCGTCGTAGACGCAGTAGTCCTTGTTGAAAATTCCGTGAACTTCTCGGCAGGCAAGCGATGCCCTGTCCATCATAATGATGGGTTTCTGTGGGGTCCCGTCGGCAATGTAAATTCCCGCCTTGATTTGATTCCGAAGCCCCCCTTCGTAATTGCCCATCACCTTATTAAGCATGGCCACACGCATGGCGATTTCTTCGGGCGAAAGGTTCAGGCTGATGACGACTAGGTGGTCCGCACCAGCTCGCAATACGGTTTCGCCTTCAAAAAGACGCTTGAGTTCGTCCCTAAATTTGCATAGATATGCATTTCCGCCCTGGTACGAGAAACGCTGGTTGATTGTCTTGAAATTCATCACGTTAAAGAACGTGATGGTCGATTTATGGAGCGGATAGAAACTGTGGTCCTTTTGAGTTTGTGCAAAGAACCATGCTACAAGGTCGAGACCGGTAATGGGGTCTACTTTTTCGGGTCTTGGAAATGCGGAACCACCAGGACCTGGGCCACCTGCATATGGCGGGGTCTCCGGGGCATTTGGACGCGCTATGTTGGGGGCATCTTGCATCACAAGCATTTTCTCCT
>Ga0247610_10007721_pt1 | contig 11000 bp, 6 predicted proteins | sample 174DNAGHGhighgp2_FD_193483 | JGI IMG/M metagenome (GOLD analysis project Ga0247610, IMG submission 193483) | Sheep rumen microbial communities from Palmerston North, Manawatu-Wanganui, New Zealand - 1742 DNA GHGhigh gp2 | ecosystem: Host-associated > Mammals > Digestive system > Stomach > Rumen ...
CTTGCCCAGATTGATGAACAATCGGCGGTAACCCTTCTGTGCCTTGTTCTGCAACTTCTGCTTGTCGCTCTGGGGCTTTTTCTCCTTTTTGTCAGGAACGACTGCCTCAATTTCTGGGGCATCGGCATAGTAGGCGAGGAACTTTCCGAACTCCAACGAGACAATCTTCTTGATGAGTTCATCCTTGTCGATATACTCGAAGTAACGGCTGATGTCCTGCATGAAGGGAGCGATCTCCTCGTCGTCGACGTCGGTCTTCACAATCTGGTCCATCACCTTATAGAGTTGTTTCTTGCAGATCTCCTCTGCTGATGGAATCTCAGCTTTGACAAACTCCTTACCGATCTCCTTCTCGATATTGCGGATCTTGAACTTCTCATGGCTGTGGACGATGGAGATGGAGGTGCCCTTCTTGCCGGCACGACCTGTACGACCAGAGCGGTGGGTGTAGTTCTCGATATCGTCGGGCAGTCCGAAGTTGATGACATGCGTCAGATCGTCGACATCGAGACCGCGCGCTGCCACATCGGTGGCCACGAGTAACTGTGTCAGATGTTGGCGGAATTTCTGCATGGTCTGGTCGCGCTGAGGCTGCGAGAGGTCACCGTGCAAGGACTCAGCATTATATCCGTCTTTGATGAGTTTATCGGCGATCTCCTGCGTCTCCACTTTTGTGCGGCAGAAGATGATGGCGAAGATACGGGGGTAATAGTCGACGATGCGTTTCAGGGCGAGGTACTTGTCCTTTGCGTTGACCATATAATAGATGTGGTTCACATTCTCCGCACCTTCGTTGCGCGAGCCTACCACAATCTCTTCGTAGTCGTGCAGGTATTTCTTCGCCACCTTCTCGACCTCGCGACTCATCGTGGCAGAGAACATCAGGGTGCTGTGGTCCTCGTTGATGGACTCGAAGATCTCGCTGATACTGTCGGAGAAGCCCATGTTCAACATCTCGTCGGCTTCGTCGAGGACGATATTGCGGATGTTGCTCAGATCGGCTACACCACGGTTCTTCAGGTCGATGAGTCGTCCTGGCGTGGCCACGATGATGTTCACACCTTTCTTCAGGGCACGCATCTGTGGCTCTATCGAGGCACCGCCATAGACGGCTTCGATATGCAGACCGTCGATGTACTTGCCGAAGTCGCGGATATCGTCGGCAATCTGCAGGCACAACTCACGTGTAGGACTCAGGACCAAGGCCTGGGGCTCTCTGCGTGACGTGTCGATTCGTTGCAGCAAGGGGATACCGAAGGCCGCTGTCTTACCCGTTCCTGTCTGGGCAAGGGCTATCACATCACGTTTGTTCTCCAGGAGATAGGGGATGACTGCCTCCTGCACAGGCATCGGTTGTACAAAACCTAATTCCTCGATGGCGCGTCGGATCTCTCCGCTGACGCCTAATTCTTCAAATGTCTTCATCTTGGGTGCAAAGATACTAAATAATTCATAATTTATGATGCATAATGCATAATTATTTTGTACCTTTGTAGGCGAAAATGAAGATATGTGTGTTTTGTTCTGCGAATCAGCAGATTGACCCAGCGTTCTTCTCCCTGACGGAGGAATTGGGGAGATGGGCGGCAGAGAACGGCCATACGATCGTGTATGGCGGTGTGAACCAAGGACTGATGGAGTGTGTGGCAAAGGCGACGAAGGAAGCCGGCGGACATACCATCGGTGTGGTGCCGATGATTGTGGAGAAGTCGGGACGTACCAGTGACTATGTGGATGTGTGGATACCCTGTGATAACCTCAGCGACAGAAAACAGCTGATGATGGACCAGAGCGACGTGTTTATCGCCCTGCCCGGTGGCATCGGTACTCTCGATGAGATCTTCACGGTGGCCTCTTCGGCTACGATAGGCTATCATCAGAAGAAAGTCATCCTCTATAATATGAAAGGTTTTTGGGGTTCGCTCATCGCTTTGCTCGACGACCTGCAAGAGAAGGGGATGATCCGTGGAAACTGGCGTGAATATATCAAAACGGCTGAATCCATCGAAGAAATAACCCAGTTATTGTAATCCGTAAGAAGATGGGGAAACGGAATATGAAACAGTGGATGGCAGATGTCATCCGTCAGAAGGAGGTGACGGCGATACCTGTGATGACGCATCCAGGCATCGAACAGAACGGGCATACCGTCAGTGAGGCCGTCAAAGACGGACGTGTGCAAGCAGAAGCTGTAGTGGCATTGGCCAGGAAATACCCGAGTGCTGCGGCCTGTACGATTATGGACCTGACGGTGGAGGCCGAAGCCTTTGGTGCAGAGATTGCCTTCTCGGATGAGGCTGTGCCTGCAGTAGTAGGACATATGCTTTCGAAGGTAGAGGATATTTACGACTTACAGGTTCCCTCGCTCTCTGCAGGGCGTATCCCTCAATATCTGAAAGCAAATCTGCTGGCCGCGAGGGAGATCAACGACCGTCCGTTGCTGGGTGGTTGTATCGGTCCTTTCTCGTTGGCTGGACGTCTTTATGATATGTCGGAGATGATGGTGCTGATCTACGAGAATCCTGAGGCGGCGCATCAGTTACTCTCGAAATGTACCGATTTCATCGGGAAATACTGTCTCGCCCTGAAACAGACGGGTGCGAATGGTGTGGTGATGGCAGAGCCTGCGGCAGGGCTGTTGTCGAATGATGATTGTAGGACGTTTTCCTCACCGTATGTCAGACGGATCGTAGAACGCGTGCAAGATGATGACTTTGCCGTCGTCCTCCACAACTGTGGTAATACAGGACAGTGTACGGAGGCAATGGTTTCGACGGGCGCTGCGGCCTATCATTTCGGCAACAAGTGTCGGATGGAGGAGGTGATCGGTGAAGTGCCGTCAACAGCCCTGGCGATGGGAAACATCGATCCTGTGTCTGTCTTTAAGGACGGAACACCGGAACTGATGCGCCAGACCGTTCACGACTTGCTCGACAAGATGCAAGCTTATCCGAACTTTGTACTCTCCAGTGGTTGCGACACACCTCCACACACGCCCATCGCACAGATTGATACGTTCTTCGAGACCTTGGAACAGTGGAATGCTTCGCGCTTATGACCCATAAGATACTGACATTTGATGACTTAGGAATCACATCTGCCGATATTTACGGGCAGATGGGATATCACGACGCGTTGCCTGATGAAGCGACCCAAAAGGAGACCAGTACGATAATGGCTCAGGTACGTGCGATCCTGCAGCCAGAGTTCTGTTTCTTTGTGACGCGTGAGTTGCCGGACTTCGATATGGGAAAGATCATCATGAATCAGCTTCGCGGTGCCGAAGGCTATGCGCTTTTCATTGCGACGTGTGGCGAGGCCTTTGAGCGTTTCCTGCAACAAATGAAGGCGGAGGGTGATATGGTTCGTGTGTTTATTGCCGATGCGATGGGTTCGGTGATTGCCGAGAAATGCGCCGATGAAATGGAGAAAAACCTACAGTTGAGTATCGACAAACTGGGTTGGAAGCATACGAACCGTTTCTCCCCAGGCTATTGTGGCTGGCATGTATCACAACAGCAGCTGCTCTTCCCGTTGTTCAATGGTCAGACGTGTGGGGTGACACTGACGGATTCCTCCCTCATGTTACCCATCAAGAGTGTGAGCGGTATCATCGGGGTTGGCGAAAAAGTCCGCAGATTAGACTATACCTGCGGACTCTGTAACTTTGAAAAGTGCTATAAGCGGAAACTAAAGCATACCTAACAGTTGCTTGGCGACTGTAACAGCCGAATTGGCGTTGTCGCTATAGCCGTCGGCGCCGATCTCATCGGCAAAGCCCTGGGTCACAGGAGCACCGCCAACCATCACCTTCACCTGTTTACGGATGCCTGCACGCTCAAGGGCATCTATCACGTCCTTCATATAACCCATCGTGGTGGTTAACAGGGCAGACATACAGAGGATATCGGGTTGGTTCTGTTTGACGGCCTCAATGAACTTATCGGCGGAGACGTCGATGCCGATGTTGATGACCTCGAAGCCGCAGCCTTCGAGCATCGAGGCGACGAGGTTCTTGCCGATATCATGGAGGTCGCCCTTGACAGTACCGATAACCACCTTGCCTAATGCTGTAGAGGCTGCACCCTGAAGCATGGGTTTCAACAGCTCAAGGGCGGCTTTCATCGCACGACCAGCCATTAGCAGCTGGGGTACGAAAGCCTGCCCGTCTTGGAATCGTTGGCCCACTTCACTCATGGCGCGTATCATCTGACCATTGATGAGATTCTGGGGGACAGCTCCTTCTGCGATAGCGTCTTTCGTGGCTGCTGCAGCTTCGTCGCTCTTGCCTGTGAGAATCGCCTTATAGAGTCGTTCAGCAGGGGTGTCCTTTTCTTCATGAGCAGGAGCATCTTTTTCTTCCCCTAAGTTCTTGCGTCCCTGCGGTGGCAAGCCAGCAGAGCTGGAGCGAGGGGGAGTCAGAGGGGGTCTGAACGAGGACACCCTAATCTCTCCTGACTCCGAAGTTGAAAGCGGCGTCAGGAAGATTCCTGGAACCGGCTCTATGGCCTTCGCCATCAGACGGATATGTGCATCTGTCGTACCACAGCAACCGCCAATGATATTCAGGTGATGACCTTCGAGCAGTGGCCAGACATCAGCCAACAGACTCTCAGGCGTTTTGTTATAACGACCGTTACCGTCGGGCATGCCGGCATTGGGATAGATACTCACCCTTGTGCCGAAGTTGGCCAGCAGACAGATCAGCGGCACCATCAGGGCAACGTCCGAGAAACAGTTGATGCCTATAGAATAGATATCTGACGGCTGCAGGCGGAGGTCTGCTTTCAGAGCATCGAGGAAGTCAGGGATGCTCTGGCCCATCATATTATGGCCGTCAGGCGTAGAAACGCTGAAGCTAAGCATGACAGGCAGTTGTGGCGCAACCTTCCTGGCTACCTCGATAGCAATGCGGGCATTCTCTACATCGAAGATGGTCTCGATGAGTAAAAGGTCGACACCACCATCGGCGAGGGCCTGGATCTGTTCTTCGTAGGCCTCACGGAGTATGTCCTTATCAAGGGGTTCACCACTGGTGGCTATGGAGGTTGTACGACTGGTTGGTCCGATGCTGCCTGCGACAAAGCGAGGCTTATCGGGGGTCTTGGCCGTATACGAATCAGCACACTCTCGGGCGATCTTGGCAGCTGCGATGTTGATATCTCGTACCTTATCCTCGAGATCATAGTCTGCCAACGAGATGCGCTGGGCATTGAAGGTGTTAGTCTCGATGATATCGGAGCCTGCCTCCAGGTATTTCTGATGAATCTCGCGGATGATGTGGGGCTTTGTCAGCGAGAGCATGTCATTGCAGCCATCTTCGTGCAGATGATACTGTTGGATCATCGTTCCCATCGCACCGTCGAGCAAGAGGATCTTCTTCTCATCAAGTGCGGTAGCCGACTTTCCATTATCCACTCTCAACTCTATACGATTGATGATGTTCTCCACCTCACGGTCGGCCTCGTCCTTCGACTGATATTCCTCGACAATGCGCAGGGCCTGTTCTACTTCCCGCTCGTTATGGAAGTCCATCTCGATATGTACGCCTTCGCCACCGATGTTGTCGAGGAGGGGTTTCAGTTCGTCGAGGGTCACCCAACAGGCCATGATACTCTTACCGCCGGCAAGGATCTTCTTATAAAGATCATACCACTTCGGTGAACCGCCTTGTGGCTCTCCCACACCAGGCGTCCACTGGATGGCATTCAGTTCCTCGATTTCCAGCAAGGCGTCGAGATGATGCATCGCACCCACACCGTCGAGATGATAGAGGGTATAGTCAATCTTCTGACACTGTTCGCGGATGAAGGGCTGCACGAAACGGCGGTAGTCGTCGACACTGATCATCGTCGAAATATCACTCTGTAGCTTCGACATCTTCCCGGGTGCCCATGAGGAGAAATAACAAAACGCCATCTCATCGCCCTCACGGATAATGTCGTAGAGCTCGTCGAACACATGGAAATAGATGTCGTTGATCTGTTGCATCTGATGCTCCAGCACTTCGGGCTGCATGACGGTATCGAGCAGGACCTTATCCGTGCCCTTGATAGCCGCCAGCACGTCGAGACCCTCCATCAGGTCTGGCATACCCACATAGTAATGGCCCTGCGCCTTCGCTTTGCAGGCTTTCAGGAGTTCCTTATGCAACAGCCAGTTGGGATGCTCAGGGTTGAAGACAATGTCATCGCTGTAGTTGGGATCGGGGTGAATCCAAATGGTATCTTCGCCGCCCTCGAACACACCACCGAGGATGGCCGCTAGCGAACCAGGACCTAGCTGTGTATTTGCTACGGGCAACATATCGGCCATCAGCGAGGAGTGTGCCACGTACCAGTCCAGATAGTCTGCACGCCACTGAGGATCGAACCATTTCTGGTTCAGGTCCTTTGGTGGTGCAGGCTTCGGCACGTCGGCATGGGGCTTGACACCTTCCTGAAAGTGTTCCCACATGTTCAGGACGATGCCCTTGTGGTTCCACCAGTCGACATAACGCCGTTTTGTTTCTTCTAGATTAGGTTTCCAAGTAGTAGTCATTTGTTTTCTGAGTTTGTTTCTTTACTGGGCGTTGATCTCCTTCAGCAGACGATCAGCCTTACCCCAGCTCTCCATCATGTAGAGCACGTATCGGATATCGACACCGATACAACGGGCCAGTTGTGAGTCGAAGAAAATGTCTGAGGAGAGACTGTCCCAGTTGCCGTCGAAGGCAAGGCCTATGAGCTCGCCCTTGCCGTTGAACATCGGAGAACCGGAGTTACCGCCTGTGATATCATTGTTAGACAGGAAGCAGAGGTGTAGCTTGCCGGTGGTTTTGTCGGTATATTTGCCGAAGTCCTTCTTCGAGAGCAGCTCTTTCATGATTGGCTCGGCCTCGTAGTCGATGACGCCTTTCTCACCTTGTATCATCTTCTCCACGATGCTCTCGGCGGTGGTGTAGTAGCCTGAGGGCTTACCAGCCAAGAGGTATTCGCCCACTTGTCCGTAGCTCAGACGCATGGTCATGTTGGCATCGCTGTAGTTGGGCATGTCTTCCTCCATACGCAGCTTGGCGGCGCAGAGGTAACGCTCCTGGATATCGATGCTGTCGTAGGTAGCTAACAGATCGGCACGGATCTCTCCGAGTACTTCGAGGAGACTCTCTCCGTATTTCACGCCGAGGTCTTTCTCATAGCTCTTCTTATTGACGAAGAGTTTCTTGCCGCTCTTCATCAGCAACGAGTTCTTATAGAGGGCATCGGCATATTTCTGGCAGTCGCCGCCGAAGTCTTTGTCAACGATGCTGTAGAAATCAGGTAGGTACTTGTTGTCCTTGACCTGTTCACGGTAGAATGACATCAGGGCACCCAGCACCTCACGGTCCAGGTTGTAGTCCCACTCGTCGCTGTTGTCCTTCAACTGGATATACTGTTTCTTAGGCTTGTCCTTGTCGCCCAGGATCGGCATACCACGTGTCACTCTCAGAGCGCGGGTTGTCATCTCGTCACTGCGACCGAAACTCTCGTTAAAGTACATCATCGCACGCATGGCATTGAAACGTTGTTGATAGAGACGCTCCAGTTTGTCGAAGTCAAGTTGTCCCTTCAGGAAACCGGTAGAGTCCTGCCACTGACGGATCTTGGCCTCGAAGGCGGCCTTCTGCTGAATAAGCCCGATGGAATCGATACATTTGTTCATGCCGATGCTGTTCTTCCAGTAGTTCGAACTCTGGGCGTATTTCGAGTCGTACTTGATACGCACGGCCTCGTCGGCACGCATATGACGGATCATGATGTTCTGTTTCACCTCACGCGTCTTGTAGCGGGGTTCGTTCTGGGCATCACGACGTTCCTTGATGCCGTAGCTCGACAGATAGCGGCTGGTGCTGCCAGGATAGCCAATGGTCATCGAGAACGAACCAGGCACGTAGCCCTGCAGCGAGACAGGCGCCCACTTCTTGGGGTGATAGGGTACATTGTCTTTCGAGTATTTCGCAGGACCGCCGGTCTTGGGATCAACGTAGATGCGGAACACGGAGAAGTCGCAGGTCTGACGGGGCCACATCCAGTTGTCGGTCTCACCACCGAACTTACCCATCGATTTGGGCAGGGCGAACACCAGACGTACGTCTTCGTAGTCGCGATAGGTGGTCAGATAATATCTGTTTCCCTCGTAGTAGGGCTTCAGTTCTGCACGAAGGGTAGAGTCCTGGGCCTTGATCTGCTTGCTGAAGACGTTCTCCAAAGAGTCGATGAAATAGCCTCTTTTGGCTTCAGAGATCGTGTTGAGACCCAGACTGTCGAGTTGACTGGTCACATCTTTCTGCTCTATCATGAAACTGACGAAGAGGTCCTTATTGGGCAGTTCTTCCTCGTAAGAGTTCGATACAAAGCCGTTGAGCATATAGTCGTGCTCTACGGTTGAGTGACTACGGATAGCCTCGAAGCCACAATGGTGGTTGGTAAACACGAGACCGTCAGGTGATACGACGACACCCGAGCAGAAACCGCCGAAGAGTACCACACAGTTCTTCACGGCATCATCGCCGTAATACAGGGCTCCGTATGGTAGTTCGTAGTTTTCCATTTTCATCGTCTCATAGACGGCATTCGGCAGGTTATACAATGTCCACATGCCCTCATCTGCTTTTGCAGTGAATAGTGAACAGTGAATAGCGAATAGTAAAAACAGTAATTTCTTCATATTTTTATTTTTTGAATTTCTTTCCGATGATAGGGAGTTTGCTTAATGGCAGGTCGCGCTTGATGATGAGTGCGAGGAAGGCTAGAATAAGCAGGGTGTTTATTGTGAGTGACAACCACATCGGCTGACTCTCATGGAGCAACATCATCGCTGCAAAGACGATGGCGGCGACAATGGTATAAAGGGCGATGTCCTTTAAGGGATAGTTGAGAGGGTAGTACTTCTGTCCTACGATATAGGAGATCACCATCGCCACACCGTAGCCAGCCACACCGCCCCAGGCACAGGCCATATAGCCGTACTTCGGTACGAAGAAGAAGTTCACGGCCAGAAGCACAAGGCATCCGATGCCGGAGAACCACGCGCCCCAGATGGTCTTGTCGATGATCTTATACCAGAACGACAGGTTGAAGTAGATACCCATCATGATTTCTGCCGCCATCACAATCGGTACAACCTTTAGACCCACCCAGTATTCAGAGCGACGGATGATGAATTTCAGGATGTCGAGATAGCCCACGACCATCAGGAAGGCCAGCAGGGTGAAAATGATGAAGTACTTCATCGCCTGTTCGTACATCTCGTGCTGTCCCTTTTCCTTGACACCCGAGAATACAATCGGTTCGTAGGCGAAGCGGAAGGCCTGCGTGATCATCGCCATAATCATCGCGATCTTCGAACAGGCGCCGTAGATGCCGAGTTGCTCCAACATGTCACTGCCTTCGTACATATAGGGGAAGAGCATCTTGTCGGCCGTCTGGTTCAGGATGCCGGCGATACCAAAGACGAGTATCGGCCATGTATAACTGAGCATCGTGCGCAACAACTTCGTGTCGAGCCGCCAACGGAAACCCGTGTACTCCGTAAAGAGACATACGGCGAGCATTGTCGTACAGAAGAGGTTGATATAGAAGGCATAGCCCACATCCTCACCGTCCATCCAGGCGAAGTAGATGAGATTCAGCAGGATACTCATGGCGATGTTCAAAAGTTTCAGCGATGCGAACTTGATGGCTTTCTTCTGCTGACGCAGGTGGGCAAAAGGGATACAGAGGAATGCATCGATGGCTACCGTCACTGCCATCACCCAAACCCACTCCGGATGGTCGCCGTAACCCATCAACGAACTGATGGGTTTGATGAAGAGAATGACCAGTGCGGCAAAGAGCGCAGAGACGGCTCCCACGCTGATGAGCGTGGTGGAATAGACCACCTGCGAGTCGGTATGTGTCTTGTTGGTGAAGCGGAAATAGGTGGTCTCCATACCGAAGGTGAGAATCACCAGAATCAGCGCTACATAGGCGTACATATTGGTGATGACACCATAGCCGCCCGATGCTGCCGAGAGCTGGGCGGTATAGAGTGGCACGAGCAGGTAGTTGAGAAATCTACCGATGATACTCGAAAGGCCGTAGATGGCCGTATCCTTCGCGATGTTCTGTAGTTTACCCATAAGTTGTCTTAGTTGTCAAAGTTGTCGTAATTAACTGAAGAACATATATGCGATTGCTATCGCCGCTATGATTCCTGCCAGGTCTGCCAGCAGTCCACAGGTCACAGCGTGACGGGTCTTCACGATACCCACGCTGCCGAAGTAGACGGCGAGGATATAGAAAGTCGTATCTGTCGAACCTTGGAAGATACAACTCAGACGACCGATAAACGAGTCAGCACCGTATGTGGTCATCGCATCCACCATCATGCCTCGCGCTCCGCTGCCTGACAGAGGTTTCATCAGGGCTGTGGGCAGGGCACCCACGAAATCGCTGTTGCCACCACAGGCTTCCACACACCATCCGATGCCGTCGATGAGCATATCCATCGCTCCAGAGGCACGAAAAACACCGATTCCAACGAGAATAGCCACCAGGTAAGGGATGATTCTTACAGCTGTCGTAAAACCATCTTTGGCACCTTCGATGAAGGCATCGTAGACGTTCACCTTCTTTCGGATACCGGCCAGGATAAAGGCGATGATAATCAGCATGAGCATAATGTTGGCTGCTGAAGTACTTACTGTATTCATCAGCACGGAGTCGAGCTGTCCGAAGCCCCAGATGATGGCGGCTACTACGAGGGCTGCGCCACCGAGTGTCAGGAGGATTGTGCGGTTCAGCAGGTTGATCTTCTGGAAAAGGCTTGTGATGATGATACCTGCTAGCGTCGAGAAGAACGTAGCCAGTAGGATGGGGATAAACACGTCTGTTGGCTGGGCGGCTCCCATCTGTGCACGATATACGAGAATAGAGATCGGTATCAGCGTCAGACCACTGGTGTTCAGTACCAAAAACATGATCATCGGATTCGTCGCGGTA
>Ga0247610_10007723_pt1 | contig 11000 bp, 5 predicted proteins | sample 174DNAGHGhighgp2_FD_193483 | JGI IMG/M metagenome (GOLD analysis project Ga0247610, IMG submission 193483) | Sheep rumen microbial communities from Palmerston North, Manawatu-Wanganui, New Zealand - 1742 DNA GHGhigh gp2 | ecosystem: Host-associated > Mammals > Digestive system > Stomach > Rumen ...
ATTCTGGTAACGGGAAAGGGCAACAGTGCGACCAGCATCCTCGTCAACATCGATGTGCAGAAGGGTGCAAAAATCAATGCCTTCCTCTCGGAAGACGGCCAGAACCGAGCCGTCGTTGATGGCGTCGGACGCCTCAAGTACACCCTTGATTTTGCGGGTCGCGACAACCTGAATGGCATCTACACCATTGAGAGCGGCAACTTGCGTTACACGCCACCGCTCATGACACAGAAGAACTTCAACATCAACAGTGGCAGCAGCATCACATGGACCGGTGACATGCTCAACCCCCAGCTGAACCTCAATGGCACCGAACGTGCCAAGGCCAGCCTCTTCACTGGAGGCATTGCCGAGTTTGTCATCGATGCTAAGGTGGGCGGCACGCTCAAGACCATCGACCTGAATTTTGACCTGACCTGCGTGGACAAACCCGAGGTTCAGGACGAGTTGCAGTCGATGAGTGACAAATACCGTTCACAGGCTGCCATCAACCTGTTGTTGAGCAATACTTACACGGGAACCAACAGTGGCAATATCATCAACTCCCAGTCGGCAACGTCGGCACTATTCTCATTCCTTCAGTCCCAGCTCAACAGCTGGGCTGCCCAGACGTTGCCTGGCATCGACTTGTCGTTCGGCATCAACCAATACGAGGGACAGCATAGCAGCGGTACCCAGACCAGCTACAGCTACCGCCTGGCCAAGACGCTGTTCAACGACCGCTTCAAGATCGTAGTGGGCGGTGAGTACAGTACCGATCTAGGCGAGGACGATGACGTCACCAGGGAGAAAGCCAATAAGAACATCGCCAGCAGTCTGTTTAACGACATCTCGCTGGAATATTACCTGAATGAATCGGGTAACCGATATCTCAAGCTGTTCCGTCATGCCGGCTTCGAGAATGTACTTGAGGGCCAGGTGATCGAGACCGGTGTGGGCTATGTGCTCAAGCGCAAACTCACCGACTTGAGGAACCTGTTCAAGTTCAAGCATTCACGCGAATATCTGATTCGTGACTCGCTTGAAAAGGCACGCAAAGCCGAGTTGAAGATGCAAGAGAACGCCATCGATGCCATGGGCGAGGCTGTCGAAGATACCGTCACGCCTGATGACAACATCGACAAACCAACCGTAACCCGCAAGAAAGATGATGAGAGCGAACCATAATATATGCAGCCTTGTTGTGCTCGGTGTACTGATTGCACTGCTGGCCTCCTCATGCTCGACGACCAAGAAGCTTGGGGAGAATGATGTGCTCTACACCGGCGTGAAGCACCTCAAGTATCATGAGGACAGCGTCAAGGTGGACGATGGCGTGAAAACCGATATCTTCACAGCCATCAATGTCAAGCCCAACAATCCGCTCTATTCGCCTTATTACCGCACGCCGTTCCCCTTCGGCTTGATGATTTACAACAACATCGACGAGGATGCCACGGGCTTCAAGGGGTGGCTTTACAGGCACTTTGCTGCCAAGCCGGTGCTGATCAAGCGCGTCAATCCACAGGCGCGTGTCGATATGATTAACACCATCCTGCGCAACAACGGTTATTTCACTTCCTCGGCAAGCTATCAACTGAATCCGTCTGACAATCCCAAGAAGGCCAAGATTTCCTACGATATCTACGTCAATCCGCCTTATACCATCGGCAATGTGGAGTACATCGGTGACTCAGACCCGCTCCTGCAACTCGTGGACTCGCTGGCGAGAGAAAACCATTACTTGAAGACGGGCAGCCGCTATTGCCTGGATTCACTGAATGCCGTGCGCATCGACATCACCAATGCCGTGCGCAACCGGGGTTACTATTTCTTCCGTCCCGAGTACATCCAATACTTGGCCGACAGCGTTCAGGTCAAGGGCATTATCCACTTGAAACTACGGGAATCGGCCGACATACCCAACAATGCCAAGCGCCGTTACCTGACGAATGACATCACCGCCCAGGTGGTCAATGATGATGCGGTGGGCGAGCCCGACACCATTATCACCCGCAATTGCACCCTCATCAAGTATGAGCCGGTCCACATCAAGGATAACGTCATTCCCAGCTGCATTCGCGCCCGCAAGGGTAGGCTGTTCCGCGTTAACAGCATCGACCGCACCCAGGCAGCGTTGTCTCGTGTGGGCATCTTCAGCACGGTGGATATTCAGGTGGTGCCGCTCGACAGCATCACGCCCAATGGAGAAGGACTGCTCGACCTGAACATCTTTTGCCAACTCGACAAACCCTGGGAGGTAACATTTGAGATGCAAGGCGCCTCCAAGAGCAACAGCTTCATCGGCCCCGGTATCGAGGTGGGCGCTACGCACAAGAATGCTTTTGGGGCAGGGGAGAAGTTCGGCGTGGACCTCTATGGCAATTACGAGTGGAAGACAGGTAGCGGTGTCTATAAGGGCGGCGACTTTGACTCCTATGAGTTCGGTGTCGAAGCCAAATTGGATATCCCGCGGCTGCTGGCGCCCAAATTCCTGTATCCCTCGCGCCGTTACACCAACTGGACTCGCTTCTCGCTGAATGCCAGCCTGATGAACCGACCCGGCTGGTTCAAGATGGCCCAACTGAGCACCGCAGCGACTTGGGAGTGGCACGCCAACCGTTTTTCCAGCCATGTGCTCACCCCCCTGCGTTTCACTTATAACAAACTCATCAGCAATAGTCATAAGTTTGACTCGGTCATGTCACTCAATCCCACGCTGGCCCGAAGCTTTGATGATGTCTTCATTCCCAAGATTGAATACACTTTTACCTATGACCGCGACATCAGCCGCACCAACCACATCAATTTCACGGCAGGCGTCGCCGAGGCGGGCAATATCTTCTCAGGAATCTGGGAATTGTGTGGAGCTAAGGGCACCAAGAAAATGTTCGGGACGCCATTCTCACAGTTTGTCAAGGGTCAGGCACAGCTCGTGTGGACCCACAATATGGGCTTTGAGAGTCAATTGGCAACCCGTGTGTTCATCGGAGCGGCCCATGCCTATGGAAACCGACCCGACCTGCCTTACAGGGAACAGTTCTATGTGGGTGGTTCCAACTCGGTGCGCGCCTTCAATGTGCGTTCATTAGGTCCCGGTAGCTACCTTCCCTCCGACTCGGTCCGCGGCGGCTACTATGACCAGACAGGTACCTTCAAGTTCGAGGCCAACGTCGAGTACCGTTTCCCCATTTTTGGCTATTTCAAGGGTGCGGTTTTCCTCGATGCAGGTAATGTATGGCTGCTCAAGGATGATGAACAGCGCCCCGGCGGAAAACTCGAGATGAAGAACTTCTTCAATCAACTGGCGCTGGGTACTGGTGCGGGTCTGCGCTTCGACATGAAGATGCTTGTTGTGCGTGCCGACCTGGGTGTAGCCATCCATGCGCCCTACAAGACGAAGAAGAGCGGATACTTCAATATCCCGATGACATTCAAGGACGTGTTGGCCTTCCACCTCGCCATCGGATATCCCTTCTAATGAGCAAGTAAAGAGAATTTGCCAAATATAGACGATTAACCATTAAAAGATTCATTGCTTATGAAAAAAATTACTTTTGTCATGCTTTTTGCCGCTATGATGGCAATGAGCGCTTGGGGACAGGCCCTGACGGCTTCATTTGCTGCCGACGAGGCTTCGGTGCCTTATTACCAGATGGGGTGGGACACGCCCAGTGAGTTTGCGACGTGGACCTATGAATCGACCAGCACCAGCACATGGAAACAGGGAAACCGTTCCCAGTCGTTTGAGACCATCGATCTGACGAGTGTAGCCTCGATGATTCTCGACTACGACGGCAACCAGAATGAGACGGCCACCTCGCCCGCCATCGAGATCAAGCCAAACAGCACGCTTGAGTTCTACTGCTACGCCAGCGGCATCTATCTGGTTTACGGCGCATGGAAACTGTATGCTATCGTTGATGACACGCCCACGCTGCTCATCGACCAGTTCATGTGGGCTCAGGATGCCGGCTATGACGGTCCCAGCTGGGAGCGCTTCACCGTTGACCTTAAGGAGTATGCCGGACAGCAGGTGCGCTTCTCGTTCGTCTATCAGGGAAGCTATGGCGAGGATGAGGCCATCGACGGCTTCAGGATCCTGCAAGCCAACGAGGGCGATGATGCCGTCATCAGCATCTACGAGGGCGAGAGTGTACACTTCAAGGACACGTCAATCGGCGATGTCACTGCATGGAATTGGACCTTTGAGGGAGGTGAACCCGCTACCAGCACCGAGCAGAACCCCGTGGTGACCTACAACCGTGCCGGTACCTATGCGGTATCGCTCACCGTGAGTGACGGAACGGCTACCGACACTAAGTCCCGCACCGCCTATGTCATCGTTCGCGCCGAGGCTCCTGTTGCCCATGTCGGCCTGCCCGACGGCGCCTATCTCTCGCCGTGGGTGATGATGTTTGTTCCCACCGGTGTGCCTCTGACCTTCAACGATGCCTCGACCGGTAACCCCACATCATGGATGTGGACCTTTGAGGGCACCGACATCACCACCAGTGACCTGCAGAATCCCACCGTGACCTATCTTCAGGAGGGCACTTATGGCCTGAAACTCGAGGTAGCCAACGAGGTGGGCTCCAGTGTCGATGAATATGTCAGCACAGCCATTCAGGCTGGCGGTGAGCAGGAGGTATGGAACATCGCTCCCGAAGAGAATGGCGACCTGATGATGATGGAGATGGGCTGGTATGGCAACTATGCCGGAACCAACTGGCTGGGCATTGGCGAGTTTGCCGAGCACTTTGACGCACCCGTTGCCGACGGACAGATCTCTCAAGTGAACGTTTACTTCGGCAAGACCACCGCCGTCTCGACCGATGCCGATATCGAGATGAAGATCATGACCGTTGGCGAGGACGGCATGCCTGGCGAGGTACTGGGTACTACCAGCGTCAAGGCCGGTGACCTGGCTTATGACCCCACCACGGTCAATGCTACCGAGTTTGTCTTTGACGATCCCGTGGTCATCCCTGCCGGAACGGCGTTCTTCGCTGTTGTGGGTCCTTTCCCCAACGATTGGGGTGATGACATCGCCATCCTGCTGTGCCACCGTGACCTGGGCGAGAAATGCACCGGCTATCACTTCGTATATGACGAGGAGGGCTACGAATACCTCGAGACGGGAACATGGTTCCAGAACACTGACGACCCCTTGTCGCTCGCCGTGGCACCCATGCTCAGCTTCACTGCTGGCACTCCCAGCACCGGCATCGACCAGCCTATGGTAGAGAAACAAGTGCTTAGCCACACCTATTATAACCTTGCAGGTATGGCCAGCAACAAGCCCTTTGATGGCATGAACATCGTGGTGACCCGCTATAGCGACGGCACCACCAGCGCCACCAAGGTGATCAGATAAACCTACAACCAGGTACAATAAAAAAGCTGCCTCCGTGCAATGGGCATGGAGGCAGCTTTTTATGTGGAGTCACCCTGCGATGATGGAGTAGGGTGGTCACTCGTCGATGGCTTCTTTTTGTTTGGTGGTTGCTTTCTTGATGCGGGTGACAATCTTGCCGTCCTTGGCGTCGATGACGATGGTGTCGCCAGGCTTGGCTTCCTCACGCAGCAGCATCTCGCTCAGCGGGTCCTCAATCTCGCTCTGGATGGCGCGTTTCAGCGGGCGTGCACCGTACTGAATGTCAAAGCCACGGTCGGCCACCAGATTCTTGGCAGCGGTGGTGATGCTGAGTTTCAAGCCGTTTTCCTCAACGCGCTTGTAGAACGAGGCCAGCTCGATATCCACAATCTTGAGGATATGGTCATGATTCAGCGACCCGAAGGTGACGATGTCGTCCACACGGTTGAGGAACTCGGGCGAGAACTGGCGGTTCAGGGCCTTGCGGATGACCGAGTCACTGCGTTCGCGGGTCAGCTCACCCGTGTTGAATCCCACACCGGCGCCAAAGTCCTTCAGCTCCCTCGTGCCGATGTTGCTGGTCATGATGATGATGGTGTTCTTGAAATCCACCTTGCGGCCCAGTCCGTCGGTCAGGTTGCCCTCGTCGAGCACCTGCAACAGCATGTTGAACACGTCGGGATGCGCTTTCTCGATCTCGTCGAGCAGAACGACGCTGTAGGGGTGACGGCGCACCTTCTCGGTCAGCTGGCCGCCTTCCTCATAGCCCACGTAGCCCGGAGGTGCGCCTACGAGACGGGAGACGTTGAATTTCTCCATGTATTCGCTCATATCGACGCGTATCAGGGCATCGTCGCTGTTGAACAGGAACTGTGCGAGTTTCTTGGCCAGCAAGGTCTTGCCGACGCCCGTCGGTCCCAGGAACATGAAAGAGCCGATGGGGCGCTTGGGGTCACGCAGGCCGGCACGGTTGCGGCGGATGCTGCGGGCAATCTTGTCAATGGCCTCGTCCTGGCCGATGACCTGTTTCTTCAGCTCGTCGGTCATGCCCAGCAGGCGGATGCCCTCGCTCTGGGCGATGCGCTGAGCGGGCACACCGGTCATCATGGCGACCACCTCGGCAATGTGTCCCTCATTGACGGTCACACGGCGGCGGTCAAGCTCGGCCTCCCAACGTTCCTTAGCCTCCTGAAGCTCTTCCTTGAGTTTCTCCTGCTGGTCGCGGTAGTTGGCAGCGCTCTCGAAGTTCTGCGCCTGCACGGCCTTGAATTTGTTCTCCTGGGCCTCGGCGATGCGCTGCTCCAGGTCCTCAATCTCCTTGGGGGTATCGACCTTGGTGATGTGTACACGCGAACCCGCCTCGTCCATGGCGTCGATGGCCTTGTCGGGGAAGAAGCGGTCGCTGATGTAGCGATCGGTCAGCGTCACGCACGCCTTCAGTGCTTCATCGGTATAATTCACGCCGTGGTGCTGCTCATACATCTCCTTGATGTTGTGCAGGATCTCTAGGGTCTGCTCGGGCGTAGTGGGCTCGACCAGCACCTTCTGGAAGCGGCGCTCCAGGGCGCCGTCCTTCTCGATGCTCTTGCGGTATTCGTCAAGGGTGGTGGCACCGATGCACTGGAATTCACCACGGGCCAGGGCTGGCTTCAGCAGGTTGGCGGCATCCATCGATCCGCTGGCGTTGCCTGCACCCACGATATTGTGGATCTCGTCGATGAACATGATAACGTTCTTGTTGGCGCTCACCTCGTCGATGACCGCCTTGAGACGCTCCTCAAACTGGCCGCGGTACTTGGTACCGGCCACGATAGCTGCCATGTCGAGCGAGACGATGCGCTTGTCGAGCAGGGTGCGGGCCACCTTGCGCTCAACGATGCGCCTAGCCAGTCCCTCGATGATGGCGCTCTTGCCCACACCGGGCTCGCCGATCATCACGGGGTTATTCTTCTTGCGACGGCTCAGAATCTGTGCCAGTCGCTCAATCTCGGTCTCGCGGCCCACCACGGGGTCAAGGCGCCCTTCGGCAGCCTCGCGGGTGATGTCTTTGCCGTATTTGTCGATGACGGGAGTGGCCGAATTGTCACCCCGACTGACATTTCGTCGCTGACGGGTCTCACGATAGGAAGGATTCTCGCCACTGTCACCGCTCGGGCCACCCGGCAAATCGTCTTCCTCCTCGTCCTCTTCGTCGGGGAAGTCGGCGCCTGCCGTGGGCAGTGTAATGTCCTCACTCCAGTGACGTTGCTGGAGTTTATATTGATGTCGATTCATTCTGATGATATTCCTTTATTGATTACTTTTAACTAAATTTCAATGGAACAATACGCAAACACCATGCCAGCCTTCTTATCATGTCATGGGTTGTAAATCCAAAGCCGCCAAAACGCATTAGGGTTTCAACCTATCGGCGTTTTGGCGACTTTATAAGTCAGTTATCGGGTGACAATCAATTACCCAAAATCCGGTTGATCAAGGTTGTGACGTCCTCGATGTCGATGACGTGGTCACCATTGATGTCGGCTACCGCATCATCAACAGGATCCTCGTTGACACCCAGCACGCGGGCAATCAGCAGTGCTACGTCATCGATGTCGGTGATGCCATCATTGTTCACGTCACCGATGGGCTCATCGTCGCCAATGCCCGTCAGGGCAACATACTTGATGTTGGACCAGGAGCTCTCGGTGCCGTCAAGATAGATAGCCTTGACAAGATACTCAAAGGTGCCTTCTGCCAGGGCATTGACCGTATAGCAGGTGTCGGTGATGCCGCTCACGGTGCGCATGGTGGAGTCACCCTCCTCGACGATGACGCGGCGAGGAGCCTTGGCAGCGTTCAGGTCACCATTATAGATATCCACACTGTAGAGGTAAAAACGTTTTTTACCACCTGTACCCGAAATCTTAATGTTCTTCTCGCTGCATCCGGTAAGTACGACATTGTAGTCGGCCTGGGTATCGGTCAACACAACCGTCTTGCTGATGTCTCCACATGAAACGATGACCGAACTGTTGTCACTCACACCAGCCTTGCTCAGCCAGTTCTTGGCGCTGAACTGAACGCTCACGGTGCTCGACAGCTCCAGTTCCGGGCTGATGAGGTAACCCGCATAATCACCGGTGCCGAATTTCAGGCTATGGCCTGCCGCGGGATAGACCTTGAATCCAGTCCAGCCGGGATTGTCGGTGTAATCGTCAAGCGTCGAGCCCACATCGGTATATCCATCGGCATAGGCATTGATGCTCGAGAAACCCTCGCTGAGCATCAACACAGGGTTGTCGCCACCTTCCTCGATACGGTTGACCTGCAGGGTATAGCTCGACACGTCGCCGCCGCTGGTCCAGTCAGCACGGAACGAGGTCCCCTTCACCGCCGTAGTGTCAAGATTAAGCATCACGGGCTGTAGCTTGATGACCTCCTCGGGGACTCCATCGCCCGTCCAAGGGGTGTGTTGCTTGGTGCCCCAGATGTACTCTGCCAGCTCAGGGCAGTCAACAAACGGATTGCGGTTGCCCTGACCGTACTGGATATTTTGGTCTTTGCAGTCATATACCGCTTCGTTGCGGGCAATTTCCTTGGGGCTGACAGGGTCGGCACGATGCCACTCCATGAGCATCTGCATCGACCAGCTTGAGAAGGCCTTGTAACCATTGGTCGCATAATCCAACTGGTCAGATCCAGGCCAGGTTCCTACCAAGCTCTTGTAACAGGTCACCATATAGAAGTAGATGCGCGCAAAGTCGCCCTTGTACTCGTCATCGGGCTCATAGACGGTCTGGGTGTAGCCGTTGTAGGTGCTTTTTCCGATTTTACCCTTCATGGTAACGCCCAGAGTCTCGTTGGTGTAGGTAACAGCATCATAACCGTTGCACACTCCGTAAGGATCGTTGCTGCGACGTTGGTTCACATAAGCATCGGCAGGGATGATCATCATCTGGTCGGTAAACATGGGCATCACCTCGCCGCCAAACCAGCTCTTGGGGAAAGAGTGCTCGCGGTTAAGGCCTTGTCCCACATTGGAAGCACCTCCCGGATGGGGTGAATCGTGATTGTATTTGGCTGTGGAATACATGTCAATGTAGTAGCCATCGCTGCCTGCGTCGGTATAGGGGTAGCAGTCCCACAGGAAATTGTAACCCAGCGGAGTGTGCTCGTAGATAATGCCCTCGAGGGCCGTCATCAGCGCCTCGTCCTGCTTGCCGATGGCGTTAGCATAGTAGCCGTTGGGAATATCGGCCCATGCCGTCATGCAAGCGACAGTAATCAATAATAAGGTGGTAATCTTTTTCATCATATCATAAATGTTTATTGGTTTAATGTTTCATAGATGGTGTCAAACATGTGACGGAAGGCTTTTTCGTCGGCAAGGGTTTGGCGGAAGGCTTCCAGATTGCGGGCATTGTCGCTCTCGGGAATCCACAGCTTGAGGTAGCCGCCGTAGTCATATTTCTCGCGCATGTGTTCCATCAGTCGGCGGTACTGGCCCTCTCGATCCAACCCCGGTTCATGCTTCATGCCGTATTGCAGGGCGCGGCGCACGATGGTCTCGCCGTCGATGATGCGGTCGGCCTCGGCCACGATGCGGCCGTAGATGGTGCGTGGCTCATGGTCGCTCGACGCACGATGATCCTCGGCAGCATCGGCAATGATGTTGATTTCCTCCTCGGTAAACCACTGCCGCAGCCGCATGTCCTCACGCACGATGCGAGCGCTGTCGGTGTGATGGTGTTCGCGACCGTTCACCAGTCCCAAGTCATGATAGGCCGCCGCCACCAGCAGCAGGCACTTGTCCGCCTCGGGATAAAACTCCGACAGTTGCAAGGCTTGAGAGATGACCGTCAGCACATGGTCGCGCCCATGCCCAGCGTCAAAACCATCATAGCGCGGCACAATCTCCCGCTCCACAAATTCCCGTATTTCTCCAAACTCCCTCATATCCACTTATCCACGCGCCAACGGCGCCAATACACGCTGGCGAAGCCAGCAAATCCACGCGCCCAAAAGGCGCTAAATCACTCCACCTTGTGCAGGTCGTGTCCCATGCGGGCCTTCTTGGTGTGCATGTAGAACTCGTTGTATCGGTTCGGCGCCACCTCGATGGGCACATTCTCAACGACCTCGATTCCATAGCTCTCCAAGCCCACGCGCTTGACAGGGTTATTGGTCATCAAGCGCATCTTGGATATGCCCAAAATACGCAGGATATTGGCACCCACGCCATAATCGCGCTCGTCAGGCTTAAATCCCAGATGAACATTGGCATCGACGGTGTCCATTCCGCCTTCCTGCAGCTTATAGGCCTTGATTTTGTTCATCAGACCAATGCCGCGTCCTTCCTGATTCATATACACAAGAACGCCCTTGCCCTCCTTCTCAATCATCTGCATCGCCATGTGCAGCTGCTCACCACACTCGCAACGCATCGACCCGAAGATGTCGCCCGTGGCACACGAGGAGTGGACGCGCACCAGGATGGGCTCGTCGGGTTTCCACTCACCCTTGATGAGGGCAATGTGCTCCAAGCCGTTGTTGATCTGGCGGAAGGGAATGAGTTTGAAGTGACCGTATTGTGTCGGCAGGTCCACCTCGTCGCCCACCTCGACCACCTTCTCGGTGCGCAGGCGGTAGGCAATCAAATCCC
>Ga0247610_10007724_pt1 | contig 10999 bp, 7 predicted proteins | sample 174DNAGHGhighgp2_FD_193483 | JGI IMG/M metagenome (GOLD analysis project Ga0247610, IMG submission 193483) | Sheep rumen microbial communities from Palmerston North, Manawatu-Wanganui, New Zealand - 1742 DNA GHGhigh gp2 | ecosystem: Host-associated > Mammals > Digestive system > Stomach > Rumen ...
TGAAGGCATCAGAACAATATGTGAAGCTATCGGGATAGAGATTGAGAGAGAAGAAGAGGAAGATAGAGGTGAGCCTGCTGAAACGGAATAAGATAGTGAAGGGGTGTGTGCGAGGAGCGCATGCCTTTTTGCCGGTTTAAGCCCTGCCGAGAACGACAGGGGAATAGAAGGAAGAATAGAATTACAACTATACGTGAGATAAAATAGATAATAGGATGGAAAAGAAATATTGCGAGTTTCTAGAAGAGATTACAGCTGATGAGCTCTACGAGGGGCTTCTTGGCTATGGTATGTTTGCCAACAAACTTCCTCCTGTTTTCACAACAGAGCCTTTCTTCAACTACTGTCAGGCAAACCATCCAGTTTTCCCAAATAAATGGCATGATTACGTGAGTTATAATTCAATGAGGAATATCAACATCCCAAGATTATTTGGTATTCCTACCCCTATGAACTATCAACGCCTTTGTGCTACTTTGCGAGATCACTGGGCTGATTTGAAGACTCACTTTCATGCGCAAACAGATAATCAAGATTACAGGGTAAGCCGTATTCATCTCAGAAAGCTTTTTGGTAAGAAATCTTTGAAATGAACTATAGTAACTGGCGCATAGATGGAAACCCGGAAACTGAATTGTTGATTTCTAAGGCTAACGGTGCCAGTAAGTTTATAGTCAAAGCTGATATTTCAACTTGCTTTCCGAGTATTTACTCTCATTCATTACCTTGGGCTTTAGTAGGAAAAGCGACAGCAAAAGCAACATGTACAAATGATGGGCTATGGTATAATAAAATCGATGCCGTCTGTTCAACTTTAAAGAATGGTGAAACTCATGGTCTTCTTATAGGGCCTTATGCATCAAACCTTTTGTCTGAAGTTATACTGACAAAAGTAGATAAAAAACTCTATGATAAGGGCTACCGTTATATCCGTAATATTGATGACTTTGAATGTTATGTTGATAGTAATGAAGCTGCACAAAGGTTTCTAAGCGATTTGGAGGAAGCACTTAGAGAGTATGATTTACCGCTAAATCACAAGAAGACAGCGATAATGGCCTTGCCTGTTGCTATTGCGGAAAAGTGGATTCACAAATTAAACGGATTCCTTTCCATAAACAAAGAGCAAATCACATATAAAGAAGTTAATGCTTACCTCGATTTGGCTCTAGGCTTAGCCAATAGTACAGGGAACTCTGCTGTCTTGAAATATGCTATAAAGGCTCTTTCTAGTCGAAATATGACAACGAGTGCCAAAAATCTAGCCGCACAGCGCATTATGCATATGTCTGTTGTTTATCCCTATCTTGTACAGATGATGGAGGATAGTGTATTTGGCCCAATGGGTGTTAAGACGGATATGATTAAAGACTATGCGGATGCTCTTTATGCTGACTCCAAATCAACTCATAATTATGAGGCAATCAGCTTTGCTATTTATTATAGTCTGAAACATGATTTTACTTTAAAAGAGCTTGATGTTAATTGGGTCATTGAACGGGGTGATTGCGTCCTGCTGCTGATGACATGGCTTTATTACTTGAAAGTTAATCATGGTAATAGATCAGCTACAGACTTAAAACCTCTAAGGAGAGAAGCTATGCGTTTAAAGGATACAGATATGGATAGATACTGGCTGTTCTGTTATGAGGTTGTGGCGAGGGATCATCTTCCCGGGGATTGGAAGGCAATGAAACTGGCCAAAGTGAGTTTCGTTAAGGCAACTTTGTGATAATTTATTAGAATACTATGGGCTATTTTTCTTCCTATATTCCTACAGTACGTACATTGTTTGAGGACTTTGATGCAGAGTTGTCAAAGTACCTCGTAGATGCAAACATAGATGAAGTATGGCTGAGCCATGATAATTGGAATGGTGGGATTGACACGTACAATATCGTATTGACAGTTCCGACAGACCTGTTTAAGTCGCTGAGAAGAAAGAACGTCATAGAACAGGCAGAAGCAGAGTTAGACAAATGCTATGCGGATGCCATGCGAGGCGAAGGTGAATCTCTGCAAATTGCAAGTGTGGTAATCAGACCAACAACTGCAGATGTTTCGCAACTTGGCAATAACTATAACGATAGGATGTGGAAGCCTGGTTACTTCCGTCTTTTTATCAGCCATTTGTCTGAATGCAAGGAATCTGCTTCAAACCTGAAAGAGTGTTTGCAGAACTTCGGAATAGATGGTTTTGTGGCACATGAGGATATAACACCATCCAAAGAATGGGAACAGGAAATAGAGGCTGCACTATTTTCGCTTGATGCGTTATGTGCAATTGTTGTTCCTGGCTTTGAGAAGAGTAATTGGTGTGATCAAGAAGTTGGTATTGCATTAGGAAGAAAAAAATGGTGTTCTCTATCAAGAAAGGCAAAGATCCATATGGCTTTTTTGGTAAATACCAAGCTTTGCCTAGCCAAAGAAATGCTAATGATATGGCGCAGGATCTGACAAAGGCGATTTGTGTAAACGAGTTTACGAGAGGCGAATACTTTACCAAACTGGTGAACTTGGTTCTGAATGCTTCGTCTGATACTATTGCTCTAAAGTTCATACAAGTATTGTCTGAGGCAGAACATTTGGATAAACAATATGTCGGCTTGTTGCATGATAATTTTACAAGCAACCAGACTATTATGAAAGAAAATGTGCTGGCAGCAGTAAATCCATTGTTCCGGAAATATGGCTTGAGCGAATTGCAAATAGTAATACCATCCAATAATCAAGATGATGATATGGATTTGCCATTCTGATGGCTGTGGTCAAGAGAAATAACTCAGTGCATTTCTAGAGGAACTAAAGAATAGTCATTAATCGACAGTATGATTAACTTGAAAACATAAATGACAAGTCTATGAAAAAGAAAATCTTTAGGTATTATAAAGGCGAAGAAAATATCGTAGTTGTAGAGAAGAAGAACTATGAAGAATCGCTATTTAGGGAACAGTATGCTCAGGCACTGCAATTGGTGACAGACATTGCCGAGCACCCCAAAGACGATGTGCCCAACCTAGTAACTTTCTGTGGAGACCGTGGAGAGGGAAAAACATCGTGTATGATGACTGTGAGCTATATCATTGAACACGGAACGACCGAAAGCATCAAGAATGAAATGATGGCTATTGGCGTAGATATAGAAAAAATAGCGCATACAAAGTTCGAGATTCTTCCTATTATTGACCCAGCTTTCTTTGACAAGGAACATAATATCATAGAATTACTACTCGGACATATCTACAAAGGATTCAAAGACTGGCGTAACAATCACGAAAGCGAGGGAATGTATGCTGCCACTAACGAGGTGTCGAAACTCTTCCAAAAGACCAAAGAATGTCTGATGCATATCGGACAGAGCAAGGTGGAGATGTATGACCCGCTAGAGGAACTGGAAGTGCTTTCGGCAGGCGTAGAACTAAGCAGTTGCATTTCGTCACTGATGGATGCATACCTGCGGCTGATAGGAAGAGAAAAGCTCCTGATATGCATTGACGACATAGACCTGAACATGAGTCGTGCTTACAGAATGTGTGAGGAAATAAGGAAATATTTGAATAACAAGTATTGTTTGATATTGATGTCGGTGAAGGTGGATCAGCTGATTGATGCTATTGAGAACTCTATTCATAAGGATGCCAGTTTCCCGGATAGTATTGATTTCAGTGGCATGGCCAGCAAATACGTGGATAAACTCATTCCTGTGCCTGTAAGGGTGAATATGCCCAAAGCCTATGACTTGTGCGACTATCGTTTGGAGGTGTATGATAAAAGAGGAGAAGATGCAAAACTTATCTATCCCTCATTGTCGGTGAAAAATGGTGTGGTTCGTAAGATATTTGCCACAAGCCGTCTCCTGTTTTATAACAGCAAGGGAAGTGTGTCGAGAATAGTGCCAAACAACTTGCGAGGACTGGCACAATTACTGGGACTTCTGTTCTCAATGCGGGACATAGACAGTGTGGAAGATGATGAAAAGACGGATGCATTGGAAATCAATAAGAACTTCTTTAAAGGCTATTTATATAAGTCGTGGGTAAAGCAGCTGAAGCGTGAAGACCAGAATTTTGTTGCCGACTTGACTGCACGTCAGGACGGGAACGACCTGAATAAGTATGTCGTAAGTTATTTGGGACTGTGGCTATTAAAGCTAAAAGTAAAAGACGAACTTATAACAGAAATAACCAATAGCTCGAATTACGGGTATAATATATCGGTAGGAGATGTATTGTACCTGGTTTCATATTTGGAACAGAGTTCGATTGACGAAGAGCTGAACATGCTGTTGTTCTTTATCAAGTCATTCTATAGTATTAGACTGTTTGAGAAATACGATGACGTGACTAATCATTTAGATTCCGAGTTGTACCCAGAACCCGTTGAAGGAGGTAATCTGTATAAGGCAGACGCTATGTTTGAGCGTACAAACGTTTTGCAGAGGTTTGTTGCAGGCAGTTACTTTTCATATGCTCCCAATGACCTAATCGCACCTATGCGTATCGATGACTACAGCCAAAGTCGCGACTACGGAGTGGTGAACGGCAAAAGCGATAGTGGCTTGACTGACCTGTTGATTGGCCTTTCAAAGATACTGAAGGGAGGAGGCATTGATACATTGCCAGAGAAGGATAGATCATACTTTATGCTGAAATTCAGAATGGCAGAATACTTTATGTTGAGCATTACCAGAAATATATTGGGCCGTGACATCCGTGAAGACAAAAAGGAAAAGACTGTGTCCTTGCCTCCACTGGAACGAAGTGCTGCAAATCCAGCCTATTTGAAGGCCTTCAATAACCAAATGGGGTATTATGTGTTTGATGTGTTGGCACCATTTTACGCGATGACTAACCCTCAATATGCTTACGCACGATTCAGTGACATAGCAGATCTTTATGAAACAGCATTAAACAATGAATGGTCACTAATGAGAAAAATGATGGAGGCCGTCAGACAAAAAGAGATAAGAGAAAACGAGTCCACTATACCCGAAGAGGAGCGTGAGAACTATTTGCCCGTGAAAGATAATCTTGAATATTGGAAATGGCGTTTGCTGTCGAATGCGGTCATCCGCAACTCAGAGGTTTCTCTGGCTATTATGGAAAGTTGCAAGCATAACAGGCCATACCTGAGAGACAGCAGCGTTTCAAGAGAACTTTTAGCTGGTTTCTATAAATCGATTGTCAAGTCAAATATGATGACCTACAACCGAAGTGAAGAAGTGTCTCCATACTATATCAATTTTGATTTTCTGAATCCGATTATAGAAATGCTTTACGATGGAGGTCTTGATGAAGAAAGAGAGGTAGGAGGAATAGCACTGCCGACATTCGATCAAATCTATGTGTATGTTGTGAAAGAAAAGAACTCCAAATCATCAGTGAAACGTACAGATATGGCTGAATCGGTGTTTGGCCCGTCCTTATACAGATTCACCCCAATGAAAGGCAGTAGTGTTGTCAATAGAATCCGGAAGAAACAGGAAGATATGTACTACATGGTTCCTACCAGAGTGTGGAGGGAGTGGTTTGAAAAAGAAGCTACATACAATAAGGAACAAGTGCTGCAAATACTGCAACAACACCTTATTGAGTTTGTGATGAAGGACGGTGATAGTTCGGATAATCTGGAAGATTGAGCAAAGATGGACTTTATACGCGCTGCCATAAAGGCATGTTTCTATGACTATCCGAGGGCATCGGTTTCGAAGATGATGCGCGAAGTACAGTATGATCAGTACTGCTCGCGCATAGCAGACATTGCGAAATGGAACACGCCGGAGTTTACCCTTACGGAGCAGCGCCTGCTCAGTGATATCATCAGCGAAAAATGGATGAAGAGAAGTCTAGGTGGTGATATAGAGGGCTCGGAAATGTCGCGTGTATTCCTGATGCTCAATCATTTTAGCGACGAGGTGCTTAACGACGGTATAGAGCCAACGGTGCGCTATGAAAACCTGCTGAGATGGCATCAAACCTCATTACCTATCGGAGAAAACTTGTTGACATGTGCTTTTCTTGCAGAGAAAGACCTGCAGAAGGGATATTCTCGTACAAGTTTTGTCTGGCCAGACATTTTGCGACATGATAATGAAGACCTGAACAGAATACTTGATGGTGGTCTTTCGGACATACATGCACACCTGTTTGCTACAACAGACGTGTTTGCAGAAAACTGGGTGTCACTGATGAACCACGTAGCCTTTGCAGAGAAGAGAAACGGCGTGGTCGGGATAGTTGAGTTTCATCGGGCGCAGCAAGAAGGAGATACCGACTACTGGGATGATCAGGATTTTCTGACGCTACACCAATGGGGTATCGTTGCGGCGGCCATCAGGGCACAGTTGGCCGGGTATCTGTATCAGGGCTTGCAATTTGATACAAAGGGAATTGTCAGAATGATAGGTAATGCAACACAATGTATCGGAAGAGTAACTGAAATTAAAGGCATGATCAGTGACCTATCGGATGATTCTCTGCGGATGGCAGATGGACAAGTTTTGGATTATGCCATCAACAAGAAAGACATAGGAGACATCGATGAGGAAGATCTGAAAAGTCCCTATATGCTCCATGTAGGAGAGCGGCGACTACTATATGGATTTTTCAGTCGTTATTATGACCAGGATGCAGTAGCAATTGACATGGCACCGTATGTATATCTGTACACGCTGATAAAATCGAAATACAGAAGGGAATTTGTTCAGACTAATCCATTGACTGGTTTTGAGAATTTCAAAAACTATCAGGACGAGAAAGGACTGTTTTCACAATATCATGCGTCGATAGCCTACAAGTATGCCGTGCAGACGGCCGTAGGCAAAAAAGGGCGTGATAGTCTGGAAGCGAGAGTGACCAGTAAGACGGTGAACCAACTGAGACATTTGGACTATAAACATTCACTTTTCGGGGAAGGAGATTACTTCGACCGAGACGTGAGTGAACAGTTCAGCCTGGTTGTACATTTCCTCAAAACGAAAGATACAAATAAAAGAGACTCGTCGTACAGGCATTACCAATTGAGGAAGAACCTTCATGAACAGATGTTGGAGGTGATTCGAAATGCACAAAGGAACGAGTATGCCCACGAGAGGAAGGCACCACTACTTATGGGCATAGATGCTGCAGGTGGGGAATTGAACTGCCGTCCCGAAGTGTTTGCCCCTTATTTCAGATGGGCAAGGCTAAAGGGACTGGGTAATATGACCTTTCATGCCGGAGAAGATTTTTACGACATTATTGACGGGCTTCGTTCTATAGACGAAACCATTATGTTTATGGAATATGAACGGGGATGCAGAATTGGGCATGGTTTGGCATTAGGCGTTGACGCAAGGAAATATTATGCCAACAGACACTACAGGGCCATCATGCCTAAACAATATATGCTTGACAACTGTGTCTGGTTGCTTTATAAATCAAAGGAGCAAGGAGTAACTTTACATGGTGATACGGTTGCCTTTCTTGAAAATACCATTCATTCGCTGTTGAGTGAAATCGGTTATGGCGAGGGTGTAGACATTTATTTCTACTGGCAAAGTATGTTGTTGAGAGGCGATGCAAGAAATCTGGACGGGGTAACCCTACTACCGGCTTTCAGACTGTCATCCGTATGCAAGAATAAACAGTGTGAACAAGCCCGTAAGTATGAACTGGCCAAAGAATTGCATGAGCGATATGAGACAGAGAAAAAAGTAAGGGAGCGAGGAAGTAGTCCAGACTGTTTTCGGTACCCACTATCGATATGCCATGATGTAGTAGAATTGCAAGAAAAGATGCTGACGGAAATAGAGAATAAAGGGATATGTATCGAATGCAATCCATCGTCGAACCTGAAAATTGGACCTTTCGACAGGTATGATGAACTGCCTGTGACACGTTTCTTTACGGTTAAGGAACCTTATGAACACCGGATAAACGTGAGTATCAATACGGATGACAGGGGCGTATTTGCCACTTCAATCCACAATGAGTATTCGCTTGTAGCCGCTGCCATGAGCAAGATAATTGACGAGGACGGGAAACGAATATATTCAGACGAGGAAATCTACAATTATCTGAGCCAGATTATGCAAAATGGCAATAATCAGCGATTTGGTGAGCCAATGATGATTTTGAGTTGACATGCGGCAGAGACAGCGATAGAATCGCTAGGCAATGAACGAAAGGGTTGTAGCGATAGTATCGCAACAAACGGAAGAAAGCAGCCCTGCCGAGAACGACAGAGAATGGAAATATGGAAATAACTATGTGTTTTAATCTTGATTTGTCCTTTATGGATAGTGTCATAGAGGGCTTTAAGGTAAATACCTCATTATGTGCATCAGTGATAGCTTTGCTGATGGCCATGATTGGTATATCACTGCCGTTGATAATCAATTCTACTTCAAAGGCACTGAGTGAGTATCAAAACCAATACATCACACAGATGTTTAAAGAAGAGAAAGATTATAAATATCTTAAGAATGTCATACCATGGCATATAGGAGTATTTTTGGTGGTGTTCTTCCTGACTGACATTATCAACAGAAATGAGTGGGTGGCATTTGTTGTTTCAATTTCCATTGTAATTATAGCAGTTGTCTCTATCTTCCGGTATATCAGGTATTTGAAGCGATTTACGGAATATGCCATTAATACAGATAAGGTGGTGACAACCTTTGTGAATGGTAAACTTGAAAGCTTTATAAAAGAAATGAAACCAGAATGTGATGCTCGTGAAATTGTAGACCTGTATGCAAAGCTTCTTCAGAAAAAGGCAAGATATGGATGTGATGAAGACTTCTACAAGACTTTTAAAATACTGAGTGACTATATCCGAATGTTATCGGCTGTAGTGAGAGAGCATGAGGAGAAGAATAAAGATAGTGATTTGTGGATAAAATTTTCTTTGATTGCTGCTCACTACTATAGGGCATATTCCGGACTGGTGACAATACTTATGAAAAGGGATGTCGAAGAAATGGGATTCCTTCATGAAAAGTTTAAGCCAGTACTTGTAGAGTTGCTCTTTAGCAGACCACTAACTGAAACCGGAATTCCTTTTGATAGTATATTCAGAGCGTATGCCTTTCAAGTGACAAATGCAGACATCTTGAATGATTCAAAGGGATTGCTGAAAAGATTTGCGTGGGAATGGTGGTTTGACTTGCAAAAAGATGAACGCTTGGATGGCATAAATTATATGCCACTTGCCAGACATCTTTTCCCTATTTTGAGAATTTTGACGGTGAGAGGCGTTTCGACAAGTATTATATCGTTTGTAAGCCGGTGTGTTGAAGAGATTGCTGAGTTTGACGATTATCAACAACAGCATGAGAAGGATTATGAGATTATGAAAAATCAGTCGAGATTTCTTAAAGTGGAAACACCGGCAACTATGAATGGATTAATGCAAAATATGGTACTTATAGAATCTATGAAAAATACGACAACGACGATGATCCTGTCGGTAAGGAGACTTTTCCTACGTAATCAGGCTTATGTAGAAGTCATCAGAGTTGGGGCTTATTGTAAATTTAAGCATGTGGATGAAGTGGTAGATTATATTATTTCGATAGCAGAGAAGTTTATATCGATTGATATAACCCAGCAGATGTTTATGGATGTGCTGCATGAGAGACATTTTGAAGATAATATGAGAGAACAGAATTATGTTGAGACTAAGGAGGTTTCGAAGTTTCTGGAGGAGTTAAGGTTGCATACAACTATGGAAAGATAATTGCGGAGAGAACAATATGGGTGTCAGACTATAAGGAAGCAAAAACCTTTTATGCGTTTGGAATAGAATGAGTATAAATACGAAAGTAAAGCGGAAATTGCTGGCTGCGTCAGGTGGATTCTGTGGAAATCCCAATTGCCATAAGAACCTATTTGACTTCTTTGAGTCAGGAGAGATAACGAACATCGAGGAATTGGCTCATATCATGGTCAAAAAGAGGATGGTCCAAGAGGAGATGATGAATTGCCTTTGACACAGCGTGACGAATTTGACAATATAATATTGTTATGCCCGACGTGTCATACCACAATAGATAAGAACCCTCAGCTTTTCCCAAAAGAAACTATTAGAAAGTGGAAACGGGAACATCAAGAGCGTATTGAGAATCTTTTTATAACACCAAAATTTGATAGTCGAGAGGATGCAAGGAAATATGTTCTTCCGCTATTAGCTGAGAATAAAGCTATCTTTGAGGCATTTGGCCCTTTCTCTGAGAACGCTGCTAAAGACCATATGGCTACGGAATTGGAATGGAACGTTATCAAGGCTAATATGAGAGAGAACATAGAACAGATTGAAAAACATCAACCAAACGAGGAGTTGATGAGACATTTCAATCGGGGTTATATTAGTCTGCTGACAGGCATGAACATTTTTATCAAGTCCATTAAATATGAAGTAAGAGAAGAAGAACTGCGCGTGACCCAATTATTGGAGAAACTGTGTGGATATAACAGTCCTTTGGCCGCATTGTCGTCAGATGATTATGATAGTGTGATTGATGGAACTTTCTTCTTGTTGGAAGAAGTGAAAGACAAGGGTGTTGAAGGGTGTCTTACAGAAATTGGACTGCTCGTGAACAGGGTTCTATTACAAAAGAAAGAGGGACTGGAGTCGTGCATGTCTCTGTTATATGGTATTATGGAAGAGTATGCGGAGGTGATGGTTAAGCACTTCGGACCGCAACTGATAGAGATGTTGAAAAGGTATTCGGACGATTTTGACTATCAAGAGTTGAAAGTAAGGGTTCCCAATGTGTATTTCATACTTCGGAATATAGCTAGATGGATGGAACCAATGTACTCTGGTGAGAGATCGATAGAATACTGGATGAATGCCCCAGCGGTGAATAGGTTTAATATTGGGTGAAGAAGTATGTTTGGCATAGATTATATAAAGCTACTGAATGGAAATTATAAGGAGATAAAGAAGAATCTCCAAGAGAATCAGGAATACCGTTTCAATAAAGGTGTTCTTAATGAGGATTTCTTTGCTCCTA
>Ga0247610_10007725_pt1 | contig 10999 bp, 10 predicted proteins | sample 174DNAGHGhighgp2_FD_193483 | JGI IMG/M metagenome (GOLD analysis project Ga0247610, IMG submission 193483) | Sheep rumen microbial communities from Palmerston North, Manawatu-Wanganui, New Zealand - 1742 DNA GHGhigh gp2 | ecosystem: Host-associated > Mammals > Digestive system > Stomach > Rumen...
GAAGAGTTCGTCGGTCAGTTGCCCCCCTATACCAAGTTTAACAACTTTGTATACCGCATGTCTCAGATGGGTCTGACCGCAGTAGAAAACAGTCACGCAAAATAAATGGCAAGTTTATCTTCAAATAGGCTATCAGAATATACACATGAAAACGGAGGAAGAGTAGCATTACTCTTTCTCCTGTTTGCACTTGCCATATATGAATTCATCAACGCAGGCTTCAATGCGTTTGCAGTAATATGCCTCTCTCCATTAGCCATATTGTTTTGCTATGTGGCATTTAAATGGAAAATGGCAATATTTTGGGCTCTGATCGTTATTAATTGGTTCATAATGAACCGAAATCTTAACATTCCTTTTCCTAAATCATTAGCAGACGAATTGCTTGAACTTGTTCTAATTGCTATTGCCATTATAGATCTACGCCATTCACCCCATTTTGGTCGAGCATGGAATTTTATGTTATTTGCAGCTATGATTTGGATGGGGCTATGCATTCTTGAAATTTTTAACGACACATGTGGATTGGGGTTAAACTTTAACGCATGGTTTACTGGTGTTAGACTCATGGCCTTACATTTCATATGGATAATATTAGTAATCTCTCTATATGTTTCAAATCCAAATGTACTAATAACATATTTAAGAGTGTGGGCTCTTTTATCGTTATTCTCAGCTTTCTGGACATGGAAAATGATCAATATTGGTTTTACAGAAACAGAACGAAGTTGGTTGTATAGTAGTGGATATGTGACACATATTTTAAATGGAGGCACACTCATTCGATATTGGTCAACATTTAACGACGCAGCAGCATATGGATGTAATGCCAGTGCGTCAGCAATTGCGTTCTTAATATTTGGGATTACTTCAAAGTTAAAAATCGACAAATTGTTTTTCTTTGTTACTTTTGCTGCTGTGACATGGGGAATGTTTCAATCTGGTACAAGAACTGCGATAATTACAATGATTGCTGGTTTTATCGTCTTTTTATTCTTATCAAGATCAACCAAAATTTTAATACCAAGTGTAATTATTGGAGGTTTCTTCTTAATTATTCTCATTTTCACCAATATTGGTAATAGTAATCAGCAAATGAGAAGAATGAGATCTGCATTCAAAAAAAACGATGCATCTGCAACTGTGCGTGACGTCAACAAGGCTTCCATTGCGAAATACATGAAAGACGCGCCGTGGGGTATAGGAATAGGTATGATGTCGGATAATATACCTGCCAATAACAAATTTAGAAAATTATCAGAAATTCCACCAGATTCAGAATATGTTTTTATTTGGGTAAGAACTGGTCCTATCGGCGTAACTGTTTTTACATGCTGTATGGTAATGATGCTATTGGGCGGCTGTATCATTGTATTATTCAGACTTAAAAGCCCTTCACTCATTGGAATAGGTGGAGGATTGTGTGCTGCATTTGTTTCTATACATTTAGGAGGATACGTAAATCAAGTTCTGTATATATATCCCAATGGACTGACATTCTTTGGAGGAATGGCCATTGTCTATGTTTTACCATACATTGAGCCAGAATGGATAAAATATGAAGAAAAGCGTTTGGCCAAAGAAGCAGAAAGAAAGAGACTAAGACTAGAAAAGAAATTAGCATCAAGAGTGTAATACATTGAAGATTGAATATTGAATATTGAAACATTGAAAATTGAGATATCTATTATCACCATCAATTATAATGGACTGGAAGATACCTGTGCATTGATTGAGTCCATCCCCTTCAATGAAAACATGGAGGTGATTGTAGTTGATAATGCCTCAAAGAATCAAGAAGCAGAAACTATTGCCATACGTTATCCACAAGTTAAAGTCATCCAGAGCGAAAATAACCTCGGATTTGCCAGAGGAAACAATTTAGGCATTCAGGCAGCACAAGGAAAATATCTGTTTCTAATCAATAATGACACGTTTTTTAAGGATTTCAATATCCAAGCGTTGATTGACAGAGTAGAATCATCGCCTAATATTGGTATCGTATGTCCCAAGATCCGATTTGCTTGGGGAAAAAATCCCATCCAGTATACAGGATATGCCAGATTATCCAGAGTCTCTGTTCGCAATCACGCCATTGGTTTTAATGAAGAAGACCATGGTCAATACGATAATGCCCACACAACTCCATACGCCCATGGCGCTGCGATGCTGATTCGCCGGGATGCAATCGATAAGGTAGGACTTATGCCTGAATGTTACTTTCTTTATTATGAAGAATTAGACTGGTCTATGATGTTCACTCGCACGGGCTATCAAATCTGGTATGAACCCAAATGTACCATTTATCACAAAGAAAGTAAGTCCACTGGTCAGAACAGTCCCCTTCGTACCTATTACCTCACTCGCAACAGACTCCTATTAGTCTGTCGCAATCCTCAAGAGTTTAACATAATGCTGGCATACATCTACCTCATAGGTATTGTTGCCCTTCGTGACATAGCGAAATATACATTCTCTGCCCGCTTCGACCTCCTAAAAGCGACCCTCCAAGGTCTCTGGGATTTTATCTTTAAACAAAGCACCCCTATAAACACCAAACATTAAACTATAAACAAAAAGGATATGAACATCACCTTCTGGGATATTATAATTTATTCAGACATCGTCCTGTTCATCATAGTGACTGTCACAGTTTTGTATTTGGGAATTTTTGCCATAGCGTCCATATTCAATAAAAAGCATGAATCTCCTCGTTCCAAGAAGCAGAATCGCATTGTCGTTTTGATTCCTTCATACCATCAGGATGCAGTTATTGAACAGGCGGTCATCTCTATTTTATCCCAAGCCTATCCCCAACGTATGTTCGACGTCACCGTCATCTCCGACCATCAGGAAGAGATGACAAATATGCGTTTGGCCCAATACCCCATCACGCTCCTCACGCCGAACTTTGAGGAAAGTACTAAAGCAAAATCATTGCAGTATGCCATTCTTAACCTACCAGAGTTCAAGATTTACGATATTGCGTTGGTACTTGATGCAGATAATATTGTGGAGCAGGATTTTTTAGCTAAAGTAAACGATGCCTTTGAGACTGCTGCAACAAAAGCAATTCAGATGCATCGTATCTCCAGGAATCGTGACACAACCGCAGCTTTATTAGGTTCTATTTTTGAAGAAATCAACAATGCCATTTTCCGTCGAGGGCATATCAATGTCGGTTTGTCATCAGCCCTAGCGGGATCAGGCATCGCTTACGATTTTGCTTGGTTCAAGACCAACGTCATGAAAGCCCGCACGGCAGGTGAGGATAAAGAACTCGAAGCCCTTTTGCTCCGTCAGGAGAACTTTATCGATTATTTCGATGATATTTATGTCTATGGTGAGAAAAAACGTACAACGGCAAAATTGAACCAGCAACACGGTCGTTGGGCCTCGGAGCAGTTCCACAATTTCATCAGGAACATTAAATTCCTGCCTGGAGCCATTTTCCGGAAACAATATGATTTGGCCGATAAAATTATCCAATGGATGCTTGTTCCCCGCACCACTATGATGGCTATTATTCTTGTCATGAGTGTTGTCCTTCCATTCATCTATATGACCCTTGTCATCAAATGGTGGATACTCGGAGCCATAGCCCTCTTTATCTTTGCCTTAGCTACGCCTGACTATCTGGTAGCAGAGATGTGGGAAAAAACGTTTTTACGTGATCCTCTCAAACGCTTCTGGAATTATTATAAACCTAATCTGTTCCGCAAAAAGAGATGATTTGGTCTGTTTTGCATAGCATCGACATTGCCCTATGGGTGATCATCGCGGGATCTGTAGCCTACGTGGTGTTCTTTGCGGTTATCTCCCTATTTTACGACAAAGAAGATCATATAGCAGCCCATGCAGCAGCCCTCAGCAATAGACAGTGCAGATTCCTTATTTTATATCCTGCCTATAAAGAAGATCGCGTCATTATCAATGCGGTAGAGAATTTCCTATTGCAAGACTATCCAACAACGCATTATACGGTCGCCGTCATCTCCGACCACATGCAACCCGAAACCAATGAATATCTACGTCAATTACCCATTACCCTGCTTGAACCAGTTTTCGAAAAGAGTTCCAAGGCCAAAGCCATGCAATATGCCATCAACGAGGTCAAAGGCGATTTTGATCAGGTAGTGGTACTTGACGCTGACAATGTAGTCCGTCCTGATTTCTTGTCCCAGTTGAACATCCTTTGTACGGTCTATGATGCCATCCAATGCCACAGATGTGCCAAAAACGCCGATAACGATGTGGCCGTCCTCGATGGCGCCAGTGAGGAAATTAATAACACCATCTTCCGCAAAGCTCACAACCGCCTCGGTCTTTCTTCTGCCCTCATCGGCTCTGGTATGTGTTTCAAATATGAACTCTTTAAAAGAAATGTCTTTCAGCTATCCACAGCTGGAGAGGATCGTGAGATGGAGGCCCTCCTTCTTCATCAAGAGGTGTATATCAAATATGCTCCCGAAATTCACGTCTTCGACGAAAAGGTCAGCAACCAGGACAATTTCCAACGTCAGCGCATGCGCTGGATGACCGCACAAGTACAAAGCCTGCTCAGTAACCTACCGAAGATTCCCGGAGCCATCGTTCATGGCAAAATCAATTTTGTCGATAAAACTATCCAGCAAGCACTGATTCCCCGTTCCATCTTGATTGTCCTATTGGCAGGCATCTCTATCCTCATGACCATCTTTATGCCCTCCTGGTGCGAAAAGTGGTGGATACTCTTTGCCCTGATGGCTGTATCTCTCTTCATCGCCCTCCCCCGCCAGCTCCGCTTTCAGTCCTTTGCCAAGGTCCTAGCCATCCCAGGACTTGTCCTACGCATGCTCAAGAACCTTCTCCACTTAGACCGAAAGAACACAGATTTCATTCACACCCAACATGGTTAGACTATGAGTAACATCAAGATTTTTATCTGCGCTCATAAGGAAGTGCCCCTACCCCAGCACCCATACTTCCTACCAATCCAAGCAGGAGCTGCACTGCATGAACAAATTCCGGGTTACCAACCCGATAGTGAAGGAGATAATATCTCCACCAAAAATCCACATTTCTGTGAACTCACCTGCCATTACTGGGCATGGAACAATCTCAAGAATGTAGACATTGTAGGTTTAAACCATTACCGTCGCTATTTCGACTTCCAGAAGAAATGGCCTCAGTTTTCTGCTGACAAACACTTCATATCAATAGAAGATTTCCTCAACCATCCCTATCAGTTTCCTGATTTGGAAAAGCTTCTGCAGAAATACGACATCATTCTCCCTGTCGCCCGTCACTGGCGAGTCAGTAATACTCAGCAATACGCAGATTATCATATTGCCAAGGACTGGGAAATGCTCCGTCAGATTATTAAAGAACATTCCCCTCAACACATCCCAGCCTTCGAAAAGACAATGGATTATAGCAACAAATCCGTCGGCTACAACATGTTCATCACCCATTGGAAACATTTTGATGCCTATTCAGAATGGCTCTTCGATATCCTCTTTGAAGTCGAACGACGCGTCCCCCCTATCAATGACCCCATCCAAAGCCGCATTTATGGATATATGAGTGAACGTCTCATTAATGTCTTTTGCGAACACTACCAACTTCGCATTAAACATATTCCCATTATCATGCCATTTGATGATTTCGAAGATAATATAAACATATCAAATTGGCATGCAACATATAGGAACTTGATTAATGATTTTCACTACCTAATGAAGCGTTGATATTATCTATGATCTTATTAGCTATACATGTATCTAAGACAAGATAGCCTTTTGTATTCAAATGCATGAGCCCGCCATCATAGAGGTCTCTTTTATCCTTAAATCCATTTGGATTCCAATCTTTATATGATAATGTAATTACTTGATCATTCCATCCTTGCTCATTAAGCAATTCATAATAAGCTTTTCGATAATCCTCAATACAATTCATCTTTGACCACGTCACAACCATTGAAGCCAAATATTGGAGTTTCACTTTTCTGGATCGACGCTTGTATGAAAACAGAATATCATAAGAAGGGATTTCTAATATGATTGGTGTAATATGATACTCTAAGAAAAGATCTATAATCAACCTCATATTCTCTTTATAATACCCCTTACCCATTTTTCTGTCCGTATCATTGATACCTGCAGCAACAAAACAGAAATCTGGTCCCCATTCAATCACTCTTCTTATAGAATCATTTCTAAAAATACTATAATAGATATTCTTTGAGGTCAATCCACTTATCCCTGCAGTTTTTACAACGACCGGTCTTCCTGTTGAAAAACAGAAAAGAGAATCTATAACGCATTTAACTTTCTTATGCCCATCCGCCCAACTATCTCCAATATATGCAATACGGATCGTTTCATCATGATGCCGCCTGACATTTAAACCACTTTGGGTTTTCGCAGGGGAATAATAGGGCAAACTTTTAACAAGAAACAAACATATTAGTATTGTTACAAATACTATTATTATCCAAAACATCCACTTCATACTTTTTTTTGCAAAAATAAATAATTAATCAAATAATAACGATTATTTTCCATTTTTTTTCATTACTTTTGCAAAATAAATAGAATTATGCCAAACAAATCAAGAAATAATTATATTTCTATCGCCAAAGCTATAGGTATTATCCTTATGGTGGTTGGACACTCAGGGTGTCCATCAGCTATTGGTAGATTCATCTATTTGTTTCACATGCCTTTATTCTTTGTATGCTCTGGATACTTTTTTAAAGAAATTGCAGACAAGACCTCACTCATGTCCTTTTACAAAAAAAGAATTAAAGGACTTTATCTACCCTATCTGAAATGGAGCTTACTATTCTTACTGCTTCACAATGTTTTCCGCCACTTCCATATAACAGGAAGTGTAATCTATCACACACAAGATTTCATAAGACAATTAATTAGATTATTGACCATGACAGATTACGAATTATTGATTCGACCGTTTTGGTTCATAAAAGAGTTGCTATTCGCATCTGTCATTGTTGCATCTATTTCTATAATTCGTGCCCGCCTATTTCCTAAGATTAAAACATTCACACTTTTATTCTTTTCACTAACAACTGCTTTTGGGGCAAAATTCATACCACTTATTCCATTGATTGGTGATTGTTCTCTGCTATTCTTAAGCATCGCATATTTCTATTCTGGTATACTAATCCAGAAGTATAAACCTTCAATACCATTCACCACATCAATGATGTTTATATCTTTTTTTGTTGTACTGATAGGAAGCGTACTCTTTACAGGAAATATTGACATGAGATTTACTACAGCGAAGAACATGCTTCCATATTATTTATTATCGCTATCTGGAATCATCATGGTATTTTGCATATCAAAGAAGCTGGAAAAAATATCCATCAATTCCACCCTATTTTATATCGGGAATCATACTATGCCTATTCTCGCATTAAACTTATTGGCACTTAAGATTGGTAGTTTAATCAAAATATGGATCTATGGTTTACCCATTAATAATCTATCTTCATATACGGTTATCTACGAACACAATTCATACTTTTGGGTTATATACACGATTATTGGAATATCTATTCCCTTACTAGTTAATTTCCTATATAATAGACTCTTTTTGTGGAAATAGTTCATTTTTCTCGCATTTCTTTTGGGAATTATAAATAAAACCTGTATTTTTGCACTAAAATTAGATTTCTATGGCAAAAGAGTGGGACATCATCATAACGAACCAAAGTAAGTTACTTAATATTGACTTGCATGAAGTATGGCGGTATCGTGACCTGTTGGTAATGTATGTCAAACGCGACATCATCACTTTTTATAAACAAACCATCTTAGGTCCTCTGTGGTTTATTATTCAACCACTCTTCACCACCATTATGTTTATGTTCGTATTTGGTGGCATAGCAGGTATCAGTACCGATGGAATACCACAGGCCGTATTCTATCTCGCAGGGCTGGTATGTTGGAACTATTTCCAAGATTGCTTAAGCAAGTGTTCTGATACATTCAATGCGAATCAGGCTATCTTTGGAAAAGTCTATTTTCCAAGACTGGTAGTACCTCTCTCTATAGTTATCTCCAACCTCATTAAGATGGCCATCCAGTTTATACTATTCTTGGTCGTTTATATATACTATTATGCATCCGGAGTTGATTTTCATATTAATGCAACGATTCTTTTAGTGCCTATCCTTATTGTTATGCTTGGTTGTCTGGGCCTTGGTTTTGGAATGATTATCTCATCCATGACGACCAAATACCGCGATCTAAGATTTCTCATCACATTCGGCGTTCAGTTATGGATGTATGCCACACCTGTCATCTATCCCCTATCAGTTATGAAGGAGACTTATCCCAAATACATTTGGGTATTAGTGGCCAACCCACTGACTGCGATTTTGGAAACTTTCAAATATGCATTCACGGGAGTCGGTGAATTCAATTGGCTATATCTGGGCTATAGCTTTGCTTTCACCATCATCATTCTTATTCTTGGTATCGTGATTTTCAATCGAGTCCAGCGCAACTTTATGGATGTCATATAATCTTTCTGACTATGAGTAATACTGTTATAGAATTCAACAATGTTGGCAAACAATACATCCTCGGTACCATCGGTACTGGAACTTTAAGCCAAGATCTTAATCGTTGGTGGGCAAATATCCGAGGCAAAGAAGACCCTTATCTGAAAATTGGCGAGACCAATGACCGTACTCAAAAAGGTGATAGCCGTTTTGTGTGGGCGCTTCGGGATATCAACTTCAAAGTAGAACAAGGAGATGTAGTTGGCATCGTAGGTAAAAACGGTGCAGGCAAATCCACATTGCTGAAAATCCTCTCTCGTGTCACCTCCCCTACCACTGGCGACATTAAAATAAAGGGGCGTATCGCGTCACTCCTTGAAGTAGGTACAGGCTTTCATCCAGAGATGACCGGTCGAGAGAATATCTTCATGAATGGTTCCATCATGGGTATGACAAAAGCCGAAATTAGAAACAAGTTCGATGAGATTGTAGACTTTGCTGGAGTTGCCAAATACGTTGACACCCCTGTCAAGCGATATTCTTCTGGTATGATGGTTCGCCTCGGCTTTGCCATCGCTGCCCATCTGGAGCCAGAGATTCTGGTAGTAGACGAAGTTCTTGCTGTTGGCGATGCAGAATTCCAGAAAAAAGCCATTGGCAAGATGCAAGATGTAAGTAAAGGTGAAGGTCGAACTGTTCTATTTGTCAGCCACAACATGGCTGCTGTTCGTAGTTTGTGCACGCGTGGGATTATGTTGAAGAACGGTATGGTGGACTATATCGGTAGCATTCCTGATACTTTGGATCATTATTTGAAGAGTGATGATGGAAGGCAGGAAGAAATGATTATTGATAATATCAAATGGAAAAAAGATTGTCTGACCATTAATAATATTGAGATTAACGGGACAAAGGAATCATATAGCACAATTAAAAGCCAACAAGAATCCTTACATGTCCATATTGAGGGAGAAACGACAGAAGATCTTACATATGATGTCATGCTTATTTTTCGCAATAAAGACGGGATGCCTCTCGCTTCATTTGCAAATGGTCATTACTATGGGGACATTCAACATTTAAAAAAGGGATCTTTCTCTATAGACAAGCAAATACAACTTCCGAAGATTTTGAACAAAGGCATTCTCAAAGTAGACTTGTTATTTCATCATCCTATGGTAGAATTTCAATTAAAGGCACCAGCATGCTGTACTCTTGATTGTGAAGGTTTTCAGACAGAATTTGGAAAGTCATGCGATCAAGAGGTAAATGGCTTTATGGGTTTAAATAGTGCTTGACCTTAGATGTCGCCCATTCAAATACCAGTGGTACTGACACTCCGCACACAAAATATACAAGCCAGAAAAATTCATTATTCTCAGGAATAACTTTAAAATCGGCTAGTCGCTCTATTGGTAGTTGATATACTACTATCTTCAAGAGGTTAACAAGTTTGAAAACAAGCAAGTGCAACACGAGAATAATCATCGTATGATTACCGATATAGTACAACACATGTCGAATCGGTGTTCTTTCCAACAACTGAGAGAAAGCCAATGTCATAAGAACGCCGATCAATGCCAATACAACATACAACACTACATTATCCCAACTAAACCAAAGCATATCCAAATAGTCATCGTATATATATACTCCAATAATGACAACAAGCATAGCTATAACGCCTGCATACAACTTGATAGACTTAAGCTCATAGTTCCTATATACATAACCCACAAAGAAAAAACTGGCACTCAGGAACACAATCGACAAATTCCATATAATAGGAAGTCCCCATCCATAATATTTTGAAATCACAGTCAATGTCAATAAAATGACCAATGTGATAACATTCTTAAATCTTGAATTAATACGTCGAATGGCATACACGACCAAGAATACCAAAACTGAAGACAATAGCAATTGCTTGAAAAACCAAAATGGATCAGCCAACTGGTCATGTCCTGTCATTGTAAACAAGATATGCAAAAGCCTATCTATAATTTCATCTCTACTATATAATCCAATATAATCCGAGTTATACAGATGCCATGAAAGAAAAAGATTATGAAACAGCAAAAATAGAATGCACCATTTTACATATGGCAAATACAACCCTTTAATCCTCTTAAAAATGAATAATCGAATATCAATTGTACTCCCTGCAGGTTTCATAAAGAAACCCGAGCAGAAAAAGAACAATGGCATATGAAACATATAGATAAACCTATATAAAAAATCTGGGCATCCTGAATGTCCCATTACCATTAACATAATGCCAAGAGCCTTTGCTATCGCAAAATAATTATCTCTCATTTATAATATATCGCAAAAACGATTCCTTATACTTACCGAACTTCTCATAATAATGGCAAATTATTCCCCATGGGAATGGTGGTCTGTCATAGATTTCAAATGATGCGACATCAACATCCTCAGCCAAATTCTCCAATATCTGGTCGGACACAAAACGCCCTTGAA
>Ga0247610_10007726_pt1 | contig 10999 bp, 10 predicted proteins | sample 174DNAGHGhighgp2_FD_193483 | JGI IMG/M metagenome (GOLD analysis project Ga0247610, IMG submission 193483) | Sheep rumen microbial communities from Palmerston North, Manawatu-Wanganui, New Zealand - 1742 DNA GHGhigh gp2 | ecosystem: Host-associated > Mammals > Digestive system > Stomach > Rumen...
TTGGCATGGTGCGTTTCGTCAGACCTTGCTCTTCGATAGCGGCATTGAATTGGTCGTAGGTTTTGTTTTCGGTGACAAACTTGTTGGCCTCGGCAAAGGTGTTCTGATAGGTCTTAGTGCTCGAGGTGATTTCGTGCTTGAGGTAAGCAAGGCGGGCCTTCGGCAAAGCCTCGGTCTTGCCTGTCACCTTGATGATGTGGTAGCCAAACACGGTCTCCACGATATCCATTGTACCAACAGGATTATTAACCACAAACTCATTGAACGGAGCAACCATCACGCCATCGGTGAACCAATCGAGGTCGCCACCTTTTTCTTTCGAACCCGGATCCTCGGAGTTTTCTTTGGCAAGTTCAGCAAACAACTCGTCGTTGTTCTTGGCGGCCTTCAGCTGGGCCAGCAAAGCATCGGCCTTGGCTTTGGCTTCTTCCTTGGTGATGGTGTCTTGGCTGTTATAGGCACCTTTGTAACCGATGAGGATATGGCTGGCTTTCAGCGAGTCGGGGCGGTTTTCCATGGCCACAACACGAACCAGATTGAAAGCATCTTCGTCTTCGTAAGGACCATACACATAGCCCACACCATTGCCATTGTCGAAGATAGCTTGCTCGATTTGTTGGGGAACGTCCTTGCGGCCCACCCAAGTGCTGTCGTAACGCTTGTCGGAGTTGGCATTGACAAAATTAGCCACGTTATCGGTAATCGTGAAGTCCTCTCTCATGTCCTGCACGGCTTTCAAAGCAGCCTGACGGTCTTCGAGCGACGGCTTAATTTCGAACACCACATACTCGATGTCGCGGCGCTCGTCGGTCTCATAGCGATATTTGTTCTCTTCGTAGAAAGCCTTTTTGTCCTTGTCGGTGACGACCACGGTCGAATCAGGGATGCTGGAATAGCGCAGGGCGATGACATCGGCAGAGGCTTTCAGGTTCTTGTTCTGATAGTACTTCTCGGCCAAGGCTGTAGGCACCATGTAGGAGGCCTTCACCAAGTTTTGGAACTTCGTCTCCAAACGGTTTTCCTTAACGGCTTTTTCAAAGTCCATCCAACGCACGCGGGCATCAGGGGCGAAGTCATTCAAGTTCTGGAGGTAGTATTCCACCATCTCCTTGTTGAACGTACCGTCAGGATTGCTGAAGCTTTGCACGACCCACTGGTGAGGATTCTCGCCCATGAACTGGTCGTAAAGTTCGTCTGAAGAGACGTTCATGCCAACGGCTTCATATTCCTTGGTCATGATGTGTTGCTTGATCATCTCGTCCAACGTGCTGTTGTAGATGCTGTAGGTTTCAGCCGACGAGAGGTTGTTGCCATTCGATCTCCTGTTTTCAAGATTCTTCTCCTTTTGGACGTCAAAATCCTGATACAGAATCTTCTCGCCATCGACCACCGCGATGTTGAACTCACGGTTGCGGCCATGGCTCTGGAACAGGTCTTGCAACACAAATGCTAACAATGCAATACCGATGATTGCGATCAACAATCCGGAATGTCTTCTGATTTTTTCAATTGCTGCCATAATTCTATTGACTATTTTTTACTATTAAACTTGCAATTTTTGAGGGTGCAAATTTAGTAAAGATTTCGACGCGCTGACTTGTTTGTGAAAATTTTATTTTTCATCACACCAAAATACCGTATTACTAATTTGTATATCAATTATTTATCGACTAATTTCAACTCCACTTCGTCCAATTTTGTATGCGATGCCTTGAGGATTTTCACCCGATATTTGCCTATATCCAAGGTCTCGCCTTGGGCCGGAATGTTCTCGCAATAATGCAGAATCATGCCGGCAAGGGTCTCGTAGTCGTCGCTGACGGGCAAGTCAAGCTTATAGGTTTCGTTGAGATAGTCGATTTCCAAGCGGGCCGAGAAGATGTAGTCGTTGTTGTCAACCACCTTTTCGGTTTCGTCTTCCACATCGTATTCGTCGTCAATCTCACCGAAAATCTCTTCCACCACATCTTCCATCGTGACGATACCGGCCGTGCCTCCAAATTCATCGACGACAGCTGCCACGCCTTGATGATTTGCAATGAGGTGCTTCAAAAGACGGTCGGCGGTGTATGTCTCAGGGAAAAAGTCGATTTTGCGGACCAAATCTGAGAGTTTTGCTTCACCTCCCGCGGCAATGGCGCGCACCACGTCGTTCATGTGGACATAACCCACAATGTCGTCGATGCCTTCGCCACAAACAATGAGCTTTGAGTGCTTGGTTTCTTCCAATCGTTCCTTGACGGTTTCTATCGAATCGTCAAGCATGACAAATACCACCTCGTTGCGCGGTCCCATACATTCACGAAGCTTCACCGAGCGGAATTCCATCACATTTTGGAACAGCTGTATCTCCTGTTGCATGTCCTCATCGGCTTCTTCAGGGTCGGCATATTCGGCGATGAAGTCGTTGAGGTCGACGGTGCTGAATTTGTATTCTTCCTTGTCGACATTCAAATGCATCAGCCGCTTGATGATGAACTCCGAAATGGCAGTATAAATCAGCGTGAGTGGATAGAGCAAACAGTAGCAAACGAAAGTCGGGAAGGCGAAAAACGAGAGGATGGCATTAGGATTAATGCGGAACAAAGTCTTGGGGATAAACTCGCCAGCCAAAAGGATGAGCAAGGTGGAAAGCACGGTTTGCACCAACAGCACCATAAACTCGTTTTCGATGGCAGCGGGCAGGATTTGTCGCGCCACCGGGTCGAGCAGCTTGGCCATGCTCATGCCATAGATGACGAGGGCAATATTGTTGCCCAACAATAGCGAGGTGATGAATCGCGATTGGTTCTTGAGAAACAGCCTGACGATGCCTGCTGAGAAGGTTTTCTTGGTCAGCTCCACCTCAAGTTGCAGACGGTTGAGGCTGTTGAAAGCGATTTCGAGACCCGAACAGAGGGCCGAGAAAAACAGGGTGAGTACGACGATAATCCAATGGTTCATGGCTTATTCCTCCTCATCCACTTCGAGTTCGGCGCGTCCGTAATACATGGTGTATTCCGAAAAGTCTTCCTGCGCCACAAGGCTGTCAGCCTCGATTTCCTTGTCGGGGGTTACAATCTTCACATGCGACCGGGTATAGATCATCTTCAGGTCCTGATACCAAAAGAGTTTGTCGGAATACATCACCTGCTCGTCGCCGTTGCGCCTGACTACAACGCTGTCGTAGGCTTCGATGATAGAGCCACCAATGCTTTTGCCATAGCCGGCGCGCATTTCGGTGACGGGTTGGTGTTCGTTGTCGAACATCAGCACATGGAAACCTAACGGAAACTCCATCACGTCATCTTCGCTTTCCATGCGCACCAGCCGAGGCGCATCCAACTTCATCTTCACCATGCCCGAATCGCTGCGAAAGAAGACGACGCTATCGGCGATGATGCCCGAAAGGGTGTCGTCGGTAGCGATCTCGTTGATGACGGCATCGGGGTTCGCACACGAAAACAACATCACAGCCACGAAGGCTGTGATGTTGAGTCGGATTCCTATTTTTAGGATTTGTTTCAATTATTTTCTTGCTCTGATGGTGGTCGTCTCACCAATCCAGCCACCCACCTGATAGCTTTGTCCTTCACTGTAGTCGTTGAAGAAAATCTTTTCCATCGTGGGGAAGGCGGAGCTATAGGCGCGAATCAAAGCGTTGGCCTTTTCGGCGCATGAGGCATCGATGGATTTGGCCTTCTGACACTTGTCGACGGCGGCCCAATACACGGCCCCACTCTCGATTTCGCCGCTGAACTGCTTGGCGCTTCCTGCATAGAGCATACCGATGAGGAGGTAAGGCTCTCCGTTGGTCGGGTCAACCTGAGCAGCCCTTCTGTAGATGTCGCGGGCACGCGACAGGCTCCCCATGTTCTCGTAGCACATGCCTAAGTTGCGGTAGGCACGGTATCTGCGGTCGTTGTTTTCGGTCTTCGTGGCTTGTTCAAAGAACGTGGCGGCTTCGCTATACTTCTTGTCCTTGAAGAACTTGATACCCAAGCTGTAGGATGACTCGGGGCTGGGTTCCAGCTCGTTGAGTCGGACGGCGGCATCGAGGAAGAGCTTCGACTCGGTGCAGTCCTTCTTATCGAGGATGGTGGTGATGCGCTTGAGCAGGTTCACGTCGTCGGGCGTTTCAGCCATCTTGGCGCTGAACACCTTAATCAGGTCATCGCACGAGGCGTAAGGCTGGAACAGGTTGTCCAAGTTGCTCTTGGTGCCCTTGTTGTTATTGATCGACTTCTCGTTCTTCTCAATTTGCTTGTCGAAGCCAGCCACGGCTTCAGCATCGCCAGCGGCTTCGGCATCGGCTTTGGCCGTTTCGAGTTCGACCACACCTTCAGCCAGCACCTTAATGTTGGCATCAATCACCTCACTCAGTTCCTGATACACGTCGATGACAGTCATCTTCTCGGCCTTGTTGTTGTTCACCATGTCGATGGTGGCCTTGAAGTAGGTGTCAAGATAGGCACCTTGCAGCTGCGACGGGTCGAGGGCGACGGCATCTTTCAGCACGTTGTAGGCCTCTTCGTAGCGGTTCTTGTTGTAGGTGTAGATGAGCAAGCCCTTACGGCCCATGATGTTGGCCACTTGCGAGGCACCGGTCTTAGGATCGGTGGGGAAGTACTTGGCACGATTGTCCATCATCATGCAGATGGTGTCGATGTAAGCGTCTTTTTGGGCAGGGTTGGTCCGGATCAGGTAGTCCATGATCTTTTCACCTCTGGTGTAAATCAACTGGCTGGAGCGGGGGCAGTTGAGGAGCACCTCTCTCCAGGCGCTGATCATTTCCATGCTAACGGATTCGGGCGCGAATTTGGCTGCTTCCCACTGTTTGTAGGCCTCACCATAAATCGACAGGTTGGTGACGCAGGTCGCGCTATCGGCTCCGTACTTCGACTCCGCAGCTTCTTGTGCGAAGGCGCTCATTGCCATTCCAATCATGGCGGCAATCAACACAAATCTTTTCGTTTTCATTTCTTTTATCTTTTTAGTTGTTTGACTTTGATTTTCCTGTTCTCAAATATCGTTCCAAAATGCAAAAGCGGTCGTTCCTTATTTATATTTGCGCTTCATGAACCAGCGTTCAAACACCGAAACACCGACATTGAATTTCAGGTAACGTTCTTGTATCAAGCCATCCTCGAGGGTGCCGTATTGCCCAATTTCAAGCGCCAGGTTGACTCTCGAAAGCGAGCGCGGCAAGGGCAACGAAACGCCTGCCGTCAGCCCTACCTTATTAATATCATGTCCTCTGAGGTTGATAAAACCATTCTCATAGAAGCCTCCAACGCGATAGTGTACCCTACGGAAATAGCTGGAGACCGACGAATAGGTAGGCATATATTCAAAGCCGACGGCCACACGCCACGAGTCGCTCATGTCTTCGGTGACGCCTTCGCGGGCAAAATGCGACCATTGCGTCCAATTGAAGTCGGCACCGACGCACCAACGGTTGTCTTTTGCCAAAGCAATACCCACACCAAAGCCTTGCGGCATGGTGAGTCGGGCGTTGTCGCTTACCTTATACGCCACCGTATCGATAACGTATTCCACATCAGTGTCGAGGTCTTCCTCAATGCTGCGGATGAACAGCGATTGCTTGCCACGCAGTTTGACACTTTGGTCATAGGTCACGCCAACGGTCAAGGCAAGGTCGGGGGCAAGGTTGGCATTGAACATCATGCCGTAGTCGAACATGAACGAGCTAATCGTCAAGTCGGTGCTGCGACGAGAGCCGATGCTGTAAGTCGAATCGGGCATATAGAGGGTAGTCATGTTCTCTGAGTTTCCAAAAACGTAATAGGCGTTGGCACCGATTGCGAAATGCTTGCCAATCTTGAATGCGTTGCTCCAAAAGACCTGATTAATGCCACCTGAACCTTTGAAGACGGTAGTATAGTTGCCAACGTCCTCTTTATGGCTGTCGACCACCATCTTGTAACCAGCCGAACTGTAAGGCTGCACACCAAGCGCTGTCTTCCACCACGAAGTGAAGCCAAAGGCCAAACCCACATAGTCGAACGAGGCGTTGGCGCCTATTTCTCTCTTGGTGGAAGTGCTGAACGACGAGGTCTTGAAGTAGATGCCTGCGTCGAAGAGGAAGGCAAGCGAATCCATCTTGGCCAATGAAGCCGGATTGCCTGTATTAATCATGCCTGGACCACTCATGGCATTGGCAATACCGCCCATGCCTTTCAGTCTGACATTCATCGAGTTGCTCCCCACCTGCCCCACGCCAAACAGCGAATAAGGCGAGTCGATGTCGGCTTGGGCGAAGCCGCCCAAGCAGGCCATCAAGGCCAAGGACAAGAGGAAAACTTTCAAGCTTTTAGTTCTCATAGTGCTCATTTGAGGGTGCAAATATCCGATTTTTTAACTCGTAGAGCAAATTTTTATTGCGTTCAATTCTATATGAAAAATACAACTACTTGATTTTCTGTAAAATGAAATATGAAAAATAATTTTTTTGTCCTTTTTACATTTTTTTTCTTGCGCTGTCAGAAAAAAGTTGTAATTTTGCGGCACGAAAAACGGAGGTACCGTAGCTCAGTTGGTAGAGCAGAGGACTGAAAATCCTCGTGTCACTGGTTCGATTCCCGTCGGTACCACCCCTTGTAGAGACGCGATTCATCGCGTCTCTTTTTTTGCTGCCATGGCATGACGGTCCCGCAAATAGTCATAAAAAAAGCACCTCCCGAAAGGGAAGTGCTTTTTTGTTGACATTATCCTAATAACATTAGTTGATATTGACAGGAGCCATCTTTCTGATGATGTTAGGACCAATCATGTTGTTCTTGTTACTATTGATGGTGTAGCTACCACCGATATAGTTGACAGTGATTTCGCAGCCCTTACGCAGAGCAAGAGGACGGAGCGTGATGTAGAAGTTGGTAGCAGTGGCAGCGGTCTTACCAATCTGAACGCCATTGCCGCAATCCACAGTAATAGTATTACCGCCGTTGGAAACGCTATAGCCAGACCTTTGGATGTAAGGAAGCAGATAGTTGGTTTGCCAAGCCTCATTATCGCTGTAGTTGGTATACAACGAGGTCAAAGTGGCCGGTTCAACTTCAGGGATAATCAAAGTGACATCACCACAGATGTTTTTAGCCTTATCTTTGACAACGATGCTCGTGACAACTCTATCCTTCGAGCTATAGAGTCTCAGAAGCATAGCACCACAGATGTTTCTGAAATAGAAAGCATCTTGGCCTTCTTCCAACTTAGAAGCCATGAAGAAGCCCTCAACAGGAAGAGTGTTTTCACGGTACACTTGAACAGCAGGGATGTGGAAAGTAGCTCTGTTGCCATTCGTCAGTTTAGGAGTAACGTAATCCGTACCACCGGGGCAGAAAGCATACAAATCGCCTTCTTCAGGAAGAGTGGTCGTACCAGTAGGAGTCCATGTGGTATGGTCAACCTGGGTATTAGCAGGAATGAAATCGCCACAACCTGACAACGTAGGATCCTCATTAATCTTGAAAAGGGTCAGCAAGTCGCCGGTTTCGAAATACAACCTGTTGTCGCTTGGGTTAAGGTAAACCTTTTCACCATCATAACCAGGACCAAAGTCGCTTTCCACAGACTCAAACTGTTGGTTGAAGGTCTGGATTTTTGCAGTTTCCTGGTCCTTGTTCTTGTTGCATGAGGTGGCAAGCAATGCTACCACACCCATCAGGCAAACGCCTTTCAGAATTTTCTTCATTGTCTATAATTTTTTCGGGTTAATACTCAAATTGGCTTAGAAACTGTAACCATCATCGGAAATACCACCGTCAATGAGTGGATCTTCCATAAAGTTTCTGTTCACGTTGAGTTCAACGATTTCAGCTTTAGGAGCTTCGTACATGTTGTTTTTCTTCATTTTTTTTTACTTTTTTTAGGTTAGACTTATTTGTTGATTGATTGTTTTTCTGTTCACATTTCGGCTGCAAAGATACATATTTTTTTCATTCGCAAATAAAAAAAATCATTTTTTTTGAAGATTTTTTTTCCAACTGACTTTCAACGCACTGCGCAACTGGCGGAAAGCCGTGTCGGGAAACACCTTGGCAATATGGAAAAAATCGATAAAAATGCCCACGGCAGCATGAACCTTACGCTTGAAGCCCGCCGTCTTAGGTCTATGACGCTTAAAGTTGTTCACACGCTTGAAATTGCCTTCCTCCATGACGCGTTTGTAAAGTTTTCTTGTCCTTCGGTCGCATTGTGCGTCAAAGAAAGGCATTTCGGCTTCGGGCAGCCCCAGATGCTTCACCATAAGCATACCAAAAGTTTGCCATGGCAACAACAGATTCATGTCGTTGAGCCAGCGTTTCATCTTTTCCGTATCAAGTTGCCCATCATAGGCATGAAGGGTCATGGCCACATCGGAAATTTGGCGCCAGCCCACGCCCGAAGTCAGAAAATGATGCCAAGCATGATAGAAGGTGAAAAACACCATAAACTCCTTAGAGGGGATGCACACCTCGGTTCCGTCCAAATTCAAGACCTGAGGATGGTCAATCAAGCCGTCACGCTCAATCGCCGCATAAACAGGAGCTTCATCAGGATCTGACACATCGGCACTCAAACGATGTACCTCCAAAGGAAAATGACCAAACTCAATATTGTAATGATGGCCTGCATCCACTTCGCCACCCCAATTGTAGCCACCAGATAGGGTTCGCAACAAAGCACACGCTTCATGGAAATGCTCAAGACCAACAAAAAGGTCAATATCGCCAAACTGTCGTAAGTTGGGGTTGGGATAAAGCGAAGCCAAACCGAAACCCTTGAGCAGCACAGGCTTAATATCATGCTGGCGCAGCAACTGGATGGCCGAAACAAGAATTTGTCTCAGACGTAGCTGCTTGACAAGGTTGCCCCGCATGGCTTTTTGCATCAGCTGCTGCATCTCGACAGTTGGACGCTGTGCATCGGGCAGCTGCATAGCCACGCCACTAATCAGCACGATATTGGCATGATGTTGTGCAAGCTGCATGACACCTTGCCAATCGATAGCGCCATCGACCACAGCAGGAGTGTTCCACAAGCCAGAGCGGAGCAGGGCAAAATATTGCGTTTCGGTAATTGACATGGACACCTTATTAATTAATCCTCAATGAGATTGGCGGTTTTCAATGTTTCAAGCAGCGACGCCACATCATTTGCAGCCACATCGTGACTGATGCCGTATTCCTCCATCAGGAGCGATGCCAGCATTTCGGTATCGAACTCCTTGCCTTCCACTTCCTTCCACAAGAAAGCGGCGGTGGCATTCAGCGAAATCATGCGACTAAAGTCAACTGCTTCGTCAAGGCTCTCGGCAACAAGGATATATTCGTTGCCCAAAGAGCGTAAAGTGTAGCCTTTTTTGGTTTTCATATTCGGGGGGTATTTAAGATTTCAAGATTCAAAATTTCAAGATTTTAAGATTCAATTAGATATAAAAGATTGATTAGCTAAGGTCGCTGAGCTTAATCGAAGCGTCGAAGGGCTAATTCAAAAGTCAAGATTTAATATTCAAGATTTCAAGATTTCGGACGGGGTGGGTGATGTATAGATCATGTTTTTCAGTTTGTTCCATTTTCGATAGATTTTCAGTAGGTATTTCCTTATGGGGAGCAACTTACGCCAAAACCAGCCGCGTGTGGGTTTAAGTTGACGACCAGTCGGGGTGATAATATCGGTCACTATTCCCACCACTTCATCTGCTCTACCCTGCTCGGTGCCTTGCAGGTTGCCGTCGCCCATCAAGGTCACCAGGTCGTTGTCGATGGCAATAATGCGATGAAGGACAAACCTGCCTCCGAAATGCGCCAAAACGATGTTGCCTACCATAAGACCTTTCGGCGAGCAAAGAACCACTTTATCTTCATCCCCCCTAATGAAAGGCAACATGCTTCTGCCCTTTGTGACGACGACTACTTCGTGACCTTCGGAAAGAAGACGTGCCGCTTCACCTAGCACCACATCGTTAGGCAGGACCACCTTCCCCATTATTGCGTCACGGTTTTATAACACAGCAACGCAGCATCGGCATTAGGCAGGCAGTCGAGCGAATAACAAGGAACCGATATGACAATCTTTTCGTTGGTGCGATGCAGTCCATCAGCAACCTCCTTGATGAAACGGATACCAAAGAACGAAACATAAATGGCCGCATAGACCTCAGGAAATGACATCCGACGGATAGCGTTCTTTTTGGCTTGATGCAAGTCGACGATGGCACCTACCGGAACGTCAAGGTTGCGATAGCATGGGGTCTTACCGCTCCAAGGTGATCCATAAACGCGCACCGATCCATCCTCTTCAACACGCAAAACCGGGTTATCGTCGTTAAGTAACTCACAACCCGCTATATTATTAATCCACAATTGGCTGTGGGTACTCTTTCCAGTACCACTTTTGCCCAAAAAAAGATAGCCCTTGCCAGCATTTATCGTCACTGAGGCGTGCATCAGCAATGTGTCGCGCTGAGCTGTGGCTAAAGCAAACATCAGCATCATCGTTATGTTCACCGAAAACCTTGGGCTACCCAACACCACAAACTGTGCTTTGGAAAAGCTTCTGTCCATCACCAAATAAAGCCTAATAGGCGCCTCAACATCAGGAGCAGCAGCCATCATCCATCCTCCATCGAACTCATAAAGCTCTTGGCGTAGGAATCCAGAACCTTTTGACCCAGCAGTCACCAACCGTTTCCCAGGCAATTCGGGTAATTTATCAATCATCTCTGCAACGAAAATACAGTCGGTTGAGTCGTCGGTGAGGAAAGGATCATAGTTGTGCATCTCGTTCCAAGCCGCATCGTCGTCAGGCATGACAACCGCGAACTTAAACCCAGCCACTTTGTAAGTCTTTTTCATTAGATAAAATTTTGCGCAAAGATAGGTCAAAAAAACGTACCTTTGCCGAAATTTTGGAAAAAATTGAAATGAAATCAAAAAAAGGAAACAACACTAAAGGACAAGAGCCGCGAAGCGGACACACCTATAATATATTAATGGCCCTTCTTTGCGGAGGGTTGCTG
>Ga0247610_10007728_pt1 | contig 10998 bp, 11 predicted proteins | sample 174DNAGHGhighgp2_FD_193483 | JGI IMG/M metagenome (GOLD analysis project Ga0247610, IMG submission 193483) | Sheep rumen microbial communities from Palmerston North, Manawatu-Wanganui, New Zealand - 1742 DNA GHGhigh gp2 | ecosystem: Host-associated > Mammals > Digestive system > Stomach > Rumen...
TGGCGGTGATGTCTGGTGCATGCGCAACGGTATGTATCCCTTCGTTATTGCAGAGGAAAGCGTGAGCATCCGTGCCGTGCGCAGAGTGTATGCTGAGATGTCGCACGAGGAAATAGGCGACCTCACACCGAAGGACATCGGCGACATCGCCAATGGTACTCGACCCGGCAATGCCAAGGCAGCTCAGGAGAGTTTCCGCCAATTGGGGCAAGTCACGGCGGCTGCTTTGGTAAATGTGCTGAACATCGTGGACGGCATCGTTGTGATTGGTGGCGGCCTGACTGGTAATGCGAAGTGGATTCTGCCTGGCATGATGGAGGAATTCAACCGTCCGGTTGGTACCTTCTCGGGCAATCTGCTCCCCACCCTACAGTCGGAGGTTTACAATTTCGAGGACCCTGAGCAGCGAACGGCTTTCCTTGAGGACAAGGATGTCTATGTCGATGTGCCTCATACCGACCAGAAGGTGCTCTACCAAGCTCAGCGTAAAGTGGCAGTCCTGGTATCCGAGTTGGGAGCAAGCAAAGCCATCAACTTGGGTGCTTACAACTTCGCACTTAATCAGTTAGAGAAATGAATAAGAAGTTAATCCCTGTCATGCTATGCTTCTTCACGATGGGCTTCGTGGATATGGTTGGCATAGCGAGCAACTATGTAAAGGCCGACTTGAATCTCTCCGACTCAATGGCCAACATGCTCCCGTCGCTCGTGTTCCTGTGGTTCCTCATCTTCAGCATTCCCACGAGCTTGCTGATGAACAAGATTGGGCGCAAGAACACGGTATTACTGAGCCTTGTGATGACACTTGTGGCAATGGCGATTCCGGTATTCACACTCGATTTCAACATGCTGCTGCTCTCCTTCTCCCTTTTGGGTATAGGCAATGCCATCCTTCAGACCTCGCTCAATCCGTTGGTTGACACAGTGATGAAAGGCGGAGCATCAGCAAGCACCTTGACTTTCGGGCAGTTCATCAAGAGCATCGCATCGTTCCTGGCTCCCATCATCGCCTCGTGGGGAGCCACCACAAACGCTTTCGGTCTGGGTTGGCAAGCTCTCTATCCTATATATTTCTGTGTAGGAATAGTGGCAACGCTGCTGCTCTTCGGAACGAAGACCCCCTCCGACTCCCCCGTTAAGGGGGAGAAGTCTGTGGGCGAACAGTTTGCCGGAGCGTTTGCTCTGCTGGGCAATCCCTTCATCCTCTTCTGCTTTCTGGCCATCATCTGCCACGTTGGCATTGATGTCGGAACCAGTGTCACAGCTCCGAAGATACTGATGGAGCGGACTGGCATGACGCTTAACGACGCTGCTTTCGTCTGCACAATCTACTTCGTGGCTAAGGCAGCAGGCAGTTTCTCGGGCAGTTTCATCATGAACTTTGTCAGGGACTGGGCATTCCTGCTCATCAGTGTTTTGATGATGGTGCTGTCCGTCTTCGGTCTCATCTATGGCCAGAGCGCAACCATCATTTATGCCAGCGTGGCTCTGATGGGCTTTGGCAACGGCAACCCCTTCAGCATCATCTTTGCAAGAGCCATGCAGACTGTACCCGAGAAGAAGAATGAAGTGAGCGGACTGCTCATCATGGGCATCTTCGGCGGCACAATCTTCCCGCTTCTCATGGGCTTTGCCAGCGATGCAATGGGACAGGTCGGCGCCGTCCTGGTCATGGCTGTCGGCATCCTTTACCTGCTTGGCTTCTGGCTTCAAGGCAGGAAGGCCTAAGACGTCTGGCTCCTTTTGACGGGAATCAGACCTGAATAGCCGGTCAACTTCGGAATGTATTAGCTGCAGAAACAGGCTGTTTTCTACTCCTTCATGACCACACCAGCGGTTCTACGCTGAAAAGACACATCTTTTTCTCCTCTCAGGAAAAGAGAATGTCAAGATGTCTCAGGCTTTGTCCTTCAAAATGAGGCATTTACAGACATACCGCAAGGGGGCTGGAAACGCAGGCAGGAGCGATGCCCGATGCAGCACGCTGCGAAGGCCGATGCAGCGTGCTGCGAAAGGCAACGCAACACGCTGCAAAATCCGACCCGGCACGCTGCATCAGGACACCCCCTCTTCAAGCATACCTGAATAAGAAAATGGGCAACCTCACGGCTGCCCATTTTTCTTCCTTTTCAAGGTGTTTTGAGAGAAATTTTGTGCCTCACGGCACGATTGATTGTTTTAATAAGCAATTGTTTGTATTTATTGTAGAAATGATTATCTTGGAAGTGTGTTGATGGTATCTACAGGCTGCACCGTGACTTCTGCCGACTGCTTCTCTGGCTGCCCGATGGTAATTTGCAGCAGACTGTCAGCAGCAATGCCCTCGGCAGTTTGCGGGCCGCTTGCAAACTCATCCTCATCGACAAAACTCTGATGAGCTGCATTGCCGATGGTCAGAAGAATGGCTACGAGACCTGCTGCCCTATAGAAAGGACGGAGGCGACGCATGAAGGTCAGGCGACGGGCCTTGCAGACCTGAATCGGCGCCTCTTCCCCGACCATGCGAAGCATTCTGTCAGCAAACTCCTTGCCCAAGCGCTCCTCTGCCATTTCTCCCTCTTCAATGAAGAACTGGCGATAGGGGAGCAGACTGGCAGGCACATCCTCCTGATGGAAGAAGTTGCGGAGGATTGCCTCCTCGTCAAGCGTCGTCTGGCATTCCCAATAGCGCTCCAGCAGTTGTTCTATGTATTTATAATCCATATTCTGAATAAAGAATCGTTCTCTTTTCGTTAGTCTGTAATCTCTAATTCCTTTCTTATCTTTGTTCGGGCCCGATGCAGATAGACCTTCACCTGCGTCTCGCTGACACCGATTGTCTGTGCAATCTCCTGATACGTCTTGCCTTCAATGTCGCGCAGAAGCATGATGGTGCGCTGCACTTCGGGCAGTCCGTCCATGAACTTACGCACGAGAGAGAGTTGTTCGCGAGCCTCAAGCCGGCGGAGCCCACTGTCAGTAGCATGACTGCTGCCATCCATTTCGTCGAGAGACCGCGTGTCACGCCCCATTCGCTTGAGCGAGTCGAGCGCCCGATTACGGCAGACGGTCAGCGCATACGCCTCAAGACTGTCTATCCGCTCCCATTCCTCACGCTGCTCCCACACCTTCAGGAGTGTATCCTGCACCACATCTTCGGCCTCTGCCCTATTCATCGTGATGCGAAGAGCAAGGCGGAACAGCCTGTCGCTCAACGGCAAAACAGTGGTTCGGAAGCTGACGTTTTCCATCTCTCTATTATTGAAGACGATTCAGGGCTGCAAATGTTACACAAGAAAAGAAGAAAAAGGGGGAAAAATGAAAAAGTGAAGAAATGAAACGGAAAAACATGGGTAAGTCGCATCTCCTCCCTTTTCGACTTTTCACCTTTTATGCTTTTAACCTTTTATCGTTGTTCCTTTCGAGCCGTCAATGTTATCAGAGTGCGTGATGACAACCTGATGTACACCCTTGTGAATAGCATCGAACGCATTCTCTATCTTCGGAATCATACCGCCCGAGATGATGCCTTCTGCAATAAACTTGCCTGCCTGCTCCTCAGTGATAAGAGGGATGACACTGCCCTCATCGCTGGCATCGCGAAGCACACCAGCCTTCTCGAAGCAGAAAGTCAGCGTGACATCATAATGCCCGGCAAGTGCTTGGGCCACCGACGAAGCAATCGTGTCGGCATTTGTATTCAAGATGTGTCCCTCACCGTCGTGCGTCAACGGAGCTACCACAGGCACAACACCACTTTCAATCAGCGCGGAAAGTAAACCAGCATCAACCTTGTCAACATCACCCACAAAACCAAAGTCCACCATCTGCTCCGAGCCGTCGTCCATCTTGACACGCTTGGGCAGACGCCTATGACTGCGGATGATATCGCCGTCGGCACCTGTCAGGCCAATTGCCCTTACACCCTTTGCCTGCAAACCCGCCACGATATTCTTGTTGACAAAACCGCCATAAACCATCGTCACGACTTCAAGCATTTTCTCGTCAGTAATTCGGCGCCCGCCAACCATGCGGGTCTCTATGCCAAGGTTAGCAGCCAACGCCGTAGCCAACCTGCCGCCGCCATGCACTAAGACCTTGCGGCCATCCAGCGCTGCAAACTGATTGAGCAGCGAAGCCAGCGAGGCGGCATCTTCCACCACACCGCCGCCTACCTTTATTATATTAAGGATTTCTTTCATCTTCTTTAATTAGCGCTTCTGTATTTATCCTCGTCCTTATCATCCAGCATCGAGAGATAACTGTTGAAACGGCTCTCGGCAATACGTCCCTCAGCCACCGCCTGCAACACGGCGCAGCCAGGTTCATGCGTATGCGTACAATTGCCAAAACGACAATCAGCCGAGGCCCGGAATATCTCGCGGAAGTAATGCGACACTTCTTCACGCTCCATGTCAAACGTACCAAAGCCTTTGATGCCCGGCGTGTCAATAAGAGCACCACCCTGCGGCATGAAGAACATCTGCGAGAACGTCGTGGTGTGCATACCAGAATCATGAGCCACACTGATTTCCGCCGTCTTTGCATCGGCCTCGGGTACAAGCAAATTGAGCAAAGTGCTCTTGCCCACACCACTATTGCCGCTGAGCAGCGTCGTCTTATCCTGAAGCTCAACACGCAAATCTTCAAGACCTCTGCCATCCTCAGCAGAACAGGGCAAACACTTGTAGCCAATGCCACGGTAAAGCTCCACAAGTTCCGTCATAAGCCTCAACTCCGCATCATCATAAAGATCCGTCTTATTGAAAACGATGAGAACGGGCACACGATAAGCCTCAGCACTTGCCAGGAAACGGTCGATGAAGGTTGTGCTCGTCTCCGGATGGGCTATCGTAACCACAAGCGCAGCCAAATCAACATTGGCAGCAATGATGTGGCTCTGCTTTGAAAGATTGGACGCACGACGAATGATGTAATTGCGGCGCTCTTCAATGTCCTCTATCAACGCCGTCTGCCCGTCAGGGCCAGGCGTAATCGCCACCACATCGCCTACCGCAACCGGATTGGTGCTCCTAATCCCCCTAAGGCGAAAAGAACCCTTTACCTTACAGTCAAACAACTGCCCATCGTCTGTCCTGACAGTGTACCAACTGCCTGTATTCCTTATGATTGTACCAATCATGAAAATGAAGAATGAAGAATGAAGAACAAGGAATTTGCTGCCGCCCTCATTCACGGGTAAAGCCACAGCGCGGTAGCAAATTCTTCATTCTTCACTCTTCATTCTTAATTATTAAACCGTCATAATTTCCTTTTCCTTTGCGGCAAGCAACTCGTCCACCTTCTTGATGTACTTATCATGCATCTTCTGCATATCCGCTTCTGCATCCTTCTCCAAGTCCTCGGAAAGACCATCTTTGACACTCTTCTTGAGCTTCTCAATAATCTCGCGACGCGTATTGCGGACACTCACCTTCGCCTGTTCACCTTCTTTTCCGCACTGCTTAGCAAGCTCCTTACGACGCTCTTCCGTCAAAGGAGGAATACCTAAGCGGATTATCTCGCCATTGTTCTCCGGAGTGATACCGACACTGCTGTCCATGATAGCCTTCTCGATAGGACGGAACATGCTCTTGTCCCAAGGCTTGATTGTAATAGTGCGCGCATCAGGAGTGTTAATAGCAGCAACCTGATTCAAGGGCACCATGCTGCCATAGCTGTCAACACGAACGCCATCCAGAATCTTAATGTTGGCCTTACCGGCACGTATATGCGCCAAAGCCTCCTCGAGGTACATCACGGCCTCTTCCATCTTTTCCTCAGCCTTGCCGAGAATTTCTTTTACGTCTACCATATTTTTGAATATTTAATAAATTATAATGTGCATTATAGCGCTTTTGTTTAGCAAAAGTAGTGATATTTTGTTAAAAAAACAATGACGCACGCTGTTAATTATGCAAAAACGCGTATATTTGTCCCGTATAAGACTAAAAAGGCATGAATATTGATGCACGTATAGACGAATTGCTTGCCAATCTGGAGCCTATCACGCTGGAAGAGATGTCAGGCATACGCCTTATGAATCGTACGGACACCAAGTTCGTCACAAACAAGGAAAACCTTGCCCGACTTCTCGAACTGGCACAGGGGAAGTACTATGCACAGTTTCACAATAATGCCAAGATTGCCAATTACATGACTACATACTGGGACACCGACGAATACCGCTTCTATTTGGAGCACCACAATGGTCGTGCCCCAAGGCAGAAAGTCCGTGTCAGAACATATATGGACAGCGATGATACGTTCCTTGAGGTAAAAACAAAGAACAATCATGGCCGCACGAAAAAGAAACGCGTACAGGTACCCAGCCAAGAGATAACTGGCGAGAACGGCAACGAAGAGTTCCTACAGGAACGCGTCCACCTCAGCCTGGCTGACATACACCCTACCGTACGCAACCAGTTCCACCGCATCACACTCGTCAACTATGGCAAGACAGAACGCCTTACTATCGACTACGACGTGCACTTCCACAACTATGAGACGGGAAAGGATGCCAATGTCGGACCGCTCGTCATCATAGAGCTCAAGCGCGACGGCAATGTCTATAGTCCCGTTCTCGACATCCTCCGCCAGTTGCGCATCAAGCCAAGCGGCTTCAGCAAGTACTGCATCGGCTCCGTCATGACAAACAGAGGACTCAAGCAAAACCTGTTCAAAGCCCGTCTTGTCAAGTTAGGCAGACTGGCCGGACAAAAGTTGCAAAACTATTAATTCATACATAAACTCAATCAACCTTATCTATATGGATTTCTTCAACGACATTAACTATCAGCTGGGCAACATGATTGGCTTGACGCTCTTCGACCCCCAGCACTTCATCTCACTCGTAATGCGCTTCATCATCAATCTGATTGTGGTGACCATCATAGCACGTTGCTTCTATTATCCTCGCAGCCGCCGTCGAGACTATATGTTCATCTTCATCCTAATGTCTGTTAGCATATTCCTTTTGGTTAGCCTGATGGAAGGAGACGGCATGAACCTTGGAGCTGCAATGGGACTGTTTGCCATCTTCGGCATCATGCGCTTCCGCACTGAAGCCGTGCCCATTCGCGAAATGACATACCTCTTCATGCTCATCGCCGTGAGCGTAGTGAATGCGCTGGGGCGTGCTGAATACCATCCCAAGGCAGACTATTGGGACGGCTTCGGACTCGTCACCATCATCTTCGTCAACCTTGTCTTCTTGGGTATGGCATGGTTCTTCGAGAGCAACAGACTGGTTAGTTCTAACTGCAGCAAATACATTCTTTACGATAACATCTCACTCATCACTCCTGACAAGCGCAATGAGTTGAAAGCCGACTTGGAGAAGCGCACTGGTCTGAAGATAGAGCGCATAGAGGTAGGCACCATCGACTTCCTGAAGGACTCATGCATGATCCGCATCTTCTATGACTATCCCTTCGACCGTGGCAACAGCATAGAAGGAATAATTAAAATGCCTCGCACATGACCTTACGCAACAAAATACTTGTTCTGTCGTTATTTTTAGCGATACCTCTGTTAGCACAGGATAACGACGAGCTCGGCATCTGGTCGGAGATTGGCATAGAGAAAGCCATCACGAAGAAATGGGATGTCGGGCTGGACTTGGAGTATCGTGCGCAAAATAAGGCACGCTTCTCTGCCGGACTTGGCACGAGCTACAAGGTGAACAAGTATCTTAAGTTTGGCGTCAACTACAGCTTTCTCTATTCCGAAAAACCGGAGAAATATAAGGACAAGAGCGAAGGAGAAGTTGGCATCGACTGGACAACCGGCTACAACCGCACTTTGGGGTATTGGTATCCGCGTCACCGGTTCAGTGTTGAGGCTATTGGCAGCATCAAGCTCTGGAGTTGGCTGAAGGTGTCACTTCGTGAGCGTTATCAATTAACACGCAGTAGAGCCAGAACTGTTGAGAAGTTTAAATATCGCGAGAATCATACAATGCAACATGATTATGGCGAGATGTTAGAGGACGATGATGGCTTCCCCATACTTGATGGAAACGGCAACCCGATATTTGTCGACGAGGATGGGAACCCAATGCCTGAAGAGGGAATCATCACCGAAAACATTGTCGCCACATCCAGGACCGAGGTTGTTGAGACGCCGGCATACACTGATCAAGTGTTGCGCTCACGCATCAAATTTGAGTATGACAAGAAGCGTTGCCCCTTCTCTCCCTTTATCTCGGCCGAGTTCCACAACAGTGTCAGCGTGGGCGACCACATGCTCTTGCAGAAGATACGTACTGCCCTGGGGTGCTCCTACAAGTTCCGCAAGCATAACGAAGTATCTCTCGCATACATGACAACATTCGACATGTACGACATTGAAGACAATGTGGTTGTGCGGCTATATGACAGAATGCACACCATCAACATAGGCTACAAATACAGTTTCTAGATTAATTTCACACATTAACAATAGCATTTCATTATGAAAACCAGAGTTCTACTTGCAGTTATGCTGCTTATGGCCAATGCTTACATGATGGCCGAGAATTACCTCACCATTACCTACAATGGCAAGGAACAGAACATTTCCTTGCCCATCGTTAAGAGAATCTACTTCGAGAACGACCGTGTAAGAGTTACAACTGCAGATGGAGAACACTCCTACCCCATCTCTCTCGTTGACAAAATCTCGTTCACCGAGAGCACCACGGCTATTGAAGCGCTGCCCGAGCAACAAGAGGGTCTTACCTACAAAGACGGCACGCTTGCCATCAAGGGCGACGGATTCCTTCGCGTCTTTAGTTCGAATGGCGCGCTCGTAAGCATTGCGAACGTCAAGGAAGGTGCGAATGTCAGCCTTGACAACCTGCCTGCTGGAATTTACATTGTCCGCATGGGCGACAAAACCATTAAGGTCAGGAAATAAACATGAAGAAGATATTATACCTTACCTTACTTTTGCTTCTTGCTCCATGCTTCTTGCCCTTTGCTTTTGCACAGGAGCAGATACGTATTTGGAGAGAGGGGAGCAGCAAACGCCTGATCACTTCGATGCTGGAGTTCTCGAACGACGGGACTGCTTTCACTTCGGGAGGTGACACTTACAGCATTGATATGGTGGACAGCATCACTGTGGTGCACACCATCTATGTCACATATAGCGGGAACAATGCAACTGTGGATTTGGGGCACGCTCCGGATGTAACTGTCACTACCGACGGAGCTCATGTCTCTATCCTCAGCACCAATGTCAAAAACGAATTGGAGTTTGTTCTGCAGGGCGAGAGCACGCAAGGCTCGCTGACCTACGACGGACCGCTCAAATGTAAGTTCTACCTGAACGGACTCAACCTGAAGAGTAATCGCGGTGCAGCCATCGACATCCAGTGCGGCAAACGCGTTGACCTGATTCTGGTCGAGGGGACCAACAACATCTTGGCTGATGCTGCGGGCGGCACACAGAAGGCCGCGCTTTACTGCAAAGGCCACCTCGAGGTTTCGGGCAGCGGCACGCTTACCGTATCGGGAAATACCAAGCACGCAATTGCCACGAAGGAATACATGGAGCTGAAGAGCAGCACGGGCAAGATTACTGTTAACAAAGCGGTATCCGACGCCCTGCACGTCGGACAATACTTCCTCATGAATGGCGGCACATTAGTCGTCAGCGGCCAGGAAGGCGACGGACTACAGGTGGAGGTGCTCACGCTAGACGACGATGTCACACCCAACCCCGACAAAGAAAACAATGGACAAATGTTCATCAACGGCGGCAAGTTGAGCATCACGGCAAGCGGCGATTGCGCAAAAGGCATAAAGGCTCCCGGGAATATGACAGTCACCGGCGGCACCTTCAGCATCAAGGCTACTGGCGACGGCAGTAAGGGCATCTCCGTTTCAGGCAATATGACCATCAACCAGGACAGCAATACCACCGTCTTTGTGGTCAATGCAACTGGTGGCATATATGAGGACGAAGACGAAAATGAAACATACTGCATGGGAATGAACATAAAAGGCAACCTCGCCATCACAGCCGGTAGCGTTACCGTGACAAATAAGGGTGTTGGAACTAAGGGTATTCAGTACAGCGGAACTTACACCAAGGGTCCAAATGCCACCGTCAATGCCAGCATTTCCCGTAAATAACTAAGAATCAAGCACAAGAGCGGCGCATTTGAACGCAGCACGCTGCGTCCGAAAACGCAACGTGCTGCGAAAGGCGATGCAGCGTGGAGCGTCGGCCTATGCAACAGCAAGCATAAGGCGACGCTCCACGCTGCATTTTTACACTACAAATTAGAGGTCGGAATTGTCATTGCCGAAGCGCTTCACATCCTCTATGACTTTCAGCAGATACTGGCCATATTGGTTCTTGAGCATGGGCTGTGCCAACTGGCGCATCCGCGCTTCGTCTATCCAGCCTTTACGATAGGCAATTCCTTCCAGACAACCCACTTTCAGCCCTTGACGCTTTTCGAGGACTTCGATGTAAGTAGAGGCTTCGGAGAGGGAATCGTGCGTCCCCGTGTCGAGCCATGCAAAGCCGCGGCCGAGTGTCTGCACCTTGAGCTCACCATCGGCAAGGAACTGCTGGTTGACAGTCGTTATCTCGTACTCGCCGCGGGCACTTGGCTTGATGTTCTTAGCCACCTCAACTACCTTATTGGGGTAGAAGTACAGGCCGACAACGGCATAGTTGCTCTTCGGATTGGCGGGCTTCTCCTCGATGCTGAGGCAGTTGCCCTGCTTGTCGAACTCTGCCACGCCGTAGCGTTCGGGGTCGTTCACCCAGTAACCGAAGACTGTTGCCTTCTTCTCCACCTCTGCCGTGCGAACTGCTTCGCGGAGCATGGCGCTGAAGCCGTTACCTTGAAAGATGTTGTCGCCAAGCACGAGGCAGGCGCAATCGTCACCAATGAAGTCAGCGCCGATGGTAAAGGCCTGAGCCAATCCGTCGGGCGAAGGCTGCTCGGCATATGTGAAGTGTACGCCATAGTCGCTGCCGTCGCCGAGCAAACGCTTGAAGCCCGGCAGGTCGAAAGGC
>Ga0247610_10007729_pt1 | contig 10996 bp, 8 predicted proteins | sample 174DNAGHGhighgp2_FD_193483 | JGI IMG/M metagenome (GOLD analysis project Ga0247610, IMG submission 193483) | Sheep rumen microbial communities from Palmerston North, Manawatu-Wanganui, New Zealand - 1742 DNA GHGhigh gp2 | ecosystem: Host-associated > Mammals > Digestive system > Stomach > Rumen ...
CAAGCTCTTTCTTGGTGGTCGGCGGGACGTCTGTCAGTCTGTAATGATCAATTGCCAATGATGAATTGTCAGTTAAATGGAGTCCCCTGAAGTGATTGGAGATCCATGCCAAGGTCATTGTTGGCACGATTCTTCCAGTTGATATAAAGCAGAACGAGCTGTTGCAAACCAAAGGCTTTCATATTGGGATGGTAGATCACATCAAGGCAGAGATCGAGCAACCGCTTGTCCTTGCCAGCATCTGACTCAAGCATGGAGCGGATGTTAAGCTTTAGCTTGTTAAGAACTTCTTCGTCAACGTAGCCGTTGGAGTCGATGAGGTCACGGAACAACTGATAGTCCTCGATGGTCTGGAGGTGTTCATCACTGATATCAATGCTTCTAGTACCAGAGGAGTTGGTTTGGATTTTGGACATAGTTATATAAGATTCAGATTATTTGATTAAGAATTGAAGTATTCCTGCCATGATGGAATTGCGCACGGTTCTTTCCTTGATGCACTCGAAGGGAAATCCCATGGTAACAGCACGATAGTCACGTCCCTGATAGGCTACGGCAGCCCCGTAATTGTCGGCGTATGCCATCAGCGGGAAGGCTGTTCCTTCGGTGGGCTGCAGAATGTCGGGATGAGTGGCTGCATAGTGCTGCTCGTTCAAGTTACGATAGAAGTCGAAGCGGGTGTTCATACCATTGATGGTCTCAGATACAGCAGGGTCTTTCCCGCCATAGCTGCATTTCAGCACATCGGCAAGGAAGGCGCGTTCCCCTTCGGCCAGCATGTCACTGCCTACATAAGCACCACTGACAAACAGTGAGCCCCCTTGAAGTGTGTATCGCCTGAGCTGCTGCTGGAGTGCAGGAGAGAAGGATTTGTAAGCCACGAGACTATGACCATCGTTACGTTCCAGTCCCAGGATGAGGTCAATGGCTGAATAGGACTCCAGTTTCATACGTCCTTGTTCCAGCACGTCAGCCGAACAGCTGACAATGCTGTAGTCCGTTGATGCGGCAATGGCTTCAGCATGTGTCTTGATATAGTTGAACTCATTACCGGCAATGAACATACCTGCGAGTTCTGTCGTTCCGTATCCCAGTCCGGTCTCGTCCTCAAGACCTATACGCGAACGGTTGAATACCAACTGGCGACCGGTAAATCCTGCAGTGCGCCCGTAGGTGACGCCAGGGTCTGCATCAAGGTCAAAGCCCTGCAAGGAGTCGTTTTTGATGATGGCCGGTGAAGAAAGACGGTGGAAACCGTTTACTATAAGTACGGTCCCTGAAGCCTGGGGTATGTATCGGGCTGACACGACTTCTGTCGGGAAACTGCGTCCACCCTTGTTGATGGCTGCTACGCGGAACGAATAGAGCTCGCCTGGTTCTAGCTTCTTGGAGAGGGAATTGTGGCGAACGGCGGTTCCGTTGTCAAAGTCGCCGTGTCCTGTAGCCGTATAGACAATATAGCTTGTGGCTTCTGCACTCGGTTCCTGCGGATCATCTACAGGAGTCCATGTGAGTTTTATTTCACCTTTCTTGTTAACGAATTCCACTTTCAGATTTGTGGGAGCGAGCGGGGCTACCGCGAAGTTGTCGCCATGTTGGCGATTAATGTAGCGCAACAATGTCTTATAAATGGAACGTGCCAGGGTGAATCTGAAATTGGGATCTTGACCGTAGCGCATGTCTGGGAAACTCTGGTGGGAAAGGGTTTCTATGATGGCACTGGGAATCTCGGGGTTGCGAGTCTCGGAGTAGTTGCGGTCGTAGACGGTACGGGTGACCCAGCTTCCATATTTGGCGCACAGGTCCTGATAGGTGTTGCTCAGCAGGTCATCAGCCAATTGGCGTGATGCCTTTCTAGACTTACCTGTAGGAAACGCGCTTTTACCGTTGTTGTCAGTGGTGCAGATGGTAAGTGTACCAAATACTGACTCGCCGTTGGGGGCATATCCGGCGTCGCTGTGAACGGCCAACGACAGTTCCAAAGGCACACGAAGTCCCTCTTCCTCAGGCAGGTAGCAGGAACCCCCTGCCACGTAGTTCGTTGACTTCGGACGGGTATTGATGTCGTCCTTATAGTCATCCTGACGGACATAGACATGATAGGGCATTCCCATCCATTGGGTGGAATAGCGTGCTCCTTCCAGACAGCGAGGTAAGCCGCTGACAGTGCCTCCCCGCTCAATATTACCCATGCCTCCTCCAAAACGAACAGCATCAGCAGTGACCACATGGCCTCCTCCGTGGCTGCTTTGGTTGGTCAGCGTGACACGGTTGAACTGGTTACAACCCTTGTCGAAATCAAAAGTGCCAAGATAGACCCATGTGCTGCCACCCATCTGCTGATTTACATGGAATTCCGTTTTCTCACCCTTGTGCCATACGGTGTAGTGGGCATCATCAATGCTCTTGTCCATTGTCTGATAGCTGACATAGACGGCATAGCGTCCTTCTTCTGGCAGGTCAGGCTGATAGCTGATCAGACTGTATTTAGACTTGCTGCCCGTGGTCTTTGCCTGACGGGCAGTACCTGCTAGGAAAGGGTTCTCGCCATCCTGGTAGTTGCCATGGTGAAAGGCAAAGCCGGGTTTGTCTGTGGTGGTCCACGGCTGTTTGAACCCTGTCTCTATATAACTGATGAGCCGGGTGTGGTCATCATTGTCAACGATTACTTCGTGCCGTTGCCAGTCTCGTTCACGGGGAGTGAAGACATTGGCGCCAGCATTCTCTAACATGGGAATGAGGTAAGGCACGACAATCGTTTGGGTATACAAGTCCTCGTTGGTGCAGAAGAGGGTGGGGCGCTGCCATCGCCATTGGGAACGGTCTGTATCGTAATAGCGTCCGTGGCTGGCCCATAGCGACAGGTGCCTGCCTTCAAGACCTCGTGTTACTTTGTAGGGCTGTGAGACATTCTTCACCCAAGGCTCTCCCTTGTAGTCCTGGGCGGAGGCAGGACATATTATTAATAAGGTAAGGAGAAGGCCCAGAAGGACGTTGCCAATGGTGAAGTTCTCAGGTTTCTTTCCCTTGAAATCCTTGAAGTAGAGCTTGATCTCTTTCATCTGACTTTCCAAGTCGCCATTGGGAACGATGGTTTTTGTACACTGTATAAGCCGCCGTTCATAGTCGGCACCATAGAGCAGAATAGGCATGTTGGCTTTGAGGGCAATAAAGTAAAAGCCCTTTTTCCATTCCTCTGTACGCGAACGTGTGCCTTCCGGAGTGATGCAGAGGTGGAATTGTTCTGCCTGGCGTGCTGTCTCTGCCATGGAATCCGTCATGCTTGTCTTCTTCTGACGGTAGACAGGTATACCCCCCATCTTCCTGAAGATAGGGCCTAATGGCCAGAAGAACCATTCTTTCTTCATAAGGAAATTGCTCTTCATCCCTTTGGCATGGATGTAGAGCTGCCCAAGGAGCAAATCCCAATTGCTGGTATGAGGCGCCAGGCAGATGATGTATTTGTCGGGATGCTCTTGAGTGACGACCTCCGACCATCCCAGTTTTTTGAACAAAAGCCAGCTACAAAATTTCTGCCACATTACAGATTGTTGATTTGGTTGACAATAGCCTCTACCTCAGCACTGAACTTCTCGCGCAGATCCTTATAATAAAGGTTGGCTTTCATTCCTGGTTCAGGATGACCTACCCGGCAGATGTAGTTGTTTTGCATCTTGATGATGCTGAAGAGCAGTGCATCGTGATTGTCTTTGTCGTGACTTGGGCCGTAGAGTGAGACAGCCACACATTCTGCGAATAGCTCATCGCAGATGAGGTTAATACTCCTTTTCAGTGTTCTCTTGTTTGCCATAGGAAATGTCTTGTTTGCTAATTACAGATAGCAAAGTTACATAAAAAAAACGACATGTGGTTGACTTTCATCACAAAAAAATATTAAAAAGCATTATTTCTTTCCGTTTCTCGTAAAAAATAAGTATTTTTGCATTCCGAAAAATCATTTTGAACTAATAAATAGCAAAAAAAATTATGAAAAAGAGTGCATTGCAGATTGCAAGAGCTGCCTATCAGCCCAAGTTGCCGAAGGCATTGCAGGGTGCAGTAAAAGTGAAGGAAGGTGAGCCTACTCAGAGCGTAGCCGACCAGGAAGAAATCAAGAAGTTGTTCCCCAACACTTATGGAATGCCCATCGTGGAGTTCGTACCGGCAGAAACTGCCAATACGACGAAGATGAATGTGGGTATTATCCTCTCAGGTGGTCAGGCACCTGGCGGTCACAATGTTATCACAGGTCTCTTCGACCAGATTAAGAAACTGAATCCCGAGAACCGTCTTTTTGGCTTCATCCTTGGCCCTGGCGGTCTGGTGGATCATAACTATATGGAACTGACTGAGGATATCATCAACGAATATCGCAATACCGGCGGCTTTGATATGATTGGTTCTGGCCGTACAAAGCTGGAGAAGGTGGAGCAGTTTGAGAAGGGCCTGGAGATCATCCGCGAACTGGATATCAAGGCCATTGTCATCATTGGTGGTGACGATTCCAATACCAATGCCTGTGTGCTGGCTGAATACTATGCTGCCAAGAACTATGGCGTGCAGGTCATTGGCTGCCCGAAAACCATTGACGGTGATCTGAAGAACTCACAGATTGAGACCAGTTTCGGCTTTGACACTGCCTGCAAGACCTATTCTGAACTGATTGGTAATATCGAGCGCGACTGTAACTCGTCGCGTAAATACTGGCATTTCATCAAGGTGATGGGCCGTTCAGCTTCTCACATTGCTCTGGAGTGTGCCCTGCAGACCCAGCCTAACATCTGTCTGGTCTCTGAGGAGATCGAGGCAAAGGCAATGAGTCTTGATGATATCGTTGACTACATTGCTAACGCTGTGTGCGTCCGCGCAGCCGATGGCAACAACTATGGTTCCGTCATTATTCCTGAGGGTGTCATTGAGTTTATCCCTGCTATCAAGAAACTCATTGCCCAGCTCAACGACGTGCTTGCAATGCCAACAGCCAAGGACCTGGCTCGTTCAGAGCAGATTGATTTCGTGAAGAGTCATCTGACAGACGAGAACCTTGCTGTGTTCAATTCTCTGCCTACTGGTGTGGCAAGACAGCTCGCTCTTGACCGCGATCCTCATGGTAACGTACAGGTGTCGCTCATCGAGACAGAGAAATTGCTGTCCACAATGGTATCTCAGAAGCTGGAGAAGATGAAGAAAGAAGGTAAGTATGTGGGTAAGTTCTCTGCCCTGCACCATTTCTTTGGATATGAAGGACGTTGTGCTGCTCCTTCAAACTTCGATGCTGACTATTGCTATGCGCTCGGCACGAGTGCCGCTCAGCTCATTGCCAATGGCAAGACGGGCTATATGGCTATTGTGAAGAATACAACAGCTCCTGCCGATCAGTGGGTTGCTGGAGGTGTGCCCATCACGATGATGATGAACATGGAACGTCGTAATGGTGAGATGAAACCTGTGATCCGCAAGGCACTCGTGGAACTCGATGGCGCTCCTTTCAAAGCCTTTGCTGCTCAGCGTGATCGTTGGGCTCGTGAGACAGCATACATCTATCCTGGTCCCATTCAGTATTGGGGACCCACGGAAGTATGTGACCTGCCAACGAAGACGCTCGCTTTGGAACAAGCAAAATAAATGTCAAAGAAGAAACGTGTAGTAAGCCGTAAAGGCATAGGCTCTACAAGAACGTATCACGGCCCTGGGCGCAAGAAGCGTCCCAGTGTTGTGATACGTTTGCTTCAGAAAGTTCCTTCCTGGGGATGGTGGATAGGTGGAGCCGCCATTGTGGCTGGATATGTCTGGTTCTTCTATTATTTCTTTGTCTCACCATTCGGATTCCGATGGCGTGCCCTTTATGGCGACATCAGCTATCCCGAAGGTTATGAGATCCATGGTATAGATGTTTCCCATCATCAGGGACGTATTGACTGGGAGGAATTGAAGGATAACGGTATGATCAACAAGTGCCCTATCCGCTTTGTCATGATCAAGGCCACAGAAGGGGCTACGCAGATTGACGAGAACTTCGAGGACAACTTTTATCAGGCAAGAGAAAATGGCTTTACCAGAGGGGCTTATCACTTCTATAGCGTACATTCTACAGCCCGTCAGCAGGCAGAGTTTTTCTTGCGTCAGGTGAAGTTGGAAAACGGTGACCTTCCTCCTGTACTCGATGTCGAGCACAAACCCAAGGAACAAACGGATGTGCAGTTCCAGAATAGCGTGAAGGAATGGCTCGACATCGTGGAAAACCATTACAAGGTGAAGCCCATCATTTATACCTATTATAAATTCAAGATGAAGTACCTGAACGACTCCATCTTCGACCAGTATCCTTACTGGATTGCCCATTACTATGTGGATTCAGTAGAGTATAAAGGACGCTGGAAGTTCTGGCAGCATACGGATGTTGGCCGTCTGCCTGGCATCAAGGGCAATGTAGACTTGAACATTTACAATGGCTCTTTCTATGATTTACGTCAGATGACTATCGGAAGTCGTGAGACTATTGGCGAAAAAGCGTATAGTGATTGAGAATCAGAAAGGAATGCTTCAACGGTTGATACAATGGCGGGAAGAGCATGTCAGCGACAAGATGTTTCTGTTGCTCCTGGCTTTACTGGTAGGTTTTTTTGCTGCAGTAGCAGCGTTCTTGCTGCATAGCTTTATCAATCAGATTGTAGCTCTTCTTACTTCTTCTTTCTCCAAGACCAGGGCAAATTGGCTTTACTTGGTCTATCCGGTTGTTGGTATCTACCTTACTTCGCTTTTTGTACGCCATATTGTCCGTGACGATATCTCTCATGGCATTACCCGTATCCTTTATGCCATTTCTTCCAACAAATCAAGACTTAAAGGGCACAACTGCTGGTCTTCTGTCATTGCTTCTGCTATCACAATCGGCTTTGGCGGCTCTGTAGGCGCAGAGGCTCCCATTGTGCTCACGGGCTCGGCCATCGGCTCTAATCTCGGCCAGATGTTCCATCTTGACCGTAAGACACTTATGACGCTTGTGGGGTGTGGCGCTGCAGGAGCTATAGCAGGTATTTTCAAGGCTCCTATTGCAGGACTTGTGTTTACCTTGGAAGTGTTGCTGATAGACATGACAATGTCATCGCTGCTTCCTATCCTGGTGAGTTGTGTTACGGCTACTTGCTTCACCTATATCTTCAGTGGTGATGCAGCATTGTTCTCTTTCCATCTCGACAATGAGTGGGGAGTACAGCGTGTTCCGGCCTGTCTGCTCCTGGGCGTTTTCTGCGGAATGGTGAGCCTGTATTTCATCCGTATGATGGGCTTTTGTGAAGGCATATTCGCCCGTTTCAAGTCAAAGCCCTATGTCCGTCTTGTCATCGGTGCTGCAGCATTGAGCCTGCTCATCTTTCTGTTCCCAGCCCTTTTTGGCGAGGGATACGGCTCTATCAACCTGTTGCTCAACGGAAAGACGGAGGCCGACTGGAATCAGGTGCTCAATAACTCCCTGTTCTCAGGTCAGTCTTCCATGCTTATTCCCTATGTGGCTTTGGTCATATTGACCAAGGTCGTTGCCACCAGTGCCACTAACGGTGCTGGCGGATGTGGCGGTACCTTTGCACCGAGTCTTTTCGTGGGGTGTTTCACTGGCTTCCTTTTCTCTCGCCTGTGGAACATTGAGCAAATAGGTGTCTATGTGCCTGAGAAGAATTTCGCCCTCATGGGCATGGCAGGTCTCATGTCTGGTGTCATGCATGCTCCCCTTACAGGCATCTTCCTCATTGCAGAGCTTACTGGTGGCTATAGCCTTCTGCTGCCATTGATGATTGTCAGCATAACCTCCTATCTCACCATCATTATCTTCGAGCCTCACAGCATCTATGGTGCACGCCTGGCTAAGGAAGGAAGACTGCTTACACACCATACTGATCATGCTGTGCTAACCCTGATGAATCTTGAATCCTGTCTTGATCGCGATTTCCTCAGTGTGTCTCCTGATATGGAGTTGGGCAAGATGGTCAACAAAATCAGCCGTTGTAATTCCTCTGTGCTGCCAGTACTCGATGCTGCTGGTACATTCCTGGGCGAAGTCAATATATCGAAGATCCGTAATGTGGTGTTTCGCATCGAACTTTACCATCACTTTACCGCCTCTCAGCTCATGCAGGAACCAAAGGCCATACTGAATGAAAATACTCCTATGGTAGAAGTCATGAAGACGTTTGAGAAGACGCATGCTGACTGGCTTCCTGTCACCAATGAAGATAATTGTCTCCTTGGATATGTCTCCCGTCAGAAGATTTACACGATGTATCGGAAGATGGTAGCAGACATGTCCGAAGATTAAGCATAGCACGAACAGAATGAAGAAAGAAGATTTACGCATTGCATTTATGGGTACTCCTGAGTTCGCCGTTGAGACGCTGCGGGCTCTTGTCGAGAACGGTTATCATGTCGTAGCCGTGGTCACTCAGCCCGATAAGCCTGTGGGACGCCATGGCTCTGTGCTCCAACCCTCTCCAGTCAAACAATATGCCGTGGCACATGGTATTCCTGTGCTTCAGCCGGAAAAGATGAAAGACCCGCACTTTGTCGAGGCTCTTCGTGCTTTCGAAGCCAATCTGCAGGTCGTAGTTGCGTTCCGCATGTTGCCAGAAGTAGTGTGGGCCATGCCGCAGTATGGCACTTTTAATGTCCATGCTTCGTTGTTGCCTCAATATCGTGGTGCGGCACCCATCAACTGGGCTGTCATCAATGGTGAAACACGCACGGGTGTCACCACTTTCTTCCTTGACCATGAGATAGACACTGGACGCATCATCCTCCAGCAGCCCTTCGACATCCCTGACACTGCCGACGTGGAATATGTCTACGATGGTCTGATGCATCTTGGTGCCAGTCTGTGTTTGCGGACACTTGAAGTAATCATAGCTGCTGACGGTAAACCTGAAACCACTCCTCAGAGTGTTCATGCAGCCGATGCTGATTCCCTGAGGCCTGCACCTAAGATATTCAAGGAGACATGTCAGATCCAATGGCAGCTACCTGCCAAACAAGTCTACGACTTCATTCGTGGCCTTTCACCTTATCCAGGTGCATGGACCATGCTTGTTGCCCCGGATGGAAAAGAAACCGTGCTGAAAATATTCAGTACAACCAAGTGCTCTTCTCCTTCACATCATGCTCACGAAGGATCTTCCATTGTCGTTGACAGAAAACACCTTTATATAGCCTGTTCAGATGGATGGCTCCAGATCAATTCTCTCCAGCTGGCAGGGAAAAAACGTATGGATGCCCAGGCATTTATCAATGGAGTGAAGGATCTTGAAAATTATTCTGTCAAGTAGCACAATAAAATCTAATGCATGGCGTTTCATTTATAAGTAACCCCTTAAATGGTAGCCTATGCAAATGTTTACCCCCGAAGAATTGACACCAAGCGAAAGAACGCTTAAATTGATCAGGCTTTTTGCCCACACTTACCGAGTTGTTAACGGACAGGCATATTGCCTTAATTAAGAATTCAAAAGTAGTTAAAATGACACTTGTATCTCCTTCGTTGCTAGCCGCCGACTTCCTGCATCTTGATCGTGACATCAGCATGATTAACCGCAGTGAAGCCGATTGGCTGCATCTTGACGTGATGGATGGCGTTTTCGTCCCCAACATCTCTTTTGGTTTTCCTGTTCTCGAGGCTGTTGCATCTCTGTGTCAGAAACCTCTCGATGTCCACTTGATGATAGTCCATCCTGAGCATTATATTCAGCAGACGGCTCGACTGGGAGCCATGATGATGAATGTCCATCTGGAAGCTTGCACCCACCTTCATCGTACCATTCAGGAAATCCATCAGGCAGGCATGAAGGCCGGTGTCACACTCAATCCCTCAACGCCTGTCTCGTTGCTCGAGGACATCATCATGGATGTGGATATGGTGTTGCTGATGAGTGTTAACCCAGGCTTCGGAGGTCAGAAATTCATCGAGAATACAATACCCAAGGTGCAGCGCCTGCGTCGTCTCATCAGCGAGAGCGGAAGCCATGCCCTGATAGAAGTAGATGGCGGTGTCCAAGGAGAAACGGCTCCACGTCTTGTCCAGGCAGGTGTTGACGTGCTTGTCAGTGGAAGCTATGTGTTCCGTAGTCCTACACCAGAACAGACAATCCACGATTTACGGATGTTAGGATAGCTCTTTAGCTACTTGTTTATCCTCTAATTAGGTTTCGGAATTTGGGCGTTCAATATGATGTACCCGATTTCCGCTTACAAAACACGTAACTACTCAGTCACCTTGGGCTCCCCATAGGGGCGTTTTGGGTCAACTGCGATATCATTGACTTTATTGATATGCACTGATCATTCGTGAAATGGCTGCGAGCATTCGTGGGTCTTCGACAAATCTCGTAGTCGTAATAATAATTGTCTGTTATTCTGTCTCAAATGTTTTCGACGAGCAGTCTCTTGAGCGTCCCCAGGAAGCCGTCCTTCAATGGCGCTGCCTCGTTGGGGTAGACCTCATGGACATCCTGTTCCAGCCGGTCCAGGATCTCACAGACCCTTTCCAACTTTCGCAAGTCATTCTTCTCGCTGGCCATCACTGCCCTGATGAGCATGTAGCCTTGACATAAACTGAGAGCCTTCCCGTCTTAGACTCTCCGGCGGGTTCTGTCACTGACGTGCATGGCCCTGAGGACTCGTACTGATAAGAACTGGTGATACTTCTTCAGCTGACCTCCGATGAAGGACAGAGTCTGAGGGGTATTCAAAAATCGTGCCATATTGTTAAAATTGTGTATTTGATTGTTAAATAAGTTTTATATTGTCTCCGCATTGCGGCGACACTTGAGGTGCAAAAGTAGTAATAATTTCCTAACTTTGTACTGTCCGGACAAGATGTGTAGAATCATTTAACAATTTTAAAACTTTTAATACATTATGGACCGACGATGAATCAAGACCGATATGACCTCGTGAAAGGCAGCATGTCTCGAAGGAGAAAGGCTGCCGCAACTGTGTTGGACGCTTCTGCTCC
>Ga0247610_10007732_pt1 | contig 10996 bp, 4 predicted proteins | sample 174DNAGHGhighgp2_FD_193483 | JGI IMG/M metagenome (GOLD analysis project Ga0247610, IMG submission 193483) | Sheep rumen microbial communities from Palmerston North, Manawatu-Wanganui, New Zealand - 1742 DNA GHGhigh gp2 | ecosystem: Host-associated > Mammals > Digestive system > Stomach > Rumen ...
GCATACATGAGGAGTCGCGATGCCATCCTGTCCAAATATGGCAGTCGGGATGGGGTGTCTCTGCCAACAGCCAATCAGATTGCTTTAAAAGGTGAGCAGTCCGACACTATACATGCGGGAGGTACGAAGGATGAACAGTCGTTGCCTGCCGTTGCTCAGGATGTACCATTCACTGCAGATGCGGATGCTGATGGCGATGAGGCTTTCTTGTTGCCGTCCGTCGTTGCCATCCGTAAGCTTGTTCTTGTTTTGGCGATTCTGGTCTTATGCTTTTTGTGTGCGGTTTACTTTTTGTGGCGCAGGCGTTCGGATGCGAGAAAGCAACGGGATGACGAACGGAGGCTGGCAGAAAAGTATGTGGAGGGTCGCGAGGACGAGCGTAATCGGTTGGCACGTGAACTTCACGATGGCGTGAGCAACCAGTTGTTGGCAGTGGAGATGAAACTCAGTACGGACGGGCTGACCACGCAGACCATGCAATTGCTTAATGAGAGTCGTGAGCAGGTGCGGCGTGTGTCGCACGAACTCATTCAGCCCGAGTTTGCCCATTCGTCGCTTGATGAAGTGCTTGTTCACTACGCGTCGGAGATTTGTGGCGCTGGCCATTGTGAGGTGAGTTGCAATGTCACGCCGCCTGATGCCGATTGGCGTGCTATTCCTGACACGGTGGCATTGGAGATTTACCGCGTAGTTCAGGAGGTTGTTTCCAATGCTATGAAGCATGCTGGGGTTTCTGTTGTTTCCATTGGCCTGCATCAGGACGAGAAGCAGAATATTATGCTCATCATAAGCGATAATGGGGCGAAGGAGATTGCCAAGCCGTTGTCTGCCGTTCAGGGCGTACAGTCGAATGGTATAGGGCTTCGTACAATCCGTCAGCGTGTGTCTGCCATTGGTGGCACGGTCGAGACGTTCCATCATCAGTATGGTAATGTTTTCAAACTTGTCGTTATGTGTTCCAAGGTGGGCAGACACCAGCAAAAACAATAGAAAAATAAGGCAAAAATCACAAAATCATGGTTTTCCGCTACTTCAGTTTGCGGGAAATCTGTTATTTTTGTGGCGTGAGAGGAAAAAAAGGCTCACAAGAGAGTGTCATAATGCACTAAATTTCGTATCTTTGCATTGTCATCAGAACAAGGTGACAGATACTGAAGGAAGTGCGCCAGACCTATTCCTAGTTGATGAATCTCGACAACTCATCAGGAATAAGAAATCAGGAGAAAAGTCGTGACGCCCTCTCCCTTGAGTTGGTTATATATAGTCAGTATATATTCCGGCCTTTGGGCGTGGGCCTTTTCCCTCTCCGATTTCAGGCAGTCGAGAGCCTTTCAACTGGAAAGAGATATAGGTTTGCGCCTTTTTATATATAGTATATATGACATTGGACGAGGAAATACTAAAGGGTCTGTCTGTAGCCGTAATAGATGACCATGAGGTGGTGCTCGAGGGGCTCAGGAGCTATTTGAGCGGGCACGGCGTTGGGCATTTGGATGCTTTCTCGAGGGCTTCGCAACTGTTGGACAGCATCAGGACGAATAGCTACGAGGTGTTTGTCATAGACGTTGAGCTGCCGGACATTAATGTGGAGACACTCATTGATAATATTCGTGAGGGGCAGCCTGGTGCGAGAATCATTGTGAACACCATGCACGAGGAGTTGTGGGTGGTGAACAAGATGGCTGAGAAGAAGGTTGACGGGGTGGTTTATAAGGACGGCCAATTGTCGCAGTTGCTTGAAGCCATTGTGTCTGTTGTTGGTGGGCAGCCGTATTTCTGCAGGAAGTTCCAGCGGTCGCTGGAGTGGTCTAAGTTGCAGGGTGATGTGCTTACGAAGAGAGAGGTTGAGGTGGTGCAGGCGATTGCTCAGGGACTACCTACGAAGGAGATTGCCGGGAGGTTGTTTATCTCGGAGAATACGGTGGAGTCTCACAGGCAGAAAATCATGGAGAAGATGCGTTCGCGCAATGTCGCGGAGCTGATTGTAAAGGCTATCGCTGCCGGCTATATCGGCTTTGACATGGTTTCGGAGCGGGATTGACGGTTGTCTCCCTGATGCTTGGGCTTTGCGCTCTGTGTGTGTCTGGCGAAAAGAAGTGCTGGAAGTTGCTCCTTTGCAGGGAAAACTTCCAGCACTTTCATTGTGTGGGGAGGTGGTTGGCTCCACGCTCACTTAACTGCGACTTGACTTTGTCGAGTTCGCTTGCGCTCGGTGAATTCTAAACATAAACGTGTGGTTCAAGTTTAGACTCCACGCTCACTTAACTGCGAACTTTTGTCCCTTGACGACGTAGATGCCTTGGGGCAGGGTCTGCTTGGCGGTTGCGATGTCGGTCTGCGAGAGGACGATGGTGCCTTGTGCGTTATAGACATCGACGGTGGCGCCTGTCTGTTCGAGCTTTTCGATGCTTGTCTCTACGTCTTCGAGGCTGGTGACGTGCTTGATTTCAAGTGCGGTGGCGGTGCTTGCCTGCTGGTCCCATGTGAATCCGCATCGTGTGGGCAGGAATGCCTTGTCGCCTTCTGTGCGTATCAGGACGCTTTCCAGGACGTAGGTGTCCTGCTGGGCGGGGATGCCGTAGCGTCCTGCCACCATGAGTGTCTCCCATGAGCTGCCGAAGGTGACGGTGTTGCCTTCTCCGTCGCTCTTGCTTACGCTGATGAGTTCAGTGTTGATGCCGGAGGCGTTCTGTGTGCTGGCGCGGAGCGTCTGGATTGTTGGGGAGAAGATGAGATAGGGGACGCCTGCCTTGATGCCTTCGCTGGTGCAGTCCAGGAAGTAGAGGTTCAGGGTGTTGCCTTCCTGACGGATGGATGCGAGTTGCTCTATCTGCACGTCTTTTGCTGCGGCGAGGAGTTGTTCTGCGCTGAGGTTCATGGGCAGACAGATGGTGTTGTATCCGGCATAGAGGGTACGGTTGATATTGACTGGCTGCGTCTGGTCCTGCAGGGCTTCGACGTTGAGCCTTGCGGAGCTGGCATAGATGTTCTTTGCTCTGCCCTGTGCAAAGGTACTGGTGCAGATGCTGGCTGCCGCCATCAGTAGTAGGGTAATGTGTTTCATAGGTCTCTGTGAGTTTATGGGTTAATATGTCTGTTTTTTGCGTTTCTTTGTGCAAACTTACGATTTATTTCGTGAACTGCCAATTTTATTGGCAAGTTTTTTTCGCTTATGCAGGTATTCTTTGTTTGTGTTGCTCTAAGTCTTTGATTTCCAGTGTGGCTTTTGGCCCTTTCGGATGCAGCTGCCTGTGTTGGCTGATGCAGGCAGCTGCGTTGGGCTTTCCTGCTGCCTGCGAAGGTCGTTGCAGCGTGCTGCGTCGGGCGATGCAGCACGCTGTGTTTTCTGCCCCTCGCATGAGGGGTGCCGGACTCACTGTTTGAGATGCACGTCCCGCTGCGGGAACGGTATCTCGATATGGTTGCTGTTCAGGGTGTTATAGATGATTTCCTTGATGCGCGAAGTGAGTGCGAGTTTCTGCTCTACGAGCATCCATACGCAGACTTTGAGGTCCACGCTGCTATCTCCGAACTCGCTGAACGAGACGCTGACCGGTATGCTTGTGTCGGTGATGGCCTGTCCGTCGGCTGTCTCTTCCTGACAGATGGGCGTTATGGCATCGATAAGCATCTGACGCACCTGCTCGATATCGGTGCCGTAGGCCACTCCGACGGGTATCTTGATGAGTTCGTAGCGGTGGTTGCGCGTCATGTTCTTGAAGTTCTTGCTGAAGAGAGCGCTGTTGAGGAAGGCAATCACACTGCCGTCTGCCGTCGTAATCTGCGTGCTCTGATAGGTGATGCTCTCCACCTTGCCCGCAATGCCGTCGCACTCGATGTAGTCGCCCACATGGATGCGTCCCGTCATCAGGCTGATGCCATAGAAGAAGTTCTCCAGAATGCTCTGCATGGCAAAGCCCAGGCCGGTGGCAAGGCCTGCGCCCACAATGCTGATGCCGTCCTTCGGCACACGGAAGATGATGAGCACGACGATGATGTAGAGGCCCCAGCAAATGATGCCTATGACATTGCGCGCCAGCGTCTTGTTGATGGAGTCGCCCGACTCGCTATACTGCTTGCGATAGTGCAGGTAGAAACTCCTCAGGGCATAGTTGACATAGCGGAAGATGAAGAAAAGCGCCGCAGCCATGCACACCCAGAAGAGCGAGATGCGGATGATGCCCGTCTGGTTGACAATGTCGCGCGTGAAAATCTTCTGGCAAAGGCTCGTCATCTCGAAGACCTGCGCCGCCCAATAGATGCTGACCAGCACCGAAAGCACGGCAAGAATCGGAACAATCGTGCGGCAGAACAAGTCGTAGAACCAAGTCTGGTCGATGAACTCGCCCCTCTTCACGCGCTTCATCAGTGCCTGCCGCTCCTCCTGGCTCGATACGTCAGCACGCAGATGCTTGAGCAGATAGTGCGTCTCATACTTCTCCGTCAGGTCGTAGATGAAGGTAATGGTCATGATGGCCGCCAGCTGGAACGTCCACCATATCATCACCTGCACGGCAAGCAGCGTGAAACCAATCCACGCCGCAACGCACGCAAAGAACATCGCAAAGGTGGTAACCTGCATATAACACTTGTCGAGCATCGGCAAAAACTGCCTGTGACGCCGCGACACAAAGTATTGCCAAATGCTGATGACAAGCAGAATGGGCGGGAAGATAAGGTTGACCAGCACATTCGGAATCAGCACGATGCGGAACAGAATAACGATGAACGACAGTACCATCAGCGGCGTATAGATGATGGCGGCATGCTGCATCTGCTCTCCCTTCAGGCGGACATACAGACTCAGGAAGATAGCCTCCAGCAACCAGGCAATGTTGATGATGAGCCCCGTGCCCATCTGAATGAAGTTCCTGTCAGACAAACCCCTTACCAGCATTACGATGATGGCAAACAGCGCAATGCCGACCACATTGTTCAACATCGTACGCTTCACCTTGAAGTCCTGCCCACGCCACCTCTTCGGCAACAGCCATCGCAGCACGATATAACTGATGCCAAGCGACAGAGCAAGGTAGAAGACCAGGAAAATGCTGATGAAAAGCACCGTCGCACCACGCCACTCGGAATACATCCGCCCGTAGCCCTCGAAGGGCTTGTACTTAAGGTCGATGGTCGACTTCACCAGCATAATCTGCATAGGCAGAGTGGCAAGGATGCTGAAATAGTTGGAACTGCCGTTGCGGAAGATGTTCTCCTGCAGCAGGCGATAGCGCTTCTGCGCATACTCGTCAAGCTCCAGCACCTTCTCCCGCACACTCTGGTAGTAGGCATTCTCAGCCTCAAGGTTCTCCAGGAAATGCTGCATGTTGTTGCGTATCGTGTCGGCAAACAGCAGGCAGGCATTGCGGTCGGCCTGCTGCTCTCGCGTCAAGAACAGCGGCTCTACATCGTCTTTCTCCTCCTCGGGTATTTCGTCCTTCGTGTTTTCCAGGATTTTCACCGACTCCTCGTCCATCGATTCGCGTGCCACAAGCAGGGAGTCCTTCTTGCTGGCAAGGGAGTCGATGGCCTGAAGCAAGACGCTGTCGCTGGCACTGAGCGTGCTGTCGGCATCAATGACAGGCGGCATTCGCTTCAGAGAACGTATCAGGAAGTCTGTGCGCTCAATCTCTTGCTTCAGGCGGGCAATAAACTTGTCGTACTGCCGCATCTTGCTGTTGCGGTTGCTCAAGTCGCGCTTCAGGTTGGCAGCCTGCTGGCAGGCGTATGCCATATCGAAGGTGTTGTCAGTGGATTGAGAGTAGAGCATTAGCCCAATCTGCTCGCACTGCTGCATGTACCAGACCAATTGCTTGTGCTGCTGCATTCCCTGCTGCTCATAGCTCTGTATGAACGCCTGCTGCATCTCGTAGTTGGTCTGCAACTCTGCCTTCAGCACACCAAGTGTGCGTGCCAGGTCTTTCTCCTTGAGCACAGAACTGGCAGGTGCCGCAAAAGCAAGCAGCACAGTTGCCAATAGAAAGAAACGTCGTGTCATGAGTGTAATATGACTTGCCATGCTAAAATGGCCCGTATGCTTTTTATGTATGGTAAGGTTTATTTGAAGAACAGAGTCTGCATCCTGAGGATGGCATTGTACTCATTGTCGTAGTACTCAATGCGCACGCTATACTGCTTCCCCTTTTCAACAGGAATGGTGGCATTGCGTGTCGTCTCTGCATGGTCGCCCCAGTCACTGAAAAGCTCCTTGCCGTCCACGATGAGGCGATAGGCATCGTCACCAGTCATGATGAACATCACATTGCCCGTCTCCTGAGCCGTGAAAGTGCTCTCTGCCGTCATGCTCCAGTAGTTTTCGGGGATTCCTTGCGCCGGACTGTCGCCAATGAAGAAGTCAATCTTCTCCAGATGTCCGGTTGCCTTAGCCTCGCCTTCAAGCTTCTTGTTCGGGAAGTAACGGACGTCGAAACCCTTGCCGGCCGCAGTGCTGAAGGCTTCAGGCGATACCTCGCTGAGCATCTTGCCGTCCTCACCGAGTTGGCGAAGGAAGCGGTCGAAGTTCTCATTCTTGCCCATCTGCTCGACAAGCACAACAGGCAATTTCCTGTAAAGCTTATGGAAACGGTCGAGTGTCTCGTCTTGTGTCTCGGGATGATAAGAAAGACGCAGGGGCGTTGCCTCAAGGAAACCGAAGTCCTCGGTATAGACCATGCCAGCATCGTGCTGCTTGAAGTCCTGTACAGCATTCTGTATGCGATTGAACTGGCCCTTCTCTCCTGCTGCCACAACATAGTCGGCAGAGGGGAATGTCACCTCAACGGTGACGCCCTTGCTGCAGTCGATGCTACCCAAAGCAATGCTTGTCTCCAAGTTCAGGCCGTCATATGTAAAACTTATGCTCTTGCCATCTACACTCACAGCGCTCGGTGCCTTCTGGCAAGGCAAGGCGATGGTGTAGTCACGGCGTGCCGGCATGTCCTTATAGTTTCCCTTGCGAGCACCAATAGTGACAGTGAGTAGGTTACCGCCGCGCTGATAGGAGAGGGGAGTGGTGGCGTATTCGCCCACATAGTCCTTGTCCTCGCCGTTGTCCTCGTATAATGTGAATTCATCCTTGTCTGCTCCGGGGAAGACGCGTACGATGACGGGCTGCTCTGTGCCACTCAGGTTCTTAACCTTGCCATAATAGGGCAGAATGCTGCCTGCCTTAACATATACGGGATATTCATCCATTGAGAACTGCCGCTCAACAGTCTGTCCGCCCTTGAGCAACGTACCTGTCTCATATTCGAGCCATTGTCCGGCTGGCAGCCAAGCCTTTACGGTAGCCAGTCCGCTCTCTTTGTTGACCGCCTCGGTGACTGGCGCGATGAGCATCTTGTCACCGAACATGTACTGCTCCTTCATCTCGTAGGCCTCCTTCGCCTCAGGGAAGTCGTAGTACATGGGACGGCAAAGCGAGATGCCCGTCTCATAGTCCTGGCGCGCCATGGTGTATATATAGGGTACAAGAGCATAGCGTCCGTTGATGACATTCGTGAGGCGGCGCTGCGTTACTTGGTCAAAGGCCCAAGGCTCTTTGTTGAGCTGAGGGTCCTTTGTGCTGTGACTGCGAATGATGGGCAGGTATTGGCCCATCTGCATGGCACGCGTATAAAGTTCGGGCTCCACAGGTGTGCCATATCTCTTGCTTTGGTGGCCGCCGATGTCGTGACTCCAGTAACCATAGAGGACATTGGAGGCTGTGCTGTTGAAATAGGGCAGGAAGCGTAGGCTTTCCCAGGTAATGTAGGAGTCGCCCGAGAAGCCAATCTGATAGCGGTGATTCCCGAGGCCGCCCCAACGATGGTAAAGCAGGGGGCGCTTCGTTCCGTTCAGCTCCATGTCGGTAAACCAAATGTAGTTACACCAGAAGACGTTGTCGAGATTCTTTAGCCTCCTGTCCTTTGCCCACTGTTGCCAGTCGAGCCACCAGAAGTCAACTCCCTCATCAATATACGGGTGGAGATAGGTGTCGAAGAGTGCCTTGACATATTGTTTGTTGCTGCCTTGCCATTCTACGGTCTTGCCATTCTCAATGCCTGCCCTCTTGATGAATTCCTGATACTTCTTCTCGTAAGGGCGTACGCCATCGGCTGGGTGCAGGTTCATGGTCGTTTTGACACCTTGCTCGTCAAGATATGAAAGGAACTTCTTATAGTCGGGGAAGAGGCGTTCGTTCCAGTCCCAGCCTGTCCAGCCGCCTCCTGCCTGTTCGCTGATGGGATGCCAGTCCATGTCAATGACCAGCACATCGATGGGAAGGTCGAGGCGTTGGAAGTTGCTTATGAGGTCACGCAAGTCTTTGTCGGAGTAGCTCCAGTAGCGGCTCCACCAGTATCCAAACGTATAGCGAGGCGGGAGAGGCACTTTGCCAGCAAACTTGGTGAAGCTCTTCAGGGCACCTTTGTAGTCGTGTCCGTATGCCATGAAGTACCAGTCCTGTGCTCCTTCTGCGCTGTTGCGTTCTTCTACCCAGTCCCAGTCTTTTGCTCCGTCGAAGAGATAGCTCTTGGAGTCGTCGATGAGGGTCCAGCCGTCGGTGGCAAGCAGACCGTCCTCCAAAGGCATGGGATGCTTGGGGTTGCTATATTGATACATCTCACCGTCGTATCCGTCAAGTGTGCGATATGTGCCTTTCAGGTTTCCTTTTTGCTCTGTTCCGGGTGTCCAGGTAAATGGCGTACTGAGTGCTTTCGTAGAGGTGATGGTGAGGTTCTTTGCGCTCAAAGGTGCTCCATCTTTCTTGTAAGTGAGTTTGAACTTGCTTGTCGTGATGGTGACCTTGCTACTGCTGGCAGAGGTCTTGTGTGGGACATTGCCATATTCGCGTATGACGGCCACGAAGCTCTTGTTGTCAACGAACTTTCCGTCGGGAGCATATTCGAGTCGGATTGTTCCCTCGTCTATGAGGGTGAAGCGGACAGAATGGTCTCGATAGACTTCCTCGGCATGTGTTGTAATGGAAGAAGCCAGGATGGCTAAAGCGAGTAATCGTGATGTGGTTTTCATGTTGTAGTGTTATTTGTATATGAATTTCTTTCCGTTCCTGATGTAGATGCCTGGTGTGGCGGGCGATGTTACTTCTCGTCCGAATAGGTCGAAGCATCTGTTATCGTTGTGATTGCTGTTTGTGATGAGTGGGTTGCTGATGCTTGTGCGGTTGCAGTCCAGGAATTGCTCGACGAAGACGCGCATCCAATATCCTCCGACGACGCTTCGTGCCTGGAACATTGCCTGGCTGCCTCCGCTGGCGTAGTGGTTGTCGCTGACGGGGACACGCGAGGGTGTTTCGTTGATGTACTTCCAGAGGGTGTTGATGAGTTTGGTTCGTTGTGATTCCAGATCGGCGAAGCCCATTACCCACATCTGCCAGTCGCTTTTGCAGAGGTCGCCTCGGCTGTCGAGTGGCAGGCCGTATGTCTTCATTTTGTTATTGGTATAGAAGGCTATTTCGTTGTTGCGGACGTCTGCCATAAGGTCCCATCCCCAGATTTTGTCCCAGACGAGGTTGTATTTGGTGCTCCATGTGGAGGTGCTTGCGCCGAAGTTGAGCAGGTAGTGTTTGCCGCCGGATGTTGTGTAGGCGTTCTGTTTCCAGAATGTTATCATGTCTTGCGCTTTTGCTTTGTATTCGTTGGCGCTTTCGTCGTCGCCCAGCATGCGGCATATTTCGCTGTAGCTCATGACGCCCATAATTGCTTTGGCAGCGAGGTTGGTGTTGCGTGCGCTGTGTCCCATGAAGTCGTCTGTACAGAGTTGGTTGGCGGGGTCTTTGCCGTTTTCTACCAGATAGTCTGCCCATTTCTTCATGTAGGTGCGGTATTTCTGGAGGTAGTTGATGTCGCCGTCTTGTGTGGCGATGATGGCTGCGAGTGTGAGCATGTTGCCGTTTTGCTCGACGGGCATGGTGCTGCCGGAGCCGTCGGCGGGGTTACCATAGTGGTTGCCGTTGGCGATGGGGTAGTGTCCGAGGTCGTGGTTGGGGAAGTCGTAGTTCCATTTTCCCAGTGCGCTGTACTCGAAGACCGGGGTGATCATTGCTTTGGCGAGTGCTGGCGAGTATATCCAGTAGAGTGGTTGTGAGGGATAGGTTACGTCGAGTGTGTTGATGAAGCCTCCGGAGTTGTTCTCGCGGCTCATGAACATGAGGTTTCCCTTTGTGTCGGTGAAGAGTTTGTGTGCGGCGTTAGTCTGACGATAGACGCTTGCCAGTATCTCGGCGTATTTGGTGCCTCCCACTTCGTATCCGTCGTTATAGATTTGTGCGTCTGTGAATCGGCAGCGTTCCATGATGTCGTCGTAGTTCACATAGAGGTCTTCAAATCGTGCGGTGATGTTTGTCTTTCCGTTGTTTGCCCAGTAGCCTTTGCGGTTGGCGTTGTGATATTGAATGGAATAGGTGTCGTCGTAGCCAATCATTGTGAAGCCGCGTTTGCCTGTTGAGTTGACGCGGCCGAGGCTGTCGTTGTAAACGATGCTGTAGTATGTGCCGCCGGGACATGTCTTGGCGAGCAGGGAGCTGGTGACTGTCCCGTTTTCGGCGAATTCGTTCAGCAGTGCGTCGTGTTCTCCGAGTTTAAGTTTGTGTCCTGGCTTGCCGTCGTTGAACATATAGAGGTAGCCCCAATCGATGAGATCCTCGGTGTGAGAAAGGACTTTCTGTGTCTGGTTGCCGGTAAAGAAGAACTCGTAGCCGTTGTATGTCTTTCTGCGCGATACGGTGCTTTGGCTTGTATTGCGTACGCCCATTTGGGCGCTTGATTGCAGATAGACTCGCACGTTGTGCTGTTTGCCGTCGTTGGGTTTTGCCTGATAGGAGATGTATGTGATGGGTGTGGAGAACAGGGTGAGGTCGCTCATGATTTGTGGTGTGGTGAAGACCACGTCGAGGTCTATGCCGCCGCACTTGAAGGTGTAGTAGGTGTTGGTGGCAGTGACGGTGCATGATTTCTGCTCGGCTTCATTGAGTACGCTAAGGTAGATGCCCATGTCA